>SPJL01035767.1_pt1 | contig 62691 bp, 76 predicted proteins | sample 3741751 | NCBI WGS metagenome assembly SPJL01 (sample SAMN10925998, study PRJNA522277) | cold seep metagenome | isolation source: Elba SIP-enriched marine methane seep metagenome, extraction at timepoint T3 | place: Italy: coast of Elba, Mediterranean Sea | reverse complement strand
ATTTGCGAAGCACTCACCCCAATTTCAATTGGAGTACCGCAATTTTTTGTTGTCATTGATTTTTTTTATTATACTCAAGAAATAAAAAAATGCATCGACGAGGATTTGAATTACCACCAACGTATCATGCATTTACCGGTACAGCTACAGCGGCGACTAGCAGCACATCTTCATGTGATGTAATGCATAATATTGGAAGTGCTCCCAGTAGTTACATGAAAACAATACAAAATATTGAAAATGGTCGTTCAGTTAACAAAAATCCAGTTTGGGCTGATTCAGGCTGTGATCATAACAACACTAGCTGTGGAGCAGGTAAAAACGACGGTGGTTGTTGTTATAATTGGCTTTATACAAATACCGAGTACTATTTATGGGACTTGACAGCGGATAAGGCAGTTACATTTGGAACTTTTACAGGAACATATGCCGGAAATCCCGTTAAGGTTTTAGGTATTGATCCTTTAGGTGGTGCACCAACCACTTTTAAATTTATGAGTAGAGACTATTCAAATGCAAAAAATCTTATTTTACGGACAGGTAATGGCGACGGTAATAGTTATTTTAGCAAAGATGATCATTATTATATGGTGGCGTGCAATGGATCATCTTGTAGCAACACTTCTCCGTCAATTTTACCTTATCCAATAGTTGTGGGCGCCGGTCCTGGACTAAATTTTACTGGAATGCAGGATGCAGGGTCTCCTTCGGGATGGGGTGTTGTATTTAACGTTAATGGCGATGCACAGAGCGGTGCAATGCACGAAGGTGTTGAATTTTATCTGTATTGTGGTGATTCAACTACAAATCACCGTGGATATTTACAAGACCCACCAAAACATTTGAATTTGAAATCATCGTCGAAATTTTACCCATTATCGTGTGCTGTGCCATTTACTTCGTCGGAAACGCACAAATTTCAATTACGTCCGAAATCTGGACCAAAAAATGTTGCACCATCTCAAGACGTGACGTATCAACAACGAATTTGTCGGGGAACCCCGGGGAAAACTTGTCATGATATCAACGGTAATCTATGTGGCGCAAACAAATTGAATTATTGTCTACCTGGAAGCTCAAAATGTGCACAGTGCTCAATCCCCATCAAGGGTGGTGACGAAAACACTCCGATATACATTTGCAAATAAAATTAATTCGTTTACAAACAAAAAGAAATGTCATCATGTTCGTCCAATCCGCTCATGAGCAATACCGCGTACACGGTGCTCGACGCCAATCAATTGTACTGGAGCATGGAAAACGCTACTGGTCACGTGACGCATGCGTTTGGCGGCTCTGGTTCAATCAGCGACGCGATTAAGGTACGGCTGATGAAATACGACACGAGCTCAAAAAAAATATCATTGGTGAAAACAGCGCTCAACGCGGGCGATTCCATTGTTATTGCCAATGTGGCTAATACACAGTACGTCGGTAATGATAACAAGACCGGCGAATACGGCTTTGGAGTGTCGCCAACGTACGTACCAGTTGTATTCGGGTTGGGTGGCGCGGCGTGTGCCGATAGTTTCATTCTTCATGACCCGAGCGGTGGATTGACCGAATACATGCCCGCCAAATGGAATCTACACGGCATGGCGTTCATTTACGGCGCTTTTGGCATTCAAAGCCTTAAAGGTACTCAAGCTGCGATGCCATTCTCAGTAGTCGGTAGTGCGACCTGTAATCCCCCGTGCAGCAAATGCGACCACTGTGTAGGCGGTAAATGCGTGAATTCAACATCGTTTTGTTCGCCACCCTCTTGTGTCGTACAGGGGGGTAAATGCGTGCCGGTAAAAGGCTGCAAAAATTGCCTCTCGTCTGACGGATGCGAGTGTGACTCCACGACGGGCGCGTGTGGCCTGAAACAAAACTGCACGAATAACTCCGATTGTGGCTCTAATTTAGTGTGCAACGCGCGCGGCCAGTGTGACGTCAAATGTACATCGAAATGTCCTGCTGGTCAAGTATGTCTTCGTGGCCAGTGCACTACAGACAAGTGTAACGTCCCAAATGACTGCGCTCAGGGGTTCACGTGCGATAACAATAAGTGCACTCCCGAGCCCTTGGCTGCGTGCACAAAAACAAGTGATTGTTCGGGTTCGGGTGAAACGTGTGTATGTGGCGTGTGCGTGCCTCCACCGTCTGGTTCTAAACCCAAACCTAAACCGTCAAACAAACCATGCAGTGCCAAGACTCCATGTACCGATCCTAAGGAGCATTGTGTCAAGGGTAAATGTGTTCCCAAACCATCACCGCCTAAACCGCCATTGATTAGTAACACGGTTCTGATTGTCATTGGTGTCCTCGTGGCATTGTTGGCGGCGTATTTTATTTTGCGCAACTGATTCAATAAAAATGGGTTCAGCATACTCAGCGCTCAAATTGCCCGCAACGAATACCCCGGCATACGCTGCAGCTATGGCGTCGTGTAATCAAGCCTCCTCGAACGACCCTATTTTGCTCAACACGTCCTACAGACTGCGTTCATCTAAAGACAATTGCGAATTGAATTTTGTCAATGAAAAAGTGTACGTGCAATCGAGCGAAACTCCCGTGGGCGTGAATTCGAATGCCGCTGGTCCTCCTCTGAGCGGAGTCGCGGTGCGCTACAATACACCGTACATTGTACAAGACACGTCGAACGCGGCGTTGACTACACTGCACAGTTTATGGGTTAATCTTTTGCCAGCCTCGCAGGGGTTGCCCGTTAGTGGCTCAACAGGTATGAGTAGCACTCTCGAATCGCAATTACACGGAGTTACGGGCGATTTTGTGTTCACCATTCATCAGTATCCTCACGACGACGGCACGGTGAAAAACGTCAAGAGCGGCGACCAGTTCCAGTTCAAAGTCAATGGATCTTTGCTGCAATGGACTAATTCAGTGCTCAACGGCAAATTTGTTTTTCTACTTCAGACACTTGGACATAAGCCGGCAATTTTTACTACAAATGTCACTCCTCAACTTATTCATTTTCCCGTGTCGCAAACGACAAACTCATCATTAGGTCTACTGCTTAGCCCGACGCACGGATTTTTAATGACAAAGGGCACGTCGCCTACCGTCACTCTACAACTTGAAAATTTTCAGCAACGACGTTTTATTCGATTTCGATCGGCTATGAGTCCTAGTGATAATTCACAACGCGCAATCGCGTGCGGTGAACCCGTTTACATTGTTCCCGTCTCGGGGTCTAATTCAACCAATTATAATTTAGGTATTGGACTCGATCAAAGTAGTGGTCGTTGGACGATACTAGCAAACCAACAGCGTTACCCGTTCTTCATTGACGTTAACCCATCATCGGGCCAACGTTCAACAAACTCGTTTACACTCAAAACATCCTTTACTAGTTCAGTGGGACAAAAACCTCCGTTTTACGTGCACAAGAACGATTCGCATCTCTACAGCACCTCGTCGGGAAGTGTCCTGTTGACCATTGACAATCTCGCCACGCCGCAGAAACATCAATTGTACGCCACGCTCGCAAACGCCGCGCAGCAGTGCAACACGGCCGTCGTGAGCAACGTCACGGGTAACAACGGTACAGTGTCGTGCGACACGTACTGTAACATGAAATCGCAGTCGCTCTTCAAACAGGTGGGCGCGTCGTGTCAATGGAGCGGAGGCGCTGCGGCTGTAGGCGCGCGCGACGCCAAGACGGGTATGCCTGTAGGCCTCAATACGGCGACACAAAAACCACTAGTGTGCGACTGTGCGCGCGTAGAGAACCGTGCGTGGCACTAATTCGCGTGCGGCGCGTCGTACAAATCATTGTGCGGGTTCTCCTCGGCGCTCAGCCGCAGTTTCGCGATCCGGTCAACGTGCATCATATCGTGCCACGAGTGGCGCAATTTCACAGGAAACCCTTCGAAAATACCGCGCTCGAGCTCGCACCCGGGGCACATGATGACCACGTGGCGTTTGCCGGTACGCAGCCAATGACCGTGAATTACAATGAAACCCCCAGTACGTCCGCGCGGACGCACCCGGTTGCACGTGTAGCAGCGTTCCATTATTAAATAAATTAGTGTAGAATACAATTGTAAAGCTTTAGACACACACACAGGGTGTATAAAATGAACGATTTTTTCTCTGTACTTTTATTTCTGCTCAACATTGCCACGCTGTGCCTAGTCTCGTGGCTTGTGCGCGACCGTGTACGCCGCGATTCCACTCTACTTAACAGCAGAGGCGGGTCTGTTTAAGCAAGGACGATAAATGTATCGTGCCGTGTGGCAAACTTCTTTTGTAATTGCGAGCGACGTTACGCTCACAATTAAACACTTTAGCGCCGAATAAAACGCCGTTTCGTTCATTAGTTTACTCGTCGTCGTCGTGATGATGATGTTGTTTCTTGTAGTAGCCGCCGTAATAGTAGGGCCGCGCGCGAATGTACGTTGTGGGGTACACATTGACGTTCTGCTCCTGCTCCTCGGCGCGCAGTCTCGAGTCCAAGTCGCGGATAATCTCCTGTTGGTTGCGGTAGAGCGCCATGGCGCCAAACGCCAAGAGCGCCACGAGTAGCAGAATGAGGAATTGTTGTTTCATTTTTGTGCTTTATTTCGCGAAAATTAATCTTCACGTTCCAAATACTGTTCTAACGTGTACGTGCGCGCACGAGCTCCCGCAATTTCACGTTCCATTTTTTGTTCTCGTTCTACAAACTCTTGTAACTGTTCGCGTCGTTGTCGGTCGGCGCGCTCCACGTATGAAATTGCTAAATTGGTGGAGACCAGCACGCCTACAAAACACACCAAACCGCCAATAATGCGTTGCATTGCGCAATTTAATACTCTAGTGTACTTGTATTACGTAAAATGGAGGTTATATCGTTCGATATGGGGACGCGCAATCTGGCCTTTGCGCACGTACGGTACCCCGAGACGATCCTGCGCTGGGGCATTATGGATCTGGCCAAGCATCAGGTGCGCGTGGCACACGGCAACCTGCTACAGCTGCTGTACGAGGAACACGCGTGGATGCGCGAGTGCGGCGCAGACGTGGTGGTCGAATCGCAGCCTGCGAGCGGCGCCTGCAAGATCCTTAGCCATTGTCTGAACACCTACTTTGACGTGGTCGACCGCGAGGACGGCAGGCGGCGCAATTTCCATTTCATGAGCGCGCACAACAAGCTCAAGTACGACGTGGACGTGTACGACGCCGTGCGGCCCGTGGATTCGCGCGGACGCAAAGAGGTCTCGATGCTGGTCACCGAGCGTGTCATGCAGGAGCAGAGCAGTGATGAGTTTGCGCGCTTCTACAGCACGTACGCGTACAAGCAACGCACCGATTTAGCCGATGCGCTCATTCAGGCGCTGCGGTACCTGCAAACCAAGTGTCCCAAATCGAAACGCGTCGTGCAACGTACGGGCCACAAGGCGTCGCGTTTCAAATCAGATTTCGAGCCGCGTTACGACCGCGAGTGCGAACCGGGTGACGATTATGCGGACGACGAAGTAATGTTTGATGACGATTTTATCCTGCAGTAACAATAAAAGCTCCTCGAGAATGATCACGTGCCGCGGCGCACTGGTGGCCCTCTGCGTCCTGCTGTTGGTGTACGCGCTCGAAGTACCGCACGGCGTGTTCGCTACACTCGAAGTGGCGCAGCGGCGTGTACTCACCTCCGAGCTACTGATGCCCGAATCGCTGCTCAAGGCGTGCTACAATATCGTGTTTTCATACTACGGCGGCTCCGAGTCGTGGAACAAGTGGACGTTTGCGCGCAGTGCCGTGCGCAGCCTGCAAGTGACACTGATTGGGCACCGTGTAGTGTTCAAGGCGTTCAATGCAATTACCGCAGCGTTTCGTGCGAATGCCAAATGAGGGACGCCCCTCCTCGCTGGTCTGTAAATTAAAAGCCCCCCAGCAAAATATGCATAATATATACGAAGTCTTTGCGCCACTACCGGTGCTCGAATCGCTAGCACGCGCTGTCATGAACCTCGAGGATCCGCACGGATGGTGCACATGGCACGCGCTGTGCTTGGCCTTGCCGGCGTTTGGCCGGTACTCAATGAACAACTGGGTGAAAACGGCGGCCCAGGACGCCTTTGTTCGCATTGTACATATCGACGGCAAACATCATTACTATTATCATTTGCCCGGTGTAGAAAGGCACCGAAATCACGATCTACCGGCTGAATTTCACTGCGGAGTTCAATCTTGGTGTCAGTACGGAGTAGAACATCGCGACAACGACAAACCGGCTGTAATTTATTATCATGGTGCAAAACTGTGGTATCAACACGGACGTGAGCATCGCGAAAACGACAAACCCGCAGTTGTGGATACCAAGGGGAACAAAGAGTGGTGGATAGACGGCCAACGCCACCGTGACAACCATCAACCGGCTGTAGTGCGCACCAACAGTGCAGAAAATCAATGGTGGATCCGTGGGAAATTAGTTCACGGTAAACGGTTGAAGAAACCGTCGCTGGATTTGTGGCACGACAGTTATGAGAAGTACCTTGATGAAGACTCGGAATCATACTAAGTTAAATTGGCACCGTAAAGACAATAAAATGTGCGATGCGTGCATACACTGGTTATTTGCGCCGAGCTCCGACACGACGCACGAGCTGGAAACCATTAACCCGGGCGAGTACCGGGCGCCCGTAATGGAGTTTCACGAGCTCACCGTGGCCAGCACACAGGCCTCGGAAACGCTGCGCCTCACGGATTTTCATTGTTACCTGGTGCACAAGTTGCAGCACTTGAACACACTGGACTCGATTCATCTGGACACCGAGGTGCGGCACCGCGGCATGCCCGTGTACCTGTACGACGAGCGCTCGTGGGACTACATTATGTCACACCGCGACCGGCGCACGTGTGCCGGTATAGTGACGTTACGCGGCACGTTTTACGCCACCAATGTCATTGGGTTACCGCCACACGAGTGCTTGGCGGTCATGCTCGCAGAGTCGCACGATTTACTGTTCTACTGCACGCGTACCCGGCGGCGACTGGAGATGTGCCGCGCGCGAATCACCGAAATGCACTTTGACGCTGCGTTTAATTTCTAGCCTAGTCTTTCAAAGCACTGGTCGTAAAAACTAGTTGTGGTCTATGCTAGACGGTGTCATTAAAAAGTTGCCATCGGGCACACGATGCGACGTGGCGGTCGTCGAGCGCGCCGATCTCAGCCAGGCACTGTGCATCGCCGAGGACCGAAAATCCTTTGTGGTCAAGCAATTGCGCGATCCCGTTCGGTACACTGAGCGGTTCCGCAACGAGTACAAGGTGCTGCGGCAGTGCGCGCGCACCAAGGGTAGTGATCGCTACGTCATTGAGGCGTACTCGTTGGCGCACCAGCTGGACGAGTTGTTCTTGATTTGCGAGTATGCCACGCACGGCGATTTGTTTCAGTACGCCTTTGATAATCGGAAGAGCACGTTTGAGTTCACGTACGTGGCCAATTACCTGCTACGTGCACTCACGCATTTGCACGAGCGCTGCAACGTGTACCATGGCGACATTAAGGCCGAAAATATTGGCGTGACGAATGGGCCCGACGGAACGTTGCAACTGAAATTCCTTGATTTCGAGGATGCGCAACCGGGCCGCGTACATTATGTGGTACCGGTACGCGCGCACAACGATACGCGCCACGAGGTGCGCACCATGTACGGCACGGCGGGTATGGGCAACGACGACCTGCTACTGTGGGACCGCGGCTTTGACCGTATAGTGTGGTCGCTGGGTAAACAAGATGTAATGGCGCTCGGCAAAACGCTGCTGGACGTGTACTTGGGCGAACCGCACAGTTACACGCCGCGCTACGAGCTCGATTGTGCCGACAAGTTGTACGAGCACTCGAGCAGAGCGGATACGCCACACGCCCTGTTCTTTTTCATGTACCATACACGCTGCGACGATGAAATTGCACGGATTCGCGACCCCACAGTCACGCAATTGTTGCGCCGCATGACGCACTGGGATCCGCGCGAACGGCCGTGGACTGGGGATTTATTACCGTTGGGGTGCTCGTCCGCTTCGAGTAGCAGTAGTAGCAGCACGACGACGAGCTCCTCGGGTTCGTCGGGCACGCTCATGGAACTGGATAAATAATTTTCGCGTGCCTGAACACTAAACCATTATGCAACCGTTAAATACATGCCACGAAGGCACGACGGAGCGCGGCTACGCCAGTGCACCTTCGAATTACGTGCAACAACCGGCACTTCGTCTCGACCCGCGATTCCGGGCCCTCATGACGAAACCCAAGGCGTACCAGGAACGCGCGCACGTGGCTGGCGGCGAACCGACCTCGTTTGCGACGGGTCAAGCGGGCGCCGACGCTATACTGGGCTCGAAATTCATGCGCGGGCGCGAGTTACGCACCACGTCGAAAATCACAAATTTCACCAAAGTGGCGCCCACCACGACGCATCACATGGGCGCGGGCACGCAGCGCGGCTACGATCTGTACTATAAACCCGAGTCGCATCAGAAACGCACGCCCGAGATTATCCGCGAGATTGATCACACACTATCGTTTAATCGGCGTCGTAACCCGTTGTGGGGCAATGCCAGCGTGGCGCCCATCCCGGCCGAAGCGTTGCGGCCCGAGCAGTTTCACAATGGGTGCGATTGCGCGGCGGGAGGATGTGCGCATCAGACACATCAGGCCGCGCACGATACAATGGGTGCCGCGTACAAGCAAAGCGATTACGTGCCGTTTTTCGATTAAAAATCATTTGTCCAATTCCGAACGTTTTCCGCGTGTCTAGGTGTGCCGTAGAAATCATCACTTCGAATTATTTTACCTTCGATCCACCATTCATTGCGATATTGATACATCACAGCGGGTTTGTCATTGTCGCGGTGTTTCCTTCCATTCTTATACCACCCCTTGTGACAATCTGGGTGAATGTCAGCAGGACGATCGTTGTCACGATGCATATTTCCATTCTTGTACCATACTAGTGTACCATTTGCAGCAACATCGGCAGGTAGATCATTATCACGATGTCGTTTTCCGTTTTTCCACCATTCCATGACACCATCCTTCCGAATTACAGCAGGTTGGTCGTTATCGCGATGTTGCAATCCATTTGTCCACCACTCTTTGTCCCCGTTGCTATAAATTACAGCAGGTTGGTCGTTTTCGCGATGTTTCAATCCATTTGTCCACCACTCATATGATCCTAAAACATTCCAAGTTTCTGGACTAGTATATGCATAGAGATCATGACCGCGGTGTCGTGCACCGTTCGGTAAACAATATATTCGTGCACCGTACGGTAATATATAAGCATCATCGTATTTGCGCGTAAACGCATCCATTGCTCGGCGCTGCACTTTGGCGTGCAACGTGTACCGACCAAACGCGGGCAATGCGAGGGCCAATTGACGCCACACACGCCATCCGTGCGGATCTTCCAGGGCCATTACGGCTTCGGCCAATGCTTCAATGACGGGCAATGACGATAATATAGTTGACATTTGTTGTTCGATTTGCAGACTGTTTTGTCGTCTTGGTATTACAGCTCTCAGTGCACGATACAAAGAATAACGCAAAAATGCTCCTAATATTTCAAATACAAAAGTTTGATCAAGTAACAATCCATCCAAATTTTTCATGTACTGTTTAGGGGGTGTACAATTTACAGACTGTGTGTTTCACCCCAAAACATTATGCAATCTGTTATTCGTTTTATTAATGGCCCGTACTATTGGCCACTTCTTTTCAATGTGGGGTTTATAGGAACAATTTATGAATTTGGCCAACATGCAGATGCTTTTGTCAATCATAAACGTAAAATTGAACAACTTGAAGAAAAAATTGATTTACTCAACGCAAAGATTAACGTGCTTGTAAAATTACACAAAGCCAAGTTCACAATAAGTGATTCAGACTCACCGGCGTCGCCTGAAAAATAAATACACGCGTCCCAAACTGTGTAATTAATATCGCGCGTGTTACGGCACATAATGAGCTGCGTAGAGTGGTTCGCGCGGATACTCGACGACAAGCAGCGTGAAATTGCGCGGCTGTGCTTTGCGCGTCTCAAATCCAAACGTGTTAATCGCGGCGCTCAACTATAACGATGCAAGACACCATTACCGTCGATCAGGAAATGCTCGGGCTCGGCAACACCGACGTACCGATGCCCACACCGGGCGAAGATTATTTCGCCAAACCGCCAACGAAACGGCGCAACGCTCAGGGTCAATTCGATATCACGACGCCGCCCGGGCTGCTCGACAAGGACACCAATTATGTGGCCGTGCTGACGACGGGCGAGAACCGTCATCCCGACGAGGACGCCATTATCGAGCATTATGCGCGTCAATTGGCCGCCAAACGTGAAGGCACCTACAATCCGCTCGAGGATGCGCCCGTCATACTGCGCGACTTGTTACCTACACTTTTCCTGGTGGTGAACAAGGTGTTCCACAAAGACGAGGTGACGGTGGGCGGTAACACGGTCATCAAGGAGTACGTCGATAAGTTGAAACGGCACATTGATTTCGACATTATCCCCGTCATGTGCGGCAAACCCATTGTACTACCACTTCATCCGAACGTCCCCGTCGAGCACCGCGACCCGATATTCAATGCGCAAATGCAGTCGTTCTACAAGCAGCACGACAAGGGCGCCAAGGATATGCTCGATCGAATTATTCGTGCGCGCGAAGAATCCGAAAAGAAAATGGAGGAGCAGCGCGCCAAGGAAAAAGCCGCGCGCGAAGCTCAGAAGAGTAGTAGTAGCAGTACAACGGCACCGAATAACGAAGAAGACGAGGAGTTTGATGAGAGCAAACCTGAGGCGCCCGAGGGTGGCTGGGAGTCTACGGCTATAAGCACAGCAGCTGTAGGCACTGGCGGCGCGAAACCTGCTAAAATCAAGAGCGGCGTACGCTCAGCTAAGTAGCTCAAATGCTAAATAAATAAGTTTACTTGATTGTCACTACGTGTACATCGGGGCCATCAACGTACGCGTCGCGTCGTCGTTGCCGTTGTGGCTGAGGTTGTTCGTACGACGCGGAACTGTCGGATGAAGAGGCCTGGTGTTGGCGACCCATTTGCTCGAAATCGTTCTCCAATTTATCGACCAGGAACTGGTCCATGTGAATGTCGTTGCGTACGCGCGTATTGGGCGCCTCAATGTACGCCGAAAGTAGCGTGAAATTGAGCAGTTCGTTGGTACGATAGACGAACCGCGGCACCGAGGGTAAATTCTGAATGATATCGTCGTAATCGCGCGCCACTGCTTGACAAAATTCGTCTACAGGTACGCGTGCATGTACCGAGCGCTGCAGCATGAGATCGACGTCGCGCGCCAGTTTCAGCACGAACTTGCTGCCCGTACTCAGCTCGGCGGCCGCGTCGCCCGGTCCTAGGCGGCCCTCCATAATGGCCGTAATGGAGCCCAGCACGGCCATGACAATGGAGCTAATTTGCAAATTGGTGCACGCCGAGCCCTGCACTAAAAGACACCCGAGCGTGGCCACGGGGATAATTGATGTATAGGCCGTGCACAGTGACGACATGAACATCATGAGAATACGTAGTGTGCGTAACAGCGAGGCTGCGCGTTGCATCAGGAACCCGGCGCGGCTCATTTGCACGACCCAGGCGCGCAGATGGCGTTCGCGTGCATGAGTCCACCGGCTAATGTAGCGCGTATCGGCACGGTCTTGCCCACCACTAGTGTTGCGCGACGTGCCGGACAATGAATGTTGAACAAGTCGTTCGACGGCTTCGGGAGGTTCCGAGAAGCGTCGCACGTTGCTCATTTATCATCAACTGAAATAAAATCGTCACATCGGTAGGCACCACATAAACGCCGTACACGCGTGGACATTTTGGCGCGCCGATACACGTCGAGATGAGCCGCCAATTCCTCGTCAGTGGTCGCGTACACACCGGGCTCCAGTGTGACGGTACTGAGTGGCGGCACGCAACGCTCGAGCGCCTGCTCCATCATTTTGCGCCGCTCGTACCAGCACTGAGATTTGGCACCCTCCACGTAACCGTCGAGCAGCGTGACGCTCCGCGTGTCGCAATCGTAGCGCGCCAGTGCGACGAAACTCGCAGGCAATTGATCGAGGAACCGCTCGAGCTCCAGGATATTGCTAAACTGGTCCGTGACGAACAGGAACGGGATACCCGTATCGGTGCATCGCGATTCACACCGGTTCCACGCCACGACATTGATCTTGTCGACGACGTCCTGATTACCGTTGCGCGCGTGAATCATGTACCCGGGCGGCAACCCGTCGTTCGTCGTCACACCGGGCACACACCAGTTGGGCATGGCGGCCAGCACCCCTCGATCAATTAGACGCCATTGCCGCAGAGCGTCACCCACGGCGCGCAGCATGTTCCCGTTGCACTGCGTCTCGGCAATTGACGTACGCCGCTCATCTGTGCGCTCTAATTTTACAACGGCCATGTCGGTCACAGTCACGCTCCAGTTACCTTTACGCGGCAAATGCACCAACCCGTTGAACGCGACGGCGCGCAACAACCGTTCCGTAATGGCGTCGTCCTGCATTATTATTTATTTTGTGCGCGCACAATTACATAATTACATTTTCACCGCGCACAGTACTAAAGTTCAGTATGCCCACGAAATTCGTCATTAACCGCTTTGAGCCGCGCATGGTCGCCGACGGGAGCAACATCCTGCACTTGGGCAAAAAGAACACGGGCAAAACGACGGGGATGTTCGATATTTTGTACGAGAAACGGCACACGCCCGACGGCGAAGTGTACTGCGGCACGGCGGGCGCCAATAACAAGTTCGAGCTCATTGTGCCCGGCCTGTACATTCACAGCGGGTTCCAGGAGGACAAGATTATGCGTTCGATTGAGCGCAACAAGACGATTAACAAACGGCGCAACGATCAGGGGCTGCCCAAGAAGTACACGTTCATGGTGTGGGACGATTGCGGCTGGGACGAGAAATTTTGCAACAATCGCTGCGTGCGTGAAATCCTCATGAACGGTCGGCATTACGGCTTCACGACGTTCATCTCGTTGCAGTACCCGCTCGGCTTCAAACCGGCGATGCGTAACAATTTCGACTGGATCATATTGCACCGCGAAGTACTGCCCAATAATCGCAAACGGCTCTACGAGCACTACGCCAGTGGGTTTTTCCCCAGCTACGACGCGTTCTGCGAAGTGCTCGATCGTGTCACGGAGAACTACGGGGCGCTCGTCATTCGAAACACGGGCACTACGACACGCCTCGAGGATAATGTCTTTTTCTGGCAGCCCAAGGTGCGCGATTACCGCGAGAACAAGCGCCAAAAACGATGGCACATGGGCTCCAAGGCGTACTGGGAGTTCCACTTTAAGCACTACGACAAGCGCTGGGACGAGCGTAGCAGCGAGGACGATCAACATGTAGCCCGTAAGACGACCAGGCGACGACCGGCGGCGAAAATCGTGTTGCGGAAAAAAAAATAGTGCGTACCTGAAGCAAAGTACCAGCAGTAGTAGTATGTCGACACCTTTACCCTTTGTAGGCAAAAGCTCGTGCAACACGAATTTCGATGCGCAGCATCAGGCGCTGTACGAGGAGCAAATGTTTCGTGGTCGCGACATTCAGCCCAACTCGTACATGCCGCGGCACCCGGACAACCCGAACGACGCGACCGACAGTGGCATTGCGGGCTTTGTCAATTTGAGCTCCCGGCTGCGCCCGTGCTACAATCGTGTGCTCGCGGGTTCGCACCTATCGTTACGTAATTATCAGCGACCCACGGCGCTCGTGCTCGATCCGTTGCCGTACGAGGTTCAGTTGCCGCACGATATTCGGCGCGACATGGAGTTCACACGCGTCGAGGAGAGCAAATGCGCGCGACCACAGGGCTGTGCGTTGCGCGATTTCGGCGGTTTGCACGGCAAGAACTTGGTGCAGATTCGTCAGGTCTAAGCCCTGTGCGTGTGTAAAAATAAAATTAACACTGTTTGATTATAAAATTCGACATGAGTACATTGATTTTGCCAGGACCCGCTGTGAAAAAACGCGGACGTTCGCCTACACCACCGAGAGCGGCCAAGAAACAAAAGGATACACCTTCACCTTCGTCGCGCACATTTACGCGCAAAACCGGATGCGGCGTAGTGTACCCGGGCATGTCTCTGGGACCCCTGCTAAAGTATCGCACGGCGCCCTACTTTGTGCCCGACGGAGACAAGAATTACGTATTTTCATTCTGCGACAAGGACACTCGTCTCGTTGATATCAAGAAACTGGATCGTAGCAGCGGTTCGGACACTATGCAATTTTTTGCCGGGCTTCGGGGCGCTACGCAAAAATTGATGCTCAAAATGTCCTTTAGAGCCAAGAATCCCAAAAAGGACAATTCGCTGGAAATTGAGCGTATGGTGTACAAGAAAGTCACTAATCCGCTGCTGCTGAACAAAAATACGCCGCATTTAATCGCCTATTACGCCACGACCAAGTGCATAAATTACGAAGCGGCTAATCCGCGAAGTTACATTGTCGATTTGGCCGAGATTCGCGCTTCGGGCTACAACACGAAATCAATGTTCGTCTTGGCGCTCGAGCGTGCCAATGGAAAACAATTGGCGCATTACATGGACGATACAGATTACTTGTACCCGATGGAGACATTTTGGCAACCGATACTGTTTCAACTAGCGTGGACGCTGCGCTGTTTCAAGGATGTCGGTTTGATGCACAACGATTTGCACGCGGGTAATTTATTCATTGATACCGCCACGCCCAAACAATTGCGTCGCTACGTTTCGCGCAACCGATGCTACGTTACGCACTCGGTGTACTCGCTGAAAATCTTTGATTACGATTACAGCTCGAAAATGAGAACGAGATACGATTCGTGTATACTGAAAAATACGTACCTCAAAACGGAGGCGTGTAAAGCGCTAGGGCTGTGCAATCGGTACGATCAACGAATTGATTTGACGAGAATTCTTTATAATATCGCGCAACACGCCGTTCTGAACGATTACACGGAGTTGAGTAATTATTTGCGCTATTTGGGCGTTAATATCGCCAAATTGCTCGAGTTTGAACCGCCTCAGTACGCGCACCACGGTATACCGATGCGCCTTTACGCAAACGATACGCGTAGAACAGTGTCGCTGGTCGACGTCGTGCCTACACTCGACGAGTTCTTGGCCAAGGCCGGCGAACCGTTTGAAAAGGCGTGCGACGAAATGCAAGTCACTGAGGAACAAACGTGGATGTTGCCGAGCGTACAACAAAGGTAATTTATTTTTTACATCGCACCGCCCACATATCATTCTTATCTAGATAAAATTCGACATTTGAACCGATCCCCAATTTCTGTTCACCAAACATCATTTTTTCCAGTAAATTGTTCGCTTCAGCCCATCCCTTCATGTGACAAGGATTTTTGCGCTGATATTCAGCTGGTTGACCGTCAATAAGTGCAGAACGAACTCCACACAGATACGATGTTTGTGCGCCCAAAGGGACGTATTTGTGAAATCGCTCAAATTTAGCAGTTGAATGCTTTTTGTTTTCATCAAGACCGAACCAAAGTTCAAATATCGTTTTTATGTCTAAACCACAATCACAAGGATCACTCATTGAAGAGAGGGTGTGCGCGTCTCAGTGTCTGCAAATAAAACCCCCCTCTAAACCCCACTAGTCCCATGAGTAACGTGTTACGCCCCGGATGGATGGAATCCGTGTGGCCGCGCGGGTTCGACACGCAGAACCCGAAACCCGTGTTCACGTACGATGCTACGTTGAGCGCCGCGGAACGTTCGGCACAAATGGACGAGTACACTGCAGCCATGCGCGCCTACGTGCCGAGCCCACCACGCAGCATTGATCGCGAATCGCGTCAATTTGGCACGGCACACGAGGCGCAGCGTGCTATACGCGCATTGGGCGGCGAATGGGCTTCATTCGAATTGCCGTTGGAAGTTCGCCGATTGTACAAGCAACATCGGTTCGAGCAGCGCACGCCCGAGTGGTTTGCGGCACGGCGCGACGCACTGACCGCCAGTGATTTCGGCGGCATGATCAACTACTCGGTGTACAAGAGCACGGCGGAAATTATCAAGAAAAAACTAAATGGCGCCGAAAACTCGCAGTTCAAGGGCAACGAATTTACTGAACACGGCGTGATACACGAGGACTGCGCCGCGTTGTGCTACGAGCAGCGTACGGGCGCCATCCTGTTGGATTTCGGCCTGTTGTCGCACCACGAGCTCTTTAGCGGCATGAGCGACGAGACTGCTCAGAGTGCCGAGCAGCGCCTGACGTGGTTCAACGCGGTGCACCCGTCGACCATGCCGCACGATATGCACGACCGGCGCTGGTTGAAAGGCAGTCCCGACGGCGTGGCGCTCGTGCCGGTGCGCGATGCGGCGGGTAAAATGGTTGGCGTCGAGCCGTACATGGTGGAAATCAAGTGTCCCGCACGTTCCTTCATTCCGGGCAAAATTGCGCGCAAATACTACCCGCAGGTGCAGCTGTGCATGTTCTTGACCGGTATACACAAGTGCCACTTTATGCAGTACATTCCGCCGTCGAAACTCAGTGACGAGACGCTCGATCTCGTTACCGTCGAATTCGACCCGCAGTGGTTCGCGTGGGCGCAATCGGAGGCGTTCAAGGCGTGGCTCGTCGTGCTGCACCGGCGTCGCGGGATGCTCGGGTACGCGCAGCCGCCGAAACCCGACGTGAAACACCACGCTCTGCCCGAGTGCGTCGAGAACCCCCCGCAAAAAAAAAGCCGTTCAAGAACATTGGCTAAAGTGGACACTACGGGTACCGGTGTCGAATTTGTCACACATGACGACACGAGTATCGAGGAGCCGTGTGCGTGCGCCCAGTGCACGTTTCTGGAGCTCTCCAGTAGTGACGAAAACACTGCGGCGCCTCAATGAAGAACTGCGTACGCGTACCGTGCACGTCATTGTAGAGCACATGGTGACGCGTAATAAAGAAACGGTAGCACGGCTCAATTTAGCACTGGCGTTGCGGCTCCTCTTGTCGTCGGACACGGTGCGGCTCGACGATATGTTTGGATTTCAATTTGATTTTCGCACCTCGACTGTTTATTTCGAACCCGACCTCGCGATGTACTTGAAGGACGCGCGACTCGAACGTTTAGCAAAGCATCGCGAACGTGGCGTTGAGCGGCGCACGCGGCACGAAACTGAAGCGCTCGCACGCGCACAACGGCTGCTCGAGCGGTTAAGAATAAAAAAGCAATGTAAATGATACACTTTTGTCGTCGTTCGTACACGGTTGCAGGCGAAACACGAGCGCCTCGTGGTCCGTCTCGTCCAAATCGTACAGCATCCGGTGGCGCATCGTCACGCTGTACTCGCACAACTCCTCATTGTCCTCGTCGAGCGCCAGTACCTTGTGCACACGAGTGGCGCCGAAATGTGCCACGCGAACGTTGCGCGATTTAATCACAATGTTTTGTGCGTACTCCGTGTCGCGCAGACACACGACGAGCGCCTGCCGAAACAGTGCCCAGTCAATGTAGGGCGCGCGCACCCTGTGCTCCTCGGTCAAGCGCGCCATCCGGCACGCGCCAAACAACGATTTACAGGGCAACGTCTCGGGGAACACGTAGCGCCACAGCAGATGTAAATTCACCGAGCGGTCCTGGATGTAACGAGGGTACAATAAAGCTATTTTTTACGCATTAGTACGGTGATTATAATAATAAAGAGCACGCCAATCGAGGCCCACAGCGCGGTATTCTGGTACTTTTCCCACGAGGTGCACTGCGGCAATGGCGGCGCGTTGGCGTAGCTCGAAACGGTGCTCTGGTAGGCCTGGTGTTGCATCGTCTGCTGCTGTTGTTGTTGTTGCTCCTGCGTGTGTTGTTTGCGCAGGAAATCAATACCGAGCTCTTCGCGTGCCGCCGGTTGCAGCATATCCTGCTTGGCGCCAGTGTCGGGCGGTTGCTGGAACGGGTTCAGGCCCTGGTCGGCAGGTTGTGCCTGTTTCGTGTACAGTTGCGCCGCCTGTGGTACTTCCAGTTGCTGCGGAGCTTGTGGAACTTGTTGTTGTGTAGCCTGCTGCGTAAATGTCGGTGGGCGGTCACCGCTGAGGTTCGGGATATCACGGTCGTCGCCCGCACCGTCCAGTTGTTGCAAAAAACTCATGTCGAGACCACGGCCCGCGTCGGGAATATCGCCAGTGTTGCCGCCGCTCATATGAAGCTAATTTAAGTAAAATTTTCACGGGATTTATTCGTTTCGTTCAAACGCACGCGCTAATCTAAAACAACCAACGCGCCGGTCCTTGGTCGCGGAACACGTTGCTCGTGGCGTACTCGGAAAAGTTGGGGATCCACGGGCGCGCCATCATTGTAGGATCGGGCATGGGCGCGGCCATCTGGTCGACCGGTACAATGTCGACCGAGTTGTACATGCGCGCCAATGACGGATCGGGTTGTACGCGCGCGCCGTGCGGACATACCCGCGAACGTGCCGCGCGTTCCGCCTCAAAGTAGCCCGGGTTGTTCGGATACGTGCACTCGTGGCCGTGCACGAGTTGTCTATGTGCACCTTGTTGCTGCTCCTCGTGTTCTTTGCGCATCATCATTGAGCGCTGTGCGCGGCGCGTGCACTGCTCGTACATCAAGTAGTTGCCGAGCAGTAGTGCAATACCCCACACGAGCGGGATCACGGATTTGCGCGATACACTGATGGCCACGCTGACGGCGAGCACGAGCTGTGCAATGGCGTTTTGTCGCGCCACCGCGTCGTCACTGCCGATACAGGGTGGTTCGCGCACCAGTACGCTCGGGTCGTAGAACCAAAGTTTCATTTATTGTGCTACTTGGCGAAAATAGTTTTTTATTGTTTTTTACGGGCTCGCTGCGAGCGTGCGCAAGTCCACCACTTCACCGTCGGTTAACGGGCGCTGGAAGAACTTCACTTGTGCCAATTCAGCGTCGGATGCTGCTTCACCAATTGTGATCACGCCGGTTGCCGTCCGTTCGATCACCGAAACTCCTGTAGCAACGTCCTTGCTCTGAATCATCGTGGTGAAATCGTAGTGCCAATACGTGAGTGTCTCGTATTCCGTATCGTAGCTAACCACTCGGTGTCTCCAGTTGAGCGCATTGCCGACACCCGAAATAGTGCACTGCAAAACGCCATTGTAGAACACCTCCGTGTCGACAGTGCCGTGCGTTACACGAATCACACTGGTGTCGTCGTAAAACACATCAGACACTCCTCCCGATGCAATTGATCGCTGGAAGAACGACACGGCCCACGAACGGCGTCTTGGAAGACACGAATTGGGCACCGTGATGCACTGCGTGGTACCGCCCGTGACGTATTCCGTGAACGCCGCGCCTGCTGGGGGACTGGTGGTCGAGTACACAACACTCGCGAGTAAAGTGGCCGCGCCCGGTATCGAGCTTGTTCCCGTGTTGGCCGCACTGCTGTTCAACAGGTACTCTGCAAGGGGGTCGTGCAGGGATTCGCCAGTGCCCGGGTGATACGATTGCACCTCCTCCATAATCTCCAGTGCGCTCAATGCACGGTCCCAGAACTTTACACGGTCGTAATTGTGCGTCCCACCCGGCGCTCCTCCAAGCAGTTCCATTTGCGCGTCGCCCGGCGTTGGAATCGTTTGACCCTGTCTAGTTCCGTAGGCAACTGGCGCCGGCACTCCGTTCACAAACAGCTGATAGCGTGTCACTGCGTCAAATGCCGGTTGGGTTGAGCCTGGAGTGATCATTTCGAACACACCGCACAAGTGATACCATCTATTGTTCTGTGTGAACTGAGGCCATTCCGAGGTCGGTGCTCCGAAATATTCAAAATTGATCTTGAAGCCCGACGATCCGATACTCCAGCGAGTGCCCTCTACGTTTCCTACAGATTGATCGTCCAACGTCCAAATACGGTAGTTTCCTGACGCCGGATTGAAGGTCCGGTACCACAGCGAGATTGTGAACGAAGTAGCTGTGCTGAAATCGATAAGTGGTACCAGTGTTCCTACTGTGCTGAGGTTTTGAGAAGTTTGTGCGCTAATGTGCGTGCTCCCCGGGAGATATGAAGAACTGGTTGCAGAGGTGTTCACAACGACAGAGCCTACGCCGCTCATGTCGAACTCATACTCCGACGCTCCCATGGTTCCCGAATTCGTCAATGTTTGATTTGTGAAATCGGTGCCATCAATCTCGTACACCAGTCTCGGCAACGACCCAATGGTAAACTCTGCGCGCGTAGCAATCTTTGACGATCCTTGCGCAATCACCGTGACCACGTCATTTACCGCCAATGCGGGCGCCACCGTGACGCTCCAACGACGATTCGTCAAGGACGTCACGTAAGGCGGTCCACCATTGACCTCTACACAAATTGACGTGGTACCGTCCGCTTCGTTGGCCAGTGTGCCCTGCACTGTAGTTTCACCCGCCTTGGGCAACGGCTTGAACTGTGGTGAATTGGTGAAATCCATCAAACTTGTCGTGAACGGACTTGTGAACGACGTCAAGTGTACACGAGACATGAAAGCGTCAATGATACTCGTGGCGCCAGAACCTCCGCCAATTCGGGGTTCCGCAAGGACGACGTTGTGAATGATTGGACCGGTCACTGATTGTGGTATACCGACTTGTATTTTGTCCCTGTAGCATCTTAACTCTCCGAGCGTTTCGTCCCATGCAAATGTAATTTGACTCTCGACCCCCGGTGTTGCCGGTGTTGTGAAATCGACAGTTTGGGTAGATGATCCATCGTAGTACGCAAATCGGAATATGTTACCGCCAAGTGTTTGAATGAACCAGCCATTGGCTGTAGTGAAGTCGCCAAGCACGTATTTACCCGACGTCATCTGGAAATCGGTGAAAAAGTTGATAATGAAACTGTCTCCCGTAAAATCAAACACAGACAGGTCCGTAGACGTCAATCTTGTAGTGGAATTTCCATTGAACTGCACTCCAACACCCTGGTCGCCTCGCGTACGGCACAATGACGGAGCGCCATTGACATTTGCAAATGGCGTGAACGTGAACGTCTTGTCCGTGTCCTGGATCGACGCTGCGCTCACGGCAAAATCGCCCATCTCGAAATTGAGTGCCTGTCCGAGTGAAAATATGGTCGTACCAGAAGGACAAAGAGGCGATACAATGTCTTGTGCGCGAACGCTAATAACAGTGGAATTGTCCATTGCAGCTCCTGTAGTCACGGACCACGCGCCACCACCAGTCGCCGTCGGTGTATAAGTACCTGCGCCCGCGCCCGTCACCACAACCTCCAGTATCTCGTTAGCCCCAGCTGTACCGGTGATGGCAGTGCCTACAGCCGTCAGGACGATTGGCGGCGGTGCAGTCGCCGCGGGCACCACAAAATTGACAGTCGCAGAGTCCGATTCCGTCACTCCTCGGGCGACTATAGCGACATTGTTTCCATTGTTCACCGTTGTCAGCGTAGTGTTCCACGCGCCGCCCGACGCTACAACGACATCAGTCTCAGTGGGACCGCCGGTTAAATCAACTGTGATTTGGTCGTCGAGGTTGGCCGCCGTGGTTCCGCTCACAACGACACTAGAACCGTTGCACACGGCCGGTCCGTTGGCGTTACCGTGCAAATCGTTCGTATTGTCAAATGCGGGATTACCAGTCACAACTACAGTGTGATCGAGCGCAGTTGAATTGCACTCAAACGCGGCTTCGTTGCGGTCCTCAAAACGATACGTTTGTCCGGACGCTATGGCGGTCACGGGCCCCACGCTCCACGGATCCGTTGTAGTAATGTCCGTGTACACGGGCGTGGCGGCACCGAGCGGGTCTACCGTCATGGTGAGCTCGGCTTCGCCCACGGCGGACGCAAAATTGCGATTGCCCGTCACTGTCGTTTGTCCCACCTGAGGATAATCGTAATCGTCAAACGTGGGCGCCGCACTGCGCGCAAGAGTGAACCCGCCCGTTGGCGCCTCGGGCGATGTAATTTTGCCGTCGGCCTGCACCGTAACGCGAATACGATCACCCACGGCGATTTTGGGCGTTAAGGGCAAATCACTCACAGCCACGCTCCACGTGCTGAAACCTGCACCCGCAGATGCAATGTTGAAATTCACAGTGTTGCTATCAATCTTCTGCTCTGGGCCCGAGCCAGGTCCACTGACGCGCAACTGGAACAAGTTGATCTTCAGCCCCGTTGAATCCTCTGGAAGCGCCGTTGAAGCCTGTTTGATGTTCCCGCTGACGAGCCGCGGGTACGAGTCGACGTCGGCGACATTCTCTTCGAGAAAATCGGCAACTTCGCTGAACACGAGACCGTTCTCGACGAGCACCGCAATGATATCACTGAGCACCCATTTGTTCGCGCCCGTGTCCCACTTGATGATATCACATTCCTCTTGACCGGGTAACACTTGATGAAACGAGCGCGACACGTATTCACCCGCCGTGTCGTCCCACGCGACTAAATCATTCTCATCCGTGCCGTCGGGCAACGACGTTCCAGTAGCTGCAGGTACAGTCCATTGGCCTTTGCCGCTCTCATCGACACACGTCAGTACGTGACCAGCTTCGGCGCCGGGCACGAGCGCAAACGATCCACCCGTAGTCGTTCCACTTTTAGCTTGGTTGCGCAGCGACGACATTTTTTTTGTTACTTGACTGCGGAAAATAAAACTTTGTATTTATTCGCACGCGCACATAATAGGACTACTTCTTGGGCGCCTGCAACGACGCGGCAATTGGCTGCTGATCAATGGCGGCCGAGCACGAGCTGCGCAATGGCGTTTTGTCGCGCCACCGCGTCGTCACTGCCGATACAGGGTGGTTCGCGCACCAGTACGCTCGGGTCGTAGAACCACAGTTTCATTTACTGTGCTACTTGGCGAAAATAGTTTTTTATTGTTCTTTACGGGCTCGCTGCGAGTGCTTGCAGATCGGCCACCTCGCCGTCTGTGAGCGGGCGCTGGAAGAACTTCACCTGGTCCACATTGGCAGTCTGCCCAGAGTCCGACAGACACACGTCGATTGTTCCCGCAGCCGTACGCGCCGCGCCTGCTACGCCAGTGTCGACGTCTTTTGCGCCATTGACCCACAGCGTCAACGTTTGATACTCGTAGTCGTAACTGCACGCCAAGTGTTTCCATCCAGCCGCAGCTTCAGTCACCGTGCACGTGCCGCTTGAGTACGTCAATGTCGTCACACCGGAACTGTCTCGCGTTATTTCGATTACCGAGGAATCGTCATTGAACAAATTCGTAGCAACGCCGGTGTGCACAGTGTCGAAGAACATCGAGAAGGCCCACGAGCGACGTCCGAGTGGCAATGCTGCGTTTGGCACTGAGATTGTGCTCGTCGTGCCCGTGATGTAGTCGGTTGAGCTCGGCGCTGGCGTGCCGCCCGTTGGAGCTGAGCCGGCAAACGCGCCACCAGACGCCGTAATTGCACCCGTCGTGTCCGACCCTGTGTTCGTGTACGCGCCGTTGAGGAGGAACTCGTTGACGGGATCGTGCAGAGATAAATCGGTTGTTGCAATCAAAGAACTGTCGTATCCGTTGACTTCCTCCATGAGTTCGACCATGGATATTGCGCGGTTCCAGATCTTGACACGGTCGTAATAGAACGCCCCGTCACTCGCACCATTGACGATCTTCAAGTCGAAGAAAACGTTGGAAATGTAGGCTGCGTCTGCGGTGCCGTACGCCACCGGGGCTGGTATACCGTTGATGTACAGCGAGTACCGATTCTCGTTCACGGCGACGTGTTCGAGCACTGCGGCTACATGATACCATGTGTTCGTGACGAGCACATTTGGCCACACGGACGCAATACCACCGTCCCTCGATTGGAACCTGGGTTGTCCGCTCACAAACTGTATCGAGTGACCTTGGCCCTCGTTCGGAGAAGACGCTTGACCCAACGCCATGATAAAATCGTCATCTGGCGTCCCTGTTGTCATGAACCAGCACGAGAACGTAAAGGATAAATCACCGGACAACAACGGAGTAGCCGCCGAATTAGTTCCTTCGTTCTCGTTCGCTTCGAATATATCAGTACTGCCTGGCAAGAAGGACGACGTTGGAAGGCCGTTGCTGACCACGGAGTTTGTGCCGTCGACAGTGTAATTGTACGCTGGTGCGGTTCCCGTGTTGATCAGCGAGGCTCCATTACCATCCACCTCATATACCAGTATCGGGCTCGAGCCTACAGTGAACTCTGTGCGCGTAGGCTGTTTCGACAAGGCCTGTGCAATGACTGTGATTACATTGCCTTCCGCCACAGCAGCCCCCGAAACACTCCAGCGACGGCCCGACACCGATGTCTGCGCGGCGTACAGAGAGCCGTTCAACTCGACGCAGATCATAGTACCGTCTGCTTCGTTGGCTATGGTGCCCTCGATGGTAGTGTCACCTGCTTTTGGAAGCGGTTTGAACAAGGGTGAATTGGTAAAGTCCATCAGCTCGGGTTGTGACGCAAACGTGCCCGAGAACGACTGTACGTGTACGCGAGAAATGTTGCCTTCGAGCGTAGTTCCACCACCCCCGGCAATGTACCCTACATGATCTTGCGGAACAGTGTAATCAATGCGATTCGCTACAACCAGCCCGCTAACGAAAGTTTTGTTTTTGTAACATGACAGACTAGTGCCTTCCCACACGAACGTAATTTGCATTTCTTCGCCAGGACTCGTTCCTGGAGTGAAATCGCGGAATTCAACAAATCCAGGACCCGATGTTCCGTCGTAATACGCAAATCGATAGACACCAGCACCACCAAGAGCCTGAACGAGCCATCCACCGTCGTTGCTTTTGAGATTACCAATTACATTTCTTCCCGCCTGTATTTGAAAGTCCGTAAAGAAGTTGACAACAAAGTCCTTATTGTCGAAATCAAACACAGACGTATCGGCACATCGCAAATTGGTCGCGCTCGTTCCCGTAAACTGCACTCCAATGCCCTGATCTCCTCGAGAACGAGACAACGAGGGTGCACCGTCAATGGCGTTGAACAATGGGAACGAAAAAGCGTCTTTGACGTCCTCGATTGTTGTTACACTGGCTGTATTATCTCCCATTATGAGGTCAACAGTCTGTGCCAGCGTCAAGGAGACCTGTATCGAAGGACACAATGGTGGTAGCGATACCTTTTGCGCTCTCGTGTTGATGACCGTGGTATCGTCCAGCGGAGTGGTTGTAGTGACAGACCACGAGACGCCCGAAGCTACCGTTGTGTACGTACCTACGCCGCCGCCCGTCACAACGACCTCCACAAGCGAATTGGCGTCTGTTACTGTTCCCGATATTGTCGTCGTCCCTCCAACGGCTGTCGTAACCAAAGCACCGTTGGTCTTGGCGGGCACTGTGAACGGCACGGGATCGGAGTCGGACTCAGTCACACCGCGAGCGACCAGTGTGACTACATCGCCATTGTCGACTGATGTGAGCGTGGTGGTCCAGTTACCGCCTGACGCAACGACGACATCAGTCTCTGTACTAGAACCAGTTTGATCCACAGTGATTCGGTCGTTTGGATTCGTTTGCGTCGTTCCGTTCACTACCACGCTACTGCCATCACACACGGCCGGTCCTTGCGAGCCACCGTGTATGTCAGTGCCGTTGTCAAACGCGGGATCACCCGTCACGACAATCGTGTGGTTGAGCGTGTCCGAGTTCGACAGGCAGTTTGCTTCCCAGCGGTGTATAATATTGAGTTCATTGCCCGCGGCGAGAATGGTGTGCGACCCGATGGACCACGTCGTGCCTGTCGAAGTTTGGTCGAGATAGGTCGTGTCGCCCACAATTTCGAACGAAACCTCGGCGTCTCCGCTCGACAAGATGGTTTCGGAACGCACTCCGCTCGTCGCAGTATTGCCTACTTGCGGCCACGCGTAGTCGTCGAACGTAGCCTGGCCCGTGCGCACAATCTGCAGACTGGGCACAGGGGACGCGGGCGATGTGACCTTGCCCGGTGCTTGTGCTGTCGCGCGGAATTCGTCCAGATGTTCAATCGTTCCGACACCCAGTGTCTTGTGCGGCAAGGCCGTCACGGGGACGCTCCACGTCACTGCTCCATTCACTCCACCCAGTACAATTGGACCAGGCCCAGTGTTGTCAATCGAGAGCTCGCTTGCGCCACGCTTTTGAAACAGAGTCACCGTGAGTCCCGACAAGTTCTCGTTCATTGTAGTGCCAAATTGCTTCACATTCAAACTGGCGAGGCGCGGGTATGAATCCGCGTCGGCCAGGTCCTTCTCGATGAAATCAGGCGCTTCGGTGAAGTTGAGACCGCTCGTGAGAATGATCGAAAGAGCGTCGCTCGGTTCCCACTGCGACGACGTGGCGTTCCATTTCAGTATATCGCACTCGGCCGTACCGGGCAGCACTTGATGAAACGAGCGCGAAACATATTCACCAGCCGTGTCGTCCCACGCAACCAAATCGTTTTCGTCCGTACCGTCAGGCAACAACGTACCGGACGGAGCGGGCACGAGCCATTGACCTTTGCCGCTATCATCGACACACGTCAATATACGTCCAGCTTCGGCGCCGGGCACGAGCGCAAACGCTCCACCCGTTGTCGTTCCGTTTTTAGCTTGGTTGCGCAGCGACGACATTTTTTTGTTACTTGACTGCAGAAAAGAAAAATTTATATTTATTCACGCGCGCACATAATAGACTACTTCTTGGGCGCCTGCAACGACGCGGCAATTGGCTGTTGATCAATGGCGGCCGCGTCGAGCATCAACTGCAACTCCTCGGGCAACTGCAAATTGTCCGACAATGAGCTCAGCAGTTCCGTGTCGATATCGAGCGAACTGACGTTGCCCAACGAGCCCATGATCGCATCGAGTTGCCCCGAGTCCTGCATCGATTGCATAATATCCATGGCAATCGAGAATATCTTTGAATTGTCCGCAGGATCGACGGGCGCGTCGCCATCGACGTCGCTCTGCTCCAGCTTCTCAAGCACGGTACGATGAACGTCGCCCAGTACACTGGAGGAGAACAGTTTGGCCGGCAAGCCCATGGTGCTCATGACGAGCTGCACGAACGTTTCGGCAATGTACTTTTTGTTCTCGGCGTTTTGCGTCACCTGCAGTGTCCAGTAATGCTCGAGCGGCAATTCGTTCACGTAGGGTAAATGCGCAAACACCGTGTTGGGCGAAGCGTACACGTCATCATTGACCTGGGCACCCTGAGCCACGCCCTGGAAATGCGGCATGGCGTGCACCTTGAACTGCTCAATGACACTCTCGGGCCGCCACAACGTGGCCGTGTGAAACTTGGGCACCACACTTTTACCGTCCTCGGGCGGAAACGCTACGCTCATGTTGTTCAGGAACTCCTCGTACAGCGCGTTGAACGCGTACACGCGCTCAGGCACCGCCGTGGCCACGTCGAGATCAGTGCCCACCTCGTAGAGCTCGGCCAACATTTTCCACGGCATGACACCCTCGTCGAGCTCCGTGTGCGACGCCAGGATACGAAACGCCGCCAGGATATCCTCGGCACCGGCTTTGCCTTGGGCTTCGCCTTCACCTTGGGCGTCTTCGAACTGTTTTGAGTGCTCCAACAGGATATCGAGCGCCTGGCGTAAATTTTTGCGGCGCACAGCGTGCACCAACGGGTCGTGCAAAAAGAATTCACGGAAAATCTCCATCGGTTTGCCCTCATCGAACGACGCGGCCACCTCGACGAAATTCACAGCCTGGTGAAACTCGACCGATAAATCCTTGTCGTTCGCACAACGTTCGCCCAGTGTACGCAAGAACTGCACCAGTGTAGTGTTAAATTTCTTTACCTTGGCGGCGCTCATTTTGCCCTAGGTGCCGCCAAAGTGGCGCGTCTGAATTAAACGCACCAAAAGCATGTGGGATGAAATAAAATGGCACTCGTACTGAGCGACGACAAGAAATCCCTTCTCATTGTGGAGCAGGGCCCGCCCACGCAAATGTCACTGTTGGCCAACCCGGAGTTCTGCAGTCAGGCGGCGCGTATCGTGGCGCACATTACGGCTATACCGTTGACGCGCGAACAGTGGCAAATGACACGCTTTTTTCTAACCGATTTCGTCAAGCCGCAACTGAACACGGCCATTACGGCCAAGTTGCAGGAACAGGACGCCGACGCCGAGCCGTTTGATATTGACGCGTGGTACGCGCAGGTGAAGAAACGCGCGGCCGACGTGATTCTGGAACAGGCGGCCGCGCAGCAGCAGCAGCAGAAGGGCGACCGTCCCGTCGATATTGCGCGCGACGACCTGAAACAATTGAGTTCGCCCGAGCAGACGCGTATTAATATTGCCCGCGGCGATTTCAGCGGTGTGGCCGAAAAAGTCGATTGGTTCACGCCGCTCGTTGACCAGGAACTGCGCTGCAACGGGTTCGTCGCGACACTGGCCAACTGTGTCGAGATGGAAACACAGTTCCAGCAGAACTTGGCCGCTCGTGTCAATACCGAGACGCATTTCCTGACGGGCGCGCGTAACAACCGCGCTCGTCCGTCGTCGTCGGGCACCGGTCGGCGTACATTCTTCTCCAATGGCGGCGTACTGGCGCCGAAACGAAACTAAATAAAGTATACGCGTTTAATTCCTCGCTGAAACATTGCTTGATGCACATATCAAATACAATGCCCATTGAAGCGCGGGATCCACCGCCATCGTTGTCGTCGCGCCGGGTCGTGCTGAGCAGCGACGAATCATTATCGTCGTCAAGCCCGCCACCACCACCTCCGGCGGCCAACAGTAGTAGTGGTGGCGGTGGTCACCATCGACGTCGGCATCGGCGGCCTAAAACGGCGGCGCCTGAGTTGCCCTTTGAAGAGGACGACCCGACGCTCGGCCAGTTGGCCGATACGCGTAAAATGCGCCGGCCCCACCTCGACAATGAACTAAGCACGGCGCGCGAAAGTTCCTCGAGCAGCAGTCCTGCACCGGCACCGCGGCACAATCGCCGTTTACCGCGCGTGTTTCGTCGCGGAGCCGCGGGTGGTAGTTTGAGCGACGATAGTATGGACGATGACGACGATTCATCGTTGCCGCCACCACCGGCGCCCGTCATGCAGCACGACCCGATGCAGCACAAGATTGAAGAGGCGATACGTAAAGCGAAATTGTTGGCACGCATTGATCAGTTGGAGGCGCGCGGTGTACGACCTTCAAAGAAATTCACGTACCGCGCCGCTGAAGACGAGCTCATTACGGAGGTGGCCAAGATGGAATCGTTGGCGCAGCGCTCAACGCGGATCAAGCAGGGCCGCTCGGCGTTCATTATGCTCGTAGGTAGTATGGAAAAGGGTGCCAACTGGTGCGACGATTCCGAGCGGTTGCCCGTCAAGTGTTACCTGAAGGGCTTCACGAAACAAACCGTCAAGGATATCACGAATTACGACGATTGCCTGGAACGCGGTGTCGAGAGCATGTTTGGTTCGGCCGACGCGTTGCCGTGGTACGTTCAACTCGGACTTATCCTGGGACCGGCCATGATCACACACCATATGATGCAACGGTTCAAGGACGACCCCGAGCATACGCGTAAAGTGCTACGCAGCGACCCCGAGTTGCGTAACGAGGTGGCTCGCGAACTGGCGCGCGAAATGAACCAGAGCGAACGCGACGAGGCGCGTAAAGTCACTGAACGGTTGGCTAAAGCGCAGCAGGAACAACAACAGAAACAAGCCGAGGCGCAACGACACGCGGCCATGAGCGCTCCGCCGCCAGGTACACGAATGAGCGCGCCTCCACCGCCATCGTCAAGCTTGGCCGTACCTGAACAAGCCTCGGAGTACATTCCGCCGAATCCCGTGCAGACACGCGAAATGGCGCTCGAGATGCAACGCAACGAGGCCATTGTACGCCAACGACGCGAAATGGACGCGCAGCAACGACGTATCCAGGAACTCGAGGCTAAAGTTGCCGGCGCCGCTCCAAGTAGCAGAGCTATCCGCGCGGACGAATCGTCGGGGTCCCTAGGGATGATTATTGAATAGAGCAGACGAGCGAAGACGTCCCCCAACAAAATATGTTTGCAGCACGACGCTATAATTCACACGATGAACGCATGTACTATGAGAGCGTGAACATGCCATTCAAGAAACGCTACGAATCGCTCGAGAAGCCACAAAAAGAGATTAAAAAGACGTACAAGCTTCGTCGCCGACCGAGAGCGCCATTACGTTACGACGAGGAGTTTCTCAAGCAAGGTCCGCTCGAGTTTCACAATGAGCGCAGCGCGGGTGACCTTGAGTGGCGCATTGCGGAACGCATTGAGAAAAGTTCGTCGGCGGCGAAACACACACCGCCACGTCCCTCGTGGACCATGAAACCCGTTAGCGCATGTCGTGAATCACACCACGGCAAACTGCAGTGGGAAACGCTGTGTACATTCCTTGAGAGTTTGCACGAGTATTACAATGACAATCTTATCGATCAATCGTTTTACGAGTATAACGATTACCAAAAACGCATGGAATTCATCGTCGCACGTTTCAAGTGGTTTGTGCGTCACTGGGACCCGTCGCTCAGAGAGGACCGCGCGTATTTGCGGCGTTTACTGAAACTTCCAAACGGGTTGGAAATGTATCACAAGTTGTGCGTCATGGTGAACGTGTGCTCGAACATCAACGATTTTCGCCACTTGACGGTCGGCAATAAATTCAATTTACCTTAATCCTTTGTTGCGTCCGCGCGGATAATCCTTTGTTGCGTCCGCACGAATACCCTTTTACACCCGCGTGTCCGCACGGATGAAAACACCAGCACCCCCAGAGGGGCGCAAATTTGAAAAACAGACTGGCTATGCACCCCCCATCACAAAATGAGTTTACAAGTAATTATGAATTATTCTCAAAAAGCACCACCTAGCTGTTACAATTTGCAAATTGAAGAGATTCAAATTGCGAAAATTTTGGAGGAACTGCGCCACAGCACGCCCAAAAAAAAAGTTAAATTTAGTGAACTGGTCACGAAACCTGTAAAGAAGATCCAGAAACGTGTCACGTGGGGCAAAAATCAGTTGCGTTGCTACACGCCCGAGAGTAGCGATAACACAGTTGAATTGCTTAGCGATTCATTGGATTCGTGTTCAATTTATAAACGTGAACGTGAATGGGTGGCAAAATATTGCACCACGGATGGATCCACGGATGAATCCACGACGTGCAGCAGTGACGACGATGAGTTAAGCGAGGAATTCTACAACAACAACAACAACGATGATGAAGTGAACTACTACAAGGAGTTCAAGACGAAACGCGCCGCGGTGGACAATGAATATGAGGGCACGAACGACGGCATTTTACAGTTGCGCACACTGATGGAATTTCTCAAAATCACCAACGCTCGGCTGCTTGAAATGTGCGACGGCGAGAGTAGTTGGGATTACGAAGAGATGGGCGACGTAATGTATTATACACTCAAGAGTTTTATTGCCACGTGGGACCCTTCGTTTGAGGAGGACCGCGCGTATTTGCGCCAGTTCATGAAGCAGTATGACACGGAGGCGCTGCGACCCGTAATGATTTCCGAGCTGTATCAGTGTTGCCGCGCGTGCAAATCCATTGACGAGTTTCGCGAAGTAATGGAAAATAAATTTAACCCCGAGTAAATAACAAAACAACGTTAATGAACGCGCAATGGTTACGCGATTTCAATTCACAGGAGACGCGCGCCAATATTCGCTCCGAGCGGCGCTCGTGGGTACACGCGCCTACAACGACGCAGTGGCGCAACAACATGATGCCGCTCAAGCGCGCTACGTCGCTCTTCAACGCGATCCGCTACAAGTACGATTGGCACTTCGAGACGCCCGACGAAGGCGCCTTTACGTTATGGCTCGATGGAACGTCGGAATCCAAGCGTGATTTCGTCATTGCACTGAACAGTACACTGACCGACTCGTCGGGCTACTACTTGGTGTTTGGCGAGCGCGGCGTCGAGGTCGTGCGGCCCGATAAGCGCGCCCCGAGCTCGTTCCTGGGCGAATCGAGTGTACGCTCCGTTGCGGGTCTCGACGTGTACTCCAAGGCGCGCTCGTTGCAGCGCAGCGGCGTGGTGTGTATTACCCTGGTTTACGAGTACGGCGAACTGCACGTGTTTGAGGGCGACAACCCGAACGAGCCGGGCGAAACATTGGTGCATTTCCGCGACGAACGCGTGTTTGCCGGCGTGCACCAGTTCGGCTTTGGTATGGTCGGCCGTGACGAGCACAGCACCGATCAAGTGTTTTTGAAACATTTGCAAAAGTATAGACGTCATCGAGAGTAAAGATATGGTTTTATTATTATAAAGTACAGGTTGTACCAATCACTATTCCATTGTCTGACGATGCTGTATTGTTAAATCCCATCACATACGCAGTGCCGTTACTCAAATACACAATCCACGGATATTCCATTGCCTTTTTCGTTTCGCGTTGTATACTGTCGCACAACGAATATCGACCAAATGCAGGCAAAGCCATGCACAATGCGCGCCATGTACGACGTGCTTCACGTGATTCCATTTGCTGTACGGCACGCGCCAACGCTTCAACGACGGGTAACGATGATAATTCGCTCATGATGTTTATTGAGGGGCAATTTGCAGATTTACGGCGGCGTAAATGTACCGTTAAACGTGCCGTGAAGATTAACAGTGTGTCCTACAGAAACATTATCAACACGGGTTGAAACCCGCAACGAGTCTGAACTAACGACGGAAACAGTAGCGTCGTAAATAAAATTTGCGGCATCAGTGCCTACAACATGCATCGACACATTGCCGTAACCCACAAGTGTACCCCCCGAAAACGCGGTAGGACTAAACTCAAGGAGCACTTCATCGAAATTCGTACCTGTACCTGTAATTCCTGTAATTATGATTAAAAAACTCACAACTACCGCAGAACCAATTGTAGAGTATTGAAATTGTGCATTGCCAACAACCGTAAATGGTGTAGGGCTTCCACCACCATACGTAACTGGAACAGACTGGGATCCCACACCACCAATACCGGCAGGCAATGCATTGCTCCACCCGGCGCGACCCGAAGAACTGTCACACACGAGAATAGTGTCACGCGCGGCGTTACGGCGCACAATCAAATTATCAACTTCAATTGTTTCACTCATTGTTTAGTGTCCGTAGCAAAGTATTTTTTTTTTGCGCACATGCATAGCAAATAGATGAACAACGGTTACATTGCTCCATTTACGGCCGAAGGCGCGTCGAGTTCGGCACACGCGCACGTCGGTCACACCTCGTTCCTGAGCGCCTCCGCGGCCCCGTCGTATCGCGGCTCCAACGTGCTCGAAGCGTTTGACGCGTCAAAGATGCGCGAACTCGAGGCGAACAAGGAGGTGATTGCGCGCGGCATGACGCTCAATGAAGAGCTGCGTTACATGGCCGCGCAGTTCCCCGGCGATTCAACGCATACGCTCAAGCAGTTGGCCAAGGAGCCGTGCGACGACGATTGCCGCAGCGCACTGGCCAATACGTGGCCGAGCACGACCAGTCGGTGCTGTTAATCTGCGAAGCCGGTTTGCGAAGCAAGTCTGCCGAGAATAAAACGAGTCCCATTCACTAAAAGTTTTTTATTACACCCTTTACGCCAAGCTAATGAAAGGCATTGTGGCACCGTGTGACGAACGCATGCCGCCCGACTGGGTGGCGCGCGTCAAGGAACGCTATTGTCGTCAGGCGCAGCGCGTGCTGAGGTGGCGCGCCAATAATTTAATTGGGCTCGCAAATTTTGTCAACCGGCCGCCGCACGCCAACGCCGGACACACACTGTTGCTGCTCGATTTCAGTGTACTGGACGAGCGTGCCACGCGGTACATTGTCAAGTGCATGCGCGATCCGCGCTGCTCCGTGCTCGTGTACAATTACGGCGCGTACGTTCCTGCGGCACTGCACGAGAACATGTTCAACTTGGAGCTGTACATTTCGCACACGGGCGCCATTCGGCACTCGTGGGATATTAGCGCGTTTGCGCGCGCGCCTCGTCAATGGTCGCCCGAGAGCCGCACGCATCTCATGGCGCTCGGGCTCGGTCCGCACGCCAAGTGGCACGATATTAAGCGCGCCTACCGGCTCAAGGTGCTCGAGCTGCATCCGGACAAGCATCGCGGCGACGCGGCACTCACCGACCAGTTCATTCGTGTACAAGCGGCGTACCGGGCGCTAAGAGAGTGTCACTGAGCACGCTCATGAGACGCAACAGTTCGCCGTCGTTCTGCACGTGCGGATCGGTGAACGAGCGCACCTGCAAATAGTTGTGGCCGAACTGCGCTCCGGTGATTTTCTCGGGCGTGTCGTCGAGCATCGTAATGAAGCGCAACTGCTGCGCGCCAAAGTACTTGTCGAGCGGTTTGGTGCTCGAAAAATCGCGATAATTGACGTTGCAGTGCGCGCGGCCCCACCAGAACTCCACGTTGTTCATCTGCTCCTCGGTCAAAATGGCGCGCAACGTGGCGTGCGCATTGTGCTCGACACACGAGGTCCAAAAAGCGACACGGAAATGCTCGAAACAAAAGCGCAGAAAACGCTCGAGGTGCGGCCGAAAGTAGACGAATTTCTTGTTGGCGCGCGCATCTTCGCGTTTATTCGGCACGCGATGATGCTGTGCCAGAACGAGCACGCCGTTCAGATCTAGAATGAGTAGATGTTGTTGCCGGAGGCGCGGTTCCATTTTCTGCTGTTATTATTGACACCGGAGGCGCTGTTGCTTTAGGTTGCCAATAAAATTTGTAAATGAAAATGGCCACGGCGGCGAGCACCAGTAGCACGAGCGCGCCAACTAGACTGAAATTACGCGACGGCGCGACGTGGTACCCGCGCTGCACAACCACGCGCTCGTGCGACTCGGCATCAATTTCGCTAATTGCCAAATTGCCGTTAACCACGAGCCACTGCTCGAGCAACTGCGCAGCGCGCGCCAAATCGCGTTCGGCAAAATCGCTCGTGCTCGTGCGAAAAACCCAGTGCGCCTCAGCTCCACTCCAAGTAACAATACAGGCATTCCGTTGCGTGGATAAATCACCTGCGCTTGCCGTGTTCTGCGAGGGTAACGTTGCATCGCTCAGCGTCAAGCACACAATTTTGTCGGGCACGGTTTCCTGATGCGTCTGCAATTGTTGCAACCACCATCGAGTGTCTGCTTTGCCGCGCCACAGTGACATTTCTCCTTTTTGCCGTAAACGCGCTCCGGGGTATTAGACGCGCGTACGTGCGGTATTAAGCACGGAAAAGCGAATTTTATTTTCGTTGCACTCTAGTGTAAATTCATAATGTTAGCTTCATTGAGCAGTCTCGTGTGGGCCTCGCCGGGCGTGCCTCCACCACCACCGCCGCCATCGCCCGCAAAAACTACTAATTTAACTAACCGCGTAGTTAAAGACGCGTTACGAAGAGCGCCCGCAGGGCCTCCACCAACACATCTCGTCACTGAGGATATTCTTCGTACAGCCATTTCGCAACTCCGTACACCGCGACCCGTTAATCCTTTGGCGACCCAGTCTGCTGAGCCTTTGGCGACTGAGCCTTTGGCGCCTTCGAAGACGTGTCGGATTCGCGTAAAGGTTCGTCGTCGGCGCCGCCGGCGGCCAAAGAGCTCGAGCTCGCCTTGCGTGCCTGTTGCAACGGAACAACGGGTCCATCGTCGGCATTCGCATTAACGCCCGGGGTCCGCGCCACATTGAGCGCGTGTTTCTTGAGCGCGTCGGGCGAATAATGAAGCCGTAGCAGCAGTGCGCGCTGAAACACACGTAGCCACGCGTCGCGAATCAAGTTCGGGATCCGTTTGGAGCGGAAAAACGCGCTCTGCATGTACTTCGCAACGACCTCCTCGTCGGTGCTCATCTCTTCTTTGAGGCGCGCAATTTCGGCGCCACCCGCCTGTCGCGGTTTACCGTTGAAATGGAAATGGCGCATACAATTCTCGTGTACCAGGCACACGTACGGATCGTCCAGTGCCCAGTACGGTTGCCCGTCGATAATGGGCATGTCGCAGTGACCACAGCGCGTGCTGTTGCCCACTGTGGCGTGCGCGTACACGTGTTTGCCGTCCTTACTTTTAATTTCAACGGGCATTTGTCATATAATGTAAATAAATTCACTTTAATTATCCAGACGCGTAGTCCTATTATTGAATCATTGCGTTGCGAACAACGCCTACAGCTCCGCCAACGCCCGCCGCGGCGGCATACAGACGCGACCGACGCGCCAAGTAGTACTGCAACCAAGCGCCTAGAATTACGAGCACGGCAATGGCAATGGTAAAAGCACCCAAAATTTGGTACGGTTGACGTTTTAGTTCGGCTTCAGTGGGCTTGGACGGATTGTAGTACACAGTGACCGTGTCGTTTACAGCGTACAAAGTGCTCGAGTGCACTGTGGCCGTATACGGTTTCTTGTTCACCGTGTACGCAACGCGGTACTGATGCACCTTGTCGCTCGAAACCTTGTTCACCTGCGTAATTTTACCCTGTGTTTCGCCCGTATCCTTGTCTTTTTGACGAAACACGTATACACCGCCCACAATGAACAACGAACCGAGTAAAGTTGCTCCAATGGCGCCCATGAGCGTATAAATACGCCCAAACGAACTGGCGTCCTGATAAACTTGTTTTCCGAGCGGCGTTTTTGCGGGCATTTTTTGTGTCTAGTGCGCACAATTAATTTTACGCGCTCATTACGACAAATCCACATGGACGTTTTCATTGCCAATACAATGATACTGTGCACGGGCGTCAGTCTCACGGGATGCTTCTGCTACGAGCTCTACCGTGATTGCAACAAATGCGCCGAGCACAATCGCCGCGAACAACGAATTTATTCCGAGCTGCAAATGCGCGCCGAGCACCCAGAGACTCAAAGCAGTGGAACGTGTGAGGCCCCTGATGTCATACACATGCGTCGCAAGGAACCGCCCGTGTCTAGTAACCGCCAAACCATCCACCCGTCTCTTTATCCTGAGCATCAATTTGCGTACCCTCCGAGCGCTCCTCCTTCAAATTATCCGCGCGTGCACGACGCTCGTATTCGCTCAGTGTAGTGCTCGACAGTGCAAAGAGCGAACCGAACGCCGCGCCGCTCAGTATGGCCACGGGACGTGCTACGCGCGGCAATCCGCGCAAAAACGCGCCCATGATAATGGCGGGCGAACACGCAAAACCCACGAGCGCAACGTTTTCGCGGAACCGATAGAGCAGTTCGGGACGGTTGTTGAATGAGCGCAGCAGTAGTGCGCTGCACTTTTTGCGGTACGGTGTAAAGTATTCCATTGTACTTTGTCTGAGGGGTGTTTTTTATTTGGGTTCCTTGACGTATTTGCCCTCGACCCACCACTGTTTGTATCCATCCGAGAAAATCCGAGCAGGTTGGCCGTTGTCGCGATGTAGTTTGCCATTTATGTACCACGCTTTATAACCATCCGGGCAAAACACTGCAGGTTGATCGTTGTCGCGATGTAGTTTGCCATGCACCCACCATGTTTCGTCGTCACCCTTCCAAATCGCAGCAGGTTGGTCATTGCTACTGTGTCGTTCGCCACATGGCAATACAAACTCAACATATTCACTATGGTCCGTCATTCGCGTGAACCTTTCTTTGGCCTCTCTTTGCACCCACATGTGCAGCGAATATCTTCCAAAGCACGGCAACGCCACGCACAACTGCAACCACGTGCGCCAACACTCGGGGTCTTCTAGGCTCATTACGGCACGCGCCAACGACTCGAGCACGGGCAACGACGCAAACACTTCATTGGCGCTCATTTAATGTTTCGTCCGCTTAATTCCGAGCATGGAATCAAGCGCGCCGCGCGTCTGCAACGTTTGCCCGCTAATTTTGCGCTTCACGTACTTCATTTGCTCCGATTGACCGCTCTTGGTGAGCACCACGGGTTTCGGGCGCTGCGTTTGCATCAGGGTGGCACGCTGCGCCTGTCGCAAATTGGTGCGTTCGCGCTGATTGTGCTGCTCGTACACTTGAGCGACGCGTATAAACATGCCCGGCACGAGATGTAGCGTGGGCGGGCGTACAATGGCGCGCCATTTGCGCACCGCGTCGTCGTCGTTGCTGCTCGGCGAAATGGCACACATTTTGACCAATAATTCGAGCGGCGCCGCTTCGCGTATATCGTCGCGACGCACGTGCAGCACGTTGGTGTAAAACGACACGAACCACGTTTGCATGTTGCGTACACGGTGCGGCAACGTGTCGCGCAGCATGGCCGAATAGGCGCACGACGTGCTACAATAGAACCCGCTCAGCATGTACCGCCGTGTCTTTTCATTGTACGCCTGCGGTACGCCGCACGGACGTGTACTGAAATGATGCAAATCGTACGCGCACGGTTCGCGAGTCTGCTCGGGCCATTCGCCGCCGTCGTGCACAAACAATTTACGCTCTACGTAATTGCTCATGGAGTGCGTGCCGTTGTTCTCAGTCGATGGCACGACGAGTGCGTGCCGTTCCAACTCGTTTACAAGTGCATTGCTTTTTTGGAACATTAGGCTTAAACTGTAGTAGCCTTGCGCAAAACTGTAGTATAATTTTACCAATGAACAAAAATCAGTGGCGTTTGACGCAGTTGCTTCACGAGTGGCGCAATTCACTCGACGATGAGCCGCGCACACGTTGTGATTTTTGTCTAAAGGGGGGGCACTCGAAATTGCCTCTGCTGCGCGCCCGGTTCGCCAATCGTCACTTGGAGCATGAGAGCTGCACGGCGTGGTGCTGTTTCCGCTGCGCCAAATTCGCCTTTGCGCTGCCACGTGGCACTTTGGAAATTCAACGGCGCCGGTACAGGCGCGGCTACAATGAACGGCACTTGGCGCATCTCGTCGAACCGTTGCGCGCGCACCCCGAGCACATCGAGGAGGAACGCACGCTGCAACTCTTTATGCAATGCGTGGAGCGCGGCGAATTCGTGCCGCCGCGCGTACTGCAGGAGACGTGTGAAATGGTAAAGCGTATAAAAAAAATGTAGCACGACACTAGTAAAAGCATGAAAAATTCTTCAACGTACGCAATGATTGCCACGGGCGGCCTCGCCTTGGCGTTTTTGGCCTACTACGTTACGATGCAACAGACGCACGAGCGTAAACGCACCAACGACAACAACAATGGCGACCAGTGTGCGGGCGGTCAACAGATTCCGTACGCGTGGACGGGCGGCATGGACCCAGCGCTCTACGAGTTTCTCGAGTGCTGGGCCGCGGCCGGCGGTACACCCGAGGCGTGGTACGCGTGCAAAGAAAAGGTGCACACGCGCGACAATTCGCTCGAGATTATTGAGACCGATTTGTACGGCAACGAGGGCGACCGCTACTGCGACGGTCCCTGTGGAGCGTTTGAGCGGCGCATGGCCGAGATGTACGAGTACTGGACCAAGGGCGGTGGCCGTGAACGCGCTCTGCGTGCCGTCACTACGGGCGCCGCGAAACGCCAGGCACTGTTGCGCACCGGTCTGTAAATTTCGAAATAAAAGTTCGTCCCCTAGCAAATGAGTAACGTTTTTGCGTCGTTGCCCGTGCTCGAGTCGTTGGCGCGTGCCGTAATGAGCCTGGAAGATCCCGAGTGTTGGCGTACGTGGTTGCAATTGTGCGTTGCACTGCCGTGCTTTGGAAGATATTCGCTGCACATGTGGGTGCAAAGGGAGGCCAAGGATCGGTTCACGCGGATGATGAAACATATTTACTATGTTGAGTATTTATTGCCAAACGGCAAACGACATCGCGGCAACGATCAACCTGCTGTGATTTATGAGTCTGGTGCCAAAGAATGGTTTAAAAATGGTGTAGAACACCGCGACAACGGTCAACCTGCTTGGATTGATGTGGATGGACGCAAAGAGTGGTGGGTCGAGGGTAGACTAACACTAATACACGGGCATCAATTTTGCGCATCGGTCTGTAAAAAATAAAAATTTGTCCCCATAAAATGAGTGCTAACCGAGTGTTTGCGTCGTTGCCCGTGCTCGAGTCGTTGGCGCGTGCCGTGATGAGTTTGGAAGATCCCGAGTGTTGGCGCGCATGGCTGCAGTTGTGTGTGGCACTGCCGTGCTTTGGTCGGTATTCGCTGCACATGTGGGTGCAAAGGGAGGCCAAGGATCGGTTCACGCGGATGAAGGAACGTGGCTTTAGTTGTGATTATTTATTGCCCTGTGGCAAACTGCACCACGACAACGATCAACCTGCTGTGAATCACGCGAACGGTCACAAAGAGTGGTGGGTGAATGGTAAACGACACCGCGACAACGATCAACCTGTTGTGATTTACGCGGGTGGTACCAAAGAGTGGTGGGTGCATGGTAAACTGCACCGCGACAACGATTTACCTGCTGTGATTTTTTCGAATGGTGGCATGGAGTGGTGGGTGTATGATAAACGACACCGCGACAACGACCAACCTGCTGTGACTCGCGCGGATGGTAGCAAAGCGTGGTGGGTGCATGGCAAACAACACCGCGACAACGATCAACCTGCTGTGATTTACGCGGACGGTAGCAAAAAGTGGTGGGTCGAGGGCAAACACGTCAAATAAAAAAATATCAGTGTACCACTATAAATCAGAGTATGAACCCAACCCAGGCTGTATTTTTCCATCCCAATAACCAGGCGCACTTGATGCGCGAAATTGAGCAGCGCTCGGGCATTGATTTGTCACAGAACTCGCCGCTCGAACTGTCGCGCTACATGAAACTCATCTCGGACGCGCGACCGGGCACGTACCAACCGCAATTTTTTCAGTCCGACGAGGAGTACCAGAACGCGGTGCTGGAACACGTCGACATGATGAACGCGTTTGTCATTGAATGGGCGGCGCGCGATGTACGCGTAGGCGCCGGTCTGCAGAATTACCACGAGAAGATCCTCGTGGGCAATTTCCCCATCCCCGAGCATCCCACCATGGACCCGAACGCGCGCAACCCTGTACATATCCAGCTGCGTAACGCTACGCAGTGGGACAATTACTCTACATGTTAAGCTCTGCTACGAAGTGTTACGAAGTGTTACGAAGTGTGCAACCGGAGCACCGAGGAGCGCGCGCCCTGTTTCGTCATTTTGAAAATCAATTTGCGTACAGCGTTACCGCCCTCGACAACTATAACGTGGTCGGCAAACACGGTGAATTGCACCAAGTTGCGCGTAGGACTAATGGTACGACGAACCTGCAGCAGGGCCGAGCCTCGGCGCACGTAGTACACGAACCGCACGTCGTGCTCGTAGTCGTATACGCCAATTTCGTGCGGATGCGTGCACATGTGCCGCACCCATTTACGCAGCTCCTCCACTTCGTTGCTATTGTCCTTGAGCTCGGGCGGCACGCTGAGCAGCCATACGCGCGTATCGCAGCCAACACAATAAACGTCCTCTAGGGACATTTTTATTCTTGTTTTTTGAAAATTATTGTAATGATCAAACGAGTTGCCGATTCCACACCACTAAGGGCATGTCGTCCCCCCAGCGGCATCGTTTGCCGTTAACCCACCATTCTATGGAACCATCCGCATAAATTATAGCAGGTTGGTCATTGTCGCGGTGTCGTTTACCATGCACCCACCACGCCTTGATACCACCCACGCCAACCCAAGCAGGTTGATCGTTGTCGCGATGTTTTTTACCATGCACCCACCACGCTTTGCTACCATCCGCATAAATCACAGCAGGTTGATCGTTGTCGCGATGTTGTTTACCGTTAGCCCACCATTCTTTATGACCATCCGCATAAATTATAGCAGGTTGGTCGTTGTCGCGGTGTCGTTTACCATGCACCCACCACGCTTTGCTACCATCCGCATAAATCTCAGCAGGTTGAACGTTGTCACGATGTTCCAATCCATTTCGAAACCATACTTTACTCCCATTCACGTGAATCACGGCTGGAAGGTCGCCCCCGCGATGTTTCACAGTGCGGTTTACAACATAATAGTAAGTAAAATCGGAACGTTTCACTTTACGCGTAAAGGCGTGCATGGCGGCACGCTGCACCCATTTGTGAAGCGAATATCGGCCGAACGCGGGTAATGCCAAACACAATGCATGCCACGTGCGCCATCCGTGCGGTCGTTTCAATTGTTGTACGGCGTGGGCCAACGCTTCGAGCACCGGTAATGACGAAAAAACACAATTAGCATTCATTAAGGGGGGTAAAAATTTATTTTTGCGGATAGAACTCGTGCATCATGGAGCTCAGCGAGGAGCACATGAACCCGTAGAGTAGCGAATAGACTACGCGTGTACCGTTACCGGCGTTCTTGGGCAGCGCGGCGGCGACCATGGCGGCGAAAATGACCGTCAGGACGTAGTATACAATGGAGGGCACGGCCTGTTGGGCGAAATTGCCCTCCTTGTACCACGGCGCGTCCTTGTACTTGATGTAATCCATGCCCGCGTACGTGGGCCCCAGTACGAGCAAATTGGGAATGAACGCGTAGAGCCCCATGCTTAGAGCGCGTATATGTCCGCCCTGTACCGTCTGCTTGATTTTCTTGGATGGATTCTTGTCGAGACCTTGTTTTTGATATTGTTCCTGGAAACATTCATCAATAGGATCGGGAGACTGGAACTCCTCGGCAAACTTGTCGGGTTGTGTCTTTTGGAAATTCATGCAGTACTTGTGAATTTTGTCCAGCGATAACGTTTGCGACGTAGTCACGCTGCTACTGGCGAATCGCGACATGAAAAAGAAAAGTAGAGTAGCCTCGGCAAACAGCACCGATTCGCGCACGATATTAATTGTGCTCATTTGTACGTTGTTTTTTTCCATGTACTGAAAATAAATGGGTGCACACGTATCGCTAAGGCGCGGCGGCACCAGTGCAAATGAGGAGAATTACGCGCGTCTCATTGAGCAGCACGACGAGGCGTGTCTGGAGGGCGGCGCCGAGCTGCCTGTAATCAAATTGCCCCCCGTACGACGCCGCGATCGTAAACGAAAAACTCGCGGAATACTATGCTGCAACGTGTGCTACGAATTCCGAGTCTCCGTCGTGCTGGTGCCGTGTGGTCACGCACGCACGTGCCTGCGTTGTCTTCGCAAAATTGCAAAACGCTCGCCAACTACACTAAAGTGCTGCGTGTGCCGCAACGAAATTACCGACGTTCTGCCGCTTTACGTCTAGAGAATCGCGCCGCAGTGCTCAGCATGCAACCTCATGAAATTTACACGGACGGTGCGTGTCGCGGCGCCAAGGAGCGTCGTCGCGGTGGCATTGGCGTCTACTTTGGCGAAGGCGACGAGCGCAACGTGTCGGAACCGCTTTACGGCACGCGGCACACCAATCAACGTGCCGAGCTTACGGCACTGTTGCGCGCACTGCAAATTGTGCGCCACGATGCGCGCATCTACACAGTGTACAGCGACTCAATGTACGCGGTGCGCGGCGTCAATGAGTGGCTCGATCGATGGAAACAAAACGGGTGGCGCACGGCCAAGGGCACGTACGTGGCCAATGAGGATCTGTGGCGCTCAATTGACCAGCTTCATTGTTCGCAACGCGTGCACGTCGAGCATGTGCGCGCGCACTCGGGCATTGAAGGCAACGAACGCGCCGATGCGTTGGCCGTACGTGGCGCCAAGTTGGGCGCGGCCTACGAGGCTACGCAAATATAATATACATTAGCTTTAGTAAAAACATGTCGACACGCCGTAACGAAATTGTCATTGCGCTGAGTGCCGTGGCGCTCTTGGCTCTACTGTTTGCGTGGGAGTACTACAGGACACGCGGACCTTCGTTTGCGCCGCTCAACGAGGCGGGTACACTGGATATTCCCTTGTCACTGTCGGGTGGCGGCCTCAAGCTGAGCATGACAACGTGCTCGGGCGACGTCACGGTGGACGCGCTTGTGGATACGGGCTCGGGTGAAGTACTGGTGGCCGATCATGATGCGTGCGTCAAGGTGGGCGCGGCGAGCCAGGCCGTGTTTGCCAGCGAAACGGCCAAGATTTATCCTTCGCTCGAGCCGCTCAAGGTACAGCTCGGTGCGCGCGGATACGGTGTGCGCGCCAAGGTACTGTTCGCCACGAGCGGCTTTTCGGTGCTCGGGCTGTGGCCCAATAATAGCGCGTCAATTCGTTCCTTCCAAATCTCCTATGACGGGCACAGCGGCGGTTACTTGACCGTACCGGCGCCGCAACCGCGCTCGGGCGCCATTACGTTGCCGTACACGATTCAGCACGGGTTTTACGTGCTCAGCGTAAAAGTTCGTCAGGGCTCGAGTGGCACGCTGCGCTCGATGCGCATGATTGTCGATAGTGGTTCGACGGACATTTTCGTGTCGCCCACCAAGACGATGCAAGTCGGCACGCCGTTGCACATTGAGAGCGCCGACGGGCACGTACTTGGCGCGCAGCTCAGCCCCGTCGCTAAAGCACTGGGCGGCCCCAAGTTCATCTCGATGCTCAACTCGATGAACGCGTTTATTGCGGGCCTGCCGTTGTTTGCCGGTCGGCGCGTATCGTTTGATCAGTCGCGGCAAACGGTGACGTTTGAGCCGCTCTAAGGTGTTACTGGAGGAGTGATTAACGTAACCACATTGAGCCCATTGTCGAAATAGAAGCCCGTTATGCCTTTGGGCGCGCCAACGGGTTCATTAGAAATTTGCGAAAGGCCGAGCCAATTAAAAAATTGACTAAAATAGCTTAATTTGCGTTTTTCGTAGCATTTTTGCCCCCAAGTACATTTACAACAACATGCATACTGAGTGACGGAATTAGTAGAGCATAATTTGTTGTCATCACGATGTAACCATCCCTTGTAATACCAATGCTTAATAACATCGGCAAACAAATCTATATCACGCTCTGAAATCGAATCACGTTTCGACTCAAGTAAATCAGGATCTATTTTTGTTGCACCGCAATCAATAAAAGCAGGTTTATCATTATCGCGATGAGCTAATCCCTCCTTATACCACTCTAATCTAAAATTGTTTTGCAAATGGCGTGCAGTGCCAATAAACGCAGGTTTATCATTGTCGCGGTGGAACAATCCATTTTGTATCCATGACCGGCTAAGTATATATCCCCCGTTCTTGCAAATCAATGCAGGTTCATCATTTTCACGGTGTACTTTGCCATTTGGTAAAAACCAAGCTTCAAGTATTCCTTTTGTTTTTGAACGCGTAAATTCCATCTTGGCTTCGCGTTGCACCCACTCGTACAACGAGTATCGTCCAAACGCGGGCAACGCTACGCACAATTGTCGCCACACGCGCCATCCGTGCGGATCTTCCAGTGCGTAAATTGCGCGCGCCATGGCTTCACAAACTGGCAATTGGGTGAAAATGGATTGCATCCGCGCGAATAAATTGAGTATTTTTGAGGGATTCGTTGTGTAAATGACAGACTGCTGCGTGCCGCCCCCACACAAAATGTCTACGCAAATTCGTACAGACATTTCGGGTGAATACGTAGCGGTGCGCGACCTGCTGCGTTATTTCTTCAAATTCATGGACAATGAGCAACTTGGAAATTTAGCCAAAACGTTCCGTCGCGCCAATGTCGTGCCCGTTCAAATACGCAAATTGAACACGCGCGAGTTTTACGTGTGCGAAACAAAGGACGTTGACCGAGTTTACGAGTGGTGCGAATCCGTGCGGTTCGAGGAAATTAGTGGACTTAGTCCGCTCGAAACGTTGTTGCTCAAACAATCAATGCCGCGCAACCACGTGCACAGCGTCAATGCGTTGGCACTCACCGAGTTGCGCACGAAAATGGACCATTTGCACGAATTAATGGGGCGAGAACCGTTGAAAAATGCCGGAGTCAAACGGAAGGTTCGCGATGACAATGATAATACTGATACTAGTGATGATGAAGATGAGGCTACTGTAAAGGAGCGTGTAGCTAAACGTTTAAATGAATTGTTTTCTGTTGTGCGCAAAGGATGGTTTGAGGAATTGTCACACGAAGATAACGCAATTCCGTTTCTTCGTGGGACGCGTGCCGTCAAAGATTCTTGGGACCGTACCGAGAACAAGAATCTTAAATTAGATGTGTGTCTCAAGGAAATTACTAATGGCACGTTCAAAGAGTTCAGCGTTGAGGAGGGCTTGACTCTTTTAGGATTTCGTCCATATTATATTTCATTTAATAAGGCACGCTATGCTCCAGTGGAAACGCGTTTTTTCATATATTTGGCACAGAACGGCATTAATCGTATGTGCAAAATGTACGAAAATGACTTGCCGTCCAATGATCTCAAATTATGCCGTTCACGTATTAGACAACGCATGGCAATTGGAAAATTCCTACAAGAATGCCCCAATTATCGTAAATTGATTGAACAGCGTATCTTTTATATGCCTGGTCAAGCAATTTCAATGAAATTCACCGTGAAAGTTCGCGAAACTCTTAAACCGTACTTGGATGAGCTCGCAAAATTAAAACTTTAGACTTTTAATCTCAAGTCGCCTCTTGACCCACCCCAAACACCGTTTCAGCGCACGCCGATTATCGCCGCGCTCCGTGCGTTTCACGGCCACGTCGCGCAACAACTGCAACGAGGATCGCGTAAAGAATTTGCGCTGCATGAACTCGCGCAGCACGTCTAGGTGGCCCTCGCGCAGCGCAGACAGTGCGGCCGTGTCGCTATAATCCTGTTTGAGCTCGTCGAGCGCGTAACGCACGATATTGAGGTGCCCGCCCGTGGCCGCCGCTACGAGAATGAACCGATTGTGGTAACGCGCGTCAAAGTGCCACTTGAAGTCGCGTTCACGTTCGCACCGCTCGTCGAGCTGCGGCACCCACTCGTCGTAATAGAAATACCGAAACACGTTAAAAAAGCCGTTGCGCGCCAACCACTCGACTTTTTGCATCGAGCTCCACGTCGAGGGCCACTCGACGATATTGGGTCGTTCACTCATCAGTCGAACGGCGCGCTCGCAGTTGCGATAGTGCCTGTACATTTGCCGCACGCCGAAGCGCATAAATAGTTCACGCCACAGTCCCTCATTGTCGCGCACAAATTGCGCATACGTGCGAACGGCACACAGCAACGAATGAACGTCGCTCGTCGATTCGCACGACATGGCAATCTTGTGCCACAGTATTAGCGGAAATTCGTCGTTCATTGTCACCTGAGAGCCTATTTTATTTACAGATAGTGAAACTCAGCCCCTCCGCAATGTTGTTGGACGTTGTGCCCATTCACCTCGTGTTCTATATACACTGTATACTGGACAGTGCGCGCGACGCGCTCGAGTTCAGTGTGGCGTGCGGCGCGCGATACACGCAGTTCATTGAGCAGAATGTGGGCGTGTGGCAAGAATTGTTTGTACGTTTCGGCCGACACACGTTGTACGCGAATCGGCACAGTGAACGCGCCATTACACTGTACTGCGAGCGGCCCGCGCTCATTCGGTGGCAATTGCATCGCGTCGAGAACGATTTATCGTGGTTGGCGCAACAGGGCAATCTCGTGCTGCTCGAGTACCTGTACCGCTGGATACATCAGCCCAAGCACTGGGTGTATCACAGTACGCGCCTCATGCAACGCTTGTGCGCCACGCACGCCACGGCGTACGGTCATTTGAGCGTGTTGCGCGACTCTGAGCTGTTCTTTAACCACGGCGATTTTCACGTAATTTACGACGTGGCGCGACGCAATTACCAGCATCACGTGTGCGATTGGCTGCTGTACTGGCTCTACGAGAACAATCGCGATTTTCGGCTCGTGCACGACTATGTGCGGCAAATGGACCGTATGCACGAATGCGTTTGTAGCTCGTCGCGGAGCTCGTCGCGTAGCGCTTCGCAGAGTTCGTCACAGAGCGAAGACGAGCAGTTGATGGAACGACTGGAGTCTGCTTTTCGTCGACGGTTCGGCATGGGGCTCAACCAGGATCTGCCCTGTTGCGACACCCCCAGCCTGTACGATATATACGCATTTTATCTATTTGTATGTGGAAATCCGCGAAAAAAACGCAAACGCAAACGCCCGAAAATAAAGTAGATTGGTCCGAGCTGCCCGCGCATTTGTGGCACAAAATCGCACTGGACGCATGCATGTCGAGGCACGACGCGCTCAATTTGGTGTGCGCATCGAGAATTTACGCCGAGCACGTCCGCGCGAATGACGGTGTTTTCGGTGAACTTTACGCGTTCTACGGCGACAAGCGGCTGGTCAATTGTATACGCAAAGACAGGATGCGCGGCGCCGAGTGGATTTACAAGAACCAGGGCTGTGCCGGTGTATCGATTCACTTGGCGTTCGAGGTTGATCAGTGGATGCAATTTTATTTGCGTAGAAAAATAAAGTAGCAGCAGCATGGACGACGACGACAATGAATTGTTTCAGAGCGACGAGGATCAACTGTTGCGGCTCCGTGTAACGCCGCGGCGGCGCCGATGCTGCTGGAAAGCCTCATTGATAATCACGCTGCTCGTCGTCATGCTACTCGTGCAAACGGCTACGCTCGTGCTCATGATTTACACGTTGCAGCACATTGACTTTGAGAGCTTGAACGCCGTGAGTGAATTGGTGCACACGTTGCGCGGCTTTGATTTCGGCTTTGCGACGCGAATTTTGCATGAGATTGCCAATTTTTTGAAACACTTTGAACCGTTGCTGGAAACGCGTCTCGTCGCATAAAGTGAATTTTTGCAGAAAATCAGTAAAAAGCCCATAAGAAATGGCCGAGTATCAAAATCAACGTTTAGGCCGGCGATTGCGCGGCGGCGGCGGCGCGGCGGGATTCTCGTTCCGCGACAATGCCCCGGCGGCGGACGATAGTAGTTCCGCGGCGCTCACGGAGCACCACCACGGCGGTTCAGCCGATGGAACGTCGGGCGGCCTGCAAAAGAAATTGCTCCTCATTGGCGGCTTATCGGCCGTCGTATCTGTACTAGTGTACATGGGCCGCATGCCGGCGCGCAGCGTGCAGCAGGCCATGCAGGAGGACGATTTGGCCGAAGCGCGTGAAGCGGCCAAGAAATGGGCTCTAGTCGCGGGCGGCGCGGCGCTCAGTGCACTGACCTACCTCATGTTCTTTAAATAAAAACTATTTTTTAATACACCCCTGCGGGGTTTAGTGCGTCCCAGCGCAAAATCCACATTTAGTGCGTACCAACACAACCACAACTAGAGCGCGCGCATGCCACCACGAAAAAAGAAACAACAGGTGATTAATCCGCAAATTGCACAGGTCAATTACGACACGTACACGTTCCAGGTGCTCGAGCACGTGTCGCCCGTCATTGTCAATTCATTGTCGCAGATTTACAATGACGCGCTGCAGTACTCCGACCAGGAACTGAACGATACGAGCGAACGCTTCAACGTGTTCAAGAAATTGCTGAGCGACGTCAAGTTGTGGGACGACGACGAGATTGCCGAGGAAACTACAGAGTTTATGCGCGACGTGCCGTGGCTGCGCGACGTGCTGCGCCAGATCATCGTGGCGCAAGTGCACATTATGCTATCGGCGCGCGCCGACCAGTACATTAGCGAGCCCAAGTTCGCCTTTGAGATGCCCAGCGAGGAGACCATTGTGTACACTATACTGACGCGCGCGGCAAAATCGGTACGTTCGCGCCCGCGTCTCTTTGATCACGCGCTCGACGAGGAGCAGATTCAGACGAACTTTGACGAAATTGAGGAGTTGGTGCGCAAATCGCTCAAACGCACCGTCATTACGCTCGTACCGATTGACGAGATTGCCAAGGCGCAATTTGGTGCCGAGCCTACCCCGGCTGCGCCCGCGCCCGAACCCGAAGGTGAACCCGAGGTCGAAGTCAAGAAAAAAGCCAAGGACAAGTCCGAAGGTAAAACCGAAGGTAACCCCGAAGGCAAAACCGATGCAGGTAACCGCGGCCCGCTGAGCAAAGCCGAGGTGCGCGACATTGAGGACGAAAAGGCGGAACTCGAGGAGCAGGAACAGGCGGCCGAGCAGAAACGGCGCGACGTGGAGGATCATCGTACGGAGAAGATGAAATTGTTGCCCAGCGAGGTGCCCGTGGACGTGGCCAACGAGGATGAAATTGAGGAGCTCATGGAGCGCGTGCAGAGCATGGACCGCGGCGACCCGGAGCGTAAAGCGCTCAAGAAACGGTTGCGGGTACTGATGCGTGTCTAGTACGCCGGCGTGCGTCTAAAACATACGCGCAAATATGTGCAAATAAATGGGTAAATGACATCGCGACTTGTGAACCGTCTCGTTGTTGCACTCGATATTGAACAGGACGACGCGGAGGAGCAGTTGGTCGAGCAGGTTGAGGCGCTGGTGAAGCAGGCCGGCGAGGAAACCGTGCTGGCCGGCGACGAGGATATCGCAGAGGATATTGAGTACCTGCGCAAACTGCTGGACGGTAAAAAACATTTCCCGCGCGACGATGCTCAGGTGAAACAGTTGCAGCGTACCGTGTACCGTGTGGCCAATGAGACGAGTGAAGTGTTGTTTGGCGCCTCGGATCTAGCCTCTTATTGCGCCTCGGTCGTTATTCTCTGCAGTGCCGTTTGCACCAAAGATGTGGCGTTCTTTGTGACGAAACGCGTCAAGCGGAAACTCGAACGGGCTACGCCCCAGGCTGCGCCCCAGGCTAAAGAGGCTGCTGAAGATGAAAAGAAGAGTGCTAAACCGAGCATTAATTACGAGGAGAAAATTAAGCAACTCAAGGAAATACTTTATTCCTAGTGAACAATAAAAAGAATGCCTTACGGTACACCGATTCCCGCGCAATTAGCACGCGATCCGTCGTACGTGCAACAGGTGCAATTCCTGGGCGGTCAGGCGGCGGCACAGCCCCAGGCCCAACCTTCGTCGCAGCCGCAAATGCCTATGCAGGAATCACGCCCTGCGCCCAACCAGTTACGCCCTGCTCCGCCTGCGCAAGAACAGGAACAACCGCGGGAAGATCAAAGCAGTTACGCTTCAGTGTACACGTCTTTAATTAACCCGACGGCGCGGCACAAGAACTCCTCCAGTAACGCAGAGACGGTGCGCTCCATTATGGTCGCGGCGTTCGTGCTAGCCTCGGTTACCACGTGGAACCGCGTAATTGACGAGACGTTCGAGGAGTATTTCCCGAAACAACGGTTCGGACGGATCGGCGCCTACATTATGTTCGCCGTGATGCTCACGGGCATTGCCATTGGTATTAGCAAACTGGACTAGCACGAGACGTGTTCCCACGAGACGCCACAAATTTTCCCTTCCTGATCCACAATTTCGTCAAAGTGATGCCGCTCGCAAATTTCCCCGAGCGCTTCCCGTTGCTCCTCACTGGGGTAATTCAACAGAGTGAAGTGCCAACATCCCGCCTCGGCTTGCCGCTCAATGCTACGCTGGAACTCCTTGACGTACTCTTCGATTTTCTCGCGGGTACGTTGTTCAATTAAACGCTGCTGTTCGCGCGAACGCTTCACAATGTCACGGGCAAATGTGCTTGGAGGGCCGCCGGGAGTTTTTGCAGACGACATCCAAGTTTATCCCCTAAATCAAATAAAATGTCTTTAATTAACGAAACGCGATCAGATCGTTTATTGGGCTATGTGTGGGACACGACGCGCGAAGCGTGGCGCAAACGCCTCGTCCCATTTGCTGCGGGCAGCATTGAGCCCGTATACGCGCGAATGACTATAGAGGAGCTGCGCAAATTGGCGCGCCAAAATGGACTTGTAAATATCGAGAAACTCGACCGTGCCGAGCTGTGCGCATGCATTACACGCGCCCAGTGCACGCAGGGGCGCACCATTGACAATCAGCTCGAGTGTCAATTGGTGCGCGACCGGGTGCTACATTTCATGCCCGAGTTCACGCAAACCTATACTCGTGCAGGTCGCGCGAATGGCCCGTTACGTTACATGCCGTGCGTGCCCGTGCCGAGCCGAAAAAGTTCGCACCTCTTTGACCTACTGTTCGAAGTGTTAATTACGAGCGACACTATGCTGTTCACAATGAGCGCCGAGCATCTCGAGTTCATGCAAAACACGCTAAAGTGCTGGAATTTCGCCTCAGACGCCACGTTCACCGATGCGTACCTGAGGTGTTTTGATCCGCGCGAAAACCTCGATTTCATTTTGCGTTACAGGGGGCGCACGTTCAGGGAATTGAAACAGGACACGCTCATTTATTTTTTCCGCTTTGCTTCGCCCGAGTTTCGCGAAGCGTTTCACGACAAGTTTTTCTACTACATGCCCAATGCGCGGCAAATGTACCCGCATCTGTACCCAGATGAATAAACCCACCCACCTGTTTACAACGTTTACAACATTTGTTCATATGTGCGGCGGATCCGCTTGTACTCCTCAGTGCCTTTGCGCGGCAACCGCTTGAACGACGTACCGCACTTCAAGTAGCCGTGCTCCTTGGCCGCCTTGACCCATTTACGCAACTTGGCGTTACGCGCGCGCTGCGCGTTCGTCTTGTTGCGGTTGACGCGGCACGCCAAGGGTTTCTTCTTTTGCACGCGGCGTTTCTTGGCCACAGCTTTGCGCTGCGCATTGCTCTTGTTCTTGTTCGCCGAGCACGTCGATTTCGCCGAAGGTTTGTTCGTGCAAGCTTTAGGCATTTTTTAGTATGCACTTCAAGTAAAATAATTAATGACGAGCAGCACTGGCGGCAGCATCAAGGCGCACAGGGTCGTCGTACTGGCGAACCGCGAAGAGGATATTGCGCAGTTCCGCGCCCATCTCTTTGCGCTGCGCACACGAATTCCCGTGTCCGTACAGGCCGAGCTCGTGCTCGCCGAGCGCTTCTTTGAGGAGTCGCGCGTGTGCACCACTTTTGTATCGTACCGCACGCGCTTCTCGTCGCGCCGCGCCTACGAGACGTGGTTCACGCACGCCATCCCGTCGGCACAAGCACTGCACGCCGATTTGCTCGTAGTGTGCGACGCGTGCCCGTGCTTCGCGGACGCGCTCGTTATAACGCACGACGCCGAGCAGTTTCACGAAATTGCCACGCTGCGGCAATTCAGGCGGTTCCAGAGCGCCATGTACGCGGCATTGACACGGCGCGGCCTGGAGTTCTTGCGTACGCTCGACGCTGCGCTGTTTGAGGGCGTGCGCGTGCTGCATCGTCTGAATGTGCGCGAAAAAAATAACAAATGAGTGTAGTAAACAATGTTTGGAACGTTTATTCTCGCCGGACCGCTTCTGTTACCCGTCACAATGATGCTGAGCTTTGCCGTGTGCATACTGTACGCCGACAATGACGAAGAAGACTATACGTACGAGCCTGAACACATTGAGACAATCCCGCCGCGTCGGGTCAAGAAACGTCATCGTAAACTTCACAGTAAATAAATGAAACTTGGAGTTGCACCAAGGACACACCGTTTCGCAACGGCTGCTCTGCTACTGAGCTATTCCATTTGGGAGGGGGCGCGCCATTCCCCCCTATATTTACCTGGTTTACGGACATGACACTTGCTGTACTCGACACACGCGTGTAATTATCGATCAGCTCCATAAGACCCGACAGCAGGCACTGCGCGATGATCTAGCGGATGCCACGCCACTTGAATGTCCTCGACCACGTCTTGACGACCACGATGTTCTGTCCAGCGGAACCTACGCGACTGAAAAATAAAGATTAGCTTCGCAAGTACACTACGTTACCTCTTTTCAACGCTTCGCTTCGCCACGACAAAAGCTACGATCGTTTCGGGCAGATATCTGTTCTTTGACACTAGGTAAATCAATGTGAAAAATCCATTTGAGACGCACTTTCTGTTTATTTATGAAGTGTACAGCAGACCAATCAGGCCGCCCTGCTGCTTGTAAAATCCAATGGTCCGCGCGTACCAGAAAATTTTACCCTCGGTCGAGCCCGCTTGAACGATTTCACCACCACCCGCACCGTTTGCAAAAATCACTTCGCTATTGAGCCCGCCAATTCGTTCCTGTTGCGCCGCAGTCGGGGGCACATCGTTACCTTCGCTCGCATTGACACTACGGAACGTGAATTTCAGCGTAATGTTATCCACTCGGCTCAAATTCAACGATCCGGGCGGACCACATTGGTCGGTAGGGTCGAGCGCCAAGGGGTAATTGTAGACCACACGTGAAGGTACACGAGCCGCGCGGTCTGCAGGCAGTGCTCGGCGCAAATAATCCGTCTTGACGCACAAGCGCGTATGTGAATTCAGGTCGACCTGTACGTCGGTAATGGCGTTAAAGACTTCCTGTGGCGCCAACGGTGCAGTGTCGTCGTCACCGCCAACGTTTGTGTTCAAGAAATATTTACCGGCACGGTAAGCGCCAAACTCGTTCCAGCGCTTGTACGATTCCGTAGCGGTGCGCGCAGTGGCACGGTACGCAAAAAGCCAATCAATGACCGGGTGCCCGTGATAATTACGCACTTCACGCACAGAGCCCGCATCCGCGGCCGTAATTAGTACTTCCTGCGATTGCGGGTAAATGTACATAATAGTGGCGGGTTGTTGCGCGCGATGACGGCGCTCGGGCGTATCCAGATGCACGTACAGTACGCGCAACTTCGTGTCGGTCAAGAGGCCTCCAGTCGATACCGGCGCTACACCCGTCGACGTGAACGAACCATTGGCGCGGTTCAGTGTCCCCTCGATAATTAAATCGTTACCGCCGCGTAAATCAAACTCAATTTCTACGCGATGTTGATTGAGTCCAATCATGTTGAGCGCCGAACCGGGATGCAGGCTGAAATGAAACGGTACGTGAACGTACAAGTTTTGCGCCCGTGTCGAGTACTCCAGGCCTGCGGCGAACGTATCCTCGTCGTACCGATGCGGGCTACTATCTGCGCCTACGGTAGCGCCGCTGCGCAAATACCGGCCGTAATCACCCACAGCCAAGCCGGCACGATTACCTTCGCGTTTGTGCACCTCGTCGTGCATCATCATGTACTCCGAACCGAAATCCTCCATGCACTGCGACCCGACAATGACTCGCGAACGCTCGAGCAGCGCGTAACCGACCGCCGGGGTCCACATGGCAATATCGAGCTCGTCGACATTGGCCGAAATTACAGGCAGGTCGAGCGCGCCCAATTGACCCACGAAATAAACGCCCGCCACTAAATCGCCGGCACGCGGCAACTCGGCCTTGACGCATTTCTTTGTGGTCCAGCGCACCGTATCCTCGGGCGGGTTGCTAAATGGCACGTCCTGTTCCGCAATGGCGTAATTCGTAATGCGCTGAAACGCCTGGATCCACAGCGAGACCTCGGGGTTGCAGTATGAGTGCACGTCCGGATTGCCAATGGCGGCCAGCTCGAGCAGTGCAGCCGATGTTGTATTACAGAGTGGCATTGTGTATGTGTGTTTACCAGTTTGCTAGGAAAATAAAAAAATTACTTTGCAACTCAGTTAAAAGACCGGTATGAAATCCAAAGGAATTTACGTAGACTCATTCTTTGCGCCCAACCCGAAATGCATCGTGTTCGCCACGCTAATTGCCGCGCTGTACGCCGTGGCCGCGGGAAAACGCCGCCGTAACAATTATCTCATACCCGTGCTCTTTGTATCGGCGTACGTGGCCATGGCATGGTACGACCACGTGTACGACTGCGACCGTAAAATGCGCTCGGGCCGTTCGCCAATGGCCATTGTGGATTCCACGCTCAAGCCGCAACAACGTGGCGACCAGCGATGCTCATTGACCGACCAGGAGCAGCGTTACAGACGTAACGTGTACATGCTGCACGCACTGGTCGTAGCGCCGCTCCTGCTGTATTACACGTTGGGCGCCGATAAACGCCGCCAAGAGCAGTTGCGGCCCGTCGTTGCTTCAATGGCCGGTGTCGCTCTGTTGTATCACGCCTATCGAATGTACGACCCGCGTACGGGATGCTGAACTCAAAGAGAATAAAAAGAATTGCAAAAAAAAAGGTTTAATTTAGTTGGCGTACAAGATACCGAACATACCGCCCTGTTGCTTGTAGTAGTTGATGGTGCGCGCGTGCCAAAAGATCTTTCCGGCCGTGGAACCATCGGTATCCACCTGCACAGCCGAATCCGACTTCAAGGCACCAATTGTTTCATCAGTTTGACCAACCGAGCGGAACTTGAACTTCAAGACGACATTATCGACACGGCTCAAGTTAAGCGATCCGGGGGGACCACTCTCGTCGCACGGGTCGAGCGCCAACGGGTAGTCGTACACGATACGCGAAGGGACACGAGCCAAGCGCTGTGCAGGGACCGCAAGACGCAAGTAATCCGCACGAACACAGAGACGCGTGTGCGAGTTCAAGTCGATTTGGATCTCCTCAAACGGATCGAACACTTCCTGTGGTGCAAAGAAGCCAACTGTGCTAACATTCTTAAGGCCACGTAATGCGCCAAATTGGTTCCAACGGAGCGCTGTTGTCGATTCGTCCGAACGGTACGAGAACAACCAGTCAATCACGGGGTGATTGTGGTAGTTACGCACTTCCTTGGTTGTTCCGGAATCACCAGCAACCGCGGAGATCTCTTGTGTTTGCGGGTACACAAACATGATCGTGGCCGGCATTTGCGCGCGATGACGACGTTCGGGGGTATCCAAGTGCACGTAGAGGATACGCAACTTGGCTTCACTCATTTCACCACCACTGTCAGCCAAAGTACCAGGCTCAAGATATTCTCCAGTTTGACGATTCGCATCCAAATCAATAATAAGGTCACTACGTGCGCGAATATCCAATTCAATATCGACACGGTGCTGTTGCAAACCGACAATGTTAAGCGCATTACCGGGATGTCCAGCGAAATGGAACGGGATGTGAACGTACAATTGTTGGTCACGTGTAGAGTACTCAATAGCGCGCTGAAGTGTATCTTCGTCACCTCTGTTGGGATTCACTTCCAAACCAGCACCTGCAGCGTGCGAAGCTTGGGCAAACCCGGAGCGCAAGTACTCACCGTAATCACCGACGGCCATACCACTGCGTTTACCTTCACGCTTATGCACCTCATCGTGCATCATCATGTACTCTCCACCGAACTTCTCAACCTCCTGTGAACCAACACAGAGGCGAGCCTGCTGGATAAGCGCAAATCCCACAGCTGGGGTCCAAACACGGGCATCCGTTTCAAAGGATCCTGCCGTCGGGTTCGGCAAAGCGCTCAAGCGCGCCACAAAGTACGCACCCATGACGAGATCACCGGCACGTTGAACTTCAGCCTTGACGCACGTTTGCGCCGTCCACGCACCACTGGGCGCGCTGTTGAAGCACACGTCCTGCTCCGCAATGGCGTAGTTCGTGATACGCTTAAAGGATTGGATCCAAAGCGAGGCTTCCGGGTTACAGTAGGCGTGCACATCGGGGTTTCCGAGCGCACTCAATTCGAGCAAAGCTCCACTAACAGTAGAACAAATTGGCATTTTTTTGTGTGTTTGTGTGTGTTTGTTTTTCTGGTTTACGCTTCACGGGAAGAAAATAATTTTCAGCCCCGTGTTAATCCAATTTTCCCGCACGAGCGTGGCGACGTTTGCAGCATTTTCGGCATTTACGTTCGAGCACCAATTTTCGGTCGTCGCGCCGCACATATGCTATCCAGCACCCGGTCTGCAAATAAGTCCACAGAGTCTCGAAAAAATTTTGCCGCTGAGCCAAATTGTGTGGGTCGTCGCTCAAGTGTACCTGGTCCATTATGGGCAATCTTTTATTTTTTGTCCGTCTGCAAAATTTATGCTAGACCAGACGCACATTACACACCCATTTCAAAGCCGCAAACGCTGAGATCTCGGAATTCGCGGCGGCGAAGGTACACTGCTCGGCGCCACCGGTGGCAATTGACAATGCAGAATGAGTTCCTCTTCGCTGATATTGTCGCGAATCGATTCAATGATATTGTCGGCGACCCAGTCCAAATTGGGAAATACCTTGTCGTGACGCGGTTGCCGCGGTACCCATGCAATCTCCTGCGTGTCATTGAGCAGTGTCGGCGCACACTCAACGACCAGACCGGGCCGGAGCCACGCCACTTGGGTGAAATCGGGATGCAGCGTGCCCGTCGATATTTCAATCAACATGATACCCGACGCCGTGTCCATCGTGGCGCTCTCGTCCACTCGAGTATTTTCACTGGTTTTGCGCGTGTACAACCGCCCGTCTTCGCCCCATACCAGGTCGACAGTGTTCTGCTCCGCGGGTTTCCACTTGAACAAATTGTAATCAATCCCGAGCCGCGCCGGGACCTTGGCCGGTTGAAAAATCAAGCCGTCCACCTTGAACTCCTTTTCGTGTGCGCGCTCAAGGATATTCTGCAATTGAGTGCGATCGACGTACTCCTGCGGCCGAAACCGCAGCTCGGCATTGTAAAACGCGCGGCCAATGGGCACCGAGTGCGACAAGCGTTCAATAATGGGTCGCTGTGACACGTCACGGCCGGCGACACACAGCACGTCAATGACGACAAACAAATCGTCGAGCGCCATTTCGCCATCCAGTAGCGTATCGTTGAATTGCTCCAGGAACGGATCGGTGACGCCGCGCCACACGTTCAGTTTACGGTTCATGAACCACAGCGTCGAGTCGCGTACCAGGCAAAACAGGCGCATCCCGTCGATTTTCAGTGCGCACAGGTACGGATACCGTAGCAGCCGCGGCATATTGTGCCGATCCAACGAGACGGGGTGCGAACCGCAGAATTGGCGTTTGCGTTTCACGCAGCGCGCCAAACGTAACTGCATTTGCACAATGGTGGCCGATTCGAGCGCGTTGGCCTGCACGAGCTGCGACGAGGGTAAAGGCGCGCGCTCTTCATGAACGGGCTCCTCGAGCGGCACGTCGGGTTCGAGCTGTGCGGGTTCTAGGGCACAGATCCACGCGCACACTTCATCGGGCGTGCTCGTGGCGGTAACTCGAAGTGTGTGCACGAGCTGCGTAGGTACGGCGCCGCAAATGTCTGCGGCAATGTTGCGCCAGTACTGCAACCGAGTCTCGAGCGAAGCGTGGCCGTCGCGTTTACGCCGAGCGCCGCGTTCCATAATCACTGCGGCGGGTACGTCGAACATGACAATGGCCACGGGATGCAGTTTGGCCCAGTGCGCACAGTGTCGCGCCTCGTTCAGTGTCCGCGGGTACCCTTCAATAATGACAGGACGCTCGTCGCCGCTATGCTCCAGTAGGCGCGTCATTTGCTCCTCGACGTGCTGCTCGACGAGCGGTTCGAGTACATTGTTGTTCCAGTTGTTCTTGATGTACATGCCGAGATCATTGTGCTGCTGATCACAGGTGGCCAACTGGTGCCGCAACCAGTGGCCCGGCGTAATGACGTAACGTGCCCACTTGGCGCGGATCAGTGCGTACGACGTTACGCTTTTACCGCTATTGGGCGGCCCGCTGAGGAAAATCAGAGGGGTTGTCATTTTCAAGTGCGTGTGTACGCTGTGTCAATTGTGTAATGCAAATGTAAAGATTTATTAAAATGAAAACGTGACGCGTATATTTTACAAGGACTCGATGCGTACGTTGCAAATTTCGCCCGCCACATTCTCGGTGCATCCGACCCCGTTGCGCGCGCCAAACGCCAAGTAGCGACCGGGCGCGCCTTGGCGCGGGAAATCCTCTTCTTTGGTCGTCAACAGTACTCCGTTGGCTGTAGTGCCAAACGCGGCGCGCTGCTCGTCCCATTCGACAAAGTACTCTTGGTACTTGTCGCGCGGCATACGTACGCCGTTGAGCATACCGGAGGATGCGCGCGGTTTCGTCACGTACGGCAGCTCGGTGAAAAATGTAGAGTTGCGGTGCACGTCGTCAATGACCAGCGCCAGACCACCGTCGCGTTTCGTGCCCAACTTGTTCGACAGGGCGACAATCAGGCCGCCGTGCTCCATACGCGCCCAAAACGTGACTCGGCCGCGGCGCGACAAGTTGCCCCACGACTCGTTCCACACACTGAGCAGATTCTCGCGGCCGCGCTCCACAAACACGGGATAGCACGGCATACCTGAATCGACGCTAATGGCGTGACCTTGCTCATCGGTCTGAGGCTTGCGCCGCGACACGTAGAACGCAACGGCGCCCATGGTGACAAAAATGGCGAGTACAAGTGCGTCCTGTGACAACATTTTGTTTAATGCTCAGGTACAGTAAAATCTTTTTTGGCAATGTTCATGTGCGTATCGCGACCGGCCCGCTGGGCGCGTCAGGCTGTGAGCGCCCTAGGTTTCTCTGTGGGTGTCGGATGCATTGTCATGGGCGTACTGACGCTACAGGATTCGCCCGACGAGACGAGCGCCATTTTCAACGTGGCCATTGGTTCCCTGTTGTCCGTGCAGAGTTTCTGTATATGCACGGGCGGCGCGTGTGCCGATCGGCAAATTGATAGGATGCTCGGTGCACTCAAGGAACACAACGAGTCGCTGCGCGAATCAATTCACACCATGGAGCGCAGCAACGAGCAGTACCGCGAACAAAACGAGCGTGCTCAGGAGATTGTACAGCGCAGCGAACGCAATGTCGAGGAGCTGGAACAACACACGAGCGACTTGGAGCGCGCCTCCAAGGAGCTGCAGGAGCAGGTCGAGCGCAGCGACGAGGCGCTCGAGCGAAGCCGTAAACTGAGCGAACAAATGGAGCTCGAACTCGAGACGTTGCGCGAACTCAAAGAGGCGGGCGATCACGAAATCGAGGAGCTGCACTCGTTGGTCGTCGAGCAGAAACAACAGATTGAGCACTTGGCGCAGCAGGCGCGCAACCTCAACGCGCTGCAGCGTGAATCCGTGAAGATGATTCAGAACTTGGCGCTGTACGGCAACAAGTGCAAAGAGTTTGGCGTTTCGCTCAAGGAGGTTAGCTCGGAGCTGCGCCAAACGGACGAGAGCCTGGGCTTGACGGCCGGTGAAATGCAGGCGCAAGTGCGTGCGCTCAACAGTATAGTGCACGCGCTCGAACGCACCGATCGGTCGCTGCGTGCCGTTTCGGGAGGCACGGGCACCAAGAAGAAGAAACGTGTGCCCAAGCTAAGCACCAATGTATGATTTTATTTTCCGCACGTGAAAACATAAAAATGTCTTCTTGTCCAACATGGCGCGGCGACAATAAGCTGGAAATGAACACTGCGGGCCACATGACCGATCCGTACCAGAGCGCCGTGCGCATGTACGACGATCAGGGTTGGTGCACGCCGTTCACACAGAGCCCGTCGTTTCGTCCGCCAATCTTCATCAATGTAGAGAGTGCCGCGCGGAACATTGATCGGTTCCCCGATCCGTGCTCCTTTGAGCTGCACTTGGATACGCCGCTCAAGGGCGTCACGAGCCTTGAGATTGTCGATTTGTACGTGCCCAATGGCGACTCGGTAGAGCCCAAGGACGGGTACTTTTTCGTGGCCAACGGTCTCATGGATGTCAATAGCGGCACGGGCAAAGCCATTGACGGTACGTTTACGCCGCAGGCCAATGGGATTGGCCGCCTGTACAAGGATATGAAACCCGACGAGACTGTGTCGCCCACGGCACCGGGAACGTGGGACGCGCCCGTCGGTCTTGCGTGCGCCTCCTTTGGCAAATTCTGCTACGACGGCACGATGCAGTCGCAGTGCTGGGAACGCAAGAACGCGCGCAAAGTGCACTTTTTCCGGCCCGAGGTGGGCAAAATCGGTACGCTGCAGTTCTCCCTGCTACAGCGTGACGCCGTACGATACGATTTACTGAGCTCTACGGCGTTCTTGGCCGCCGAGGATAACTGGACGTGCACGCTCATGGTGACGTGCCGCATGGATTAAATTAAACTGTGTGCGTCGAACAATAAAATGTCTGCATCGACAGAATCGTCTTTATCGTCGCTCGAGGCGCAGCCACGCCGCAGGCACCTACACCCCAGTACGGGCGAATGGTACATTTTCATGGCGCAAATTACCATATCGATTGTAGGACTCGTAATATTGGCGCTCCTGTTGATCCTGCGGCCCGATTCGTGTGAAGCCGAAGCGGCACTGGCCGGTATCATTGCCATTATTGCGTACTGGTTGCCCAATCCGCGGATGCGTTGAACGCGCTATTCGCGCTATACTTTATTAGTTTCAGTTTGTGTGCCATCCGTTGCACGTAATTGATTCAGAACGAGTTAAGGTATCCATCTCTTATCATTTGGTAACCCAATTCATAGAGTTCAGTGTCGCTGAGATTGGCCACCTGATAGCGTTCCTTTTCAATTTTCTTCACCATTTCTTCATGAATCTCTTCAATTGCGCGCCCAGTACACCACGTACAACAATTTTCAAACGAAATTGAACAATCATGCCATCCTGAGCCACCATGATTACGATCTGTGAATAAAAAAAGTATAAAAGGATGTATTCCGTATGTAAAATTAACTCGATTAAACTCAATCATATCATGGTGCGCACAAAATGAATAAAAACCCTTTAACGCCTCAATTGAGCTCTCATACAGCGAATCAATTAGATTTTTAGGGGGTTTTGGATAATATCGAGAGCTTATGCAATGATAATTAACTCTTAACTGTGAATAATAATAAGTTAACCATAATTCATCTTCGTCGTCTATATAAATTGAATGCGGAACTTTGCCGTGATGTAATCCAAAAATGTTTCCATCATCAGGAGTTCCTTCTCGTTTAAAGGAACTGTTGTAACAAGTAACATTTATATGCCTAGCATGGTGATAAAATATATCAAACGAACAATAGTTTTGAGTTTTGTAAATTCTCTTAAACCACGCTCGCAATTCCGTGTTTGATAAAATTGTGCTAAATGTTTTACACACTAAACGAATCTCCTTAATTGTCTCTGGGTATTTCCATTGAACTAAATACTCAATAATACGTGGCATTACTACAACGCCATCAAAAACGTGAGTTTTATTATTCAATTGTGACATTAGGGGGGGAT
>SPJL01008495.1_pt1 | contig 65820 bp, 66 predicted proteins | sample 3741751 | NCBI WGS metagenome assembly SPJL01 (sample SAMN10925998, study PRJNA522277) | cold seep metagenome | isolation source: Elba SIP-enriched marine methane seep metagenome, extraction at timepoint T3 | place: Italy: coast of Elba, Mediterranean Sea | reverse complement strand
ATCAGCCAAGACCCTGACTGGACAGTACGCTATGAAGTTGCTCTGCGTGCTGAGACTGAGTTATTACAGCACATGCAACATGACGAGGATGAAGAGGTGCAACGCCTTGTTCAGGAGCGTATGGCCCACATGGACACCTGAGACGCTGTGCTGATGAACCCATAGGTAGGTTGAAAAGAAATAAAGAAGCCAAAAGCAGGCCGTTATGGATAAAAGGGACTGATTTTGAGCGAAGCCTGAACATCATAGGATGAGAGCTTCAGCCGGGTCTGTTTTCATTATCTTGCCTGGGATCACTGCAATCGCTTCAGCACTCCTTTTTGATCAGCATGTGCATCTGGACCAACTGGAAAAGTATGCATCGCTACGTCTGAACGACTATAAGTCCAGACTGGAACGCAGTTTCAACCAAATCAATTAGTAAGAAATTCAAATATTGAGGCACTCGAAGTAGCTGCCCATTTAAATTCAATGCTGCAACACTCTGAGTACACTGAAGACATGGCAAACATCATCAGCACCAGTAGCGACTATGATTTTGAGCGGGCTCAAACCCAGATTAAATAACTCGCGGACTTAATAGCTCTTCCCAAATAGCCTGTCAACTTGAATGGTGTCGCTTAAACCCATCTAGCCAGTGTTCAAGCTCAAACGGGTCTGTCTTCCATAATCCTTTTGCCAGGCCCCCATAAAGCAGCGGCAAAAAACAGGGCCGATCTAACTCTTCCGGCCGGTGCGAAAAATATTCAGGGAAATAGGCGCGGGGCAACAGCAAGAAATATGCGCGATGCGCCCCAGTTCCAGGGCATCAGGGGAGGTAAATTCGAGGGCAGGGAATCCGTCAGCCAACGGGAGGTGACAGCCGCATGATAAGCATCAAGTAAGGAGGTGCCAATAAATCCGGCACCGAGGATAAATGTGCGATGTCAGGTTTGCTGTACTGGCGAACCAGCGCCATGTTGCCTACCCCGAATGCCAGCAGGGTGGCAATGACCTTCATCCGGGTGTGCAATTCCACCGACCCTTGACAAGTCACTGTCTATGCAGAAGAGATACCTCAGACTTAAACCCATGGTGGTAAGCGGGTAGCGCGTGACATAATGTCAGGTGATGGTTAGGGTTGCAGTGAGCACCGGGTTTCTATTGGCAAATATATTTCAGAATTTCAACGACTTCTTCAGGAGATTGAGTCACAGCCAAGGCCGCGGCGTCAACTTCTTTTAACGGGTGGGTTAACTCCGGGGCGTGCATGACTATTAATGGAATGCCAAGGCCGCTGGCGATTCCGGCATCAAAGGCGGCATTCCACTGTTTGTATTTGTCACCAAATCTGACAATGACTATGTCTGACCGACTGAGATAGCTATTGGTTCGCAAAGCGTTAATTTTGGCAGATTTATGATCTTTCCAGAATGAATTAGATTCAGCGCCGAGGATGTTGTCGCCGACATTGTCACTGGTATCGTGGTCAAGTATTGGAGATAACACTGTAATATCAAGTGCGTGTTCGTTTATTCCATTGATGATGTGGTCACGCCAGTCGGTATGAATTTCGCCCGAGAGATAAATTGTATATGACATAATTATAAGAGAGCGGATTAAGATAGAATAAGGGGTTTACATTGTAGCAATTGAAAAACTGAATGTCTGACAGAAATATTTACAGAGTCATTTTTATTAATCAGAACAAGGTCTATGAAATATATGCCAAAAGTGTTTATCAGGGAGATCTATACGGTTTTGTGATTATTGAGGATTTTATCTTTGGGGAGCGTTCTGAGATCGTAATTGATCCTTCAGAAGATAAGATCAGGACCGAATTTGAAGGGGTGCAACGTTCATTTGTTCCCATGCATGAGGTGATTAGAATCGATCAGGTCAAACGCAGTGGAACAGCCAAGATAATTGACAATATTGAAGGGAATCGGGGGACCTCAAATGTGGCATCTCTTTACCCTGCAGGGTCTAAAAAACAGGAATAAATGTTTACTTAACTACGCGTAGATTCGGTTTGTTATTATCTGGCGGTGTGGGGGGGGTATCGTTATCATCAAGGTCGTCTTGATCGAAGACCATGCCCTTCCCGTTTTCCTTGGCATAGATGGCCAGGATGGATTTGATAGGTGCGACCACATGTCAAGGGTCGCCGGAAAAACGTGCATTAAATTCAATGTGTTCATTGCCCAGCGTCAGCCCCTGGATCGCTTCTGGCCTTATATTTAACACGATGCGACCATCTTCAATATATTTTTCCGGCAGGACAGTTTCACTTTCTTCCGCATTTACCAGTAAATGCGGGGTCAGGTTGTTATCGATGATCCATTCATATATTGAACGGATCAAATAGGGTTTGAGAGGAGTCATACTGAGTCCATCAATTGTTTTTCAGCCGGGCTTAACGAATTCTGGAAAGCATTACGGGAAAAAACCCGATTGGAATAAGCGGTAATCCCTTTGCCCAAAGATGGGATTTCAATGCCTATTGACCCCAGTCGCCATAATAATGGCGCCAGCGCACAGTCAATCAGGGAGTATTCGTCACTCATGAAATAATCTTGTGCGTCAAAGATAGGGGCCGCGGCGATCAGGCTTTCACGCAGCATTTTTTTTGCACGCGCCGCTTTTTTTTCTCCGGAATTAAGAATTTCATCATAGAGCTGATACCAGTCTTGATCGATACGTTTGATCAGCATTCTGGCATTGGCCCGCGAGACCGGATCCATTTGGTGCAGCGGAGGATGGGGAAAGCGCTCATCCAGATATTCCATGATGATTCTTGAATCATACAAAACGAGGTTTCGTTCAATCAGAGTGGGAGAAGAGCCATTAGGATTTAGTTCAAGTAGTTCTTCAGGAGGCTCATTGATGTCAAAGTATTCAACATTACAGGTGACGCCTTTTTCATGGAGCACTAGTCTGGCACAGTGGCTTAACGCGCAATCAGGAGAAGAATATAGGGTCATAACAGATAGGCAAGCGGTGAATCAGTCTCTAAGTAAAACATAATTTGAATGATAATCATGCAAAAAGCGGGGGAATTATAACACGGTTATTACAAGCGAAAGGAGAAGCTATAAAATTTGATGTATAAACACCTTGGTTTGTGGAGGGATCGTTAAACAGAAGGGAAGAAAAATGGCGCGGATAGGTGATCTGGCTATCCGCGCGCAAAGGATCAGTGAATATCTTTCCAGTATTCCCTTTTTAACAGAAAGGCGACAACGGTAAACATCAGCAGAAAAAACAAGACATATTTACCCATGCGCTCTCTTTCCAGCTGTACCGGTTCACCGGCATATTCCAGAAAATTAACCAGATCATTCACGAACTGGTCAAATTCTTTTGGAGACATCTGGCCGGCACTGATCTGTTGAAGCTCTTCAATCACGTCCTTGCCGTCTTCAGTTGCGGTGATTGCAATCTGTTCTCCCTGCAATTGCCACAACACGTTAGGCATCCCGACATCTTCAAACACCGTATTATTTACCCCCATCGGTTTGCTTGGGTCTTTGTAAAAGCTTTTCAGATAAATGTATAACCAGTCCGCGCCACGCGAGCGCGAGATTAGCGATAAATCAGGCGGGTAGGTGCCAAACCACTTGGTTGCATCATGTCTGTTCATCGCAGTATGCATTTTGTCGTAGATGTTCGCTCCGTAAGGAGTAATGACCTGCAGTACCTCTTTTTCATCAAGCTCAAGATCAATCGCAATGCGCTTGTAACGCATATGCTTGATCGAGTGACAGCCCAGACAATAGGTGACGTAGTTTTTTGCGCCTCTTTCCAGTGATGCGTTGTCACTCAAGTCAATATCGGCATGTTCCAGCTTGACTTCACCGCCGCTGGCAAACACGCTGAATGGCATCACGATTAACAGTGTTTTTATTAGTTTTTTCATATTAATTCAGGCTGTTAATAAGTTTTTTAACTGTTCGCCCCAAGACCGCAATAATGCCCGACGGATTTGGGCGGGTGACGATTTTCTTTTCTCCTGATGCGGCTTTCACTTCCTGTTTTTCCGTCATTTCATGATAAGTCTCAATCCATTCTGGAATTTTTTCCTCAATAGAAGGCTGCTCAGTCAAACGCTCGGGTACCGGTTTGGTTTTTTCCCAACGTGTGTACAATGGCATCAGCAGAAAGAATCCAAAATATATAGCGGTAAGAACGCGGGCAGCCATGGTCGCAGAAGGTGTTGCCGGTTGGGTTCCAAGGTATCCCAGTCCCAGGAAACTGATGACAAACAGTAACAGCGCTTTTTTGTAAATACCGCCACGATAACGGATAGAGCGTACTTTGCTGCGATCCAGCCAGGGAAGCAGAAACAATACAACAATGGCGCCCCCCATGGCGATGACACCGGCAAATTTGTCTGGAACGGCACGCAAGATGGCGTAAAACGGTGTGAAGTACCAGACCGGAGCGATATGCTCGGGCGTTTTTAATGGATCAGCCGGAATAAAGTTGGCGTGTTACAGAAAATACCCCCCCATTTCCGGCATGTAAAAGATGATGGCGGCGAAGAAAAACAGGAATACGCCAACGCCAACAATATCCTTGACGGTGTAATAAGGGTGAAAGGGAATGCCGTCCAGCGGTATCCCGTTTTCATCTTTGTTGGCTTTGATATCGATACCATCAGGGTTGTTTGAGCCCACTTCATGCAAGGCGACAATGTGCAGGAATACCAGAATCAGCAACACTAAAGGTACGGCAATAACGTGGAAAGCGAAAAAGCGGTTCAGCGTCGCATCGGAAATGACATAGTCCCCTCTGACCCACAGCGCGAGATCTTCACCTATGACCGGGATGGCACTGAACAGTGACATAATCACCTGAGCGCCCCAGTAAGACATTTGCCCCCAAGGCAGTAAGTAGCCCATAAAGGCTTCCGCCATCAGGCAAACAAAAATCAGCATGCCGAATATCCAGATCAGTTCGCGCGGCTGTTTAAATGAGCCGTACAGCAGTCCTCTGAACATATGCAGATAAACGACAATAAAAAATGCCGAAGCCCCGGTGGAGTGCATGTAGCGCACCAGCCAGCCCCAGTTAACATCACGCATGATGTATTCAACGGAGTCAAACGCCAGCTCTGCATCCGGTTTGTAGTTCATGGTCAGTAGGATGCCGGTGATGAACTGGTTGACCAGCACTAGCAGCGCCAGAGAGCCAAAAAAGTACCAGACATTGAAGTTTTTGGGCGCATAATAATGCGACATGTGGTCTTCCCACAGCTTTTTCAGCGGAAAGCGATCCGATACCCATTCGGTAGATTCGTTCAGTTTTTGTTTCATGCGACTGCCTCCTCGGTTTCCTCGCCTATCACGATCAACTCTTCCGTTACATACTTGTAAGGCGGAATTTCGAGGTTGGTCGGTGCCGGAACACCACGGTAGACACGTCCAGCCAGATCAAACCAAGAGCCGTGACATGGGCAGAAAAATCCGCCTTTCCAGCGTTCACCCAGATCAGGGGGGGCAATTTCAGGTCGGAATGTTGGCGAACAGCCAAGGTGTGTACATAAACCGATAGCAACAAAAACTTCAGGTTTGATAGAGCGACCTGCGTTTTTACTGGAGGCGGGCTGGGTGGATTCATTGGAGGTTGGGTCTGCCAGTTCGCTATCCAGCGTTGTTAATGTTTGTAATACTTCCGGTGTGCGGTTCAGAATCCATACCGGTTTTCCGCGCCAGGCTACACGAATAAGCAGGCCAGGTTCCATTTTGCTGATATCAACTTCTACCGGAGCACCCGCGGCCATTGCTTTGGCACTGGGTTGCATTTGTGACAGAAAAGGCACGGCCAGGTAGCCGGAACCTACTGCACCAACGACGGACAGGGCAGATGTCAAAAACCGGCGTTTTGCATGATTGACGCCTTCATTAGTCATGAATAGATCTCCTCATTGTATGTCGGATAAAGGAAACACTACATTTCCTGACCGGATCTTGTTATTTGGGTGACAATATACCTTACTGATCTGAATTATTGAAGTCCGTGAGTGACTACGACAAATTTTTTAGTGAGCAGGGGTGGAGTTGTTTACGATCTGCGTCATTGCAGACAGAAAGGATTTGTTTTCAGCTTCAGTGCCGACTGTGACACGCAGACAGGCATTCAGCAGCCCGCCCTGGGAAGATAAGTTCTTAATTAAAATACCCTTGTATTTTAACTGGTTAAATACGTCTTGTGCAGGTATTTTCAGGCTGCGAAATAAAATAAAGTTTGCGTCGCTGGGTAATGCCTCAATGCCATCCAGCGCATTCAACTGTTCCATAAGTATGGCGCGTTGTTCGCGCAGGCATTGTGTTTGCTGATTGAGAAAATCAACATGATTAAGGGCAAATTCTGCAGTCAGCTGGGTCAGAATGTTGATGTTGTAGGGCAGGCGGATTTTATCCAGGTGTTCGATGATGCCGGGTTGACCGCATAAAAAGCCTAATCGCAGGCCGGCCAGCCCCAGTTTTGACAGGGTCCGCATGACCATTAGATTTGGGTGTGATGTCAATGCTGACATAAAACTGGCATCAGTAAACGGCGCATAGGCTTCGTCTATGATGACCAGTCCCTTGGATAGCTGCAGAATCTGTTCAATATCTTCCGCTGCAAACAGATTGCCAGTGGGGTTGTTGGGGTAGGCGAGGAAAATAATGGCGGGCTGATGACGTTCGACATGTGCCCGCATAGCATTGATATCGAGTGCAAAACTGTCTTTCAACAATGGGATACTGTGATAGTCCAGCGCCAGGCTTTGGGCAATTTGTCGATACATGACAAAACTGGGTGCCGGGGCAAGCACCGACGCATGTTGCGGCAAGGCCATCAGCAGAATCTGGATCAATTCATCTGAGCCGTTGCCCAGCATTATTGCGGAATCCTGAGGAATATCATTGGTTTTGCGCAGGGCCAGGCAGAGTTGATCTGCCGTCGGGTCAGGGTAGCGGTTAACCGGGCAGTTGCGCAATGTTTCCAGCCACAGGTCGGTAATCTCGGCTGGCCAGTCATAAGGGTTTTCCATGGCATCCAGTTTAATCAGATTGGCCGCATCAGCCACTTTATAGGCCGACATGGCCTGCACTTCTTTTCTGATGCAATGATCAACAATGTTATCGAGCATGGTGGGTCCTTATTCGTGCTGTTCCATTTGTAATGAGTGTTAATCAGTTATGCGATATTCTGCGGAACGTGCATGCGCAGTCAAGCCTTCGCCGCGCGCCAGCAATGAGGCCGTTTTGCCCAGTGTGTTTGCACCGGCGGCGGAACAGTTTATCAGGCTGGAGCGTTTCTGAAAATCATACACGCCAAGCGGTGACGAATAGCGGGCTGTACTGGATGTAGGAAGTACATGGTTAGGTCCCGCACAATAATCGCCCAGTGCTTCAGCGGTATAGCGTCCCATAAAAATCGCGCCGGCATTTCTGATCTGTTTACATAAGGCATTCGGGTCGGCCACTGATAATTCAAGATGTTCCGGAGCAATGCTATTGGTAACTTCAGCGGCTTCCTGCAAGGTGTTCACCTGAATGAATGCACCGCGTGATTGCAGGGACGCCTTGATAATGTCGGCACGCTCCATTTGGGGCAGCAGCGTGTTAATGCTTGCTTCAACCTGATCAAGAAACGTCGGATTGTCGCTGATCAGGATGGCCTGGGCATTTTCATCATGCTCTGCTTGCGAAAATAAGTCCATCGCAATCCAGTCCGGTTCTGTTTGACCATCGCAAATCACTAGAATCTCGGAAGGGCCGGCAATCATGTCTATACCAACCTGACCAAAGACCAGTTTTTTTGCGGTAGCTACATAGATATTACCCGGGCCGACAATTTTGTCGACTGACGGAATACGTTGTGTCCCATAAGCAAGCGCGGCAATAGCCTGTGCGCCACCAATCGTAAAAACACGATCAACGCCCGCGACAAAAGCGGCCGCCAGAACCAGCGTGTTTTTTTCACCTTTAGGCGTTGGCACCACCATGATCAATTCACCCACACCTGCTGTTTTGGCGGGAATTGCATTCATCAAAACAGAGGACGGGTATGCGGCTTTGCCGCCGGGGACATAAAGCCCGGCTTTGTCCAATGCCGTGACGTGCTGGCCGAGCAGCGTGCCATCGTCTTCGGTAAAACTCCACGACTGCATCTTTTGATGCTCGGCATAGGTTTTAATGCGCTGTGCGGCAGTTTGCAGTGCCGTTTGTTGTTTGCCATCCAGACTGTTCCAGGCGTCTTCAAGTGCAGACGGAGAGAGTTCCAGCTCGCCGCTGTCACTAAAACTACAGTCATCGAACTGATTGGTGTAGTCCAGAACCGCCTGATCGCCTTTGCTTCTGACATCGGCAATGATGTCCAGCACCCGGCGGTGAATGTCCATGTCGTCAGTATCGTCCCATGCCAGGCGTGCATTGAGTTGCTGGTCGAAATCGCTGTGCGAACTGTTCAGTCTGAGCATTTTCAATTCAGTCATGGCTTACCTTTCCGATAATGTGTTTTCAAACTGACCCAGCAGGGTTTGAATGGCATGATGTTTCATTTTCATTGAGGCCTTGTTCACAACCAGTCTGGAGGTGATGTTTGTAATCAGGTCACGCGCTTCCAGGCCATTGGCTTTCAGCGTATTGCCGGTGTCGACCAGGTCGACGATGCAATCGGCCAGTCCGACCAGAGGAGCCAGTTCCATGGAGCCATATAACTTGATGATTTCAGCCTGTATGCCCTGGTCGGCAAAATATTTTTGTGCGGTTTTGACATATTTTGTAGCGACGCGGATACGTCCGCTGATGTCTGGCGCACCAACGGGGGCGGCCGTCATCAGGCGGCAGCCGGCAATACCCAGGTCTAAAGGTTCGTATAGGTTTTCAGCGCCATGTTCCAGTAATACGTCTTTTCCGGCAATACCCAGGTCGGCCGCACCGTATTCCACAAACGTCGGTACGTCTGTCGCCCTGATGATGACCAGACGGACATCTTCGCGTGTGGTGTTAAGGATCAGCTTGCGACTTTTTTTGGGGTCGTCCAGTGGTTTAATTCCTGCTTCTGCCAACAGCGGCAAAGCATCTTCAAAAATGCGTCCTTTCGACACGGCAATGGTTAACATGGATATTTCCTAACGAGGGATGCGGCGGATGGATGCGCCAAGTTGCGCCAGTTTTTCTTCAATATGATCATAGCCGCGGTCAATGTGGTAAATGCGATCTACCAGAGTTTCACCTTTGGCGACCAGTCCGGTCAATACCAGGCTGGCAGATGCACGCAAGTCTGTTGCCATAACCGGTGCAGCGGTTAATTGATCAACGCCATTACAGATGGCAGTGTTGGATTCCAGTTGAATGTCTGCGCCCATCCGCTGCATTTCCTGTACATGCATAAAACGATTTTCAAACACGGTTTCTGTAATCACGCCCACACCGTCCGCTATCGCATTCAAGGCGGTAAACTGGGCCTGCATATCGGTCGGGAAGGCGGGATAGGGTGCGGTTCTGACACTGACCGCCTGCGGTCTTCGTCCTTCCATATCCAGTTCAATCCAGTCTTCACCACAGGCGATTTTTGCGCCAGCCTCACGTAATTTTTGCAGGATGGCGTCAAGGATATCGGGGCAGGTGTTTTTCAGTTTGACCCGGCCAGAGGTGATGGCTGCAGCGACCAGGTAAGTGCCGGTTTCAATACGGTCAGGCAAAATATTGTAATGCAGGTTTTCAATACCCAGTTTTTCTACGCCTTCAATGTCCAGAATATCGGTGCCGATACCGCTGATTTTTGCCCCCATTTTGTTGAGGAAATTGGCAAGATCGGTGACTTCTGGCTCGCGCGCCGCATTTTCAATCACGGTTTTGCCTTCGGCCAGGGTGGCGGCCATTAACAGGTTTTCAGTGCCGGTCACGGTGACTTTATCCAAGACCAGTTTACAGCCCTTCAAGCGGGTTGCCGTGGCACGGATATAGCCGCCTTCCACCTTGATGTCTGCACCCATGCTTTCCAGTGCTTTCAGGTGAATGTCTACCGGGCGGGTGCCAATGGCGCAGCCGCCGGGTAATGAAACATTGGCCTTACCATAACGCGCAAGCAATGGCCCCAGCACCAGGATAGAGGCGCGCATGGTTTTAACCAGTTCATAAGGCGCTTCAAAATGGTTGATTTCACTGCAATCCACCTCGATATTCATCTTTTCATCAATGGTGAGTTGCACGCCCATCTGGCCGAGCAGTTCCATGGTGGTGGTGATGTCGTGCAAATGAGGAATGTTTCCTACAGAAACCGGGTAATCGGAAAGCAGTGTGGCCGCCATAATTGGCAGGGCGGCATTTTTGGCACCAGAAATCCGGAGTTCGCCATCAAGGCGGGTGCCGCCGTTTATAAGTAATTTATCCATTTAGATTGTTTAGCCTTAAGCGTTATCTGAAGCAAAATAAGGAGTTTGGTCAAACCCGGTTAATTTTGCGAGCGCATGTAACTGTGCTGGAATATTGTGGAAGACAATGGCAATCTGTTGTTGTTCACACACTTTTATCCATTCAACAACCAGTGCAAGTCCGGCGCTATCGCTAGCCGTCACGTTTTGCATGTCGATGCTGACATTTTCTGCGCCGTTTAAAAAGCTGCATGATTTTACAGTGTTTTTATCAATATTGGAAAAAGTTAACTCACCTTCTACCTGGATTTGGCCGGGAGCGGTCTGCTCAAACTTAAGCGCGGCCACAATTATTCTTCCGGGTCTTTGTCTTTAAACAAAAACTGGCCTATCACTTCTTCCAGCACAATTGCCGATTGCGTGATTTCAATTTCACCGCTATCAGTCAGATAGTCTTCTGAGCCGCCCGGCTCCAGGCTGACGTATTGCTCTCCCAGTAGACCGGCAGTGAAAATGCTGGCGGTAGTATCTTCCGGCAGGGTAGAGTATTTTGCTTCAATCTGCATGGAAACAACCGATTCATAGGTCTGGTTGTCAAACTGAATGGCAGAGACACGGCCGATTCTGACTCCGGCAACAGACACTGGAGATTTTACTTTGAGCCCGCCAGAGTTTTCAAAACGTGCAACGAGGGTATAACTGTCCTGGTTACTATAGGAGCCCAGGTTGCTGATTTGCAGAGCCAGAAAAAACAAGGCGGCAATGCCTAACGCAACAAACAATCCAACCAGTGTGTCCTGGCGTTGAGAATGCGACATTTATATATCTCCAAACATGAGCGCAGTTAAAATAAAATCCAGCGCCAGCACGCTGAAGGCCGAATTGACCACGGTCCGTGTGGTGGCGCGGCTGACGCCTTCCGAGGTGGGCAGGGTATCATATCCTTCAAACAGCGCAATCCAGGACACGACAAAACCAAAAGCCACACTTTTAATGACACCGTTTAGGATGTCATCATAAAAATCAATCGAGGCCTGCATTTGTGACCAGTAAGCCCCATCATCCACGCCCAGCATGCCCACGCCCACAATGTGGCCACCCATAATGCCAATGGCGCTGAACATGGCAGCAAGCAGCGGCAGGGACATCAGACCGGCGAGAAAACGCGGGGTGATGATGCGGCGAACCGGGTCAACGGCCATCATTTCCATGCCTGATAATTGCTCGGTTGCTTTCATCAGGCCGATTTCCGCCGTCAGGGCCGAACCGGCACGACCGGCAAATAACAAGGCGGATACCACCGGGCCAAGCTCTCTGACCAGGGAGGCGGCCACCATCAGTCCGAGTGTTTCGTCCGCACCAAAATCGGATAACACGTAATAGCCCTGAAGACCCAGTACCATGCCAACGAACAGGCCGGAAATACTGATGATCAGAATCGATAAAACCCCCACCGAATACAGCTGTTTTATCAGCAGTGAGAGCCGGGGCAAGATATCGGGAATGCCTTGCAATGTGAGTAGCAGGAAGAAGGTCGCGCGGCCCAGTTTGGCGAAATTTTCGCGCGTGCTTCGCCCCAGTGTTTCAAAATAATGCAGCATAGTGTGTTTGTATTTACGTCGTCAGCAGATCGGAGTGATAGTCTGGAGCAGGGTAATGAAAGTGTACCGGCCCGTCAGCAGAGCCATGCATAAACTGTTGCACCCATGCGGAACTGGAGTTCATCAGTGCGTTGGGTTCGCCATGATCGATAACCTTGCCGTCGGCAATGACATAGATCAGGTCGGCAATTTCCGCTGTTTCCTGAACATCATGCGACACGATAATGCTGGTTAGGCCAAGGGATGTGTTGAGTGATTTGATTAAATGAACCAGAACGCCCATGGAAATCGGATCCTGTCCGGTAAACGGTTCGTCATACATAATCATCATCGGGTCAAGCGCAATGGCCCTTGCCAGCGCTACCCGCCGTGCCATGCCGCCGGATAGTTCGCTGGGCATTAAATCACGAGCACCACGTAGGCCAACAGCGTGTAATTTCATTAATACCAAGGTACGGATCATCGATTCGGATAGATGACTGTGTTCACGCAAAGGAAAGGCGACATTCTCAAAAACACTCAGATCCGTCAGTAAAGCGCCGCTTTGAAACAGCATGCCCATTTTTTTTCTCAAACTATAAAGCTGGGATGGCTTGAGTTGGTGAACATTTTGCTGGTCTACCGTGACCGAGCCCTGTTCAGGCTGCAGTTGGCCGCCGATCAGCTTTAACAGTGTGGTCTTGCCGGTACCACTCGGGCCCATGATGGCCGTGATTTTTCCACGCGGAATATCGAGGGTGATATTGTCAAAGATGTGCTTGTTCCCTCTTGAAAAACCAAGGTTTTTTATCGATATTAAGGTGTTTTTATTCAACTCGGTCATAACTTCATTTGACGGGAGGTTAACGGTCGGGGGCGTCGTGCCAGACGTATTGGTATTATTTACGTAAACGCTCTATTCTGCTGAGCATGTCTGAATAAGTCAAACAATCAATTGAAACGAATGTTTAATCAACGAAAGAAAACCAGGGCTTTAAAACGGATTAAAAAAAATTGAGTTTTACGATTGGAAAAAATTTCATGGGATATACTATGCATTGGTTACGCAAATTTTGAACCATTTGATGGAAATTCTCGTAAATAGTTCGTTATTGTTAGTTGGGCTCATTATATTAGTCATTTCTGCAGACAAATTTGTTGGCGGAACTGCAGCCATTGCACGAAATTTTGGTGTTCCCCCTTTATTGATTGGTTTGACTATCGTCGGGTTGGGGACTTCCGCGCCGGAGATTCTGGTGTCAGCCATCGCTTGTTTACAAGGGAACAGTGGATTGGCCATTGGAAATGCATTAGGTTCAAATATTGCCAATATTGGTTTGATTCTTGGCTGTACGGCATTGATTTCGCCATTGGCATTTCAATCGAACCTGCTAAAGCGTGAACTGCCTGTGCTGGCGGCGATCAGTGTCATCTGCTACCTGCTCGCGTTTGACGGGTTATCCCCGGTTGACGGGGTGGTAATGGTGGTGATGCTTGTTGTTTTTCTTGTCTGGTTGATCAGCAGTGCAAAAAGAAATCGCCAGGCCAGGGATGATTTTACGCTGGAAGTTGAATCAGAAATTCCTGAGGAAATGGAAAGCTGGAAAGCCTGGTTGTTTTTTGCGTTGGGATTAACCGGATTATTGCTGAGTTCCCGACTGCTGGTTTATGCGGCAGTCAATGTTGCCCAGATATTTGGCGTCAGCGACCTGGTGATCGGATTGACCATTGTTGCACTGGGAACCAGCTTGCCGGAGCTGGCGGCATCGATTGCCAGCGTGTTGAAGAAGGAGGATGACCTGGCTGTCGGCAATGTGATCGGATCAAATATCTATAACTTACTGGCGGTGTATTCTCTACCCGCGTTTATGGCGCCCGGGCTGTTAGCTCAGAGCGTTCTGCAGCGTGATTTTCCCGTCATGCTCGGGTTAACCGCTGTGCTGTTTGTTTTTGGTATGTCTCCTCGAGGTGGAGGCAGAATTAACAGAATTGAAGGGACAGTAATACTCATTACTTATCTGGCTTATCAATGGATAGTTTTTCAAAACACGAGCATTTAACATGACAATCAAAGAGGAAAATATATTGAGTCTGGCGAGGGCTGTTGTTAATGTGGAGCAACAAGCCATTGAATCGTTAAAGCTTCGTATAAACGACGACTTTGTCACAGCCTGTAAACTGATGCTGGCGTGCCAAGGACGTGTGGTGGTGACCGGCATGGGAAAGTCTGGACATATTGCAGGAAAAATTGCCGCAACCTTGGCTAGTACAGGCACGCCTGCTTTTTTCGTTCATCCCGGGGAAGCCAGTCATGGCGATCTAGGGATGATTACGTCGCAGGATGTCGTATTGGCATTGTCTAATTCGGGAGAAACAGGAGAGGTGTTGACCATTCTACCGATCATCAAACGACTAGGGGTACCCTTTATTGCAATGACAGGCGAGCCGACGTCAACACTGGCTAAATTTGCAACTGTGCATATTAATGTCGCAGTTGAACAGGAAGCCTGCCCTTTAGGTCTGGCGCCTACGGCCAGCACTACGGCCGCATTAGTCATGGGTGATGCGCTGGCTGTTTCGTTACTGGAAGAACGCGGGTTTACCCGAGATGATTTTGCGTTGTCTCATCCAGGAGGCAGCCTGGGTAAACGGTTGTTGGTGCACGTCAGTGATTTGATGCATAAAGGAGATGAAATTCCTGTGGTCAGAACAAATGACCTGGTATGTGAAGCCTTGCTGGAAATAACCGGCAAAAAAATGGGAATGACCGTCGTGATGGATGATTCTCACCGGGTGGAAGGTATATTTACCGATGGCGATTTAAGACGTATGCTGGAAAAGCAGATGGATGTTCATCAGGTGGCAATTGATGAAGTAATGACCAAAAACTGTACCACCATTACGCCCGAAACGCTGGCGGCTGAGGCCATGCAAATCATGCAAAAAAAGAAAATCAATGCACTGGTGGTCATTGATGAGCAACAATGCCTGGCAGGTGCGCTATCGATGCATGATTTGCTACAGGCAGGTATCGTTTAAAATAATCTTTGGTTAAATTTTTGCTCTTATGAATAATTCACTTGACGCTAATCTAAAACAAAAAATTCAAGCTTTAAAACTTATTATTCTGGATGTAGATGGAGTATTAACGGATGGGCGCTTGTTTTTTGACAATGACGGGAGAGAATATAAATGTTTTCATGCGCGTGATGGGCATGGTGTCAAGCTGCTTCAACGAACAGGTGTTAATGTTGCGGTGATTTCCGGCAGAAAGTCAGCAGCAGTTACCGTAAGAATGAAGAATTTAGGTATCGAGCATGTTTACCAGGGCCATGAAAACAAAATTGCCGCGTTTCAAGAAGTTTTGGAAAAAACCGGAGTAAAAGCAGAGCAAGCGGCACATATGGGAGATGATTTGCTTGATTTACCGCTTATGAAAAGAGTAGGTTGTGCCTTTGCCGTACAGGATGCTAATTTTGTGGTAAAGCAGCATGCTGATTATTGTACGACAGTGCCGGGTGGTTTGGGCGCGGTGCGAGAAGTGTGTGACTTAATTATGCAAGTGCAAGGAACATTTGACGAGATTGTAAACAGTTATTTGCAATGAACAATTACCGGTTCTACATCACCATTACGTTATTGGCCTTGGGGAGCTGGGGGATTTCTGCTTTTCTGCAGCAAACCGAAGTGGAAAATTTTGTAGCGACACAGGGCGGTGAAGAATATTTCAGCATCTCTTATGAGAAAATTGAAATGGGGCGTGAGGGGCAACCCGAAAATATTTTGACTGCAGATAGCATGGCGCATTTTACTGGGAGTGGTATTACCCATTTAGAAAACCCTTACATGGTCATGCATGGCAAAAATGTTCATCCCTGGAAAATTACTTCAGAATCAGCGGAATTATCAGCAGATGGTGAGAAATTATTTCTCAAAGGGAAGGTCAATATACAGCGCAAGGGAAGTAAAAAAAGCCGACCTATTGTGGTCAACACTTCTGATCTTGACGTGATGTTACCCAAACATTTTGCGCAGACCAGCCAATGGGCGGAAGTTATTTCTCAAGCGAATCGCACGCAAGGCGTGGGCATGAAGGTCACTTTTAAAGAACCCGTACATTTGCAATTTCTAAATAAAGTTAAAGGTCGATATAACCATTGAATAACAAACGAAGTACATTATTAACAGTGATAGAGGGGATTGAAATGAACAGGAAGGTTATGGCCTTGCTGTTAACCCTGCTGGGTTCATCCGGTTCTTATGCCTTGGAAAACGATGCGCAACAGCCGATTTATATTGATTCGAATTCGGCAACGTATGATGACAAGAAGCAGACCAGTACCTATACGGGGAATGTAATTACCCGACAGGGCAGTTTAAGGGTTGAGTCAGATAAACTGATTGTGTATTTAACTAACGGTACTATTAACAAATTGGTGGCTACCGGTGAGCCCGCCCGGTTTGAACAATTGCCTGCCAAGGGCAAAGAAAAAATAAAAGGCGAGGCGTTAACGGGTGAGTTTTTTCCTGAAAAAAGCCTGCTTATTCTGAATAAAGAAGCGGTAGTATGGCAGGGGGGGAATAAATCAGCCAGTGATCTGATTCGTTATGACAGCAAAAATGCGCTGATTAAAGCAGGCGAGAAAAGTTCTGATGCCAAGCGGGTACATTCGGTTTTCGTGCCAAAATCTGCCCAGCAGGATGATCAGCCATGACACGACTGTTTGCCGATGATTTATGCAAAAGCTATAGCAAACGCCAGGTCGTCAATCACGTCAGTTTTGAAGTCAATACGGGTGAAGTGGTCGGTTTGCTGGGGCCGAATGGCGCAGGTAAAACCACCAGTTTTTACATGGTGGTGGGATTGATAAAAGCCGATAAAGGCGATATTTTTATCGATGACCAAAAACTGACTCAGCATCCTATGCACAGTCGTGCCCGGTTGGGGATTGGTTATCTGGCACAGGAGGCCTCAGTTTTTCGAAAATTATCGGTGGCGGAAAACTTACGCGCCGTATTGCAGCTGCGTAAAGACTTGACGGCAGGGCAGGCAGAATTGTTGATTGATGAATTACTGGACGAGTTTGGCATTAGCCATTTACGAGACCAGAAGGCGATGGGCTTGTCAGGAGGAGAGCGCAGGCGAGTTGAGATTGCCCGCGCATTGGCCAGTGAGCCGCGTTTTATATTGCTGGATGAACCGTTTGCGGGTGTTGATCCGATTTCAGTGATCGATCTACAAAAAATAATTGCACATCTTCAGCAGCGGGGCATTGGCATCTTGATTACAGAACACAAAGTCAGAGCAACATTGGAAATCTGTGACAGGGCTTATATACTTAATAATGGAGAAGTTATTGCACAAGGGGTGACAGCAGCGATTGTTGATAACCCTGAAGTACGCAAAGTGTATTTAGGTGATAATTTCAGTTTGTAATTAACCAGAGAGATATGAAACAGTCTTTACAACTTCGTATCGGTCAAAGTTTGACCATGACGCCTCAGTTGCAGCAGGCCATCAAACTGTTGCAGTTGTCTACGCTTGATCTTCAGCAAGAGATCCAGCAGGCGTTGGAGTCAAACATGATGCTGGAAGTGGATGAAGATGAAGGCGTCGTTCAAGAAGTTAATGAAAAGAAGTCGGATTCCCTGGATCAGATGACCAGCGAAGGTTCGCAAACAGATATGCCTGAGGAACTGCCTGTCGACAGTAATTGGGAAGATGTCTTTGACTCAATTCAGCCCGCCGGTGGCGAAGTGGGTGAAGCCATAGAATTTGAAACTTTTCGCAGTAAAGCGGAAACATTGCAGGATCATTTAATCTGGCAACTGGAGATGATCCCGATTTCTGACCGCGATCATGCTATCGCCATGGCGATCATTGATTCAATTGATCGGGATGGCTATTTAAGTGTGACGCTTCAGGACATTTTTGAAGGCCTGGAAAACCAGTTTGAAGAACTGGAAATGGATGAGGTTGAAGCCGTTTTGCATCGCGTGCAAAACTTTGACCCTGTCGGCATTGCCGCGCTGGATTTATCTGATTGTCTGAAATTGCAGTTACAGCAATTGTCTGACGATATACCTTATCGAGAACAAGCGATCGAACTGGTGTCAAACTATCTTGATTTAATTGGTTCAAATGACTTAAGCAAGCTGATGCGTCGCCTGGATGTGACGGAAATGCAGCTGAAACTGATTATGGATTTGATCCGGACTCTGGATCCTAGGCCAGGTGCTTATCTGCAAAATTTTGATTCAGAATATGTTGTCCCTGACGTGTTTGTCAGTAAATTCAAAGGGCAATGGATTGTCAGCCTGAACCCTGAAATTGCACCAAAACTTCGCGTCAACTCGCTGTACCAGAATTTGATTAAAAGGGCGGATAACAGTAAAGATAACGTCAGCATGAAAGATCATCTGCAGGAAGCGCGGTGGTTTATAAAAAGCCTGCACAGTAGAAATGACACCTTACTAAGAGTGGCAAAAAGTATTGTAGAAAAGCAGGCTGACTTTTTTGAACATGGCGCTATCGCAATGAAGCCGATGGTGTTAAGAGATATTGCAGAAGAGCTGGAATTGCATGAATCCACTATTTCCCGGGTGACAACGCAGAAATACATGCACACCCCTAATGGGATTATTGAATTCAAATATTTCTTTTCCAGTCATGTCTCGACCGATTCAGGTGGAGAGTGTTCTGCAACGGCTATCAGAGCATTCATTAAAGAACTGATTAATAACGAATCACCGATCAAGCCGTTGAGCGATAATAAAATTGCTGATGTGCTAAAAGAAAAAGGGATAAATGTTGCCAGGAGAACCATTGCCAAGTATCGGGAATCAATGTCTATTCCTTCATCCAGTCAGCGTAAAAGAATACTCTGATGAGGTAAATATCAGTATTGAACAAGCAGGATTGTAATCTCTGGGTTCTGATGAATCCCAGCTTCGCCGATTCTCGTAAGGGGAATATCAAGGCGGTATCAATGAGTTTATTGTTTTTTAATGTAAGTAATAAGCAGTAAACTTAATTTTGTTTTTATATACCAGGAGGTATTTATGCAAGTTAGTGTAACTGGTCACCATGTGGATGTCACTGATTCTCTTAGAAACTATTCAGAAGAAAAAATAAGTAAATTAAAACGACACTTCGACAATGTTACGGATGTGCATGTTATCTTGACTGTTGAAAAACTTGAACAAAAAGCCGAAGCCACAGTTCAGGTAAGTGGCGCGAAATTATTCGCCGAAGATTCCCAGGAAGATATGTACAATGCAATAGACAACATGGTTGACAAACTTGATCGCCAGATTATTAAACACAAGGAAAAAATGAATAATCATAGATAATTTTCTATGACTAAATCTCCAGTCAGAAAGCCTGTATAGTCTGGCTGGAGCTCCTTTCAACCGGATTTTAAACCAAAAAATTTACTTTAAATGAAACTGATTATTGTCAGCGGTTTATCCGGAGCAGGCAAAAGTATTGCTCTGAACACATTGGAAGATTGTGGTTATTTTTGCATTGACAATCTTCCTTTCATCCTAGTGGAAGATTTTGTCCGCCACGTTATGTTGGAAGACAAAATAACCTACGAAAAAACAGCTATCGGTATTGACGCCCGAAATCAAACGGGCAAATTGATTGGATTTGGCGAAAGTCTTAATTTTATCAGAGCACAGGGAATTCAATGTGATGTATTGTATATGCAGGCGGAAGAAAAAATTCTGCTCAAACGCTACAGTGAAACACGTCGCCGCCATCCATTGACCGATCATGAGTTGCCTTTGGTGGAAGCTCTGAGAAAGGAAAAAGATATTCTCAGACCGGTTGCTAAATGTGCCGACGTGATTTTAGATACGACGCACACCCATTATCATCAGCTGCGAGAATTGTTAAAACAGCAAATGGGTGAAGCCGGGCAACGGCAAATGGTCATTCAGTTTTTGTCTTTTGGCTTTAAGCATGGAATCCCCTTGGAAACTGACTTTATGTTTGATGTACGTTGTTTGCCTAATCCCTACTGGGTGTCGGAATTACGAGGGCAGACCGGGCGTGATCAGCCGGTTATGGATTTTTTACAAGCCGAGATACAGGTAAAGGAATATCTGGATGATATTTATCAGATGGTTAAAAAATGGGCGCCGCGTTTCGAATCAGAAAATAGAAGCTATTTGACGGTGGCTGTTGGTTGTACGGGGGGGCAGCACCGTTCAGTTTATCTGGTCGACAGTCTGGCAAAGCGGTTTCAAAACAGTGATCACAATATTATTGTTAGACACAGAGAACTGCATTGAGTTAAATTTAGCATTCTGTAAACAAAAAAAGGAACCCCCGCGACCCTTAGATGTTTGGTTCACGGGAAAATAATTTTAAGAAAATGAATTCGGAAGCGTTATGTCTACGATAGCTAAGCAAGAAGAGCCAAAGGCCCTGCTTGAAAGAGCACTTCACATTTTGGAAAGTGGGTCTCCAGTTGAAGTTAGAGAGCTGATTCACAATCTTTTTCCTGCAGAAACAGCCCATATTCTGGAATCCATTGAACCAGAAAGACGTGCCATTGTTTGGTCTGTCATTCCACCGAATGTGATGGGGGAAATCCTGGTCAGGGTTAATACCGAAGTTGGGCAAGGGTTATTAAAGCTGACGGATCGCACTGATTTGATCAAGGCGACCGAAAACCTTGAATCTGACGACATGGTAGATTTACTGCATGTGCTGGAAGAACCATTACTTTCGCAGGTGATGGAGGCCATGGGCATTCATGAACGCAATCGCCTGGAAGTCGCACTGACATCGGATGATCATTCAGCAGGAGGTTTGATGTCACTGGACGTGTTGACGATCCGGCCGGATGTGACACTGGATGTGGTGCATCGTTATTTGCGCCAGCAGGGAAATATCCCGCCTGCAACGGATAGCCTGATTGTGGTTGACCGGCAAGACAAGGTAAAAGGTATTTTGCCCATGCATACCTTGTTGATTAAAGATGGCAATGTAAAAGTGTCGTCGGTGATGGATTATAATGCGACGAAGATCCCTTATAAGATGACGGCCCATGATGTCGCTATTATGTTTGAACAAAGAGATATGGTATCGGCACCTGTCGTCACAGAAAAAGGCCGGCTCATGGGGCGCATCACGATTGATGATGTCGTTGATGTGATCAGGGAAGAGGCAGATCACTCCATCATGAGTATGGCGGGTCTTGATGAAGAGCAGGATATCTTTGCGCCAGTCATGACCAGTGCGAAAAGACGCGCGGTATGGCTGGGGATTAATTTATGTACCGCCTTTCTTGCATCCTGGGTCATTGGCTTGTTTGAAGCAACGCTTGCTCAGATTGTCGCATTGGCTGTTTTAATGCCGATTGTGGCCAGTATGGGAGGCATTGCCGGTAGCCAGACATTGACTTTGGTTGTTCGTGGCTTAGCGCTACGTCAGGTCAGTAGTGCAAATGCAGGCAGACTGATGTTTAAGGAATTAATGGTAGGTGGTGTCAACGGATTGCTTTGGGCGGTTGTCGTTGCCATGATCGGCGGTATCTGGTTCCAAAGTATCAATCTCGGGTTGTTATTGGGTGCTGCTATGGTGATTAATCTGGTCTGTGCCGCGCTTGCTGGGGCAAGTATCCCGGTGATTCTGGATAAAATGGACATCGACCCCGCACTTGCAGGTGGGGTGTTATTGACGACGGTCACTGATGTTGTAGGGTTTATGGCATTTCTGGGGTTGGCAACGGCCTTTTTACTCTAAACAGAAGGTATGATGCTGTGCTGAACAGCATCATACCTTGTTTCGTATTATTTTAACGAGAGCGTTTCAGTTCTTCCACTTACTTCAAAGGCCAGCTTATCTTCCTTTGCCAGCCAGCCAATCGCACGCTGAACCTCTGTTTTGCCCAGCCCTGTTTCTTTTGCAACTTTAGAAACACTGGCTTCACCATTTTGTTCCAGATATTCCCAAATTGCACCTGCTGCTTCACCGATTACATCATTCGACATAGTTACCTCTACTTAATGGTTACAAAAATAAAACGTCACTTGAAAAAATAATATCAAAGTATAGTGCTATAAATATTAACTGAAATGAATCATTTATATTATTTATGCTGATGTTCTTCAGGGAGAACAATATTGAGCTCCAGCGTCTCCTGATCTTCATCCTGCTCAAAGTTGACAGAGATTGCATCCTCTGTCACTTGTACATATTTTCTGACAACGGCTAATAATTCTTTTTGTAATTTTGGTAAATAGGAAGGTTGATTACGTTCAGCGCGCTCATGGGCAACCAGGATTTGTAATCTTTCCTTGGCTAAAGACGCTGATTTAGGTTTATTTGATCTAAAATAATCTAACAGACTCATTCCTTAGCTCCTGAATAATTTGCCTAAAATACCCTTCTTTTCATCAATAAAACGGTGAGGTTTGTCTTCACCAAGATAACGCGCGACAATATCTACATAGGCTTTTCCGGCATCACTTTGTTCATCAAGAATAACCGGCAAACCGGCATTTGAAGCATTCAGGACAGATTTTGATTCAGGAATGACCCCCAGTAACTCCAGTGACAGAATGTCCTGGACATCATCAACACTAAGCATTTCACCGGCTTTTACCCGTGCCGGTGAATAACGCGAGAGGAGCAGGTATTCATTAATGGGTTCATCGCCGTTTTCTGCGCGGCGGGATTTACTGGCTAAAATACCAAGCATGCGATCTGAGTCTCTTACCGACGAGACTTCGGGGTTTGTGACAACAAAGGCGTCATCCGCATAATACATGGCCAGATTCGCGCCTTGCTCAATACCGGCAGGGGAGTCACAAACAACATATTTAAATTCTTTAGACAGCTCTTCCAGCACTTTTCCAACGCCTTCTTTGGTTAAAGCGTCTTTGTCCCTTGTTTGGGACGCAGGAAGAATAAACAGTTGATTGCAACGTTTGTCTTTGATCAACGTTTGTTTAAGTGAGGCTTCACCATTAATGACATTGATGAAGTCGTAGACAACACGTCGTTCACAACCCATGATCAAGTCCAGGTTGCGCAAGCCGACGTCAAAGTCAATAACAGCTGTTTTATGTCCTCTTTTAGCCAATCCCATGGCAATAGCAGCGCTGGTGGTTGTTTTGCCAACGCCACCTTTACCTGATGTAACGACGATAATTCTGGCCAATGTAATTCCTCCAGTAAGAATTAGATAGGTTGAATAATAAGAGCCTGGTCATCCAGGCTGATTTGAACTGGTTTGTTTTTCACTGCGTCTTCTATATCATCACTGACTTTGTAATTACCTGCAATTGCAACCAGCTCTGCATGCAGGTCTGAGCAAAAGATCAGACTGTCTTCAGCGCCTTGAGCGCCAGCCAGTGCTCTGCCACGCAAAGCACCATAAATATGTATATTGCCCTCGGCGACGACTTCAGCGCCTGCACTTACCGGCGCAGTAATGATTAAATCGCCTTTGGCGTAAACCCGTTGACCTGATCTGATGGGTTGAGTCACCAGTTTGTTTTCAATGCCGTTTGACTGAACAGGCGTTTGCGCGCTCTGTTCTGCCTGGTTTTCTGGCTTGATTGTTTTTGGTTGGTTTTTTTGCTGTGCAGGGGGCATCGTTGAGTGGGCTGAATGGACGGGCAAATGCAACGCTATGGCAATGCTGTTCTGTTCTTTTGTACCTCCGCGAACCCCGATAGGTAAAAAATGATGAATTTTTAAGACATCTACAAATTCAGCAAGATTAATCTCCAAGCCTTTTTTATTAATGTCCTGTAAATCAATGAGAACCGGAGAATGCTTAAAGAACTCCGGCGCTTGAGCAATTTTTTCTTTTAAATGGTGTTCAAACTGATTGATCTGGTCGCTGATAAGAATCAGGGAGGGTACATTTAGTGATGTACTTTTAAATTCCAGGGCAGTTTTATGAGGAGATGGCGAACCAGTTGACATCAATAATCAGAAAGCAAAACGTAATGTCAGAATATTATCACCTTCACTAAAAAAATCATATTCATATTGTTAGATCAGCTGCAATCCTCAATAGTGGAGCCCTGTAATTTCCCGTTTCAAATAATGTCTTGCTAAACCTTGTTACCCAATGAGTGGGGTTAAAAACATTACCAGAAGCATTAATGCGTTACGCATTGAAAATTGAAACCATTGTTGAATATTTGACGACGCATGTGCTTTTCATCATGGTGTCCAGCAATAATGTGGCGCAAATAAGCCTGTTGAATCTATTTGCGCATGCTCTTGCTGAGAGACCTGTGAACTAATTTATATTGAAGACGTTGATCAAGAGGGGTTTAAATTTTCTGCATGCAGACCGCATTCTTTCTTGCCTTCAGCTTCCCACCACCAGCGCCCGGTGCGTTCGTGTTGATTCGGCAAAACGGCTCGGGTGCATGGCTCACAGCCGATGCTGATGTAGCCGCGTGAGTGTAAGTCATTAAACGGCACTTGATACGCTTCGATATGGTCCCAGACCTGGCTTGATGTCCAGTTCAGCAGCGGGTTAAATTTGATCAAGGGTTTTGCATTACTGGAAAATGTTGTATCCAGTTCAACTTCAGTCAGTTGGCTGCGGGTTGCAAGACTCTGGTCTTTGCGCTGCCCCGTGATCCAGGCGTCCACCTGTGACAGTTTGTTGCGCAAAGGCTCCACTTTACGAATGCCGCAGCATTCACTGTGCCCATCGTCATAAAAACTGAACAGGCCTTTTTGTTTAACAAAGGCATCCAGACTGTTTTTATCAGGGCTTAAAACGTCAATGTCTATCTGGTAATGTTTGCGAACGGTTTCAATAAATTGATAGGTTTCAGGATGCAGGCGTCCGGTATCGAGTGTGAATACCTGGATGTCCTTGCGAAAATTAAGGGCCAGATCGATGACGACGACATCTTCAGCGCCGCTGAAGGAGATGGCGATATTGTCGAAATGTTCAAAGGCTGCTTTTAAAATGGCGCGAGGCTTTTTGTCTTTTAGCTCAGCCTGGAGTGAGACGAGGTCAAATTCAGTCATTATGATGTATCTTATTGAGCAAAATAGGCGTGTAGATATTGATCAAAACTTAACGTGTCAGCAAGTTCGATCTGGGCTTGTTTGGCATGTGACATGCGGACAAGTTCATCCATGTATTGTTTTTTTGATGCTGAAAGTGCCTGGCGTTTGAAGTAATGCCGGTGATTGGTCGAAATCGTCAGGCCAAACTGTCCAAAAGGTTGTTCGTGTTCAGTCATGTGGGCAAGAATTTGTGCAGAGGTCGTGAGTTCCTGCTTTTCAATCCGTGCGAAAAGCGTATTCCAGGCCTGGGTGTAGGGTGTGTCCGGGTTGCCCTGGTCCATCAGTTCGCACAGCGGTTGTAATTCCATGAAAATTTCGTTTGCCCAGTCTTTCAGCTTGACCGATTCGCCACGGTGTTGCAGCGTGACATGTTGCTCGCGTCCACGGTGGGCGACGGTCAGCTGGTTTGCATTATTGGTCTTTTGATCCTGTTGTGATTTAAGCGGGCTGGGTTGCAGCAGGCAGTTTAGCAGGAAAACTTCCACAAAACGTCCTGTTGTTTCATCAATGCCAATGGGGTTGAATGGATCAAGATCCAGCGAGCGAACTTCGACATACCTGACGCCACGTTGTTTGAGGGCCAGTGTAGGCTTTTCTCCAGTATCTGCGATTTGTTTGGGACGCACGGTGCTGTAATACTCGTTCTCAATTTGCAGGACGTTGGCGTTGAGCTGCTGGTATTCACTGTTTACCTTAATGCCGATATCTTCATATTCCGGGTAAGGGGTGTCAATCGCCGCGCTTAAGCTGTCAACATACCCGTGCAGAGAGTTGTAATCGATTTTTAAGTCAGACTGGTTAGTGCTTTTATAACCAATGTCGCTCATCCGCAATGATGTGGCATGCGGATGAAACAAGGTAAATTCATCATAAGAATCAAATGCCTTCATCAAATGGGGGCGGGTTTTGAAGAAGTTTTTGCAAATCGCGGGAGAGGCACCAAACAAATATAAAATTAGCCAGCTTTGGCGCTGGAAATTACGAATCAATCCGAAATAGGCTTCCGATATAAAATCCTGCAGCGAAAGAGAGGGTTTCTCGTGTTCATGCAGTAATGGCCAGATTGCCTCCGGGACGGAATAGTTAAAATGAATGCCCGCGATGGCTTGCATACTGCGGCCATACCGATGCCACAGGCCGCGACGATAGACATGCTTCATTTTGCCGATATTGGATGTGCCATATTCTGCAATGCGGACACTTTCATCACCATTCAAGCCACAAGGCATGCTGACCGCCAGCAACATTTCGTTATCCAGATGCTGGTATGCAAATTGATGGATATTGTGCAGGAAATCCAGGGTGTCCTCGATTTTTTCCTGCGGCGGTGTGATAAATTCCAGTAAGGCTTCTGAATAATCCGTGGTGATATGCGGATGGGTGAGGGCAGAGCCAAGCGAATGGGGGTGGTTTTTCTGCGAGATGCGGCCTTCTGCCGAAATTCTGAGGCTTTCCTTTTCAAGACCTTTTAAGCCTTGGGTAAGCAGGTTTTGTTGCTGGCGGTCGATGATGAATTGTAATCGGGAGGAAAGCGCGCGCGTTTGTTCGTTCATTAATTGAAGGGTGATTAGCCACAGGGCTGATATAATCGAGCCATTATAGCAGGATGTTGGATGCTCATGTGGTAGTGCTCTGCGAATCGTGAGGTCACGCGTTGTATTTTGGTTTGAAAATGCCGGTTTTCTAAAGCCCCTGGCGCTCAGAATTCAACTTTTCTGTGTATTTCTCAACACGTCACACCCTTATTGAAAAAGGTGTGTTGATACATTAATTCATAAAGCGAGATAAATGAAAACACCTCTGGATACGTTGCAAACAGTCTTTGGTTATGAGGATTTCAGAGGACAGCAGGCCACCATTATTCAGCATGTGATTGATGGGCAGGATGCAATGGTCTTGATGCCTACTGGCGGGGGGAAGTCTTTGTGCTATCAGATTCCTGCAATGGTGCGTGAAGGGGTCGGTATTGTAATCTCGCCATTGATTGCGCTGATGCAGGATCAGGTGAATGCGTTATTACAACTTGGGGTCAAGGCTGCTTTTTTAAATTCTACCCTGGTATTGGATGATGTGCAGCATATAGAGCAGCAGTTGTTGAATGGCGAGTTGAACTTGTTATATTTAGCGCCCGAACGTTTGCAAAACGAGCGCATGCGTTCCTTGCTATCGCGTTTGAAGATAGCCTTGTTTGCCATTGATGAAGCGCATTGTGTTTCTCAATGGGGGCATGACTTCCGGGCGGATTATTTGCAGTTGTCTGTACTGCATGAACAGTTCCCTCAGGTGCCGCGGGTTGCATTAACGGCGACCGCAGATGAACAAACCCGCGAGGAAATATTGCTGCGCTTAGGGTTGCAGCAAGCCAGATTATTCATAAGCGGATTTGATCGCCCAAATATAAAATACAGTATCGAAGAAAAGCAAAATGCAAGGCAGCAATTGTTGCGTTTTATTCAGCGTGAACATTTGGGTAATGCCGGTATCGTCTATTGTATGTCGAGGAAGAAAGTAGAAGGGACTGCTGAGTGGTTGTGTCAACAGGGGATAAGTGCGCTGGCCTATCATGCCGGTATGGAAAGTGCCAAGCGACAGGAACATCAGCAGCGCTTCTTGCGCGAAGAAGGGTTGGTGATGGTGGCGACAATTGCTTTTGGCATGGGGATTGACAAGTCCAATGTACGTTTCGTGGCGCATCTTGATTTGCCTAAAAGTATCGAAGCATATTATCAGGAAACCGGGCGGGCGGGGCGGGATGGATTGCCTGCCGATGCGTGGATGGTGTTTGGGTTGCAGGATGTGATCAAGCTTCGACAAATGCTGTCAGAATCCACGGCTAGTGATATCCATAAAAAGAAGGAGCAATATAAACTGGATGCCATGCTGGCGCTATGTGAGACAGTCAATTGTCGTCGTCAGTTTTTGATGGCATATTTCGGCGATCAGATGGCGCATGCCTGTGGCAACTGTGATACCTGCAACGAGCCGCCTGAGACCTGGGATGCAAGCGAAGCGGCACAGAAAGCCTTGTCTTGCATATATAGAACTGGCCAGCGATTTGGGGTGCAATACCTGATTGATGTGTTGCATGGGAAATCCAATGAGCGAATCGTGCAAAATGGCCATGATCAGTTGTCAACCTATGGTATTGGAAAGTCACTGGAGGACATGCAATGGCGTGCGCTGTTCAGACAATTGATCGCCAAAGGGCTGGTGGCAATAGATTTTGAGGCGTATGGCGCTCTAAAGCTGGAGGGGGCTTGTCGCCCAGTACTTAAAGGGGAACAGGCACTGTTTCTTAAGCGTTCGCACAAAAAAACTGGATCTAAACAAAAAACTAATAGAGAAAAGCGGGTGATGTTTGTTTCGCCTGAAGAGGAAAGCTTATGGGAGGCGCTTCGTAATAAGCGCAAGGAGTTGGCGGACAAGCAAAATGTGCCGCCTTATGTGATATTTCATGACTCAACCTTGATGGAAATGCTGGATTTAAAACCCTCCAGCCTTGAGCAGATGGCTGGAATAACCGGGGTGGGGGAGCGTAAATTGGCGTTATATGCTGATGAATTCTTGCAGGTATTGTGCGCTGAAGGATAGCATTAGAAGCATAAGGGGGTGCTTAAATGTTAAGAATAATGTCACAAGAGGGTCATTAAAACTTAACAATAGGTGTTCCAGGATTTTGTAATAATTGTTCACAGAAATTAGAACCTGTCAGCATTGGCGTTGATAATTTTTCAGAATTTTTGGAGCTGAACATCAAATGAATAAAATCATAAAAGCCATTTTGGCAACAGCCTTTTTGCCAGTATTTACGGTGTCAGCAGTTCATGCTGACCACGACCTGATGAGGCCAGAACGCTCAGGTTTGGCAACAGCGTCAGGAAACATCGTTTACGGTTTGAAACTCTTTGAACCGGTTAACAGAGAGATGACTCCTGATACTATTGGTAACAATCCTGCAGTTCAATGTTCTGCTGATGATGCTTATTGCTTGGATGGCCCAGACAATCTGGCATTCGGTCCTTTTGGCATGATGTTCATTATTGAAGATGAAAATCCGGGTGATGTTTGGGTGGCCACTGATGGAGACGGTGACGGTATATTTGAAACTGTAGAGTTGTTCGCCAGCTTGGAGCCATCCAGCCAGAATGATGCGTTGTGGCTGATTCAAAAATCAAGTGCTCCAGTGCCAGTGCCTGCTGCGGTCTGGATGTTTGCTTCCGCTTTAGTCGGTCTTGTTGGTATGGGTAGGCGTCGCGTTAAATAATCCATCCTGTGTAGCGGTGTTCGGGTGTAGAGGGTGTGGAGGTCACTCGTTAGGCTACAAAGGTATAAGTAAAGTGCTTTTATAGCGGATTCAGAGCGCTGGAGGACAAACAGTATGCGACAGCTTATCTTATTTTCATAACTCAATCTTGATGGGAATGTGTGATGTCCTTTGGCCTGTGGGGGCTATGGTTAAGCATGCCGAGGTGGATGGCGGCGGGTTACCGCGCTAAGTGGATGAATCTTAGAGGCGTTGGCTGAGGGCAAGGGCATGGAGGTGTCATAAAGCAGTCATGTTTCTGTAAAGAAGTTGTCAACAAAACTTAATTAAAACTTAATTAAAACTTAACAATGGCATGCGGCTTAGTTTGAAACAATCTCACACGGAAATGTGAACTAATAGGCAATTTTGCTAAATGCATTTCTTAATTTAATTAAGTTAACTACTTACAAGTGAGTAAAATGAAATTAACAATTCTGGCAACTTCGATGTTGTCAATATTTGCGGTATCAGCAGCTCAAGCGGTGGACTTTCAGCCCTTGACTGCGCCTGCGACATTGGCAAATACTAACGAAAGTACAAACCCTTTTCTGTTACCTCAAGGTTGGACACAAACCTTCGTAACTGACCGTAATACACTGTCTACTATAAAGGCACTGATGGCTCAACTTTCCCTTCCACTTTCGGTAATTGGGATATGGTTGATGTCAGCCCGAATGGTCGTTATGTTTATATCCCAATGGAAGTTCAAACGGGCGCGGGTGTCATTCGGTATGACCGTTCAAACGCAAACTGGACACCATTAATGGTAGGCAATAACACCGGTGTTTTTGAGTCAAAGCCTGCTAACTGGTCTGCTAAAAATGACGATTTTGGTGCTTTTGACCCGGCAGTATTATCTCCAACGGGTTCTTTGTTGGTTGCCGAGGAGTGGTCAGGTAAAGGACGTATTTTCGAAGTTTCTAACCCTGATACTGCGTATGGCACTGCTAATGCAAAAGTTGAGTGGTTGAATAACATCCCATCTGTATCTCATGAAGGTATCAAGTTCGATGAAACGGGCAATATGTATTTCGTAGATGAATCAAATACGGGTTCAATCTATCGTTATACACCAAAAACGGCAGGTGATTATTCTCAGGGGAAAACATCAGTTTTAGTAGCAAATGATTTTGCTGGTGATGTGACTAAAAACTTTAATGATGTAGCTAATGATGGGCAGTCTCGCACAGGGGATTCTTCTTGGGTTGACATCACTGATATGGATGGCAATGCAATCACAGCAGCTAACCCTTTTTACTTTGAAGGCCGTGGTGGTCGTGCTGCTGCTGATGAAGTCAACGGAACGCCTTATGGTCGTCCTGAAGATATGGAAGTTAACACGCTGGAAAATGGTGAAGAAGTTTTGTACTGGGCGACTACGTCAGAAAACATCGTTTACGGTTTGAACCTGACTACAGGTAAAATCTTTGAAGCGGTTAACAGCGAGGTGACTCCTGATACAATTGGTAACACTCCTGTAGGTCAAGGTTCTGCTGATGATACTTATGGCTTGGATGATCCAGACAACCTGGCATTCGGTCCTGATGGCATGATGTTCATTATTGAAGATGAAAATCCGGGTGATGTTTGGGCCGCCACTGATGTAGACGGTGACGGTACGTTTGAAACTGTAGAGTTGTTCGCTAGCTTGGGTCCATTCGGTTCTGAGCCAACCGGTTTCATCTATGATGAGTGGTCAGAGGGTTTTCTGGTCGCTATTCAGCATCCATCCAGCCAAAATGATGCGTTGTGGCTGATTCAAAAATCAGTTGCGGCAGTACCAGTGCCTGCAGCGGTATGGATGTTTGGTTCTGCTTTAATTGGTTTGGTTGGTGTCGGCAGACGTCGCGCTAAATAATATCTAATCTGATTAGATTTTTATTTCGATTATCGGCAGCAGGGACGCTGCCACCTCATTCTTCGCAGTTACGCAAAAGCTACAGGTTTTCGTTGGCTGCTAAGCCGCTGGTACTTGTGGCGATATGAAAAAATTGCAAGAATAATACTCTTCTTGTTTGATAGCAGGAAAGCCATTCAGAGGAAGGAAGCAGGACGGCCCCATGCATATTCTGCATATGCACAGGGTGTTATCGTGATGGTCTGTTACGGGGTTAGGCCTTGGCCGACAGTGACTACTTTCAAAGCATTTGTACCGCCTGTTTGGCCAGTCAGGTCGCCTTTGGTGATAATAAATTGATCTCCTATTTTTGCTCGATTTTTGGATTTCAATTTGTCAATGATAAAGCGATTAACCTCAGCATGGTCGGCAGATTCCAGGTCAAAGCTAACAGGAAAAACACCGCGATACAGAGTGACTTTGCCTAATGTTTCTTCACTCGAGCTGAAGGCAAAAATCGGTATGCTGGAGTGAATCCGTGACATCCACAGTGGTGTTGAGCCAGACTCGGTCAGCGTCACAATGCCGGCGATGTCATAATGGTTTGCCAGATACATGCTGGACATAGCAATGGCTTCATCAATGCGTTTAAATTTTTCAGTCATGCGGTGTCTTGAAATGCGGACACTCGGTTGTTTTTCTGTTTCATCGCAGATGCGTACCATGGCCTCTACAACTTTAATCGGGTATTTCCCGGTCGCCGTTTCAGCAGAAAGCATGATGACATCAGTACCGTCAACGATAGCATTGGCAACATCAAACACTTCTGCCCGCGTTGGAATCGGGTTTTCGATCATTGATTCCATCATCTGGGTGGCCGTAATTACGGCTCGCTTCAATTCTCTTGATCTGTTGATGAGAAGCTTTTGTGCTTCTGGAAGTTTAGCATCACCGATTTCCACGCCCAGGTCGCCACGGGCAACCATAATGACGTCAGAAGCCAAAATGATTTCATCAATCACTTCCATAGCTTCAGCACGTTCAACTTTGGCCACTATGCTCGCTTCACAGCCTTCGGCTTCAACAAGCTTTCTGGCTTCATGAAGATCCTCAGCGCTGCGTGGAAAAGAAACGGCAACAAAATCTGCCTTGATTTTACCAATGGTTTTGATGTCTTCCTTGTCTTTGTCTGTCAAGGCGGCCGCTGATAAGCCACCCCCCAACAGATTAATCCCTTTGTTATTGGAAAGAAAGCCACCTACGGCAACTTTACATTCAATTCTGCGGCCGTTGGTGTTTGTAACATCTAAAACCACGCGTCCGTCATCAAGGAGTAGGCGTTGTCCAGACTTGACCTCTTTAGCCAAAGCTTCAAACCCCAGGCCGACCTGGGTGTTGTCGCCATCTTCATTGCCAAGATCAATGTCCAAAGCAAAATCCTGACCTTCATCCAGCCAGACTTTTGAGTCTTTAAAGCGAGCTATCCTGATTTTGGGGCCTTGCAGGTCGCAAAGTACTCCAACACGACGTCCTGTTGTTTTGCTTAATTCCCGTACCCTGGTTGCACGATCAATATGATCCTGGGCAGAGCCATGGGAAAAGTTTAGGCGGACAACATCCAGTCCGGCTTTAAACAAACCTTCCAATACACCGGGTTTGTCGGTTGCCGGGCCTAATGTGGCCAGAATTTTTGTTCTTCGTAACATAGGTGTCCTGACAGTTATTTAGCGTTTACCAAAGCAACAGTGGTATCCAGCATTCTGTTGGAGAAGCCCCATTCGTTATCGTACCAGGACAGGACTTTAACAAAGTTACCATTGATGACTTTGGTCAAAGATTTATCGTAAGTAGATGATGCAGGGTCATGATTAAAATCAGAGGAAACTAGTGGTTTGGCATTGATGTTTAAAATGCCTTTTAAAGGGCCTTCTGACGCAGTGGTGAGGATTTTATTGATCTCATCAACACTGGTTTCACGGCTTGCTGTAAAGGAGAGGTCAACAACTGATACATTGATGGTAGGAACGCGGATCGCGAATCCATCCAGTTTGCCAGCCATATCAGGCATTACCAGGCCTACTGCGGCTGCAGCGCCGGTTTTAGTCGGGATCATGGATTGTGTTGCGGAGCGCGCACGGCGCAGGTCAGAGTGATAAACATCAGTCAGAACCTGGTCGTTTGTGTATGCATGAATGGTCGTCATCAAACCTTGTTCAAGACCAACAGTATCTTTCAAGGGTTTAACCAGAGGTGCCAAACAGTTTGTTGTGCAAGATGCGTTGGAGATAATGGTGTCAGATGCTTTTAATGTGTCATGGTTAACACCATAAACGATAGTTGCATCGACATCACTGCCACCTGGTGCAGAGATTACAACTTTTTTTGCGCCGGCATCAATATGAGCCGATGCTTTTGCTTTGCTGGCAAAAAAACCGGTACATTCATGAACAACATCTACGCCCAGTTCAGCCCAAGGCAATTTAGACGGATCTCTTTCAGCAAGTACTTTGATTTTGTCACCGTTGATTACGAGATATTCTCCTTCAACACTGACTTCACCTGGAAATTTACCGTGAGCAGTATCATATTGAGTCAGGTGGGCATTGGTTTCTGCGTCGCCCAGGTCATTAATTGCAACGATTTCAATTTCATCGGTACGGCCAGATTCATACAATGCGCGCACAACATTACGTCCGATACGACCATAACCATTAATTGCAACTTTTATTGACATAGATTGTTCTCCATTGGGTGAGGTGTTAAAGTCTTGATTAGAAATTATCTAAAGACACTAAAATCTCCTAAGTATACCAATTTAAAAGATATTGCGTCCACAAGAGTGCGAGTCTGCCTAAGTGATTACGGTACAGCAACACACTGATTTATAAGGTGTTGCAAATTTTGAAATGATGGGTTGCTTAATGGCATACAATATTATTTATTTTTTACGAATCTGGAACAATGAAACGAAGAGACTTTTTGCATAAATCTGCAACCGGATTAGCGGCTGGAGCCGGGACAATGGCGTTTGTCGCAGACGCTGATGCGAAAACCCAATTCAAATGGAAAATGGTCACCGCATGGCCCAGAAACTTTCCTGGTTTGGGCAGTAATGCAAATTTATTGGCAAAGATGATCACCGATATGAGCGGGGGGCGGATAAAAGTAAAGGTTTATGGTGCCGGGGAAATGGTGCCGGCTTTTGAAGTTTTTGATGCAGTATCCAAAGGTACGGCAGAAATGGGGCATGCAGGAGCATATTATTGGAAGGGAAAGTCTGAGGCAGTCCAGTTTTTTTCCGCAGTGCCTTTTGGTTTAAATGCGCAGGAAATGAATGCATGGCTTTATTACGGTGGTGGGCATGAGCTGTGGAAAGAACTTTATAAACCGTTTGGAATTATTCCGGCGCCTACCGGTAACTCTGGTGTACAAATGGCCGGCTGGTTTAACAAGGAAATTAACGCGCTTGACGATTTAAAAGGGTTAAAAATGCGTATCCCTGGCTTGGGAGGAGAAGTCTTGCGTCGGGCTGGAGGCACCACGGTAAATATGCCCGGGGGAGAGTTATTTACATCTTTGCAGTCAGGTACGCTGGATGCGACGGAATGGGTGGGTCCTTATAATGACTTGGCATTCGGATTTTATAAGGTAGCGAAATATTATTATTACCCAGGTTGGCATGAGCCGGGTTCAACTATGGAAGCTTTGATCAATGAAAAAGCGTTTAACCAACTGCCCAAAGATTTACAGCATATTGTCATGACGGCGTGCAAGGCAGCGAATATGGATATGATTTCAGAATATACCGCGAGGAATAATCAAGCGCTGGATACGTTGATTAACAAGCATAATGTCAAGCTCATGCCTCTGCCAGATCAGGTCATAAAGACCTTGCGTGAGATTTCTGAAGAGGTTGTCAGTGAAGTGGCGACAAAAAGCGCTGAGGCTGAAAAGATCTATCGATCTGTCTCTACATTTAAACAGCAGGTGATCCGCTGGAGCAGTATATCGGAGCAAGCATTTTATAAAGCGAGGGGGATCTAACGGTTGTTAACCGCTGAAAACAAGCCGATTATTATTGGCAATCGGATGGTCAGAGTATTTAATGCATTCAAACATTAATTTATCGATAATGCGCTCATTTTGTGATTCGCAAAACTGTAAGCCGTATTCATTACTGTTGCCATAGTGTCTTATTAATCCCAAAACAGTGATAGGAATGGCTGACTGGGGGGTAATAATCATCAAGTTGATGGTTTTTTCGAGGTAATCTAATTTAATGGGTTTATGTAATTTTATTTTGATGCCGTTATAACTAAGGTCAAGTATTTCGCCATCATCATAAAACAAATCTTCTTGGTTATCAGCAGAAATAGAGATAGTGGTGTGTAATCCTTGGGGTAAAAATCGTGGGTACTCGCGTTTTTCGGCGGCCATAAATTCCCTTAGGTAGCTGGTGAGCATGATGCTCTTTAATGTAGTCTTAAGATTACTGCATAAGTTAAAGTAATGCAAAGGTTTTTCTTAAATAAGTTTTAAAAATTTAAAGCGTTTTTGGCGGTTTTTTTAAATTGAAAGCAGTTGTTCAATTTTTTGTTTATAACGAAGATAACATACCGTATAAACGTCTTGTTTGTTATCTACGCCCAATAATAGAGGCGGGACGTCTATTTCATTGATATAAATAGGATAGTCGTCCTGATTTTTACGATAATTTGAGATATGTTGTTGAACTTGGGCAAATAGGTCGGCATTGTGGGTGGATGAGTATTCTGATTCATTGCAGAAAATAGTCAGGTTTTCTTTGTTGTCTGAGGGTGTAGCCAAAATGCGGATGCTTAGTTGAGGGTCAGGAGGTATTTTTGTCTGGGCATAGGGATAGCAGGAAAATAATCCGTTCTGACTTTTTACCAGTTCAAAATAAGTTATAGTGGTGTCTAAACGGATTTGAGCTGTTTTTTGCAGGCCATTAAAAAACGATTCATAATTTGAAATTACCTGGTGTGCATTACTGTTGTTGTGAAAATGACTGAACAAGGCATTGGTTTCATCAATGATAAATACCTGGACGCCTTTTTCTGCACTTGAAAAAAATATATTGATTTGATCCGGTATGGATTGAGAATAGATAAAAGGTACGGGAGATTCTGGCAACACATGGTCACCAAAAATAGTTTTGATGTTGCCCGCTTGTTTCAGGGATAAAATGTCTAGTAAATTCTTATCGGACTCTATGTGTATATATTCCAGGCGCGTTTCGTTCTTTTCAAACACTACATATGAATTTTCTGCCGGCAGGATATAGCGTGCTGGACTATTTTGTTGAAAATAAATGATTAAATCTTTAATGATTTGTTCTATTCGGGAAACAATGGTTTTCGCCCGCATCGGGGTGAAGCAAAGAGTATGGATCTGAGACGTTGACAACGGTTGCTGTGAATCGTTGAATGTATCTACAAGACAATCTAACAGGCCTTCAAGCCCACTGTAACGTTGCGTGATAAGCTCGTCCCAACTGGTCATTGAGACTTTTTCTATACTGGTAATCAAATTGATTTTGTCCAGCCCATAGCTCAAGGGGTCGGAACGGTTGCTCATAAGGAGTGTCCCGTCTTCACGTTCTTGAACTGCAGCATCGTTAAAATTGATGAGAAATAGCGATTGGGTTAATGCGTTAGCGTCGAGGTAGTGATCGAGGGTGTCATTTTGCTGTTGACTGCTGGAAAAAAAACGTGAAAGTTTGTTGAGTAGGACATGCACATCAGATTGAGAAAGGACGCAGTTTTTTGAAGCTACATTAATTTTAATGTGTGAGGTAAACAAATTATTTGCAACGATCCAGCAGCACAATTCAAGCAAGCTGTTGCACGTTGTAATTGCTGTCCGCTGATGGTCTCTGCCGTAAGCATCAGGCAAGGAAAGCTGCCATTGGGTGTGATCTTCTGCGGTGTTGATTTCCGAGAGAATCAATTCCAGCTCTTTCTTAAAGATATTTTTGCGTGTCGTCAGAATTTCAATTTTGCCGGGGCTATGCTCCATAAAGGCATGAAATTTACGGGCGATGAGTTTTAGCTCAACATTATTGCGTAGATCGTTTTGTGTATAATCTTGTGAAAACCGAACAATAGTCTGCAGAGATAGTTTTAACTGGTTTCGTATGGTTGAATGCGCTTCGCAGGCTTTTTGAACATTCCAGAATAACTGCTTGTTCAACTCATCAAGCAAATCATCAGGCCATTGCCATTGAGTGGCAATCTGGTGTAATTGTTGTTGACGGATTGAGCGCATGTGAGCATCAAGCGCTCTTGGATTGTCACCCATTATTTTCAAATAAAAGCATTGACGGGCTAACAACATTTGCTTTTTGGAAGAGACCAGTTGCAAATAGGTTTCCACTTTTTCATAGATCAACAAATAAGGGTCGAGTTTGTCGATATCAATATCACCTTTAAAAACCGAGGCTTTAAGATGAGTACAAAGCCATTGGGTATGTGGGTATTCGCTGGCATAGCATTCCATCAAAAATAGTTTCAATAGAGATTTGTAGGGAGATGAGAGTGATTTAAGGAGATGCCAAAGCGTGGCGCTGATAAATTCATCGGCAGGGACATTCTCAAGTCCACCAAAATCGATGATTTCATGGCGTGAAATGAAGCGGTTTTGTAATAGATGGTTTAGATAGGTTGAATAGTTCTCTTCGTATTCAGGCGGGATAATCCACCAGGCAGGGAATTTTCCAGCAATGTAAATGGCCGTGCGGTAAAACTCTTCCAGAAGCAGGAAATGCTGGGTTGAGCCACTGCTCTCCACAGACAGAGGGGATTTCATTCCGGATTTGAATTGTTCGCTGTTGATCAAAAAAAAATGGACCTCCAGTCCCAAGCTGTTTGCCCATTTTTCCAGCTCAATGGCTTTGGCCTGCAGCTCATCTGTTTCGGGTTTGTTCAGCGTTGGACTATGACATAGCCAAATATCCATGTCGCTGGTTTTGGAGAAGGCAATGCTGCCGACGCTTCCCATCAAAAAAATGCTGTCTATACCGTAATGCAGGCGTGCCTTGCGAGTATATTTAAACGATTTTGAGAAATGCTTGGCAGCCTGAATGCTTTCCTTGTTGGGCACATAGTCAGGAATACCAAACGGTGTTTGGGTGGATACAAAACCAGGTAGCAGCGGATTATTCTGATGGAAGGCTAAGGGTAAAATATTTAAAAATATGCGTTGTCTTGGTTGTAGAAAACCTTGCACATTCTGCAGGCGAAATTGATTCAGGTTCTTAAAACGCTGACTGATGGCGTACAAATCCTTGGTGCTGATTTCTTCACCGGGCGCACCAAGTTCAATAGGGCGATATTTTCTTTCCAATGCTTTGGGTCCTGGCGTAAGCATCTTTGTGTTTGTATGAGTTGAATGTGTTGATTAGAGGGCTATCAACAGTATAGAGAATCTCCATTTTTATTCAGCTAAAGTTGAATTGAAGAATAAAAACTGCTGATTCCATAGGGTTTTTTTGGCCAAACTTGTGACATGGCAGGCAGAATGTAATAGGGGGAAGAAATCCCCCTTTACGCCACTGCAGGTTGTTGAAAAACGTTATGAGCGCAGTCGAAGCAAGGCAAAATATGATGAAAAGGCGCAGCTTACATAAATAAATGAGCAATTTGAGTCATTTTTTAACACCAAATTGGCAACCGCAATCGTTTTTCAACAGACGCCTAGCTTAATTGAGTGCGTGCGGTTTGGATGGCATGACGCACCGTGTCTGGTGCAGTAGCACCAATGTGCTGGCGACTGGCGACCGAGCCCTGGAGTGTCAAAATAGCGAAGACATCTTCTTCAATCAACGCCGTAAATTGTTGCAACTCGGTTAACGAGATATCGGACAGGTCTCGTTGACTGTCTATTCCTAGTTTTACCGCCAGACCAACCACTTCATGCGCGTCGCGAAAGGCCATACCTTTGCGAACCAGGTAGTCAGCCAGATCGGTTGCGGTAGCAAACCCTTGTTGGGCGGCTTTTAACATGTTTGCGGGTTTGCTTTTAATGTGGGGCAGCATATCAGCAAAGGCGCGTAAAGAATTGTAGACCGTATCAACCGTATCAAATAATGGCTCCTTATCTTCCTGGTTGTCTTTGTTATAGGCCAAAGGTTGGCTTTTCATTAGCATTAACAGTGAAACAAGGTGTCCTGTTACTCGGCCAGACTTACCTCGAACCAGTTCTGGGACATCCGGGTTTTTCTTTTGCGGCATGATGGATGAACCTGTGCAAAAGGCTTCTGGCATGTCGATAAAATCAAATTGGGCGCTGGTCCATAAAATGAGTTCTTCAGAAAAGCGGGATAAGTGCAGCATGATCAGGCTGGCTGAGGCGCAAAATTCAATTGCGAAATCGCGGTCGCTGACAGAATCAAGAGAATTGTTGGAAGGCCTGTCAAAACCCAGTAATTGACTGGTCATGTAACGATCAATAGGGTAGCTGGTGCCGGCCAGGGCGGCGGCACCCAAAGGCATAATGTTTATACGTTTTAAACAATCCTGCAGGCGCTCTTTATCTCTGCTCAGCATTTCAAACCAGGCCATCAAGTGGTGACCAAAAGTCACTGGTTGTGCAACCTGTAAATGAGTAAAGCCCGGCATGATGGTGTCCGCTTCGCGTTCAGCGTTATCCAGCAATGCATGTTGAAGTCTGTCTAGTTGACTTAGAATATTGCCAATTTCCTTGCGCAAATAAAGACGAATATCAGTGGCAACCTGGTCATTACGCGAGCGACCGGTATGCAGTTTTTTTCCTGCTACACCAATCAACTGGGTTAATCTGGCCTCAATGTTCATATGAACATCTTCCTGTTTAAGGGACCACTCAAATTGGCCGCTTAGGATTTCCTGTTCAATTTGAGCGAGCCCTTGTTGGATAGAGTGCAATTCCTGTTCAGCCAAAATGCCAATTTTACAAAGCATTTGGGCATGGGCTAATGAGCCTTGTATATCTTCTGATGCCATACGTTGATCGAAATCTGCAGAAGCGGTGAAAATTTCTACGAATTCATCTGTGGCTTCAGCAAATCGGGCGCTGGAGAGTTTTTCAGTGTTTACGTCAGTCATGCAATAGTCAAAAACAGGTCAAACCAGCATTATACATTTCATCTTTAGAATATGAAGAGAGACAAGATTGGATTTGGAAAAGATAATTAATTTAAAAGCTAGAATAAAAAGTACTTTGTTTCGTTAAATTGTCGGGGAAGAAATGATTATTCAGCTATCTTTTGTAAAGATTTGAGGGCTTTTTATTTAATCCATTTTCAAATCCCACCCATTTAATAAAACAGGTATTACAGTGAAGCTAGCTCATATTTCCAGGTTGCTGACGTCTGTATTAGTGATGACAATCGCCGGATTCATTGGTGTTTCAGGTATGTTCTTAAATCGTTTAAGCGCTGATTTTAAAAGTGTTGATGCGTTTAGTTCTCTAAAAGCCAGGGTGGCATTGGAGGTGAATCTGCCGGTCAGCAAGTATTTGGCTACTGGGGATGCGGCTTTTTTGAGCCAGGTAGAACATAATATTCAGATATTACTTGAGCACATCAATAGAGAAGAGCACCTCAAGCAGTCTGAGCAAGAAGTTATTCAGGCATTATTGCAGGACTTCGAAAGAAAAGTCGTTGTGGATCTTCGGGCGGCAGGCAAGTTGGCTGATCCAATGGTATTAGTCATGAATAACGAGAAGCAGTTAATGGAGGGCGTATCAGCGTTGCAACAATATGCTGACCAGTCCACTGTCATTGATGACGTGTTCAAACAAAAGCATATGGCCTTGTCTGAGGACTTAAAAGCAGGATTGCAAGTTTTAGCGGTACAAAGAAAAATCTATTTCAGTGAGACGAATGCAACCCAAATGCACAATGTTAATGAGCACATTGAGAAATTGATGCAAATCATTAATCGTTTGGAAGAGCTGCCGGCGTTAGAAATATTTGAAACCCAACAACAGGATGAATCAGAGCTGGATAGTCTGCTGGGGTGGGCAGATGAGGATGAGGAACAGCTTGAAGATAAAGGGAAGAGGCAGCTTGAAGAACTGGCTCAATTAACTCGCAGGTATCCAAAAGAGCTGGGCAATGTTGCCAGCGTTTTACAGACGAAACAACGTGCAAAGGAGTTAACGCAGCAAAATCTGGTGTCAATGAAAGAAAAAATGGAGCAATTCGGTGTAAAAGTCAGCAGGAGTTATAGCGATACGGAAAAGATGCTTTATGTGGCCTTTGCTGTAAGTGTTCTGTTTTTGATCTTGGTGAATGTTGTTTTTTCCTTGTTGAATCACAGGTTTTCTTTGATCATAAATAAAATAAGTCACTATTTGAATCAAGTGGCTTTAGGTGACTTAACCGCTGGTTTTGAGGAAGACTCAAAGATGAAAGAGGTGAGGGTGCTGAGAAAGTCTGCAAGTCAGTTAAAAGAATATTTTGTAACGCTGGTCAATAAAATTGATAGTGAAACACAGACATTACATGAGTGTCAGACCAATGTCTTCAACGGTACCCAGCAAATGGAAAGCGTAGTGGCTGATCAGCAGCAGTTAAGTGTTATTTCGGCAGAGCAAATGAAACAATTATCAAATTCTTTTAAGGATGTCGCAGAAAAGGCTGCTGAGACCAGAAATGCAACTGCGTCGACGCATGCAAATATTGAAAATGGCGTCTCTTTGATGAACAGTACCTGTGAGCAGGTTGGAGAGTTATCTTCAGTCATGGATACTACAGCATCATCCCTGCAGGATTTACAACAGGATGCTAAAGAAATTGAAGGTGTGTTAGGGGTAATTGAAGGGTTTACAGCACAAACTAATTTGCTGGCATTAAACGCTGCTATTGAAGCTGCGCGTGCTGGAGAGCATGGTAGAGGGTTTGCAGTGGTGGCGGATGAAGTGCGTTCATTAGCAACCCAAATCGCCAATTCCGCAGGTGAAATTCATCACTTGATTGAGACGTTTAACCAGGCAACGCGCCAGACGGTTGAGTTAATGCATGCGCAGCAAGATTCAGTGAAGTCGACAACCCAGTCGGTGGAAGAGGTGAATGAGGTGTTTTCCAGTATTTATGAGGCGATAGCCAACATCAGCGAAAAAAATACGATGATCGCAACTTCTGCAGAGCAGCAATCAGCGGTTGCAATTGATATCAGCAAAGGGATTATTCAAACAGCAGAATCATCCGATATCACACTGGAAGAGGCGCAAAAAAACAAGGAGAGTGCTAACAGACTGGTTGTAGTGAGTGATAATCTGAAGCAGCTGGTGCAGCAGTTTTCGCTGGTCAACGGGTAATGCGTCGTGGTGCCCAGGGACAGAATCGAACTGCCGACACGGGGATTTTCAGTCCCCTGCTCTACCGACTGAGCTACCTGGGCTTGGAGATGATTTTATTGTGAGGATTGGCGTGGTGCCCAGGGACAGAATCGAACTGCCGACACGGGGATTTTCAGTCCCCTGCTCTACCGACTGAGCTACCTGGGCGCGTCAAAAGACGGGTATTAAACTAATTTATCGTGATTCAGTCAAGCAAAACATTATGGCTCGGGGTTGGAGGGCGCGTTGCTTTTGCCGGAGAACAGGCTGCCAAGAAAACGAAAAACCTTCTTGATGCCTGACCATATTTTTGGCAATAACCAGATCATCAGCAAGATGAATAACGCTAATGCAATCAGGAAGGCGACAGGGTAGTGCAGGCTGGCCCACACGCCACCCACTACAGCAACGTCTTCCAAAACGGAGGCAGTCCAATTGGTAAAAGGTTCCGGGGAGGTGTTAATCAATACCCGGCTCCCGGCTTTGGTTGCATGTGACCCGGCCGCCATGCCGCCGCCCATGATGGCGGCAGCCATTTCAACGGCAGGGTTCATTTCACCGACTGCACCTGCAGCCAGTAGTGCGCCTGCTGGAATACGCACAAAAGTATGCAGCGTGTCCCACCCGGTATCCACACCGGGAATCTTGTCAGCAAAAAATTCAACAACATACATCAGTCCGGCCGCTCCCATCACCGCAGGATTGGCGACAATATCCAGATCAGGCGGGAGGTCAATATTGCCGGTATTGGAAAGATAACCGAGGACAAACAGAGTGGCATACAGGTTGATACCGCTGGCCCAGGCAACGCCCATGGTTAAAGCCAGTGTCGTTGTGATTTGGTCAAATGCGTCCATAATGTGCTCGCAAACATCTTAAATAACGTGATTGGGTCGCCAGGCCATTATGAGACTCGTGACGATATAATCTTAAGCATATCATTGTTAGCTGAATAGCTTCTGACTGATTATGTAGGAAAAAATTCTTACAATACCTTTAAATCTTTATTTCTTCCCCCATTGTTAAAGTTACATGTAAAATCCATAGGTTTTAGAGAAGAATGAGTATCGTGAGTTTTGATGGAACCACTATCTTATCCGTACGCCGCAAGGATAAGGTTGTCATCGGCGGTGACGGTCAGGTGTCGATGGGTAATACCGTGATGAAAGGTAATGCGCGCAAGGTCAGGCGCTTGTATCACGACAAGGTGATTGCCGGTTTTGCTGGAGCCACTGCAGATGCGTTTACCCTGTTTGAGCATTTTGAAGGAAAGCTTGAAAAGCACCGTGGCAATTTAACCCGGGCCGCTGTCGAAATGGCAAAAGACTGGCGTACAGACCGTGCGTTACGCAAGCTGGAAGCCTTGCTGCAAATTGCTGATGCTAAAACCTCGTTAATCATTTCCGGTACCGGTGATGTGATCGAGCCGGAATATGATTTGATGGCGATTGGCTCCGGTGGCACCTATGCCCAGTCCGCAGCCAGGGCCTTGCTGGAAAATACCGAATTAAGTGCGCGCGAGATCGTTGAAAAATCGTTGAATATTGCGGCTGATATTTGTGTGTTCACCAATCATAATCTCACTATTGAAGAACTGGATGCGGAGCCTCAGGAATAAATGAGCCAAATGACCCCCAAAGAAATTGTAAGCGAGCTGGATAAACATATTGTTGGCCAGGGTAATGCCAAACGTTCTGTCGCCATTGCACTGCGCAATCGCTGGCGCCGCAGTCGTGTAGATGCCCGTTTACGTGAGGAAATCACACCAAAAAATATTTTAATGATCGGGCCAACCGGTGTAGGTAAAACCGAAATTGCCCGGCGTCTGGCGCGTCTGGCCAATGCACCTTTTATCAAAATTGAAGCGACCAAATTTACCGAAGTCGGTTATGTCGGACGTGATGTCGAGTCGATTATTCGTGATCTGGTGGACACGGCGGTCAAAATGAACCGTATGTCAGAGATGGAGAAAGTACAGAACCGTGCAGCTGATGCTGCTGAAGACAAGGTGCTGGATATTTTGTTGCCCTCTGCCGAGGGCGGTATGTTATCGGATTCAGAAGCGTCCACACGCCAGAAAATGCGTAAAAAATTGCGCGAAGGTGATCTAAACGACAAGGACATCGAAATTGATGTCAATGCGCCGGGCGTGGGTGTGGAAATTATGGCACCGCCGGGCATGGAAGAAATGACCAACCAGCTGCAGGGCATTTTTCAGAATTTGAATACCAGTAAAACCAAATCGCGCAAAATGAAAATTGTTGATGCGCTCAAGGTATTGCAAGAAGAAGAAGCAGCCAAGCTGGTCAATGAAGATGATATAAAACTATCTGCGGTCGAAGCGGTTGAGCAGAATGGGATTGTGTTTCTGGATGAAATCGATAAGGTGTGCAAGCGTTCCGATATGGGCGGCAGCGGCGGCGAAGTATCGCGGGAAGGTGTGCAGCGTGATTTGTTGCCGCTGGTTGAAGGCAGCACGGTCAGTACCAAATACGGCATGATCAAAACCGACCATATTCTGTTTATCGCATCAGGCGCGTTTCATTTAACCAAACCGTCGGACTTGATTCCGGAATTACAGGGTCGATTCCCGATTCGAGTCGAACTGGATGCCTTGTCTGCAGAAGATTTTGTGCGTATCCTGACTGAACCGGATGCCTCGTTAACTGAACAATATCAGGCATTGCTGAACACCGAAGGTGTTGATCTCCAGTTTACTGAAGATGGCATCAAGCGCATTGCCGAGCTTGGCTGGCAGGTCAATGAAAGCACAGAAAATATCGGTGCGCGTCGTTTACACACCATTCTGGAACGGCTGCTGGAAGAGATTTCATTTGCCGCGCCAGATGTGGCGGAGAACGCCGTTGTGGTTGATGCCGCGTATGTGGACAGTCATCTGACAGAGTTTGCTGAAGACGAAGATTTAAGTCGATATATCCTTTAATATGCGTATCAAAGCTGAAGAAACCGGTCGTACACCGACAGAAATTAAACTGCATCAGGTCTCCCGTGTGCTGGAAGTTGCATTTGACGACGGGCAATGCTTCACGTTGCCTTGTGAATATCTGCGTGTGCTGACACCTTCTGCTGAAGCAATGGGACATGCGCCGGGGGAAGAAATTCTGCAGGTGGGCAAGGAAGATGTATCCATCACAGAGATTCGCCCGGTGGGCAATTATGCCATTGCACCCACCTTCAGTGATGGTCACAACAGTGGCATATACAGCTGGGATCTTTTATATAAACTGGGGGCTGAGTACGCAAGACTTTGGCCTCAGTATTTGCAGGAATTGAAAGCGGCAGGTCATGCCCATTCTCAACATTAAGCAGGCGTAATATGGCTAACGATAATACCACCCATTTCGGATTTCAGGATGTTCCTGTAGAAGACAAAGTCAGGATGGTGCGTGGCGTATTTGATTCCGTCGCGGACAAATACGATGTGATGAACGACCTAATGTCGCTTGGCATTCACCGCATCTGGAAACGAATTGCGGTGCAGCTGGCCAATGTTAGAGCAGGCGATCATGTGCTCGATCTGGCCGGCGGTACCGGAGACTTAACCGCATTGTTCGAGAAGCGGGTGGGTAAAGAAGGTCAGGTGGTATTGGCTGATATCAATGCCGAAATGCTGAATAATGGCCGAGATCGTATGATCAACAAGGGGCTGGTTGGCAATCTGCGCTTTGCTCAGGTCAATGCTGAATGTCTGCCGTTTGCCGATAATACATTTGATTGTGTATGTATCGGGTTTGGATTGCGTAATGTCACCGATAAAGATGCCGCTTTACGCTCAATGTATCGTGTGTTAAAGCCGGGCGGTAAATTGATCGTGCTGGAATTCTCCCATCCCATCGACAAGGTGACTGAAAAAGTCTACGATTTTTATTCGTTTAGTCTGTTACCAAAAATTGGTGGCGTCGTAGCGAATGATGAAGACAGCTATCGTTATCTGGCTGAATCAATTCGTAAACACCCCAAACAGGATGAGCTGAAACAAATGATGGATAACGCCGGGTTTGAACGTTGTGAATACTTTAATATGACACAGGGCATTGTTGCTGTGCATCGTGGCTACAAGTTTTAGGATGCCCCTCCTGTGATTGCCAAAGCCATCTTCAGCGGTATCGTGGAGACGTCGCTGAATCAGTATTTGTCGCTGGATGAAGACATCGAGTTTCTTCTGCAACCCTTAGCCGGTAAAGTGATCGCGGTGCTTATTGAGCCATTTGCACAGACCTTGTATTTATGTCCGGCGACGGATCGAATTCAGGTGTTGGAAGATTTTCAGGGTGAGGTGGATGTGACCATTAGTGGTTCCTTGCCTGCTCTGGGTATCATGGGGTTGAATGCCGATTCCATGCGCTCGGTATTCAGCGGTGACGTGTGTATTGAAGGTGATACCCAAGTGGGACATCAGTTTCAGCAGTTATTTAAAAAGCTGGATGTGGATTTTGAAGAGCAGCTTTCCCATGTGACCGGTGATGTTGTCGCTCATCAGGTGGGCAATGTCGTTCGTGCAGGTCAAGACTGGACGCAGCAGACGCTGGAAACCTTTCGTCTGAATGTTCAGGAGTTCCTGCAGGAAGAAACCCGTGACTTGCCTGCAACCGGGGAGGCTGATATCGTGTTTCGGGATATTGACGAATTACGTGCAGATTTTGATCGATTAGAGGCGCGAGTTGAGCGACTAAAAAATAACAAAAATAAATTCCAGACTGATTAATTAACAGTCTCACACAAGGTCAAATAGAGTGATTCACCCCAAAACCTTACTACGCCTGATTCATATAAATTGGGTGATGCTCGCCCACGGTCTGGATGAGATTGTGCTGAAAATGCATTTCTTCCGTTCCATTCGTTTTCTGTTTTTGCTGTCGCCAAATCATTGGATGCGCAAGAATACGGCAACTCGCGGTGTACGAATCCGCCGAACACTGGAAGACCTGGGGCCAATCTACATCAAGTTTGGTCAGACCTTGTCGACGCGCAAGGATTTATTGCCGGAAGATATTGCCAATGAGCTGGTTAAATTACAGGACAGAGTGCCGCCTTTTTCCAATACGCTGGCACAGTCGATTATTGAACAGCAGATCGGGCAATCAGTCCATGATGCGTTTGCCTCATTTGACACCCAGCCGTTAGCGTCCGCCTCGGTGGCACAGGTGCATTGCGCCACCTTGAAATCTGGCGAAGATGTGATTGTAAAAGTGCTGCGTCCGGATATTGAAGATAAAATTCATTCTGATGTGGCGTTATTGTATGAGCTGGCACGCATGGCAGAACGCTTTTGGGGGGATGCCAAACGACTGCGCGCTCTGGAAGTTGTCGCGGAGTTTGAAAAGACGATTCTGGGTGAGTTAGATTTGATTCGTGAGGCGACCAATGCGACCAAAATTCGCGATAATTTCATTGATTCTGAAGCCTTGTATGTGCCCAAAATCTATTGGGATTTAACGCGCCAGAAAGTGTTGGTAATGGAGCGTATCTACGGAATACCGGTAGGTGAAATTGACCAGCTAAAACAAGGAAATGCGGATTTTAAAACGCTGGCGGAGCGCGGCGTGGAAATCTTTTTCACTCAGGTGTTCAGAGATAATTTCTTCCATGCGGATATGCATCCGGGGAATATTTTTGTCGAGTTGCCGGACAAATATCTGGCGGTGGATTTTGGCATTGTCGGTACGTTGACCTCCAGCGACCAGCATTATCTGGCGGAAAACTTTCTGGCCTTTTTCAATCGCGATTACCGACGCGTGGCGCAAATGCATATTGAATCCGGCTGGGTCCCTGCGCATACTCGCGAGGAAGAGTTTGAGGAGGCCATTCGCAGTGTGTGCGAGCCGGTATTTGCCAAGCCTTTAAAAGATATTTCCTTTGGCCTGGTATTGCTCAGGCTGTTTCAAACAGCCCGGCGTTTTGACATGGTGGTGCAGCCACAATTGGTGTTGCTACAGAAAACCTTGTTGAATATCGAAGGTTTGGGACGGCAGTTATATCCGGAGCTGGATTTATGGCAAACCGCCAAGCCATTTCTGGAAAACTGGTTTAAGGAACGCATGGGGCCGCGGGCAAAAGTCAAAAAGGCGATGGAGCAGGTGCCGGTGATTGCCGAACAGTTCCCTGAATTACCGAGCCTGGTGTTTCAGGCCCTGGATGGTGCGGCAAACAGCAAACAACAACTGGAATCCAACCGCCGTGAAATTGAAATGTTGAGAAAACAGGTTGAAACCAATCATTCTTCTACCTTGCAGGCGATTATTATCAGTGCATCCCTGATTGCAGCGGCGGTGTTGTGGTAGATCTCCAGTCAAATGTTCTGAACGACTGAATATATTGGTAGAGGGCGAGCGACGTTATTTTTGTTGCTCGGCTTCAAACGCCTGTTTGGCATCTTCGTCCATGTCATCGCCGGACTCGGCAAAAGCTTCCCCCCAATCAATGTCTTCCTCTGTAGCAGCATCGTCTGACTCAGCGGACTCCATATTGTCTTTAGCTTTTGATTGCTCAAACGCCTGTTTGGCATCTTCATCCATGTCATCGCCGGATTCAGCAAACGCAGCCCCCCAATCAGCGTCAGCATTTTCGTCGGTTTTTTCAGCTGCAGCTTGTTCCTGATCGAAAGCGCTTTTAGCAACCTCATTCATGTCGCCAGATTCTGCAAAAGCATCTCCCCCGCCGGCGTCTTCTTCATGGTTTGAATTATCTTCCTGGTCAGGAACAGAGGTTTCGTGTTCTGATGAGACAGGTTTTGCCGAGGCATCATCACCGATATTTAATGTATCGTCGTTTGCTTCAGTTGCACCTTGCGTGACTGTTTCTTGCGTGGTGCTGGATTGTTCCGGTTCAGGAACATGATTCAGATACTTATCCAGCAAGTCACATAAATTATCATAAAAACCCTCTACTGAGTTTTGCTTCATTTGCTGTTCCAGAAAAACATACATAAACTGTTTTTCGGCTTCTACAAAATCTTCGCTTAATTCCAGTGCAGCCTGATTTGATAATTTAAGATGAGAGGTCAGGTACTGTTTTAGCGTTGATTTACGCTCTTCTTCGCCTTCCATGATTTGATTTAAGTTGTGCTCAAGTTGCGTGGCATAGTTTTTTTTTCGCTTCCAATTGAGGAGCATATAAATGCCCATCAGCAAAATGATGACGACCAAGATATTGATAATAATCCACAGAAGGGTCATGTTCATAAGTGATCTCCGATGTCTTCGGTTTGTAAGGAAGATGAGGCAAAGCTTTTTTCTGTTTCCAGAAAAATGGCGATCATTTTTTTTCGGCTGTTTTCCAGTTCCCGTTCACTTTGGGTGCCGCTGAATACTTTGGTATATTCAGACGAAATTTCATCCATGGTTTGCATGGCGGTTTGTAATTGTTGGGCCAGTACGACATTTTCATGCTCCAATTGTGCGAGTTTATTGTTGATGTCTTCTTTTTCTTGCGTGCTTAAACTGGGTGCAGCGTTTTGGTTGGCTTGGATAATCGAGCAAAAATTGTTTTCCAGTTCCGTTACCTGCTTGTTTACGTTTTGTAGAAGGGAGGCATCTTTTTTTAAAAACAACTCTAATACTTTACGAAACAGTGCGTTCTCGCTTTTTTTGACATTTTGCAGTATTCCGCGCAGGTCATTTGCATCAATATCACAATGATTGCGCAGCAGCGCTTCCAGCTCTTTGCTTCTGGTCAGTGTATTATCTTCCAATTGATCGATGAATGAACTGGCAGCATGATTATCCTTTCCTTTTTTTTGATTGTTTACAAATAAAACTATTAAAACCACACTAAACAGACTTATTGAAACTTCAATAAGAATGATAACCAAAGCGGTGTTGAATTCGATCATATAAGGCGTTCCAATAATTCGTCTTGTTTGCTGGTGTTTCTTTTTTGAAGCCATTTGTAGCCAAAAAATCCACCGCCGATTAATATCAGATTGATGAGCAGAACGATGATGGATATCGCTATCCAATTGCCTTCTTCAGCGTCCTCTTCCTCTTCTTCCAGTGCTTCATTAATCTGTTCTTCTCCAGCATCATCCGGTATTACTGGTTCTTGCTCAGCTGTTTTCTCATCCTTTGTAGGGGGCTCGTTGTTGGGAGGAGTGCTCTTCTTCTTTATGCTTAAGTTTTTGATAAACGCATCATCAATAATGATAGGCTTGATGTGGGGAGACAGTGGCTTGCCGGCATGATTTTTTGCCATCACATCAAAATTCACAATTGCACTGTTTCCTTCTTCAGGGCGATCAACGTTCAGAAATAACGCGTTATCTCCGGGGCTCAGGTTTATATTTTTTGTGGGCTGGCCTTCAATATCCACAGTGGCTGTGCCGTTAAAGTGTCCGGGTTCGATGAGGCTTTCATTGGCCGTCAGCGTGATCAGGATCTTGCCGGATTTTTCATCCAGGCTGGCTGCAGCTGAAATAAAATTTTCTACAACATCAAAGGTTTTAATGACTTCCCGTTGAAAGGTTTTTCCATCGGCCAGGATTTCTATCTTGTGGCGTCCTATCGCCGGAGATTTAATCGATTGAGTAAAATGCCCCGGAGAGCCGTTTCCAGTCATTTCCAGGTTGTTGACGTTGCCGTCCGGAGTAAAGTGCTTCAATTTGATGTTCAGCAGCTGTAAAAAATCTCCTCGGGTGATCAGTTTGTCTTGATCTGTGAAATGCAGGTTTAGATCCAGTGATTCATTTTGCAACAGGTGTTGAGGCGTTTTTTCAAGCTGTAGTTTGAGATCTGTGAGGACCATGAGTTGGTTGTCCGGATCCATGTCGGCATCAATAATCCAGCTGCCGGGCTTGGGTGACGTGAGGGTAATCAGGTCATAATGTTTTTCATTGATCCAGGAAAGCTTTTTGGAACGACTGCTTTTTTTCAGTTGTTTTTTGTCAGGCGTATGCAAAATTGTGGGGTTTGAACCATCCTTCTTGAAAATCAGTAAGGAAAATTCTTTAACAGATGTGTCTACTTTAAAGCTGTTACCACTAATAGGCAGGGTATCTTGAGGAACGGACTTGTTAAACAGGTTAAGAAACGTTTTTTGTAATTCACGGGCATTTCGGGGCGACTCCGCCCAGCCACCGGTATCAAATGCAAGCTTGTTCAGTAGTGGTTTGTCGGCATGTTCGGACAGGGCAATGGTATGTGTTCTGATCTTGTTTTGCTGTAGTTGTGGAAGCAGTTCGCTGAGCACGCGCTCCCTGGAGTCAGCGCTGACCATAATATCTTTGGAAATATCCACCATGCCATCCGTAAGCAGAATAAGATTACTTGGGGTGTCGGTAGCAGGGATATGATTGAGTGCATTTAAAATGGCATCTTCGATATGGGTATACAGGCCGCGTGAATGAATTTTGGTACTGGCAGCAATGGCTTGCTGTTTCCATTTTTTGTCTACAGAACTGGTTTTGCTGAGCAGTTTTGTGTCCTGTGCAAACATCCAGATGCCGACTTGAGAGCCTTCAGGAAGCAGGTTGATCAATAGCCTTAAGGCTTCAATGCGCTGGTTGTCAGGATCATTCAGTTTCATGCTGCCGGAAACATCAACCAGAACATGGATGGTGTGTTTAGTTTCCTTTTTCTCTGCATGAAGTGAAGGGGAAAAGATGATGGTGCAGAACAAGAATAAAAGCGTTCGATGCTTGACGAACATATCTGGGGTTCATTGTGATAATACTGTTACTGAAAATATAGTCTAAAAAAACATCTTGGTTTGAATATGTAAAGTGTGTTTCAGGTATGTCATAATAAAAGGTTGAATAAATTTTCCTTGTTATTTTTTGCAACGATTTCAATTATTTTTGAGGAACCTCTATGTCAGTGAAAAGAATGGAAGAGCTGGATTTGTCCGGCAAGCGGGTTTTGATTCGCCAGGATTTAAATGTGCCGGTAAAAGAAGGGGTGGTCACCAGTGATTTACGCATCCAGGCCGGTATCCCGACGATTGAAAAAGCGTTGGCTGCAGGTGCTGCTGTCATGCTGATGTCTCATTTGGGCAGGCCGACGGAAGGTGAGTTCAGCGAAGAATTCAGCATGAAGCCGGTTGCAGATCGCTTGTCTGAATTATTGGGTACGTCGGTCAGACTGGAAAAAGACTGGCTGGATGGAATAGACATTACTGCGGGTGAGGTCGTGCTGTGTGAGAACGTGCGATTTAATCCGGGCGAAAAGAAAAATAACGAAGCGCTGGGCAAGAAAATGTCTGCACTTTGCGATATATTTGTGATGGATGCCTTTGGTACCGCTCACCGTGCCCAGGCTTCAACACATAGCGTGGCACAATTTGCAGAGCAGGCCTGCGCCGGACCATTGTTGAGTGCTGAACTGGATGCGCTGGGTAAGGCGCTGGATGCCCCGAAAAAACCGTTGGTTGCGGTCGTGGGTGGATCAAAAGTATCGACAAAATTAACGGTGCTTGAGTCTTTATCCAGCAAAGTTGATCAGTTGATTGTGGGTGGCGGAATTGCCAATACCTTCATTGCTGCGGCTGGTTATGCAGTGGGCAAATCCTTGTACGAGGAAGATCTGATTGAAGAAGCAAAAAAGCTGATGACTCAGGCAGAAGCCAATGGGTCTGATATTCCGGTTCCGGTTGATGTGGTCTGTGCTAAAGAGTTTTCTGAAAATGCAGTGGCTACCGTGAAAAAAGTTGACGAAGTGGCTGAAGATGACATGATTCTTGACATTGGTCCAGAAACAGCCGCGCAATATGCGAAAATTCTGCAGGATGCCGGAACAATCGTGTGGAACGGCCCTGTCGGCGTATTTGAAATTGATCAGTTTGGTGAAGGGACCAAAGCGATGTCTATGGCGATTGCTGACAGCAGTGCATTTTCAATTGCAGGGGGCGGCGATACACTGGCTGCCATTGATAAATATGGTATCAGCGAAAAAGTGTCTTATACCTCAACAGGTGGCGGCGCATTTTTGGAATTTTTGGAAGGTAAAATACTGCCAGCGGTTGCCGTACTGGAAGAGCGGGCCTGATAGAATAAAGCCTGAATCCGTTTTGATCGGGGTCAGGAAAAGGTGTCCTGCGGGCGTTTAATTGATCGTCCCGCAGGATTTTTTAACAAGTTAGAATGTCCAAACTATTATTCGCCGAGAATGGCGGAAACTAAGGAGAAATTATGGCACGAGTTACCGTGGAAGATTGTCTGACCAAAGAAAACAATCGCTTTAAACTGGTTTTGCTGGCGACCGAAAGAGCGCGTCAGCTGGAAAGGGGGGCAGAAGAATTTGTGCCCAGAGAAAAAGATAAAAGTACGGTGGTTGCTCTGCGTGAAATCGCAGCCGGTCATGTGACTGAAGAGAATGTCGCGTTGTTGCATAATGTTGGCGACATCTCGGAAAGCACGATTAATCTCAGTTAATGATGCATGGGATAGCCGTCGAGTCAGACCAGCAACTTGAACTGCCTGAAAACAGATTACTCAGGCAGTTGCAGGATGTGCTCGGCGATTATCTTGAACAGGAACACATTGATGAAATAGTCCGCGCCTACCATTTTGGAGCAGAGGCGCACTCGGGACAATTTCGCAAAAGCGGCGAAGCGTATATCTGTCACCCGGTGTCGGTGGCGATCAGTCTGGGGCAAATGCGCATGGATATGCGGGGCATCATGGCTGCCATTCTGCATGATGTTATAGAAGATACGCCGGTTACCAAGGATGAACTGGCGGATCAGTTTTCTTCTGAAGTCGCTGAACTGGTCGATGGCGTCACCAAGCTCAGCAAGCTGGATAATAAATCGCGGGCTGAAGCGCAGGCGGAAAATGTACGCAAAATGTTTTTGGCCATGGCCAAGGATTTGCGCGTCATCATGGTCAAGCTGGCAGATCGTCTGCACAATATGCAGACCCTGAGTGCCATGTCTGCGCCTTCAAGGCGTCGAATTGCCAAGGAAACGCTGGAAATCTACGCCCCTATCGCCAGTCGATTGGGTATGAACAAGGTGCGCCATGAGCTTCAAACGCTGGGGTTTAAAGCGCTGTATCCTAATCGCTTTGAAGTTCTTGATCATTATGTTAAAAAGTCTCGCGGCAATCGCCGGGAGATAATTGAGACCATCCAGTCTTCCATCCAGAACCGGCTCGACCAGGTTGCATTAAACGGTAAGGTTGCCGGCAGAGAAAAGAACATTGCCAGCATCTATCAAAAGATGCGCTATAAAAAAATCTCCTTTCATGATGTATTTGATGTCTATGCGTTCCGTATTTTTTGTGAAACCGTAGACGAGTGCTATCGAGCCCTGGGATGTGTACATAATTTATACAAGCCGGTGCCAGGTAAGTTCAAGGATTACATTGCGCTGCCCAAGGCCAACGGCTATCAATCCTTGCATACTATATTAATTGGACCCTACGGCGTGCCGATTGAAATCCAGATTCGTACCCACGATATGCACAAGGTATCAGAATCTGGGATTGCGGCGCATTGGTTATACAAATCGGAAAATGAAAGCAACGAAAGTGTGAAAGCGCGCGCCAATGAATGGTTGAGGGATTTGTTGGAAATCCAGAAAACCGCAGGCGATTCGCTGGAGTTTATTGATAACCTGAAAGTCGATCTTTTCCCGCAGGAAGTATTTGTTTTTACTCCGCAGGGTGATATTGTCAAATTACCGCGGGGCGCAACGGTGGTCGATTTTGCCTTTTCAGTTCACACCGCTATCGGCAACTCCTGCGTGTCTGCGCGTATTGATAAAAAGCTGGTGCCGCTACAGACCCAGCTGGAAAACGGGATGACGGTGGATGTCATTACTGCCGTGTGGGCCAGACCTAATCCTTTATGGCTGAACTATGTGGTCACGGCGAAAGCACGCAGCAGTATCCGTACCTATTTAAAACACTTTCAACAACAGGAAGCCATTGATCTGGGGCGCCGCTTGCTGGAAAAAGAATTGCTGGCAATAAATATGCATCTTGATCAGGTTGATCCTACGCGCATCGTAGAATTGCTGGATGCACTGCAAGTCAAGTCAATGGATGATTTGCTGGAAGATATCGGGCTGGGTAACCGGATGCCGATACTGATTGCCAAGCGCATCAGCCAGGAAGATGTGAATGCAGCAGTTAAACTGGATGACCAGGTCAGCCATCATGATACGACACCGTTGATCATCAAGGGGACAGAAGGTATGGTGGTGACACTGGCTAAATGTTGTCGTCCGATTCCGGGAGACTCAATCATCGGCTACTTTAATCCGGGGAAAGGCATTGTGGTTCATCATCATGAGTGCCGTAACAGCCATGATGTACGAAAAAAACATACGAACTGGCTGGATGTCGAATGGTCTGAAGAAGAGGCCAGTGGTGAATTTCCGGCCGAAATACGTCTGGAGTTGATGAATCAGCGCGGTACACTGGCTACCGTGGCTTCCACCATTTCCAGCATGGAATCGAATATTGAAAATGTAACGGTGGTAGATCAGGACGACAGGGTTTCGGTGGATTTGATTACCTTGACGGTTAAAGACCGGGTGCATTTGGCAACCATCATCCGTAAATTGAAAAAACTCAATATCGTATTAAAAATAACACGCGTAAAAGCATAAATTCAGGGCGTCAACATGAAAAAAACGATTATTCAGACAAATCAGGCACCACAGGCCATTGGTACGTATTCTCAAGCGGTAAGAGTTAATAATACCGTTTATTTGTCCGGCCAGATTCCTCTGCATCCGGAAACCATGGAGGTGGTAGAAGGTGATATGGCTGTTCATATCCGCCGTGTGTTTGATAATCTGAAAGCTGTCGCGAATGCTGCTGGCGGTGACTTTTCCAATATTGTTAAACTCAATGTTTTTTTGACAGACCTGAGTCATTTTCCATTGGTCAATGAAATCATGGGTGAATATTTTGAACAGCCTTATCCTGCACGTGCGGCTGTTGGTGTTGCGGCTTTACCCAAAGGTGTCGATGTGGAAATGGATGCCGTCATGGAAGTGGATGAGGAATATCCAGCTTAACTTAAAATGAAAGCATATCGAGCTTTCGATGGTTCTGAAATTGAGGCGTTTGGGGAAATGGAATTTGATCAAATCTTTGAGTTAATTGAAGAGTCTATCGGGTCTTTAGGGGGGGAACGGGAATTTGGAATTGGAATTTTCCGCTCTGAGAAGGATGTCCTGGAGATTCGGCCTGTTGGAAACGACATTTTCTTAATAGGGTCAGATTATATCGCGCTGCCGTTTTGGAAAAAGCTATTTTCCAAAAATCATATGTCTCCTATCGTTTCCGGAATGGGCGCCGTCAAAAACGTCATTCGTTCATATACTGAAAAGTCTCGAATTGAATGTGAGAAAGAGTACTGTTAATTCAAATGGATGTCGGGAAAAAGTGTTTATCTGCACTGGATTCTCTGCCAGGCATCGGTACGCAATCAGTAAAGCGCTTTAACAAACTGGGTGTTTTTACGGTTCAGGATTTATTGTTTCATTTACCTCATCGATATGAAGACCGTACCCGCCTGATACCAATGGCTGAATTGGAACCCGGCCAATCTGTGCTGGTGGCGGGGGCAATAGAATTGACCGATGTCACTGCACGCGGGCGACGCAGCCTGCTGTGTCGAATCCGGGATCATAGCGGCTGGGTGACTCTGCGGTTTTTTCATTTCTCGGCCAGTCAGCAAAAGCAATTACAAACAGGACGCTTGCTGGGCTGTTTTGGCGAAGTGCGAGAGGGGTTTCATGGTCTGGAGATGGTTCACCCTGAATACCGGTTACTCCAGACAAAGGAAGACATCCTGCAGGATAGCCTGACTCCGGTTTACCCGTTGAGCGAAGGCTTGCGTCAGGCAACTGTGCGCAAGGCTGTGCATCATGCGACAGCGCAGTGCCTTGGGCAGGTCGAAGAACTGTTGCCCTTGGCCGTGCGGGATCGCTATCCTGATGTGCAGCAGGCATTACATGATCTCCATCATCCATCAGCACAGCAAACGGGTACAGAAAGTCGTGTAGAGTTGGCCAGGCAACGCTTGGTTTTTGAGGAGCTATTAGCGCATCATCTGCAATTGAGTATGGGGCGCAGGCAGTATCAGCAAGTCACTGCGCCGGCATTTAATATTGATCAGCACCATAAGCAGATGTTGTTAACGGCCTTTGGGTTTCCTTTGACCGCTGCACAACAACGGGTGTGTGACGACATTGAACAGGATGTTCAAACATCTCGTCCCATGTTGAGATTGGTACAGGGAGACGTGGGGTCCGGTAAAACGGCAGTGGCTGCATGCGTTGCAGGCCAGGCATTGGCTAACGGGTTTCAGGTCGCGATGATGGCGCCGACCGAGTTGCTGGCAGAGCAGCATTTCAATAATTTCAGTGCCTGGTTTTCTGAATTGCCGTTTCAAGTTGGCTTACTCACCGGCAAGTTAAAAGGCAAGGCACGAAGACAAGTGCTGGAACAGATTCATGAGGGTTCCATACAGCTCATTGTTGGCACGCATGCCTTGTTTCAGGATGCTGTCGAATTTAAAAATATTGGCTTGCTGGTTATCGATGAGCAGCATCGGTTTGGTGTGGATCAACGTCTGGCTTTGCGAGATAAAAGTCTTGCCCGTGGACAACAGCCTCATCAACTGGTGATGACGGCAACCCCTATTCCGCGCACCCAGGCGATGTTGCAATATGCAGATATGGATATTTCGATCATAGATGAACTGCCACCGGGCAGAAAACCGGTGGTGACACGTGTCGTCTCTTCGAAAAAGCGCGAGGAGGTGATCGAACGCGTTTCGCATTGGGTGGCGCAAGGCAAGCAGACGTATTGGGTATGCACCTTGATTGAGGAATCCGAGCAATTGCAATGTGAAGCGGCAGAAAATACTGTGGAGCTGTTAATGCAGCAATTGCCGGATGTACGGATTGCGTTGTTGCATGGGCGGATGAAAGCAGATGAAAAAGACCGCGTGATGCAGGCCTTCAAAGCGCATCAATATGATTTGCTGGTGGCGACAACGGTGATTGAAGTCGGCGTGGATGTGCCAAATGCGGGGTTAATGATTATTGAAAACCCGGAGCGCTTGGGCTTGTCCCAATTGCATCAGTTACGAGGGCGTGTAGGGCGCGGAGAGCTGGAGAGCTTTTGTCTTTTATTGTATCAATCTCCACTAAGCGATGCTGGACGTTACCGGCTGGGTGTGCTGCGTGATACAAACTGTGGTTTTGAAATTGCCGAAAGAGATCTTGAGTTACGCGGTGCAGGGGAATTAATGGGCACACGCCAAACCGGTCAAATGCAGTTTAAAATAGCGGATTTGCAACGGGATAAGGCTTTGATAGAAACAATACAGGAGGCGGGGGCGCTGATGATGCGGGATTGTCCTGAAAAAATCCCTGCCCTGCTTGAGCGCTGGCTGGGGAAGTCGCGCGAATATATGGGAGTGTGACGGGGTGGTAAGAAACAGTTTTATTTTTCAAAAGACCCCGTCCTGGCTTTGTGTGCGTGCCGGGGTGCATGTGAATATTCCTGCTGATGTTGCGTCATGGGTGTTTGAGTCCAATTCATTAACTGCGCGATTACGAGGCTATTATCAAGATCAGTTTGCGGTGAAAATTCTGTTTCATCAATGGAGGCCTGCGTTTCTGGATGAAACGCGGCAATTGCATCAAACTCCGCGTAAATATTATCTGGTCAGGGAAGTGTTGCTGCATTCAGGTGAAACGCCGCTGATTTTGGCGCGCACCATATTGCCGGAGAAAACTATCAAGATTGCCAGAAGAAATCTGTCGCACCTGGGGACGCGGCCTTTGGGCGAGGTGATTTTTTCCTATCCTGGTCTGGAGCGATTACAGCTGGAAGTCAGTCGAGTATCCGATGGGTACTGGAATCCGCAGATTACAGCTGAAATTAGAGAAAACGGGACAGTGTGGGGCCGGCGTACCGTTTATGCAATTCATCAGCAGCCGTTACTGGTGAGTGAGTTTTTTCTACAGGGAGCGCTGCAAATCAGTTAAGTTGTCAAAAAATGACGGTTGTTTCAGGGCGGATCAGACTGAGTACCTCAAACGCCTGAAAATCTGCTTCCTTGATGATTAGGTGCAGGCTTTCTTCAGTTAAGGACAGGTACTTGAATGCAGGTAGCTGAATGTCCAGTTCCGGAAGTGCGATTTGTTTATTCGTCTTTGCGCAAGGCTCTATAAGGTCTGCAATGTATACCGCAGATTGCAGAATGCATCCATCTTCAATATATTCCGGGTGTCCCTTGTCAAAAGGGTTCAGCTGATTCCGGATCATTAGCCAGGTGGACTCGGGCAGTTTCCACAAATTCAGCAGCTCGGCACTCAAATCAGCATGATTAAAGCCAAACAGCTTGTTTTCCTGTTCTGTCATGATGCTTTGTCCCTGCTGGCGATAATGCAGGATGTCAACGCATTGATCCGGGTATTCGCTAAACAGCACCAGTTTCCCTATGCTGTGCAGCAGGCCAGCGATAAAGAATCGCTCCTGATCAATATGATTACAATGAATGGCAATCAGGCGGGCAATAATACCGGCGTTGACCGAGTGGTACCAGAAAGTATTCATGTCGATCATATTATCAGGTATGCCGCTAAAATGGTCGGCTACGACGGTCGCCAGCACCATGTTGCGTAATTCTTCAGCACCAACAATATCGATAGCGCGCGAAATAGTATCGATTTTACCTGGTGCATCAAAGTAAGACGTGTTGACCAACTTAAGAATTTTGGCGGCTAAAGCCGGGTCATGCGCGATGACAGCTTCCAGTTCATCATGGCAGGGTTGATGTTCCTGCAGGATTTCGTTAACGCGTAGAGCCACCTCGGGCAGTGAATAGAGATCCTTTACTTTTTCTGCCAGTTGTCGAGGTGTCATAGAAAAATCAGCCTGCGTTAAAACAATCATCAAATGAAGGAGGCGAGATGCTTAGCCTTTATTCTTAAGTATAGATAAAAATCAGGATTACTCTTTGGTGAGTTTTAAATACTTCTGGTAAAGCGTGTCCTGGTCTTCTACAACGTCAGGGTCTTTATCGATACAATCTACCGGGCATACTTCAATGCATTGCGGAAGGTCATGATGACCGACACATTCCGTACACAAGCTGGGGTTAATGATGTAGATTTCTTCGCCTTGCGAGATCGCCCCATTAGGGCATTCCGGTTCGCATACATCACAATTGATGCATTCTTCGTCTATTTTCAAAGACATAAACTACTCCGTGGAAAACTTTTCAATTAATTGCTGTTTAACCAGTCCGGGCACAAAACTTGAAACATCTCCATGTAGACGAGCGATTTCCCTGATGATTGTGGAGGAGATGAATTCATATTGTTCTGCCGGTGTCAGAAAAACCGTTTCCAGTTCTGGTGACAGGCGACGATTCATCCCGGCCATTTGAAATTCAAATTCAAAGTCCGACACCGCGCGCAATCCACGCAAGATGACTTGCGCATTATGTTGTTGAGCAAACTCGACCAGCAGATTGTTAAAGCCGACAACTTCAACGTTGTTCAGTTCAGACAATACCTGTTGCGCCAGGCTTACCCGCTCTTCCAGGGTAAACAACGGCTGTTTGTTTTTACTTTCGGCAATGGCGATGATGACCTTGTCATACAATCTTGAGGCACGGGCAACAATATCGATATGTCCATTTGTAATCGGGTCGAACGTGCCGGGGTATATTGCTGAGATTTTCATTGTAAGCAAAGCAAGATTGTTGATTGGGGACGGTTAGCCCTCAAATTGCAGGAAACCGTACATTATAGTCTGTTTTATTGGGATGTACAGCATAAACAATGCTACTCAGTGTTGGATATATGGTAATAAACTTAACGATGGAACAGGAGCATGCTGATTTCTCCGGTGGATTTTTGCTTGATGCATTGCCAATGGGAAGGGGGTTCAAGTTCCATCGGTTTGTTTTCAACTTCGACATAAATCATGGCATGCGGTGCCAGCCATTGCTTGTCTTCCAGCCAGTGGCAGGTTTGTGCAGCCAGTTGTTTGCCAAACGGCGGATCAAGAAAGACAAGGTCAAAAGGCGTGCTGTCTCCCGCCAGGAATTGAAAAACATCCTGTTGGACAATACTGATCTGGTGGGCGGTTAGTTTTTCGCGGTTTGCATGCAGCTGGCGGCAGGCGGCAGCATGTTTTTCTATCATGTAAACACTGCCTGCGCCACGTGATGCGGCTTCAAAGCCTAACGCACCACTGCCGGCAAACAGATCAAGACAGTGCTTGCCGGCAATATCAAATTGCAGCCAGTTGAACAGGGTTTCTCTCACGCGGTCGGCAGATGGGCGCAGCCCCGGAGTTTCAGTAAACTGAAGCTGACGGCTGCGCCATTCACCGCCAATGATTCTGACTTTGCCAGCCAATTATTGACCGCCTGCGGTAATGGTTTGCAAGAGTTCGGGTTTAACGCGGCGCTGAAATGTTTCCTTGATCTGTTCTGCGGTCACCGCATTGACGCGTGCAGGGAAGCTATCCAGATAGTCCAGAGGCAATTGATAAAAACCGATCATGTTGACATAGTTGATTAACTTGCGGTTGGTATCTATTCGCAGAGCAAAGCCACCGGTAATGTTTTTCTTGGCCGCGATCAGGTCTTTTTCGCTGGGGCCTTGTTCGACAAAGTCAGACAGCGTTTGCTTCATGACAGCAACCGCTTGTGCGGTTTGATCATTGCGGGTTTGTAGCCCCATCGTAAAAGATCCGGTGCGCAGTTGGGGGGCGAAATAGCTGTATGCACTATACGCCAGTCCCCGTTTTTCGCGAACTTCCTTGAACATTTTCGAGACCAGGCCACTGCCGCCCAGGATATGGTTGCCGACATAAAGGGTCACATAATCTTTGTCCAGACGACTTTTGCCGAGCAGACCGGACAGCACATGGGTCTGGGTTGAAGGGAAATCAATATGTTGGTCATAGCCTTTTTCCAGAGGGGGCACTTCGGGCAGAGGCTCAGGTTTTGTACTCACCGCCAGTCCAGCCATGAGTTGTTCTGCCATTTGCTGAGCTTTGGCTTTATCGACATCACCGACGATGACAACCATAGCATTGGCTGCGACATAGTATTGATTATAAAATTCGCGCAGATGTTGTGGACCAAACCCGGCAACGGTTTCAATCACGCCGGCACCTGGATGCGCGTAGGGGTGTTCTTTGTACAATGCCTTGTTAAAAGCAATGCTGGCCAGTGCACCGGGAGATTCTTCCCGCTGCTTTAAAGCCGCAAGCACACGCCTTTTTTTACGTTCAAAATCGGCTTCACTAAAGCTGGGGCTGGATAATATGACGTGCAGGGTTTCCATCGCTTTATCAAACAACGCAGGTTCAGTCAGCGTGCGTACTGACAACCAGGCCATATCCTTGCTGACACCTTTACCAAATTGTGCACCGATACTGGCAAAACGTTCGGCAATCTGGTCGGCATTCCATTCTCCGGCACCCGCATCGAACATGCTGGAGGTCATGCTGGCCAGTCCAAACTGATAGCCATCACGTGCGCTACCGGCATCAAAACTGATTTGAACATCGACCATCGGCAGGCTGGTGGTGTGTACGTAATAGACACGCGTCCCCTGGCGGGTCTTCCAGTAGTCAATGTTGACGGCAGTGAATGCGGTCTGGCTAAAAATTAACAGGAAAAGTCCGCTAATAACATTAATGCGCATGACGACCTCCACTGTGTCTGGCGGCTTTAGGCTGGGTTGTAATCGGTTGCGGGTCAAGGTAGGCGACATTCAATTTGTCTTCCACCAGATATTTGCGTGCGACCTGACGGATGTGCTCAGCGGTCACCTGATTAATATTTTCAACATAATCATCGGCTTTTTCCCAGCCAATGCCGACGGTTTCCAGCATGCCTAACTGCATGGCCTGGTAAAAATTGGAATCTTTTTCATAAACGGCATTGGCCAATACTTGCGCCTTGATGCGTTGTAGTTCAGCATCATCAACCAGATGCGTCTGCAGGTCGATGATTTCATTTTTTAACGCATACTCCATGTCATACACTGTTTGACCTTTTACCGGTGTGGCATCGAGCATAAACAGGTCTGGCAGGCGTGATGTCATGTAGTACCCTGCACCGGCAGAAATGGCGACTTGTTTACCGCGCACCAACCGGCTGGCCAGCCGTGCACTGTTGCCGCCATCCAGAATACCTGCCAGCACTTCCAGGGCGTAGGCTTCCCATTCTTCTTTTACGGTATTTAAGACCGGCACTTTATACCCCATGATCAGATAAGGCAGTTTGGCGGGCAGTTTGACGGTCATTTTGCGCGCGCCAAACTGCTCGATTTCGTTTTGCGGTTTAACCGGGTCTATAGTGCTGGGTTTAATCGGGGCAAAATATTTTTCTGCCAGCGCGAACACGTTGTCGGGATCAATATCACCGACTACGACCAGGGTTGCGTTGTTGGGTGCATACCAGCGTTCATACCAGGCTTGCAGGTCGGCGACCTTGTATGCGGCGATGTCAGCAGGCCAGCCAATCACCGGATTTTTGTACGGACTGTTGGAAAACGCCATGGCCAGAAAATGTTCCTGGGTTTTGGAACGCGGTTTGTCATCGGTGCGCATACGGCGTTCTTCGGTCACCACTTCCAGTTCTTTTTTCAGTTCATCTGCAATCAGATGAATATTACGCATGCGGTCTGCTTCCAGTTTCAAACTGATCTCCAGGCGTGATTTTTCCAGCGTTTGAAAGTACGCTGTGTAATCGCGTCCGGTAAACGCATTTTCGCGACCGCCATTTTCCGCAATAATGCGCGAGAACTCGCCGGCCGGATATTTCTGGGTGCCTTTAAACATCATGTGTTCCAGCATGTGAGAGATCCCGGTAATACCGCCCGGCTCATAACTGGAGCCGACTTTATACCAGATTTGTGATACCACTACTGGAGAGCGACGGTCGGGTTTGACCAGAATTTTCAAACCATTTTCCAGGGTCTTTTCCGCAACCTGGGAAGGGGATGAAATTGCAGTAAAAGAACTGCATAGCAACGCGATGAATAAAAGTACAAATTTCATGAATCTCTCGGTAGTAAGTTTGCGCTTCGGACTATTTCATAATCAGTAAGTTCACTGTATTATGCGAGTCATAGGATACTGGCTTTTTTGGTTTTTTCCAGTAGGCCGCCATCATTTCTGCTTTGGGGCACGAATAATTGCATGACCGCAACTAGTACAACACTCACCTGGCAACATTACCTTGAATTATGCAAACCCAAGGTTGTTGCGCTGATTGTTTTTACCGCCATTGTCGGCATGTTGTTGGCCGTCCCTGGAGTGCCTCCGCTGGACAAATTTGCATTTGGGACGCTGGGGATTGCATTGGCGGCTTCATCTGCCGCGGCGATTAATCATTTTCTGGATCAAAAAGCCGATGCGGAAATGGCGCGTACCCAAAACCGCCCCTTGCCCAAAGGCGAGTTAAGCGCAAAAAACGTCCTGATTTTCGCCGGAATCATTGGCTTGATGTCAATGGCATTGCTGGTAGTGCTGGTGAATCCGCTGACCGCATTGCTGACATTTTTTTCGCTGATTGGCTATGCGGTCATTTATACCGTGTATTTAAAACGCATGACGCCGCAGAATATTGTGATTGGTGGCGCTGCCGGAGCTGCTCCACCGGTGCTGGGCTGGTGTGCGATTACCGGCGAAGTGCATCATCATGCGTTATTGCTGTTTCTGATTATTTTTGTTTGGACGCCTCCCCACTTCTGGGCATTGGCCATTGCACGTCGTAAGGAATACGCCAAGGTGGAAATCCCGATGCTGCCAGTGACCCACGGTAGCGAATTTACCCGACTACATATTTTGCTTTACACCATTTTACTGCTGCTGGTGACCTTGCTGCCGTATCTTACCGGGATGAGCGGACTGATTTATCTGGTGATCGCCGTAATACTCGGGCTTGGTTTTATCTATTATGCCCTGGTCATGTTTAAACGCACCGATGACAAAACGGCAATGAAAACGTTCGGCTTTTCCATCATCTATCTGATGATTATGTTTGCCGCCCTTTTGGTTGATCATTATTTTCCATTAATCTTGGCATGACACACGAACATCCATTCGCTCAATATATCCGTATTTTGGGCAAAGGCAAAAAAGGCTCGCGGCCTTTAAGCGAGGACGAAGCCTATCAGGCAATGAGCATGATTATGCTGGATCAGGTGGAGCCCATTCAGCTAGGTGCTTTTTTAATGCTGATGCGGGTCAAGGAAGAAACCGAAGAAGAACTGGCCGGTTTTGTGCGCGCGGCGCGCGAAAGTTTTCAGCAGGATCATTCCCGTCTGGCCGATTTAGACTGGTCATCCTACGCCGGGAAACGTCGCCACTTACCCTGGTTT
>SPJL01001904.1_pt1 | contig 70803 bp, 67 predicted proteins | sample 3741751 | NCBI WGS metagenome assembly SPJL01 (sample SAMN10925998, study PRJNA522277) | cold seep metagenome | isolation source: Elba SIP-enriched marine methane seep metagenome, extraction at timepoint T3 | place: Italy: coast of Elba, Mediterranean Sea | reverse complement strand
GGTCTGCTGGATTGGGGAGGTAACGCAGAGTCACTTTCCGGCGGCTGATTCTGCTGAATTTCCCTGATGATTTAATCGGCCACTTTTTCAGCCGCTGCCGCCGGAAAATATATATTTATTGTCACGCAGGCCGTTAAAAAAAACACGGCCAACACAGGTAGCTTGTTCATGATTACTCCAAATTATTGAACGACAATTTTCGAACGATTTAACACACGCTGTAACCGCTGCATCAGTACATTCCAGTCAATGCGGGGATTATAGCCGATCACATCAATTCTGGGCAGTCCGCCTCCTTTGACCAGGTAATAACCATTTTCAGCGGCTTGTACACCCATCACCTGACAGACGCCGTTTTTGAGATAGCATCCCATACCGAGTTCGTCATAGCTGAATTCCTCGAAAAAACGCATAAAACTGCGTGATAGGGCATCCACAGCACCGCCCCCACCAATGCTTGCGATATTGTTTACCGCTCGCTGGCTGATGCGATGCTCACTGTCATCACCTTCTGGTGTCCCCAGCCAGGCATAAAAGCTGACCGGCTGCCAGTTTTCCAAATATACATTTTTGGCAAACCCGGACAGCCTCCCGGAAATCCCACCGATATCAAACTTATGCGTCAGCGCATGCAAATCAAGATTATTAAATTCAAGTTCGGTATAAAACCGTGCAAAATCGGTAAACATGCCAGATGAAGCGAGTTTGGAAATGCGTACTTCACCATCAAATGCATTGACGACCAACTCACCATCCAGATCCAGTTTTTTATCACGGTAACGCACCGAAGGAATCACTCCGTTCAATACACCGGTTAAGGGTTTCCAGTTCATCGCCTCGGCAAGTTGCGCCAAAGATAAGTCAGTCACTTTGCCTTTAAAATGCACGTCCGCATCACCCACTTTGAGAAACTCGAACCCAAAATGTTCAATGGTAAATTCTCCTCCCAGCATGGGCAAGTGTGCTTTACGGATTAAATCGAACTGCTTGCCATACACTGCAAAATCAAGACGCCCGGCATCAACAGGAACGGCCTTGACTTTCAGGTTTTGCCATTTTATGTACGACGCCTGTCGACGTTCTCTTGTTTGATGCCAGTAAATCATGCCCTCTGCCTGTTGCAAGGCAATCCGCTGTTTTGGATCAGTAATGCCCAGTTGTTCAACGTGCAACTCAGCCGCCACTAATTGATTGTTATTGATATCAATCTGTGTCTGCACCCCCCCCGATAAACCCAATTGCTCAATGATACCGGTTTCCCAAAATGGCCATAAATATACCGGTACCGTATTCACCAGCACGGGAATGGAAGCATTCACCCGCGCAGATGAAAGTATCGGCGTAGATTTGAGTGCCAGTTTTGCCTGGCCATGAATATCAAATAATGTTCCCTGATCCATTTGAAACTTGCTCAGATTGATTTGCCTGGTCGATAAATCCACTGTTCCCTGCAGATGTGCATTCAAATTGTCGAGTTGATTGAAATCAATGAACAAGGGGTCAAAAAACAACCCGCCTTTGCTGATGTTTAAATGGCTTTGCCAATGCCATTTTTTTTTATGTGATGCGTTTAACGTAAGTTGCATTGCCAATGCATCGGTAAGCAATTTGTCATCCAAGGACGATAAAGACACCTTATGCGTGTTGATGTTAACGGAGGCAGCGTTAATCCGGCTGTTACGCCCCTTCAAATTGGCTTGTATTGCCACGCTGCCGTTTATCTCCTGAATATTTTTTATGGCAAAAAACTGTTTGATTTTTGACAGCGAAAGCTTTTTAGCATTGAGTTTTACTTGCCAGCGCCCGTCCCGTTCCTGGGCTTGCAAATTGATTCTGCCTGATAACAGGGGCAGACGCGTAATGTTCAATCTAACCTTGTTGTCTTTCACTAACAGCGAAAAATCAAACTCAGGTTTGCCCAGGTTTTTATGACTGATTTTGCCGCGGCCCTGGTGACAATGGATTTGCCCTTCAGACCATTGAAACTGGCCGCAGCTGAGTTGAATAACTTTTAACTGATTCAACGGTGCAGGCAATAACAGCTCGCCGGATTTCAGTGAAAAAATGCTATGTTGATGTGACAGCTGTTTGAGTTGTAGCGTAGCATTACGAATTTTAAATCCGTTTGCAGATATTTCGTCTACCTGCAATTGAAAGGATTCAAGCGCCAGACAAGGTGAAACAAATAGACTTAGACAACAAGCATTTACCCACAGCGCAATTTGTCTCACCGTCAATATCAGTTAAACACGCCTGTTGATAAATAACGATCACCACGATCACAAATAATGGCGACCAAAATAGCGTTTTCAATTTGTTTGGCAACCTGTAACGCTGCATATACTGCCCCACCCGAGGAAATACCGCAAAATATGCCTTCTTTTGCCGCCAGGTCGCGCGCAGTATTCTCTGCGGATTCCTGATCTACTTCAATGATGCGATCGACTCGCTTTTCTTCAAAAATCTTCGGCAGATATTCTTTGGGCCAGCGGCGAATCCCCGGTATTTTTGATTCACCTTCCGGTTGCACGCCAACAATTTCAATCGCCGGATTTTGTTCTTTTAAATAACGTGAGGTTCCCATGATCGTCCCGGTGGTGCCCATCGCACTGACAAAATGGGTGACTTTTCCATCAGTATCCCGCCAGATTTCCGGCCCGGTGCCAGTATAATGCGACAAAGGATTATCAAAATTGGCAAACTGATTGAGAATCTTGCCCTTGCCTTCCGCTTCCATTTGTATGGCCAGATCAATCGCCGCCTCCATGCTACCCTTGGCCGGGGTTAAAATGATGTCCGCCCCATAGGCTTTCATCGATGCTTTGCGCTCTTCGCTCATGTTATCCGGCATAATCAAAATCATTTTGTAGCCTTTAATCGCCGCCGCCATGGCCAATGCAATACCGGTATTACCACTGGTCGCCTCAATCAGACAATCCCCCGATTGAATATCACCGCGCGCTTCAGCTTGCTGGATCATGCTCAATGCCGGCCGATCTTTAACCGACCCGGCAGGATTATTTCCTTCCAGCTTGACCAGTACACTATTATTATTCGCCACCGGCAAACGTTGCAAACGCACTAACGGGGTATTGCCGACAAAAGATTCAATTGTAGGAAAATCCATATTTTTTCTCGCCACCAAAATTGACATCAGTATAACTTTTTATCCCTGAGCAGACATAGCTTGAACAATTAAATGAAGAATTTATCCTATTTAACTGAACATCATTTTAGCCATTCCATTTACTCTTAAGGCCAAAGCTTTATAAAATGACAGGATGAAATTATCTTCCACTTCCTCTCAAGTAGATGATGTCCGCATGCGCGGCTTTAAGCAGCGCTCACCTGTTGACGACATCATCAGCTGGCTTGACCAACAATCAATACATCTGCAAACCGAAACCATCAATATTCAGGATGCCTGCGGCAGAATACTCGCCGAAGACATCACGAGCAATATTAATATCCCCAGCTTCAGCCGTTCGATGATGGATGGCTATGCCATCAAGGCGTCTGATGCACAAGGGGCTAGTAGTTATAATCAATTACAACTGGATATTGTCGGAAAATCCATGCCCGGACAAGGCGCGGATGTCGCCGTAAAGCCAGGCCAAACAGTGCGCATAATGACAGGGGCACCTTTGCCTAACGGTGCTGATGCGGTGTTACCTGCCGAAAATGTTGAATTTCATGATGACCATATCTTCATTATGGAAAGCGTTGCCCAAGGGCGAAATATTGGTCAGCCGGGTGAAGACATTAAACAGGGCCACACTGTTTTACAACAGGGGCGGCGCTTACGGCCACAGGATATTGCCCTGCTGGCTTCCATTGGTTATGAAAATATCGCCATTTTACAGCGACCCCGCATTAAAATTATTGTTACCGGAAACGAATTATTGCCCGTTCGAAGCACCCCACAAGGTTTTCAAATTGTAAATTCCAATGGCCCGATGCTGGAGGCTTTGGCGAGACGGGATGGCGCTGACGCAGGACGCTCCGACATTATCAAAGATAACCCTGAACAACTGCGTGATGCGATGCTGAGTGACTGTGATGTCCTTTTGCTAACCGGGGGCACTAGCGTGGGAGAGGAAGATTTCGTTCCGCTATTATTGGCAGAATTGGGTGAATTGACATTTCACGGGGTAACCATGCGCCCCAGCCGCTCAACCGGCTTTGGTAAAATCGGAGACACCCTAGTGTTTTTGTTGCCAGGTAATCCTGTGGCCTGCCTGTGTGCATATGATTTCTTTGCCGGCAGAACCATTCGCCGCTTTGCCGGTCTACTCCCGCAATGGCCTTATCCAGTCGTGCGCAAAAAACTGAAACACAAGATTTCCTCGATAATTGGACGCACCGATTATGCGCGTGTTCGACGCGTAGATGACCAGGTGGAATCAGTGTCAGTCAGTGGCGCCGCCAATATCAGCTCGACTACGGTTGCTGACGGTTTTGTGATTATCGCTGCCGATAGCGAGGGTTATCCTGCACAGGCTGATGTTGATGTTTTTTTATACGAACTTCCCTACTGATCGAAATGCAAATACAACGACAATTTCTGGATGTCATCGACCGTGACCAGGCAAAGCAACGTTTTGAAGCCGCGCTTGATCTGCACCCTTTGGGAGAAGAGTCTGTTGAGCTCAGTTCAGCACTGGGTCGGGTATTATCACGTGATGTGATTGCCAAGGTAAATGTTCCTTCTTTCGACCGCTCCAATCTGGATGGTTATGCTGTACGTGCGACTGATACCGTAGGTGCCGATGAACAAAACCCGGTGATGTTGACTTTGCTTGACGAACAGATTGCCGCAGGTGCCCACCCGCAAACAGAATTGCAAGCTGGTGAAGCCATGTTGATTGCAACCGGTGGTATGCTTCCGCGTGGCGCTGATGCCATCGTCATGGTGGAAAACGCTGATGTGATTGATCATCAGGTGCATGTAAGCAAGCCATCTGCACCGGGTACAGGTATTGCTTTTGCCGGTACCGATGTCGCCAGTGGTCAAATCATTTTATTCAAGGGTGATCTGCTTAGCAGTCGGGAGACAGGTATTCTGGCTGCCATTGGTGAGTCTTCAGTGTACTGCTGGCGCAAGCCCATAGTCGCCATCGTCTCGACTGGCGATGAAATTCTCGCACCCGGCAACCCCATGCAGCCGGGTAAAGTGTTTGATTCCAACGGCCGCATTATTGCCGATGCGGTAACAGAGCTCGGTGGTAAACCGCTTGAACTGGGCATCGCCAACGACAATAAAGAGCAATTAAAAGCAAAAATTGAACTGGCTTTGCAGCAGGCTGATATGGTCTTGCTTTCCGGCGGCACCAGTAAAGGCCAGGGTGATTTATCCTATCAGGTTCTCACCGACTATGACGACCCGGGTGTTCTGGTACATGGCGTGGCATTGAAACCGGGAAAACCGATATGCCTGGCCGCCACCCGGGGGAAACCGCTGGTTATTCTGCCCGGCTTCCCGACCTCTGCCATTTTTACTTTTCATGAATTCGTCGCCCCGGTGGTACGCCAGCTTGCTGGATTCCCGCCTGCCAGCATGAGTACGGTTAACGCTGATCTTGCGGTGCGAATTAATTCTGAAATCGGACGTACTGAATTTGTGTTGGTCAGATTGCTGGAAAATCAGACTGACACTCAGCATCATGAAACAAGCCTGACCGCCTACCCCATTGGCAAAGGTTCAGGCAGTGTCACTACTTTCAGCCATGCTGACGGTTTTATTCGCGTTGAACGCCATACCGAAATGGTGGAAGCAGGCCATAATGTGTCTGTTCAATTGATCAGCCGCGATAGCAAAGCCGCCGACCTGGTGATCATTGGCAGCCATTGTGCCGGTCTGGATTTACTGATGAGTCAGTTAAAAAAACGGGGCATTCTCACCCGGTTTTTATCCGTTGGTTCCACTGCCGGGTTGAACGCAGTCAAACGCGGCCAATGTGATATTGCCGGTATCCATTTGTTTGACCCTGAAAGCAACAGTTACAACCACCCGTTTATGTCCGGCAACCTGCAACTGATTCAAGGCTATCGGCGCAGACAAGGGCTGATATTCAGAAAAGATGACCCCCGATTTCAAGGTAATGACGCCCAATCAATTATTAATCGAGTCCGGCAATTAGCGGATTGTCGCATGATTAACCGCAACCAGGGCAGTGGCACCCGGATTCTGATTGACCAGCTGTTGCAAGGCAGCCAGCCGCAAGGCTATCTGGTCCAGACCAGCAATCATCGCGCAGTCATAGCCGCAATTGAACAGCAACGGGCTGACTGGGGCGTAGCGATTGAAGCGGTGTTGACTGATCCGCTCGCGTTCTTGCCAATCCAGGATGAAAATTATGACTTTGTACTTTCCGAACAAAGTTTGCAAAAATCTTCAGTGCAGCTTTTTTTAGCGTTATTGCAGGAACCATCCATTCAAAACGAGTTGACTGCATTAGGCATCAGCATTTAAGTTTTTGGTCGCATTTATCCGTCCCTATCCACTAAAAATAAAGTATTTCTGAAAACTATTTCCCTATTAATATTCGGCATCCTTTACAATCTGCCCTTCTCTTTAAAACTAGCAAATCAACAATATGAGTATCATTCATTTTATCGGCGGTGAAAAAGGTGGTGTAGGTAAGTCTGTATTTTCAAGATTGCTGTCGCAGTATTTTCTGGATCATTCTCTGGACTATCTGGGGTTTGATGCAGATCAGTCGCACGCAACATTGACCCGATATTATCAGGATTACACACGCGCTATTGAACTTGATCATTTCGAAAGCATTGATCAGATCATGGAACTGGCGCTGGAAACGGATCGCCATTTATTGATTGATTTGCCAGCACAAAGCCAGCGATTTCTGGATCGCTGGATTGATGATAATGGCGTATTGGAGATGTGCAGTGAAATGAATATCCCGCTGGTATACTGGTATCTGGTAGACGACGGGCGCGATTCAGTGGGCTTACTTGACAACTTCATTCACAAATACAATGACATGCTGCATTGTATTGCAGTAAAAAATGAAGGACGCGGCAGTGATTTTGCAGAGATTAACACGTTATTAGATGGATTGAATGATAACCAACGCTTTCTGCAACAAGGTGTTCTTCCCTCACTGCATGAATCGACCATGCATAAAATTGACAAGCTGGATTTCAGTTTCTGGGCTGCCGCAAATGCAAAGGATCATGGATTGGATCACCTGTCTTTGATGGAAAGACAACGGACTCGCGTGTGGTTAAAAAAATCCTTCGCAATGATTGAGGATAAACTTGGGAATATTTAAGGAACCTCTGATCAAGTCCAATTATTTTTAGCAGAAAAAAGGGGGCGAAAGCCCCTTTTTTGTCACTATTGCTTATGTAAAAGGATGTTCAAGCACTATAGTTTCGTCTCGTTCAGGCCCTGTAGATAGAATTGATACTTTGACACCAACCAGTTCTTCCAGACGTTTGATATATGCCTTGGCGTTTTCAGGCAGATCATCATAGCGGGTAATGCCGCGGGTAGTTTCTGTCCAACCCGGCATGTCCTCGATGACCGCTTCACACGCTTCATACCGGTCTGCCCCTAACGGTGCGATTGTATGGGTTTGGCCATCAATTTGATAGGCCGTACAAATACCGATCTTTTCCATGCCATCCAACACATCCAGCTTGGTCAGACAAATTCCACTTAAACTGTTCATCAGTGCAGATTTGCGCATGGATACGGCATCAAACCAGCCTGTTCTTCTTTTGCGTCCGGTAGTAGCTCCAAATTCATGCCCGTTTTTGCATAAATAATCGCCTTCATCATTTTCCAGTTCGGTAGGAAAAGGACCATTACCCACCCGCGTGGAATAGGCTTTGGTAATCCCCAAAACATAGTCGAAGCTGAGCAGGCCCAGGCCTGTACCGGTTGCAGCGCCACCTGCTGTAGTATTGGATGAAGTGACATAGGGATAGGTCCCATGATCGATATCAAGCAACGCTCCCTGAGCGCCTTCAAAAAGGATGTGACTATCCTTTGAGCTCAACATATGCAGTTCTTCCGCCACATCAGTCAACATCGGCGTTAATTGCTCGCCCAGTTCAAGCGCTTTATCCAGCATGGCCTGATACTCAACCGGCTCAGCGTTAAAGTATTTCGTTAACAAAAAGTTGTGATATTCGGTCAACTCTTTCAGGCGCTCAGCAAATTGTTGCGGGTTAAGCAAATCTCCTGCGCGCAATCCACGGCGAGCGGCTTTATCTTCATAAGCCGGCCCGATGCCACGCCCAGTGGTACCGATGGCTTTCTTGCCTCGTGCAACTTCACGCGCCTGATCAATCGCAATATGAATCGGTAAAATCAATGCACAGGCTTCACTGACTTTCAGACGGTTTCTCACCGGAATGCCAGATTTTTCCAGCAGTTCGATTTCTTCAAACAATGCCTCAAGCGATAACACCACACCGTTACTGATCATGCATTCGACGTTTTCACGCAACACACCAGATGGAATTAAATGCAGAATAGTGGTTTCACCGTTAATCACCAAAGTATGGCCGGCATTATGTCCTCCCTGAAAACGCACAACTGCACTGGCGTGGTCTGTCAGCAAATCAACCAATTTGCCTTTTCCTTCATCACCCCATTGTGTGCCGATGACTACAACATTTTTTCCCATTTTTATTCCGACTCGTTAATTGGGATTACCACCCATTGATCATTTAGTTTTTCCAGCATGGCGGTGCAACCTAATTCTGCCGCCCCCGCCTGCTGTCCCGGTAATCGTTGAATGACGACTCTGCCTTCAGCACGCAGGTCTCGTATTTTCGCCAGCAAATCGGCATCCTCGCCATATTCGGCAGATATCTTCTGTTGGGTTTCCAGTTCAACTGACGCTGAAATCAGATGGCAAATCTTCTTCAAGTCTGCACTGAAACCGGTCGCTGCTCGTGCCTGGCCAAAGACCTCACTGATATTATCGTAACGCCCACCTCTGGCTATTTCCTTTCCAACATTCGGAACCAATGCAGCAAAAACAACGCCGGTATGATAGTTGTATCCTCTCAATTCAGACAAATCAAAATGCGCCGGCAAAGAGGGGTAATTAACTGCCAAATAGTCTGCAATACGCTGCAATTCTTCAATCGCCCCGGCGGCGTCAGGAACACAGTCAATGATCAAGTCTTTTGCTTTTGCCAGAATCTCGCTGCCGCCATTCAATTTTGGCAATTCTTGGATAATTTTAGCGACGGGCTCAGCAAGTTCCGAATCTTCAATAAATTCGATCAACTCAGGTATGGCCTTGCGTTGCAAAATATCAAATAATTCACTTTCCTGTTGCTCAGACAACGCGGACTGACTGCAGATCGCACGGTAAATGCCAACATGCCCCAAATCAAGATGGACATTCTGTACACCGGCTACTGCCAGCATCTCCAACATCAGGCCGATAATTTCAATATCACTTTCCAGACCTCTGTGACCATAAAGTTCAGCACCAATTTGCATGGGGCTACGCGTCTTTTCCAGTGAGTCACCTACTGTATGTAACACCGTACCTACATAACAAAGCCGGGCTGGACTATATTCAGACAGGTTATGTCCCGCCATTCTGGCCACCTGCGGCGTCATATCCGCACGAATGCCCAATGACTTTCCGGTTAACTGATCAGTCATTTTAAATGTCTGCATGGATAAGTCATGGCCTGAACCGACAAGCAACGAATCCAAATAATCGATCATTGGCGGAATAACCTGTTGATATCCCCAACAAGCAAACATATCCAGTAATTTTCTGCGCAGACTTTCAACGATAATCGCTTTGTCCGGCAATGTCTGTTCTATACCTTCAGGCAATAGCCAGGCATTGTTGTTTTGCATTTTCACTATCCTATACACACAAAACGCCCTACATTGCAGGGCGCTTGCATAACTCGAAGTTGTGTTGAGTTATTTTTGTTTTTTGAAGTACTTGAAGAACTCCGAATCAGGTTCAAGTACTAACATGTCACCATTGTTGTTAAACGTTTGTTTATACGCATTCATACTACGATAAAAGGTAAAGAATTCAATATCAGCACCATAAGTTTTTGCATAAACATCCGCTGCTTTTGCATCTCCTTCACCGCGCAATATTTCAGCGTCACGAAAAGCATTCGCCATGATAATTTCACGTTGTTTATCAGCGTCAGCACGAATACGTTCTGCCGCCTCCGAACCTTGTGAACGAAATTCTCTGGCAACTCTTTCACGTTCAGCTTCCATACGACGATAGACAGATGAGCTTACATCAGGTGGCAGATCAATCCGTTTGACCTGTACGTCAACTATTTCTATCCCTAGCGTCTGAGCCAATGGCGATGCATTGGTAATTAAAGCTTCACGAATGATTCTGCGATCCGTGGAAACCAATTGCTTAATTTCACGCTTACTAAACTCACTGCGAAATGCATCTTTGATAATTTGATCCAAACGAATATTGGCCTGCCTGACATCACCCGATACTGTCGTATAAAAGTGTTTAACATCACCAATACGCCATTTAACAAAAGAATCAACAATCACGTTTTTCTTTTCAGCGGTCAGAAAACGTTCAGGCTTCGAATCCATAGTCAAAATCCGAGAATCGAATTTTCTGACATTATTGATTAATGGTATTTTTACATGGATACCCGGTTTGTAATCTGATTCTACAATTTCACCTAAACGGAATTTAATTGCCCGTTCTGTTTCCGACACGGTAAAAACCGACATCAACGACACGATAAACACAGCCGCAAAAATAACTAATATTTTATTCATCTTTAGCGTCCTCTTACGTCACGACCGCGGGTTGAAGGTCTTTTATTATTTGTAATTCTGGTCGGTTGCGGCACAAGATTAACCGGCAAACTGACTGAACCGGATGGCTGTGGTTTCGCTTGCTTGCCTAACTTATCTAGCGGTAAATACAATAAATTATTACCGCCTTTGACATCGACCATCACAGTATCTGTTCCGCCTAATACACTTTCCATAGTTTCCAGATAAATCCTTTGCCGAGTCACTTCAGGCGCTTTTTTATACTCTTCCAATAAATGCGCAAAACGACTCACTTCACCATCCGCAGATGCAATCACCCGCTCTTTATAAGCCTCCGCCTCTTGCACAGTACGTGATGCAGCACCGCGGGCTTTTGGCACGACATCATTTGAATATGCTTCAGCTTCATTAATCAGACGCTGTTTATCTTCTCTGGCCTTAATCGCATCTTCAAACGCCCCTTGCACCTGTTCGGGTGGTTGAGCATCCTGCAGGTTGACACTGTCAATCTGAATGCCGGCCTGGTAAGAATCCATCACAGCCTGTATTTCTTCCTTGATTTCAAACACTATTTCACTACGTCCTTCAGTCAGCACGAAGTCCATATTGTTATGTCCAATCACACCACGCTCTACGCTTTCTGTGACTTGCTTTAATGTTGCTGAAGGATTAAGTACGTTAAAGGCAAAGTCTTTCGCATTACTCACCCGGTATTGCACAGCCAACCGCACATCAACAATGTTTTCATCTTTGGTTAGCATTAATGCTTCGCGTGGTACGGAGCCCATTCCCTGACGTCCACCGGATCGATACCCCACCTCGATAAAGCGCTGCTTTTCCACATCAATGATCAGCACATCTTCAATAGGGAATGGTATATGCCAATTCAAACCGGCTTCCGTCGTGTCAACATATGCACCAAAACGCGTCACCACGCCCCGAGTACCTTGCACAACCTGATAAAAACCGCTTATCAGCCAAACAGCGACAGCAGCAGCTACCACAATTCCTATACCTTTCATTGAAAAGCCGCCGCTTCCATCACCAGAGCCACCGCCGCCAAATAACCCCCCAAATTTATCTTGTAAATTTCTTATTGCTTCATCCAGGTCAGGAGGACCGTTCGGGTCTTTACGACCACTCCAGGGATCATTTTTATCGCCACCGGGTTCATTCCAGGACATATTGTGCTCCGTTAAAATAAAATTTCAGGATAATAGTTATCCAACGTGTTATGGGGTACCTTCACAGCATTTTCAAGAAGGTATCTTGTTTATTTTTATGTCAATCTGACGCTTTTGCGGAAAAACTGATCATCTTAGAATTCAAAGTCAAACGCATTATTCTACCGCACTACTGATCGATTTTAATAGTGTCGTCATGTTTATACTAACTAATTTCTTTGATACGTACATTTTTTAATAATCCAAGGCTTTTTTTGTCAATTTCAACATCCATTTCCCAACCTCCCTGCTCATTAACCGTTTCATGAAGTATATTGGCCGAATCAAATAAGCGGGCACGTATGCCGCCCTGCCCCGGGTTTAAAAAACATTTGCGACGCACTCGACTGCTGGCAAAAATCATAGTCAATGCCTGATCCAACTGGTCTTTTCCCTGTCCATTTATCGACGACATCCAGACCCGTTCTGGCGAGCCATCATCACGTAAATCTATATGCGGCTCAATGTTGTCCAGCAAATCAATTTTATTAAATACCATTAATTGAGGGACATCCTGAGCACCTATCTGTTCTAGAACTTCATTTACCTGGCAAATTGTCTCGTCCCGGTCTTCAGCATTGGCATCCACCACATGCAGCAATAAGTCCGCTTCACTGGCTTCTTGCAGGGTTGATTTGAACGCAGCGACAAGCTCATGGGGCAGATGGCGGATAAATCCGACGGTATCGGCCAACACGAGATTTCCACCACGGCTTAGGGATAACTGGCGTAATGTAGGATCAAGCGTCGCAAACAGTTGATTGGCAGCATAAATTCCTGCCTGGGTTAATGAATTAAATAGAGTGGATTTGCCTGCATTGGTATATCCGACTAAAGAAACGGAAGGCGTCTCTACTTTTTTACGTTTACTTCGCCCCTGGCTTCTCTGTTTCTCCACTTTTTGTAAGCGCTGACGAATTTGCTTTATCCTTATCCCTAGCAAGCGGCGGTCAGTTTCCAGCTGGGTTTCACCTGGACCACGCAAACCAATCCCTCCTTTTTGCCGTTCAAGGTGAGTCCAACCACGTACCAAACGGGTGGATAAATGTTGCAATTGAGCTAATTCAACCTGTAGCTTTCCTTCGAATGTCTGCGCACGCTGCGCAAAAATATCAAGAATCAATCCATTTCTATCCACAACCCGAACATTCAGTTCTTTTTCCAGGTTTCGTTCCTGACTTGGACTAAGAGGATGGTTTACCAAGACGATATCGGCTTCACAATCTATAATCAGCTGACGTAACTCAATCAGTTTTCCACTGCCAATGAAATATTTAGGGTCAGGTTTATGGCGGCTGCCATGAAGAACAGAGACGGGCTCAGCACCTGCAGATCGTGCTAATTCTTTGAGTTCATATAAGTCTTCCTGACCAGCATAAAGATCCAGATGCACCAGAATCGCCCTTTCACCTGCATTGGGGCGTTCAAACAACGATTAACTCCATTTTATATTAATCTTCAGCAGCAGGAATATCTTGATTTAATTTGACCGGCTTGCCAGGAACAATGGTTGAAATTGCATGCTTATAAACCATTTGATTTACTGTGTTTTTTAGCATGATCACATATTGATCAAATGAATCGACTTTTCCCTGGAGTTTAATTCCGTTAACCAAAAAGATCGATACAGGTGTATGCTCTTTTCGCAACGTATTTAAAAAATTATCCTGAAGATTTTGACTTTTTGACATCCTATATTCCTTATTATTATGCAAGCTGAGAATACATTACTCGTTAAATATTTTTTTTTCAACCAAGCTGTCATTTATTAAAGCTAAGTTAATGACAAATATAGTAAAAATTACACCTAAATAAACATTTTTTATCCATTTTAATTAGGGACAAAACTTATTTTTTCAAGTTCAACCCGTTATTTAATTAATACTTTTTAACACTTTCTCCAGTTTTGATTGGTCTTCACTTTTTAGCCAATGCGCATTTTCTTCTTTGCGCAACCAGGTAAACTGCCTTTTAGCTAGTTGTCTGGTCGCAGCAACACCTTTATCTATCATGCTTGGATAGTCATATTGATCCATCAGATAACCCCAGACCTGGCGATAACCAACCGCTCTCATTGAAGGCATGGTTTCATTCAAACCCCCTCTGTTTTGTAAACGCCTGACCTCTTCTATAATCCCCGCTTCCAGCATGTGATAAAAACGCCGCTCAATCAATTCATGCAAATCCTTACGTTCATTTGGAGCAACAATAAATTTCACTGGCCGAAAAGGTAATCTTGTGTTTTGCTGCTGATAGTAACTGCTAATTGGTTTTCCACTTATCGCAAAGACCTCTAAAGCACGCTGAATGCGTTGAGGATCATTTGGGTGTATTCTGGCCGCCGCCTCCGGATCAATTTTTTTGAGTCTGGCATGCATGGCCTGCTTCCCAAGCCTTGAAAATTCGCTTTCCAAGGAGGCTCTGATGACCGGGTCAGACGGAGGCAATACGGCTAATCCACGTAATAATGCATTAAAATACAGCATTGTCCCACCGACTAACAGTGGCATTTTGTCGCGGGAAACAATGTCAGAAATTAACATCAATGCGTGATCCCGAAATTCGCCGGTAGAATAGGTTTCTGTGGGCTCGAGAATATCAATTAGATGATGTGGCACTCCTTGTCGTTCCGCGACATTCGGCTTGGCGGTACCAATGTCCATGCCACGATATACCAATGCAGAATCCACACTGATAATTTCAGCATTCAGGGCATGAGCCAATGCTATGGATAATGCGGTTTTGCCTGAAGCCGTCGGCCCCATAATAAAAATAACCTGGGGTAAGCGGTCTACCATTCTTTACTGGCCTCGCATAAAAAAGCGATCAAGATCCTTGTGTGAAAGTGCAACCCAGGTAGGGCGACCATGGTTACATTGGCCGCTACGCTCAGTTCGCTCAATCTCACGCAGCAATGCATTCATTTCATCAATTGTCAGTTTTCTACCGGCACGAATAGAGCCATGACAGGCCATGGTGGCGAGTAATTCATTACTTTTTTCCTGAGCACGATTGGTCATACCTAAAACGACAATATCTGCCAATATATCTCGTAACAGACGTTCTATATCCTGTTTTACCAAAATAGCTGGAGAGGAACGTAACACGATGCTATCCGGCCCGGTTCTGTTCACTTCAAATCCAAGCGATTGAAAAAAATCATTCTTTTCTTATATCATCTCTGCTTCCGCCTCAGACACATGGATCTTTAATGGCAGCAACAGTGGTTGTGATGGAATATTTCCCTGGTCATACTGGTTTTTCAGATGCTCATAGGTGATCCTTTCATGGGCAGCATGGGCATCCACCAGAATGATACCTTGTTCAGTCTGAGACAAGATATAAATATTATGTACATGGGCCAGCGCATAGCCTAACGGAGGAACCACCCCATTTTTAGATACCTCTTGGTTATCTTCCTCCGGATTAAGTATGGTATGTTGTGGCGTGGCTAATGCCGTATACAACTTAACATCTTCAGCAACAGATTCTGGTAACCGGGTCTGAGAGCTTGCTTGATATTGAGCACTCGTTACAACATGTTGAACATCCGCAGGATTTTCAGAAAGTGGCTCAAAGGTTTCTGCATGGCGTTTATCTCCACTCTCCTGAGGTCGATGGTCAGAAATTGAACGATGCAAAGCGCGAAAAATAAAATCATGCACCATTCTGTTTTCTCTAAACCTCACTTCAAGCTTGGTTGGGTGTGCATTTACATCCACCAGCTTGGGGTTTAATGTTAAATAAAGTGCAAATACAGGATGGCGACCATGGAACAAAACATCCTGATAAGCTTGTTTAATCGCATGGACAATTAATCGATCACGAATCAAACGCTGGTTAACATAAAAGAACTGCATATCTGCCTGGCTTCTGGAATAGGTAGGTAACCCTATCCAACCTTGTAAAGACAAGCCTGAGGCAGAAAAATCAATCGCCAACGCATTTTCCAGAAAGGTGTGTCCAAAAATATCAGACACCCGCTTTTCCTTCTCATGCTCGCTGGCTGCAGGTTTATAACGAAACACCTGCCGTTGATTATGCAGCAGGGTAAATCCGACATCAAAATGACTTAACGCGATTTTTTTAAGGACATTTTCGCTATGACCAAATTCAGTTTTTTCGGATTTTAGAAATTTACGACGTGCGGGAGTATTAAAAAATAAATCCTTAACGCTCACACTGGTCCCTTCGGGATGAGGGTCGGGCTGAATATCAAAGTTCTTTTCACTCCCATCGCTTGAAATCTTCCAGGCACATTGGCTGCCCTGCTCTTTTGAAATCAGGGTTAACCGGGATACGGAACTGATACTGGGTAAGGCTTCACCCCTGAACCCCATACTGAGCACTTGCTCCAGATCCGCTAAAGATGCAATTTTACTGGTCGCATGACGAGACAGAGCCAGGGGAAGGTCTTCCTTACTGATGCCACATCCATTATCACGTATTTTTATCAGACGGACGCCACCCTGTTCAATTTCGACAGTGATTTCTGTTGCGCCTGCATCAAGGCAATTTTCTACCAATTCTTTGATTACAGAGGCCGGTCGCTCAACGACTTCTCCTGCTGCAATCTGGTTTATTAATTGGGGAGGGAGGCTTTTGATACGCATAGCAGACAAAAGCGTTATTGTAGCGTAGTCAACAAGAAGCGCAGATAATAATTGAACCCGCGTCCCTGTCGAACAGAGAACCATAGAAATGGGAAATACCAATCAACTCCCTGCAGGAATAGTCAACACTTGACCTATTTTCACCATGTTGCCGGCCAATGAATTGACATGTTTAATCGCCTTCATTGAAACGCCATAGCGTACTGCAATTTCAGAAAGCGTTTCTCCCCGGGCAATGACGTGTTTAGATTGCAATTTTTGTTCTTGTAAATGGGCTAAAAAAGTATCTGCTGGCGCATTATTTTTAAAATAACCATAAATTCCCCGGTACACGGACGTGGCAATTTTATATTGATATTTTTCACTGCCAAGTTTACGCTCTTCTCCTGGATTGGAAATAAAAGCGGTTTCCACCAGAATTGACGGGATATCAGGTGCCTTCAACACTACAAAACCAGCCTTTTGAACTTTATCCTGGTGCAAATGATGGCCCGCATGTTTAATTTGCTTTAAAACTTTATCCCCTACTTTGCGGCTTGCTTCATTAGTAGCCGTAACCGCCAAATCAATAATCACGGTTTGCACCTGTTTATCACGTCCGCGCAAACCGACACCACCTACCAACTCTTTTTCTACTGAATTTTCTTTATTTGCCAGCCATCGGGCCGCCTCACTTGAAGCCCCTTTTCTGGATACCATAAACACAGATGCCCCTTTAACCTGGGAATCCTTAAATGCATCGGCATGAATAGAGACAAATAAATCGGCTTTAGCTTTCCGGGCAAGCTTCATTCTATCTCTCAATTTAACGTAATAATCACCTTTTCTGATCAAGACGGCCTTCATGCCGGGTTTGCGGTTTATCATTGATTCCAGTTTTTTAGCGATCTTGAAAACGACATCTTTTTCGCGCGTACCTTTAGGGCCTATAGCACCGGTATCTTTTCCTCCATGGCCTGCATCAATGGCAATCACGACGTCTCGCTTGATATTTTTAAGTGATTTTTTTGCTGACACGGTTTTATTGTTGTGCTTGTACTGTTGTGCCAGAAATTTAGGATTTTTTGGCACAATATCAACAACCAACCGGTGACCTAATGATTTGTTTGGAGATAAGGTAAAACTACGACTGCTGATTGCATCCTTCAAATCCAACACGACACGCAACTTGCCTTTGGCTTTTTTTGCGCTTCGAATACGAGAAATCAACGGGTGATTGTCAGAAGAAAGCTGCGACTTACGAGCCAAGCGAGCGTTCTGAATATCAATAACCAACCTGTGAGGGTTAGCCAGAGTAAACATGTTGTATACAGGCCGCTTTGAGACATCAAAAACCACACGGGTTTTATCGACGTGTGCGAACAGTCGAACACTTGAGACACTGGTGGGTTTTGCATGCGCAGAAAATCCCACACCTAAAAGACATATAATGAGCCAAAATGACCGATATTTATACATAAGAGACACTTACATAATAATCTTGTTTAGATTATAGCAATATGTCATTGTTTTTCCAGTACTCATTTAAAATTTCAGCTCTTTTTTGTTGCGTATGATATTTTTCTTCCAGAACCACTGATAGACATAAAATATTGATAATCCGGGGCTGGCAAATAGCCTTTACCCATCTCTGGCCACTCTATTAAGCAAAGGTAGCGCTCATTAATATAGTCATCCATGCCCAACCATTCCAGTTCTTCAGGGTCTTTCAGCCGATACAGATCAAAATGGCATATTTTTTTGCCGCCAAAATCATACTCCTCTACCAAATTGTATGTAGGGCTTTTGACGGTGCCTTGATACCCGGACTCCCTAAGTAATCCTCTAACCAATGTCGTTTTGCCCACACCCAGCTCACCATGTAGAAACACTAGTTCTCCGGGTGATAGTTGAGTAAACAATTGACGTCCAAATTGTTCAGTTTGCTCTGCATTCTCCAAATACATTTCACCCATTGAGCAAACCTCTGACAAAAGAAAGTAAATCCATGGCCAGCATTCCCCTTTCCCCTTGATGCGCTGCCACAAGATCGCCCGCTTTGCCATGAATATGAACGGCTTGGGTTGCTGCTTGCAGGATCTCCATGTCTTGCGCCATAAGACCTGCAATAATGCCGGACAAGATATCCCCCATACCAGCCGTTGCCATACCAGGATTGCCAGTCGTACACACAAAGAGTTGCTCAGACGATTTTACTAAAGTACCGGCACCTTTTAATACAACTAAGCCCCCATATTGCTGCTGTAGACTGGTTATCGCTGTAAATCGATCTTGAGCAATGTCCTGCGTGCTAGATTTCAATAAGCGAGCGGCTTCCCCTGGATGCGGCGTATATATCCATTTAGGCTTGTTGATATTGTTATCTTGTAACGCCAAAAGATTCAAGGCATCTGCATCGCAGACAACATGCCCATGCCATGCCAAGACCAAATCCAGCATGGCTTGCCCCCATTTTCCCGTACCCAGCCCAGGCCCGATGATGACGTGTGTCGCCTTGGCTAACAAAACATCGAGTTCATTGCTGCTTTCCACAGCTTGACTCATGATTTCTGGGCGAGAAATATTGATTAATTGCGCATGTTTTTCTCGTGTAGCTACCGTAACCCGCCCTGCCCCTGTACGTAAAGCGGCTTCAGCCGCCATTCGAATAGCGCCCGAGTATCCTTCATCACCTCCGATGCACAGAACATGACCAAAATCTCCTTTATGCGCATCACGTTTTCTTGGCGTTGGCGGATCAAATTCAATGATTTTTGCTTGAGGTTTATATGATTGAATAATATGTTGTTCAATTCCAATCGGGTCAATAACAAGCCTGCCACAATGTGCTTTTGCCTCTCCTGTATAAAGTCCGCATTTCGGAGCAATAAATGAAAGTGTCACATCCGCCCTGATAGCCATCCCCATCACTTTGCCTGTATCCGCTTGAACCCCGGAAGGGATATCAACGGCTAGCACAGCACACGTTGCAGATTCATTTATGTGTTGAATAACCTCCAGGAATTCGTCGGAGACCGCCCGACACAGCCCTGTTCCAAGCAAAGCATCAACAACAATGGCATCAGATTGTATAGATTGAGATTCAAAGGGCTCGATTTCACCTCCATTGTTAATATAAGTCTGTGCTGCTATCAGTGCGTCACCACTTAAATTTGAGGCGGAACGCAAAGCAAAAAGCCTTATTTTATATTCTTCTTTTAAAGCGAGATTGGCCATCACATAACCATCGCCGGCATTGTTACCACCACCGCAATAAATATAGATTATCTTGTTTTGAGGCCAATTTTTTTTGATGAGATTGAAACCAGCATGCCCTGCTTTTTTCATCAATTCAAACCCAGAGACACCATTACGAATAACCGTTTGCTCGATTTCCCTGATTTGAGCTACTGAAAACAGTGCGTTATTACAAATATGGTTCACTTTATGTAAAGCCGGGCTGAATAAAAGAATTGTTCACCCAAGCGAAAAAGCTTTGGTAAATAGATGAAGTGTAATTTTGAACAGTCGATAAAACTCAACAGTGAGAGTGTCACCTGAAATTAAAGGTGGGCCGAAGGCCCACGCGATGCGGTTGTTTAAATAGCGTCAGACCCAGTTTCTCCGGTTCTGATACGTATGACTTGCTCTAAACTTTGAACAAAAATTTTGCCATCCCCAATTTTTCCAGTGTTAGCAACCTTAGCAATTGTCTCTACGGCCTGCTCACAAATTGAGTCGTCTACGGCCAGCTCCAACTTGACCTTGGGTAGAAAATCGACGATATACTCTGCTCCACGGTACAACTCAGTATGGCCTTTTTGTCTCCCAAAACCTTTTACTTCAGTAGCTGTTACGCCAGTTACGCCAATTTCTGATAACGCCTCTCTAACATCATCCAATTTGAAAGGTTTTATTATTGTAGTTATTAACTTCATGTCACCTCCTGAAAGGGTATTTAATACATCTATACATAATAAATAAATATAGATAAACATACAATTTACTTTATGTAAACCGTATGTGTAAACGCAAAAAAAACGGGCGTATTATAACGCCCGTTTATATTTGAATGTTAAATTTCAGTCTTAAACTTTACCTGATCCAGTAAATTCCGGATAAGCTTCCAAGCCGCATTCTGAGTAATCCACACCGTTGAACTCATCTTCTTCACTGACACGGATACCCATGACAACTTTCAAAATGTACCAAGTGAGAAGACTTGCTACAAATACAAAACCAAAGATCACTGCAACGCCAATGAGCTGAGCAGACAATTTAGCATCAGGATTGGAGATGCAAACTGCAATCAACCCCCAAATACCTACGACACCATGCACAGAAATCGCACCCACTGGATCATCAATCTTCAATTTATCCATAGAAACGATAGCGAATACCACCAGAATTCCGCCGACAGCACCAATAATTGTTGCTACACCTGGTGTTGGCGTTAAAGGCTCTGCTGTAATTGCAACCAGGCCAGCCAATGCTCCGTTCAGCGTCATTGATAAATCAGCTTTACCAAACATGAAGTGTGCCGTTAATAAAGCCGAAACAACACCACCTGCAGCAGCAGCGTTAGTGTTTACAAATACCAAGGCTACCGCATTTGCTTCACCCACATCTGAAATTTTCAGCTCAGAACCGCCGTTGAAACCAAACCAGCCTAACCACAGGATAAATGTACCTAATGTTGCTAACGGCATGTTACACCCCGGAATAGGTTGAACTTCACCGTTCTCACTGTACTTTCCTTGGCGCGCACCCAGTAACATAACACCTGTTAATGCAGCGGTTGCTCCACACAGATGAACTACTCCAGAACCGGCAAAATCAAGAAAGCCCAGCTCATCCAAGAATCCGCCACCCCATTTCCAGAAGCCTTGTATAGGATAAATAAATCCTGTCATTACAACAGCAAAAAACAGGAAGGCCCAAAGCTTCATTCGTTCAGCTACGGCACCAGATACAATTGACATCGCAGTGGCTACAAACACAACCTGGAAGAAGAAGTCTGACATACCTGAATAATAAGTATCACCATTGCTTCCTAAAACATCTTCCAATGAATTGTCACCGCCCAGAAAGAAACTGATTCCAGGCCATACACTACTGACCGCCTCAGCAGGATACATAATGTTATATCCACACAACATGTACATCACACATGCGATTGCAAATAACGCTATATTTTTTGTCAGAATTTCAGTCGTATTTTTGGCTCTGACCAAACCGGCTTCTAACATGGCAAAGCCAGCTGCCATCCACATCACTAATGCACCACTCATTAAAAAATAGAATGTATCCAGTGCATAACTTAATTCAATTAGTTTATTTTCCACAATTCTCTCCCGAGTTTATATTTTTTATAAAGCTTCTTCGCCGGTCTCACCGGTTCTAATTCTGACCACCTGATCAAGAGAGGAAACAAAAATTTTCCCGTCACCTATCTTACCAGTATTCGCAGCTTTAATAATTGCTTCTACTGCCTGATCAACAAGCTCATCAGCAATCGCCACTTCAATTTTTGCCTTTGGAAGAAAGTCAACGACATATTCTGCTCCTCGATAAAGCTCAGTATGTCCTTTTTGACGACCAAACCCTTTTACTTCCGTGACAGTTACACCAGAAACCCCAATTTCAGACAATGCTTCCCTCACATCGTCTAATTTAAAGGGTTTAACAATCGCAGTGATTAGTTTCATATTTTCCTCTTACACTTTTGCAGTTAAACTCACCCTCAAAAACTAGCATGTTATGTGCCAACAGCGCCACCCTATTTTTTCAATAAATTACCATTAAATTACAACTTCACACAATAAAAACCGCACCAAGAAGATGCTCTCTAGCAATAACGCCTCATTTCGGTGCGTTACTCACTTGTCGCAAAACCTCCTCTACAACGTTAATGTCAACGCTAGAAAGTTGTATTAATTCAACAAGTCACTATTCTTTTATTTTATCCACTACACCTCACCCAAGGATCCATGAAAAATCAATGACTTAACATTATTATTAGCAACCTTGTTGCGTACTCACAACAGCTTTTCTACATATGCTTTCTTTTTTTACTTGAAATTTATTTTTAATTTACCTATAAGTTATTGTTGAATAATGTGAAAATTGCTGGCATATTAAGTGCTGTAAAAATTTAGATTTCAACTGAGGACAACTCTATGCAAAAAACAAAACTATCTGTTGCTATTGCACTACTTACAACATCGCCCTTTGCTCTGGCTGAAGGTGATGATTCTTTTTACGGTTTTACAGGCTCTGCTAGTGTTGCCTTAACCACTGATTATGTTTGGCGTGGTGTTTCGCAAACACGTAATGACCCAGCCATCCAGGGATCATTTGATATTTCTCATGAAAGCGGTTTTTATGCTGGTGTTTGGGGATCTAACGTTGAATTTGGTGATACAGCCAGTTTGGAGCTTGATATTTACGGTGGTTTTTCAAACGATGTCGATTTCGGCTTTGGCGCCATCACCTATGATTTAGGTTGGTTACGCTACGAATACCCTTCCGAAGCGGGCTTAAACTTCAATGAACTCTATTTCGGCTTAGGCTTTTCTCCAATTGAAAACCTGAACATGAGCGCTTACTACTACTATGGTTTGCGTATTGAAAACACCAATCCAGGCGATTATCGTGAGTTTGCCATGGATTACACGTTACCAGATGAAATGTTTGGCTTCACTATCCTAGGTAGTGTGGGACATTATGATGTTACCGGTGGTGGCGATGACTACTGGAACTGGAAAATTGGAGTTGCTAAAGATATAGCTGGTTTCAACTTTGAAGTTGCTTATACAGAGACTGATGACATAGGCGCAGCAGACAGCTCAGATGACAGCAAAATTGTGGCTACCATTTCTAAAGAACTGGGTGGCAGCGCCGATTCTGCTGCGATGTTGCCAGACGGCTTTGAAACCAGTGCCAGTGTTGCATTAACCACTGATTACGTATGGCGTGGTGTTTCTCAAACCCGTAATGATCCAGCCATCCAAGGTTCATTTGATATCGCACATGAAAGCGGATTTTACGCTGGCGTATGGGGATCAAACGTTGAATTCGGTGATACAACCAGCCTTGAATTAGACATCTATGGCGGTTTTTCAAATGATGTCGATTTTGGCTTTGGCGCTATCACTTACGATTTAGGTTGGTTACGTTATGAATACCCTTCCGAAGCAGGCTTAAACTTTAACGAGCTGTACTTTGGATTGGGCTTTTCACCTATCGATAGCTTGAACATGAGCGCGTATTACTATTACGGCCTACGCATCGAAAACACCAACCCAGGTGACTACCGCGAATTTGCCATGGATTACACATTACCTGATGAGTTATTCGGCGTGACAATTCTGGGTTCAGTCGGCCACTATGACGTAACAGGCGGCGGCGATGACTACTGGAACTGGAAAATGGGTGCAGGACGTGACTTTGGTCCATTCAACCTGGAAGTTGCTTACACCGAGACGGATGATATTGGTGATACAAGCAGCGCTGACGACGCTAAAGTTGTTGGGACTATCTCAACTTCTTTCTAAACTTTACATTTCGTAGAGTTTAGTGACTAAAACGGGGCTTTACGCCCCGTTTTTTATTGGCATAACATAATAAAAAAATGGTAGAGTTAGCCGTCGCTCAGGTACCGGTAAGCAGCAAACTACAATACAGCGCTACTATTCCTGTTCTGGTTTTTAGGAACCCTTCAAACACTACTTTTAACAATCAACACTGGAGAGCATTAATAATGTCTGTAGATAATGTTTTAAAAATGATTCAGGAAAAAGATGTTAAATTCGTCGATTTCCGCTTTTGTGATACCCGAGGTAAAGAACAACACGTTACTTTCCCGGCTCATACCATTGATGAAGATACCTTTGAAGAAGGTAACATGTTCGATGGCTCTTCAGTCGCAGGCTGGAAAGGAATCAATGAATCTGACATGATTTTAATGCCGGATCCATCAACTGCAGTTATTGATCCATTCTTTGATGATACTACGATGATTTTACGTTGTGACATCATCGAACCCAAAGACATGCAAGGCTACGAACGCGATCCACGCTCCATTGCTAACCGTGCCGAATCTTACATGCAATCAACCGGCATTGCCGACACCGCTTTCTTTGGTCCGGAAAACGAATTTTTCGTCTTTGATGACGTGCGCTGGAATGCTGAAATGGGCAGTTGCGGCTACAAAGTAGACTCTGAAGAAGCCGACTGGAACTCTGAAAAAGTTTATGAAGATGGTAACGTCGGCCACCGCCCTGGCATCAAAGGGGGGTATTTCCCTGTTCCACCAGTAGATTCATTACAAGACATGCGTTCAGCTATGTGCCTGGTTCTGGAAGAAATGGGGCAAACCACTGAAGTCCACCACCATGAAGTTGCGACAGCTGGACAGTGCGAAATTGGTTCTAAATTCAACACCTTAGTCAATAAAGCGGACGAAGTTTTAGAGCTAAAGTATGTCGTTGCTAACATCGCACATGCTTATGGAAAAACGGCAACATTCATGCCTAAACCTCTGGTAGGTGACAACGGTAATGGTATGCACGTTCACCAGTCTCTTTCTAAAGATGGCGTAAACCTGTTCTCTGGCGACCTGTATGGCGGCTTGTCAGAAACAGCTTTATTTTATATTGGCGGCATCATTAAGCACGCAAAAGCACTGAATGCGTTTGCCAATGCTTCAACAAATAGTTACAAACGATTGGTGCCGGGTTTTGAAGCCCCTGTCATGCTGGCTTACTCCGCCCGTAACCGTTCAGCTTCAATCCGTATTCCTTTCGTAAACAACCCAAAAGGACGTCGTATTGAATTACGTTTTGGTGACTCAACGGCCAACCCATACTTATGTTTTGCTGCCATGTTAATGGCCGGTCTGGATGGTATTCAAAACAAAATCCACCCTGGCGATGCTATGGACAAAGACCTGTATGACTTGCCACCTGAAGAAGAAAAAGCCATCCCGCAAGTTGCATTTTCTTTTGACGAAGCACTAAAAGCATTGGATGAAGACCGTGAATTCTTAACTCGTGGCGGTGTTTTTACTGACGATGCGATTGATGGTTATATCGATCTTAAAAATGAAGAAGTGCAACGTTTGCGCATGAGCACACACCCTGTTGAATTTGATATGTACTACAGCCTGTAAACATAACAAAATATCAGCACACAAAACGCCCCTCAATGGGGCGTTTTTTTTTGACCCTCATCTATTGCATCATTTTGGTGCGCTTCGTTATACTTCCCTTCCTCCCACTCTAACTTTCTATTACATCTTTTTTATATTTTTATTGGCCAGTATTTTGCTTTAAGCAGTGGAATGGACATACAACTTTCTCATCTTGAATATAAAAAGGCCCTGGATCATTTAAATTCAGCCATCTTATTATTCGATCAGCATTTGATACTGAAATATATTAATTCAGCGGGGGAAGTTCTATTAGCTGACAGCATCAAGCATTTGATAGGCAATAGTGCAAATAAACTGTTTAAAGCATTTAATGAACCTTTATTCAATAATCTCAAACAATGCTTGGCCTTACAAGATCCTTTAGTGGACTGTGAATTACAATTGCATCAGCTCAATCAGACATTAACTGTCAATTTCAGCGCTACACCGGTTATCGATAATGCCATTTTAACAGGCATTGTCGTGGAACTATTACCTGTAGACAGACACATAAAAATTAGCAAAGAAGAACAACTCATAGCCCAGCAAAATAATACCCGGTTGTTAGTCAGAGGGCTTGCCCATGAAATTAAAAACCCTTTAGGGGGGCTGCGAGGAGCCGCTCAGTTACTCGAACAGGAGCTTACCGAACCTGACTTAAAGGAATACACTCAAATTATTATCGCCGAATCTGATCGATTGCAAGATCTCATGGATAAGATGCTGGGGCCGAATAAACCAACGAATAAACAAATAATCAACATTCATGAAGCCCTGGAACGTGTCCGTCATCTAGTTAATGTTGAGTCTTCAGATAAAGTAGAAATTCATACCAACTATGATCCAAGCATCCCCGATTTGTATGCTGATAAAAACCTACTCATCCAGGCATTTTTAAATATTACCCGCAATGCCGTTCAGGCCTTCAAAGGCGAAGGAACAATTTGGATGAAAACTAGAATTATCCGTCATATTACTCTCGGCAGAAAAATTCACAAGCTGGCTATAAAAATTCAGTTTATTGATGACGGCCCTGGCATACGCCCGGAATTATTACCTACCATATTTTATCCGATGATCACTGGAAGAGCAGAAGGTACTGGCCTGGGGTTATCAATATCTCAATCCTTAATCAATCAACACAACGGCTTAATTGAATGTAATAGCGAACCCGGGAAAACCATTTTTTCTGTTTTTTTACCACTGGAGGAATCTTATGCTCATTCCTGATAAAGCCTGGATTGTTGATGATGACAAGTCAATACGATGGGTATTGGAACGTGCCTTACAGAAAGCCTCAATTGAAACAAAAAGTTTCTCCGATGGCTCAAGACTGATTAATGCCCTTCATGCTGAACAACCCGATGTCCTGATAACGGATATTTGTATGCCAGGGATGGACGGACTTGAATTACTTGATAATGTCCAAAGTCAATATCCAGATTTGCCTGTCATTGTCATGACCGCCCATTCAGACCTGGAAAGTGCAGTGTCTGCATTTCATGGAGGAGCATATGAATACTTGCCAAAACCTTTTGATATTAATGATGTTGTAGAAATTGTACAAAGAGCCTGTGCGCATCACAAACAATCTCTGGCCCCATCCGACAACAATCAAAATATCTTACAAAATACCCCGGAAATTATTGGTGAATCCTCTGCGATGCAGGAAGTTTTTCGCGCCATTGGCAGACTGGCACGTTCACATATTACGGTGCTGATTAATGGTGAGTCTGGCACAGGCAAAGAATTGGTTGCCAAGGCATTACACCGCCATAGCCCACGAGCAAATCAACCCTTTATCGCCTTAAATATGGCAGCTATTCCGAAGGATCTGATGGAATCAGAACTCTTTGGCCACGAAAAAGGTTCGTTTACCGGTGCGCAAAATAGACGTGCAGGACGGTTTGAACAGGCCAATAACGGAACCTTATTTCTTGATGAAATTGGAGATATGCCAGCCGAACTGCAAACAAGATTACTCCGCGTCCTCGCCGATAACGAATTCTATCCAGTCGGTGCGCATTCCCCCATCAAAGTTGATGTACGTATTATTGCCGCCACCCATCAAAATCTGGAAAACCTTGTCAAAGAAGGCCGCTTCAGAGAAGACTTGTTTCATCGCCTGAATGTGATTCGTATTCATATCCCGCCTTTAAATGAACGGAGTGAAGATATTGGCCTGCTGATGCGATATTTTTTACAGCAAAGTGCAAATGAACTGGATACTGAAATCAAAATTCTCAAGCCGGAAACCGAAACTTTCTTAAGCTCACTTGAATGGCCCGGCAATGTCAGGCAATTAGAAAATATCTGTCGTTGGCTCACGGTGATGGCAGCAGGGCGTGAAATTCATATGGAAGACCTGCCTCCTGAATTATTGACATCACATTCAGTAGACAAGGAGACCGCCCAATCCGTCTCAAATGACTGGGAATCATCCTTTGCCCAGTGGGTAGAAACACAATTGGCAAATGGGGAGCAAGACATTGCTAAAACCTCAATACCCACAGTTGAATCCATCCTCATTAGTTCAGCGCTTAAATTTACCAATGGCAGACGGCATGAAGCCGCAAATATTTTAGGCTATGGCCGTAACACCTTGACCCGAAAAATAAAAGAGCTGGATATTCAGGAATAACTTTTATTACACTAATTCCTCTCAATTTTGATCATGCCTCTCCAGTGTCACTGGAGAGGCATGATTTAACTTCATTTCACAAACCCTTGTTTTTCTAATATTTTTAATTTCAGATCTACGTGCTCACAAATATGATAAGGTAATTCGACAATAACTATTTTCGTAATAATTCTGACATTTAGATCTGTTAAATTTGCTGTCATAAATTTGAGTGAGAGGTTCTATGATTGACGCTGAAAAAATTCTTCGCGAAACCTATCCCGATTTCAAACTCGGCAAAAATAGAAACATCATAATCCGACTCCTAAAAAAACTGCTCCACGAGCACGACTTTAATCAAGTCATTACACGCAACCAACATCTGCGCGGCATCGCTTTCCTGGATAAACTACTCAGTTATTTTAAATTCAGTTATCACGTCAGCCCTGATTCATTCAGCAATATTCCATCAGAAGGTCGCTTAATTATTATTGCTAACCACCCCATTGGAACATTAGATGGTTTGGCACTTGTAAAACTGATACGTTCCGTAAGACCCGACGTCCGCATTGTGGCAAACCGAGTCTTATCATACATGGAGCCTTTGAACTCAATTTTTCTGCCTGTTGATGTCTTGTCTGATGGTAAATCACACAAACATGCGTATAAAGCCATGATAGACGCATTAGAACAAGAGGAAGCGGTCATCATGTTTCCTGCTGGAGAAGTCTCCCGAATATCCCCTACGGGTATTCGTGATGGGAAATGGAAAAATGGCTTTGTTAAATTAGCCAAAAAAACATCAAGCCCCATACTGCCCATTTACATTAAAGCGAGCAATTCTGCATTATTTTATGCTGTATCCATGCTTTATAAGCCGATGGGCACTATGCTACTCGTTGAAGAAATGTTCAACAAAACTGATCAGGAATTGAAGTTTATCGTTGGCTCGCCCATTCCTTCACAAAGCATGTCAGCGCATAAACTAAGTAATGCAGAACTCAGCCAACTGTTCCGAAAACATATCTATAACCTGGCTAAAAAGAACAAGCCATCTCTATTCGAGACCATAGAAACTGTTGCTCACCCGGTCGATAGCAAAGCACTCAAAAAGGCACTATATAAATCCAGGATGTTAGGTGAAACGAAAGACGGTAAAAAAATCTTTTTATACCACTATCAGGATGATTGTCCGGTGATGCAGGAAATTGCCCGCTTGCGTGAACTGACCTTTCGTACAGTTGAAGAAGGGACAGGACTAAGTCACGATCTTGATAAATATGATGTGTATTACAGCCATTTGGTATTGTGGGACGAAAATGACCTGGAAATCGTCGGTTCCTATCGCATAGGCGAAGGTCATAAGATCATGGCCAATCTGGGTGTCGAAGGTTTTTATACCAGCACTCTATTTGACCTTAACCCTGAATTTCAAAAATATTTGCCTAACAGTATAGAACTGGGCAGAAGTTTTGTGCAGCCACGTTATTGGGGCCAACGCAGCCTGGATTATTTATGGTATGGCATTGGCGCTTATCTTCGAGAACAACCTGACATCCAGTATTTGTTTGGCCCGGTCAGCATGAGTAACGCTTACCCCCAAGTGGCTAAAGAAGTTATTATCAGCTTTTATAAACAACAATTTGGCTCTGATCTGAATTTGGCGAAAGCCAGGCAACCCTTTATTATCTCTGAAGAAGCTCAACAATTTGCTAAAAACGAATTCAATGCTGATTACAAGAGCAGTTTTAAAATTCTCAACAGTGAATTAAAAAAACTGGGGGTTAAAGTCCCTACCCTTTATAAACAATATGTTGAATTGTGTACCGATAAAGGCTGCCATTTTATCGATTTCAATATAGACCCTGATTTCAACAACTGCATCGACAGTTTAATCATGGTCGAGCTGGATAAAATCACGGCAAAAAAGAGGCAGCGCTATATCGAAAGAGAATTAGTCGCTTGATTTGAATAGATTAGCAGGTTGTTACAAAACGTTATGAGCGCCGTCAAGGCAAGGCAATAGTTTTTCAACAGTCTCCTAGAGAGACTGACGGATTATGGATAATTCTACTGCGGCGATGGGATATCGGCTGATTTTTCCGGTCTTTTTCGATACGTAGCCCCACTATGCGCCTCAAAAGATCAAGAAAATCCGCTCGATGTCCCACTCGCCTCGCAACCAACCCCCATAACCCGACAGCCTCCTAGAGCTCGACAATCCTGTTCACCTCAAACTGATCAACCAACCGCCTACCCACATAGCCGCGCGGATTGCTCAGAATTCTTGATCCGGCTATCCGGTAATCCCCCATGCTATGCACATGCCCATGAAACCAGGCAGCTATCTCATACTCGTGGAACAAGTATTTCAGATCATTACAATAGGCCAGTTTCTTTAAGGCGTTGGGTGAATCATTCCAGCTCCACTCAGTGGGCGCATGATGAGTTACCACAATGGTTTTTCCATCAAACGGCTTGGCCAACTGAGAAATCAGCCATTTATTCGAATGTGCATAAAACTCGGAAAACACCTTCTGATTATATTGCTGCTCCTCAAATTTTATTCGCTTGAAATCATTCAGCGTTTGTCCAAGAGCATCTGCTTTATCTTCCCCTTCCAGAAACAGATCCGCCCACAATGTACAGCCTATAAAACGCACATCACCCATCACGATACTGTCGTTTTCAAGAAAACTGATGTTGGTCCCCGCACATTCCTGTTTTAACAAACGCATGGTGTCATGATATTCATTACCATAGAATTCATGGTTACCCGCAACATAAATGACAGGTTTATCCAATCGCTTTAACCATTTAATGCCCTGATCATATACACCTATATCGCCTGCTGCAATCACCAAATCTGCATCATTATCGGGTGATTCCAAATCACCAAACTCAAGATGAATATCCGAAAAATAATTTATCCGCACCTTTTGACTCTTTTGTCATGCTGTTTAGAGTATAATTTTAGACCTAGATTCCAGTTACGGAATTGTAATTTCTGATTATTTTTGTCGATTTATTTTCATGATTAATAGAAAACAAACTCAGCAGGTGATGGTTGGCAACATTAAACTGGGCGGAGGAGCCCCTATTGTTGTCCAGTCCATGACCAATACCGATACGGCCGATGTTGATGGCACAGTAAAACAAATTCTTGAACTGTATGATGCGGGCTCTGAACTGGTCAGAATCACAGTCAATACAGAAGAAGCGGCTAAAGCCGTCGCGCCCATTCGGGAAAAACTTGATCAGAAAAACTGCGCTGTGCCTGTCATCGGTGACTTTCACTTCAACGGCCATAAGCTGCTGGAAAAATATCCTCAATGTGCAGAAGCGTTAAGTAAATTTCGAATCAACCCAGGCAACGTAGGACGGGGTAAAAACCGTGACCCTCAATTTCAGCAAATGATCGAATTTGCCTGTAAATACAACAAGCCGGTTCGAATTGGTGTAAACGGGGGAAGTCTTGATCAATCCGTTCTTACCAGATTGCTTGATGAAAACCGTGAAAGAGCACATCCTCTTGAGTTATCGGCAATCACACGCGAAGCCATTATTCTTTCTGCGCTGGAAAGTGCTACAAAAGCCGAACAATATGGGTTAGGCAAAGACAAAATCATTCTTTCCTGCAAAATAAGTAATGTACAGGAACTGATCAAAATTTATCAGGATCTTGCAGAACGCTCTGAATACGCTCTGCATTTAGGGTTAACGGAAGCTGGCATGGGCTCCAAAGGCATTGTTTCTTCTTCTGCCGCTTTATCCGTTTTAATGCAGCAAGGCATTGGGGACACTATCCGTATCTCGTTAACGCCTGAACCAGGCGCAGCAAGAACTAAAGAAGTCGTTGTTGCCCAGGAGTTATTACAAACAATGGGATTTCGTTCATTCACCCCTATGGTCATTGCCTGTCCCGGCTGTGGCCGCACAACCAGCGACTATTTTCAGCGACTGGCGCAGGAAATTCAGGCCTATCTCAGAAATAATATGCCTGTCTGGCGAAATAAATATGAAGGTGTTGAAGATATGGAAGTGGCCGTCATGGGCTGCGTGGTGAATGGTCCCGGTGAAAGCAAGAATGCCAATATCGGTATCAGCTTGCCAGGTACCGGTGAATCTCCGGTAGCCCCCGTCTATGAAGATGGTGTGAAAACTGTCACGCTAAAAGGCGATCGTATTGCCGAAGAATTTCAGGAACTGGTCGAAAAATACATCGACTCACATTACGCTGTAAATTAAACCGCGATAAGGAAACAGGGACGTTTCCATTCAATAATTATTCAGGCTTTCCATCAACACGGGGTGCGGTCAACACTGGAAAGTAATACATCGCAAATAAAGAAAACGCCGCCAGCCATAAATAGATGGCCAGCACAATATATTCATCATACCAACCGGCCATCAACGCAGGAAGAATCACTCGAACAACTGCAGCCAGGTTAATCAGTACAAACGCAATCTCAATCACTTTTGCTGCGCGTAAGGATCGCCCCGTATGGCCCAGGGATACGCGTGACATCATGCCGAGAGTCAAAACACCAATACCTCCGACGGCAAACGCGTGAACCGCAATGGAATCATTAATTAATGAAAAGGCCGAGAACGTTAAGATGATAAATCCAATCAAAATCCAGCCATACCCCAGATAAAGCACCCACAACAAGGGAACATACAACACTTTTCGGTCAAACCATCCCATAATGCGAAAAGCATTTACTACAACAGTTAAAATTGAAAAGCACGCCAACAGCAAACCATTGAATTGAAACAACCACAGGCTCAGTGTGATTAGCGCAGAACCAATACTCAGCGCATCTATTAACGGGTTTCGAATCGCGATAACGCCGGATAATCCTCGTTCAGTGAAAAACGGGAAAATTTTGCCTGCTATGACGATGATCATCAAAACGATCATTGAAACAATACTTGCCAACCCTTGCCAGGCTACATTTTCAACAATACCAAGAATATCCAGATGGATTAAGCCGTTGCCCAACATCATAATGCCAAGCAACAGGCAAAACACAAGGTATTGAAACTGCCCGGATTGAATAATCGGTCTTATCAGAAAAAACAGTAAACAAGGCAGAAAACTGAAATCAATAAAGGCAATCAATTCATCAGGCAGCAATCCTGAATAAAAAGGAACAACCCGTCCATAAATCCATAAACTGGCTAAAAATAACAACTGGATGGCGTTAACCGGCTTGATACCCGTCCAATTGCCTTGTGCCGTTAATAAAAAACCGGCGATTACGGCCACGGTATAACCAATCAGCATTTCATGTGCATGCCAGTAAACATCAGGAAAATAGTTATCCAGTTGAACACTTCCTTCGTATATCGACCGCCACAAAGCCATAAAGATTAATGCAAACAGGCCCGCCAGCAAGAAGAATACTCTAAAGCCCATTGAAAATAGCGGGTGTGAGAAAATGTTTGTTTTATTCATGTATCCCTTGTTCCAGCAAATCGATTTCTTTATTTGAAAATCCTGCCATTATACGTGTTTCACGATTAAATGGTCCTTTTGGCCAGCCATTGAAATAATTTTTTAACATCGAGTGGTAACAAAGCTCTGGTTGTAACTGCTTAATTTTGCAAAAAAACTTAAACCAGTAAGACCCCAGTTGCACATGTCCAATTTCATCCTGATATATTCTGGTCAATATTTCCACACCTTTTTCATCATTGATTTCTGCCAGTCTGTCTATCATCACCGGCGTCACATCAAGTCCTCGTGCTTCCATGCAGCGTGGCACAATTGCCAGGCGGGCAAGTAAATTCTCCGAGGTATCTACAGCATGATCCCAAAGCCCTTGATGTGCGGGTAACGCGCCATAATGAAGCCCAAAGTGGCGCAAGTGATCATTCAGCAACTCAAAATGTTGCGCCTCTTCATCTGCCACCTGCAACCAATCCAAATAAAATTGTTGTGGCAGATCTCTGAACCGATAGATAATATCCCAAGCCAGATAAACAGCCATAAACTCAATATGGGCCAGCGCATGGAAAAATGCGGCTTTGCCTTCCAGACTATTCAGTTTTCTTTTTGGTAAATTTCGCGGGGAGATTAACGCGGGACTTGCAGGAAAACTGACTCGCCTAATCGACTGAACAGGAACTTGATTAGCAAAGGTTAACTCATTATTTGATAAACTTTCTGACGCTTTATGCGTTAACAACAATTTTTCATTAATGTCTGTACGATGCAAACACAGATCCGCAATCTTAAAAATATTTTCCACGACAGATTCACGCTTGTCAGTAATAGTCTATTAATTCTTTATTGTGGGCTGATTTTTTATCTATCAGACCAGGAAAAGCTACCCATAACAGAACAAGTATTTAACCATCAAGATAAAGTTGTTCATTTTGGAGCATACTCGGTTATGGGAGGAATCGCATGGTGTGCGTTCCAACACTTAGCTACAAACAATTTTACCCGATTTTTCAGGGTTATTATATTTTGCAGTTTCTATGGGGTATTTGATGAATGGCACCAGTCATTCGTGCCGGGTAGGAATAGCGATGTGTTTGATTGGCTGGCGGATACAATGGGAGGCGTTTTTGCGGCAGGGATTGCCTGGAAAATTAGAAACATCTCAGACAGGCTGACAAGCCGACCATAAAGCCGGCATTTGTCAAACTGTTATCTCTGATAATTCTTACTGAAAAATAACATCAAAAGAATAACCTCCAGCATCAAGAATCTCTTTCAACCGCTTTAAACCGTCCATTTGGATTTGTCTTACCCGCTCACGGGTAACACCCAACTCCTGCGCAACCTGTTCAAGCGTTGAATACTCATATCCACACAGTCCATAACGGCGACATACCACTTCACGTTGTTTTTCAGATAGCTGATAAACCCATTCAGTAATTTTGTCTTTAATTCCACTTTCCTGCAGTTGATCGGCAGGAGATTGACTATGTTCATCCTGAATTGAATCAACCAAAGGTTTATCAAAATCCTTACCGCCTGGAACATCAACTGAAGTGACTCTCTCATTCAGCTTCAGCATTTTAGCTACAGTGTTAACGGGTTTGTTTAAATAGTCGGCAATTTCTTCTGCTGAAGGTTCATGGTCGAGCTTTTGAGATAAAGTACGCTGAGCTTTCAGATACACATTCATTTCTTTAACGATATGAATAGGCAATCTAATAGTTCGCGTTTGATTCATGATAGCGCGTTCAATCGTTTGACGAATCCACCATGTTGCATAAGTAGAAAACCTGAACCCTCTTTCTGGATCAAATTTTTCCACTGCTCTGATCAAGCCCAAATTTCCTTCTTCAATAAGGTCGAGTAAAGGTAGACCCCTGTTTAAATAGCGTCTGGAAATTTTTACAACCAACCGAAGATTGCTTTCGATCATGATTTTGCGTGCTTCCATATCGCCTTGAAGCACACGCTTACCATAAAATTTTTCTTCGTCAGCCGTTAATAGCTTTGATTTACCCAATTCATTCAAATAGACACGGGTAGCATCAAAGTTACTTTCGGTAGATGATTGAGAAACTTCAATCTCCTCAACCTGAGCTTGTTCCTCAAGCTCTTCAATTTCGTTTTCCATTTCAAATGTTGCAATTTCCGCCACATTCATGCCGACTTCTTCAGTCATTACGTCAACTGTTTCGATAGTCATTTGAACCCCCTGATTCACAGTCTGAAAAGTTTACCGCTTAGGTAAATACCAAAGTGGATTTACCGGTTTACCGTATTTTCTTACTTCAAAATGCAATGAAGTCTGCTTGCCCCTCAACCGGCCTACTTCTGCTATCGCCTGCCCTCTGTTTACCTTTTGGCCTTCCTTAACCAACAATTTTTTATTATTTCCATAAGCGGTCAAATAAACATGGTTGTGTTTTATTATGATAAGATTTCCGTACCCTATTAACCCATGTCCACTGTATACCACTTTACCTTTTGCAGCGGCTCTAACTATCTGTCCCGGTTTACCACTGATCTTGATCCCTTTAAATCCATTTTTTTGGAACTTTTTCAGGATCATTCCCTTTAACGGCCACCCGCAGTAAAACTTTAACACTTTTTTGTTATCGTTTGATAACATTGAACTTTTTTGTGATAGCGCTCGCGTTTTTTTTGGTTTTGAAGAATTTTGTTTTTTAACCGCCTTTTTACTAAGCCATTGTTTTGGTTTAAAAAGTTTAATTTTTTGGCCAATTGCTAAAGTATATGGATACTTTAGGCCATTCCACTGGGCAAGACGCTTGTATCCATGGCCGGAACGCAGACCAATCGCATATAAGGTGTCTCCTGATTTAACCTTATACACTTTTTGGTACGCGGGAATATCGTTACGATATGGTCGTCCTTGACCTCCCCATAACAAGCTACAACCTGAAACACTAGTCACTAAACATATAAACAGTATCGTCCTGACTGTTAACATCTTTAACGATCTAATAACGTTTTTTTTGCTTCATTAATTTTCGAAGCCAGAAAATCTGACCCACCACGATCCGGGTGGTTTTTTTGCATTAGCCTTCGATGAGCTTGAATGATTTCATCACGACTGGCGCCTGGTGGAAGTCCCAGGATGTCGTAGGCCTCAGCTTTGCTCATTCGGCCTCGCTTTGCGCCCGATGCATTCTGGCGACCAGAGTGTTGTTGCCTGTCCTTACGAAACAAAAACCATAATCGATGTAAATCAGGAGCAAAACGTAACAGAAAAGGGGATAAACGAGCTATCGCCGCAATTAGAATACCGAATAAGGCAAATATCCCGTTTAACTTCCCTGTTGCTGCAAAAATCAGCAACATAACAACACCGATAATAAGCAATACCTTCTTGAACGCACTGCTTACTTTTTGAGCAGGCGTATTCAGAAACCAGCGCATTGCCAATATAACCAGGATTACTGCAACTAATGCCATGTAGATTCTTATCAAGTGCAACCTCTATTGCTCTAAGATAATTTTGAAAAGATATTCTAGAATATGCAGACGTAAAATTGTTGTTTTAATGCACTATGAAAAATAACCAGGTACCTGTTCTCGGATTTGCAGCCTTTAGTGGTACAGGAAAAACCACGCTCTTGACCCAGCTAATCCCTGTTTTTAAACATCTTGGTATTAGAACGGGGTTGATCAAACATAGCCACCACAACTTTGAAATAGACAAACCAGGCAAAGACAGTTTCCGCCTACGTATGGCGGGTGCCAGCCCAGTTTTACTCGTGTCCTCGCACAGACGGGCAATGATTACTGAATTCAGCACGCCACAAGAACCAAGTCTCGAGGACCAAATACCGTTCTTAACACAACACGATATAGACTTGATCCTGGTTGAAGGATTCAAAAAAACCGCCTTTCCAAAAATTGAGTTACATCGTCCAGTGTTGCAAAAAGCGTTAATATATCCTGAAGATGATTCCATCATCGCGGTCGCTTCTGATCAAACAATGACTCTTCCCAGCGGCATAACACTCTTAGACATAAATGACCCACATATGATTGCAGAATTTATTTGTCAAAGATTTAATCTTCTTCAGTCGTAATACCCGGCTTATTTGGAACAAATAGCGGGTGCAAAAAAGCGCCAGCAATAAATCCGCCCAAATGTGCCCACCAGGCCACATCAGTTGTCTGGCCTTCAAATAATACCGAGGTCGTCGCCTTATGCAATTGCATAATAACCCATGCTCCCAAGAATCCTATCGCTGGCAGCTCAAAAACCAGGGGGAAAAAAAATATCGGGATCATGATCACGACACTGGCAAAAGGATAACGAAAAAAATAGGCCCCCATCACCCCCGCAATCGCTCCTGAAGCACCCACGATCGGTTGTACCAATAGCGGATCACTGTACCACTGCAACCCCGTGGCCAAAACCCCACATACCAAGTAGAACACAATAAAACGCCCATGCCCCATCAAATCTTCAATATTATCGGCAAAAATCCACATAAATAGCATGTTAGGAATAAAATGCATCCATCCATTATGTAGAAACAGGCTGGTGAACACTGACAGGTAATTATCCTGCGGCAAACCAAAACTGACAGCCCACTGAGGATTGGTATAACGTATCGGTACCATTCCGTATAAATAAACCAGTTGCCGCAGGGTTTCATCAGGCACGATTTGCAGCAGGATAAATATCAGCGTACATATCGCCATAATCGTCCAGGTAACAAAGGGTGTAATACTGCAGGGGACACTATCTCTAAGGGGTATCATTATTATTCCTGTGATCTTTATTCATTTACAATCAAATATGGAGATTGAAACCCAGGCATTTTGTTCAAATCTTAACCTGTTGATGCCAATATTCACTATAAACTAACCTGAAGCCATTCAGATAGACAAACTATTGATTTGATAATCAAGCGTAATCATCTACCATGAAATGATGCCCCTAGACTAATAAGATAACACTATGGATCACGATAGTTATACCGAAGTTACCTCTCAAGGCTGGTTCAGCCGCATTGGTGAATCCATCAAAGGGATATTGTTTGGGTTATTGCTTTTTATCGCCGCCTTTCCGCTGCTATGGTGGAATGAAGGGCGTTCGGTCCAGCGCTATGAAACCTTGCAGGAAGGTCAGGGGCTGGTGATTAATATTTCCAATGAATGGGTTGACCCTATTAATCAAGAAAAACTGGTGCATATACAAGGGTTGGCTGAAACCGATGATATTTTGACCGATGCTGAATTCGGTATTTCAGCCAATGCAATCAAGTTGTCGCGCAATGTTTTAATGTACCAATGGAAGGAAAATGTCAAAACTGAGAGCCGGGAAGACGTTGGCGGTAAAAAAACCACCACCAAAACGTATTCCTACGTAAAGGAGTGGAGCCGCACTGCGCTTAATTCTTCTCAGTTCAAAAAAAGCGGCTACGACAATCCGCCCATGCTGTTCAACAGTAAAACCCAACATGCAACCCAAGTGAATCTCGGTGCGTTTAGGTTAAGCCCATCGCAAATCAGACGCATCAGTGGCAATACAGCCATCAGTCTGCATGCCATTGATTTTCCTAAGCACATGGCGGGAAAGCCCGTACAGCTCATTGATAACAGCTTTTATCTGGGCGACTACCCGGCAGAACCCTCCATTGGCGATGTAAAAATCAGCTTTACTCAAGCAGGCAACACTGACATCAGCCTGATTGCAGAGCAGTTCAATCAAAGCTTTCAACCCTTCCAGAGCAAAGCCGGTGGCAACATTGATTTATTAGAAACCGGTGTTCTGTCTGCCGATGCCATGTTTGCTGCCGCCCATCAGGAAAACAACTTGATCACCTGGGGCATCCGCATCGGTGGCGGGGTCATCATGTGGCTGGGGTTATCACTTCTTTTCAGACCCTTATCAGTGGTCGGCAGTGTGCTGCCCTTTCTGGGAGATATCCTGGCCGTCGGCACCGGCCTGTTAAGCTTTTTAATCAGTCTACCTTGTACATTGCTTACCATTGCTATCGCCTGGATAGCTCATCGCCCACTACTTGCAGGCGGCCTGATTGCTGTCGCAGTTATCAGCTTTGTCATGCTTAAATTTGCTCCCAGACGAAAAATGGCAGCCGCGCAAGGCTAAAATAAATGCTCGGACTAATTCATTTCATCCCAAGCCTTTTCAAGCCGTTTGGCTGATATGGGATAGGCGGTTTTCAGTTGCTGGGCAAATAGTGACACTCTGAACTCCTCCAGAGACCAGCGGAATTTTTGTTGTTCCGGTGCCAGCACTTCGGTTTTTTTCTGCTTTTCCAGGGTATTCCAATAGCGTGTCCAGAAGCGGTTTAATTCTGCATTTTTTGTTGCATCTTCCTTACGTTTTTCCAGCCGGTACACCACCGCTTTCAAATAACGTGGAATTGCCTGTAAATCGGCAAACGGCGTATGCCTGACAAAACCTTTGTACAGCAGATAATTTAACTGCTGCTGTACATCTTCTTTCAAGCTGGGGATCACGCCAGGCTGTTGCATGGCCTGTTTGACGTGTAAATATTCATTTGCGATTTTATTCAGGCAATCAGCCACCTGGTTACCGGAGGCCAGCAGCTTCTTTTTATTGGACGCCAGACTTTGTTCAAACTGGTGCTGGCTACGGATACTCTGTTGCTGAATAAAAACCTCAGAAAATACCGTGAACAACGCATCTTCAGGCACATCGCCGCCCACCCGTTCCGGCAGCAATGGATGGGAGCCGAGCTGATTCAGCTGCAATATGGTCTGATGTTTCAAGCCCATGTTTTTTTGCAGATAGCGACAGTCCTTGCGCAATTGCAGTTGAAACAGTCGATTCACCCCTTCCTGATGGGCAACATGCGCCTTCTCGCGCGTATCAAACAAGCGCACGCCTACCGCATCACCTTCATTGATTATGGCCGGATAACCGACAAAAGACTGACCTTTCTGGGTAAACTGCAGGGTCTCGGGCAAATCATCAAATGCCCAGCTGATACACCCGGTCATGTTCAACTCTTCGGTGGCCATTTGATCAAAACTGTCACCCGCCTTGCCGGTATGCTGTTTTTGCAGTTTTTTCAGATCCCGTCCATAATCAATCGCCCTGCCCTTTTCATCGACCACGCGGTAATTCATTTTCAAATGATCAGGCAACACCTCGCTGTTCCATTCGTTCAAGGGAATGGATTCGCCGGTTAATTTTCGCAAGCGATTACTGAGCCATTCATACAACGAACCTTTAAAATCCGGCTCAATTTCCAAACAATGCTTCGCGGTCTGCGGCACCGGCACAAACTGTCGCCGTAAATGTTTGGGCAAGGCTTTAATCAAGGCCACGACCTTTTCTTCCAGCATGCCCGGCACCAGCCAGTCAAACGCCTGTGGCGTCAATTGATTCAACTGGTGCACCGGAATCACCGCCGTCACACCGTCTTCATCATGCCCAGGCTCAAAGCGGTATTGCAACTCGATACTTAAATCGCCAATCTTTTTTGCATCGGGATAATCCCATTCACTGACATGCTCTTCATCATGTCGGGTGAGATCTTCTTTGCTTAAAAACAGGATTTCAGGATTGTCTTTTTCCGCCTTTTTGCGCCATTGATCCAGCGTGATGCCATTCACCACCTCCTCGGGAATACGCTGATTGTAGAAGTGATACAGCCACTCCTCATCCTCCACCAGATCAACCCGTCGCCCCTTGTGCTGAATGTAACCAACTTCTTCCAGCAACTTTTGATTCGCCTTGTAAAACGGCGCATTGGTGAAATAATCTTGTGCCACCAACCCACTGCGCAGAAAAATTTCGCGCGCGGCTTTCGCATCCACTCGTTCATACGGAATCTTGCGCTTGGCCTGTAGCGTTAACCCATATAACAACGTACGTTCATACACGCCACAGCGCCCGGCTTTCTTTTCCCAATGCGGGTCGTAATGATTTTTTTTGATTAAATGCTGAGCGCATTCTTCAATCCACTGCGGCTCAATTTTGGCCACCGTGCGTGCATACACTTTGGAGGTTTCCACCTGCTCTGCCGCCATAATCCACTTGGGTTTGGCTTTGTGTTGACCTGAGCCAGGGAAAATAAAAAATTTCAGATTTCTGGCTCCCAGATATTCATACTGCTCATGTCGAAAACCAATATTAGAAAGCAATCCGGGTAATAAAGCGCGATGAATTTCCGCATACCCACTTTCTGCCACATTTGGTTTCAGTTTTAGCTCGCCTTTTACCACCTGCATAATCTGCGAATGGATGTCATACCACTCTCGCATTCTGATGTAAGACAGGAAATTTTCTCTGCAGTACTTACGTAGCTTGTTTTGTGACAGATGTTTTTTCTGTTCCTCGTAGGTATTCCAGATATTCAACAAGGTCAAAAAATCAGAATCCTCTGCTTTAAATACGGCGTGTTTCTGATCCGCCTGCTGCATTTTATCCGCAGGTTTTTCGCGTGGATCCTGAATGCTCAAGGCAGACACAATAATGGCCACTTCAGACAAACATTTATATTGGTCGGCGGCAATCAACATCATTGCCAGTTTGGGATCAGTCGGGATTTTCGCCAGCTGTTTGCCGGTTTCTGTCAGCTTGCCCTGTCTATCCAGCGCATGCACTTCATGTAGAACATTCTTCCCATCGCGAATCATTTTGTCTTCAGGCGGTTCAACGAAAGGAAAGTCTTCTATATCGCCCAGATTCAACGCGCTCATCTGTAAAATGACGGATGACAAGTTGGTACGCAGAATTTCCGGGTCGGTAAATTCAGGACGCGCCTTATAATCATCTTCTGAATACAAACGAATACAAATCCCATCGGCCACCCGCCCGCAGCGCCCGGCACGCTGATTGGCACTGGCCTGAGAGACTTTTTCAATCGGCAATCGCTGAATTTTACTGCGATGGCTATAGCGGCTGATACGCGCATGGCCGCTATCAATCACACAGCGGATACCCGGCACAGTTAACGATGTTTCCGCCACATTGGTGGCCAACACAATGCGCGCCCCCCCTTTCGGCTTGAACACCCGTTCCTGCTCGCTAACACTGAGCTTGGAATACAGCGGCAAAATCTGGTAGCGTTTACTAAAATGTTTGGTCAGGGAATCCGCCGTTTCACGGATTTCGCGCTCGCCATTAAGAAAAATCAATATATCGCCCGGCATATCGCGGTGTAATTCTTCCACCGCATCCAGAATTCCCTGCTGTAAATCCGCCGAGGTTTCATCATCCTCTTCAATCAAATCAATCGGGCGATAACGTACTTCAACCGGATAGGTGCGCCCAGAGACTTCAATAATCGGCGCATTATCAAAATGATTGGCAAAGCGTTGCGGATCAATAGTTGCCGAGGTTATCACCAGTTTCAGATCTTTACGCCGCGGCAACAACCACTTCATATAACCAAGCAGAAAATCAATATTCAGGCTGCGTTCGTGCGCCTCATCAATGATGATCGTGTCGTATTGCTTAAGGTAAGGGTCGTTTTGTGATTCTGCCAACAAAATACCATCCGTCATCAACTTAACCAATGACTGTTGATGGGTTTTATCGTGAAAACGCACTTTATAACCGACTGATTTACCAATAGGCTGCCCCAATTCTTCTGCGATACGATCCGCAACTGTTCGCGCCGCTATACGACGCGGCTGGGTATGGCCGATAAAGCCACGTTGCCCGCGCCCGACAGATAAACAAATTTTTGGCAACTGAGTGGTTTTCCCCGAGCCGGTTTCACCACAGACAATCACCACTTGATTGTTTTTTATCAGCTCAGCTATTTCATCTTTCTTACCACTGACCGGTAAATCTGGGAAGTTGATCGCGGGCACACTGGCTTGCCGTTGTTGTTTACGTCCAATAGAGCGAGAAACCCTATCCGCCAAGGCTTGCACCTTGTTCGGCGCAAGTTTGCCTTTGCGATAGTCATTTTTCAAACGGTTTAACTGCGATCTGCAGGCGTGCTGATCGGCACTCATGCAGTCGGCAATCTGGCGGGCGAGTTGTTGTAACAGGTCGGACACTGAATTCGTTTACAAAAAGTTCATTATTATAACCCAAGCCAACTGATGCAATAACTTGAGCATTTTAAATAGCATGGGATTTGCAGCTTACCGATCAAGCCAATTAACACTGTTTAATTTTATTGAAAAAACCTGATCCGTTCTGTTTTTCCTGCAGCCCTTAGGCTTTCTACTCTTATCAAAACTGGCATATTGTGTGCCTTTTTTAAGTTTTGATTTAATTCTTTAGGGCTTATATGAAATTGTTAACATCTATGTTGTATGGTTCTGTCGCTTACTGTTGCCTTGTTCCTGCAGTGCAAGCAAGCAGGGTAAAAGTTACTGGCAATATTTTTTATACCGAACAGTTCAATCCTGAAAGCGGTCAGAATGAGTCTGGCACGACCTTCGATGCATGGAAAATCAACATGCTGAATGGCGGCACGTTCAAGGTAAATGTACTGGCATTTGAAAGCACCAGTAATGACGTTATCGATGCTGCCGATATCAATGGTGATGGCGAATTTACCTATCTGGATCCCGATACCTATTGGTATCTAAATACCGGTAATCCAATAAAAGCTGATGATATGCTGGCGCGCTGCGATGATATTGGAAATAACTGTAACAGCATAGATACGCCCAGCATAAAACTCGACAGTCTGTCTGAAGCAGAAGGCGCAACTGATGGTTCTATCCATTTCAGGCGCGATCCCGCGTTTGAAGTGACCCTGGCTGCAGGTGAATATCTCTACCTCATGGCAGATTATCGTTTAAGTCCTGACGATGCAGAAGACGGCTTCGATTTCGGTAACAGTATTCGCAATACCGAAGTCGGCGGCCATGCCGATTATCAAATTACATTCAGCTCAGACACATTAAACTTTACCGTATCCGACAAAACCATTAACGTGTCTGCTGTTCCTGTTCCTGCTGCCGCATGGTTGTTTGGCAGCTCGTTGATTGGATTATTCGCTCGTAAAAGATACGCATCCGCATAACATAACTTCGTTAGCGATTAATAATCAATTCAGACGTTAATACCCCATTTTCAACGATTTGTTAAAAAATGGGGTATTCATTCAATGCAAGTCTCATGGCGTTTACTGTTTGGTTTGTTAATCAAGCCAAACTTTTTTATCCAGCGTATTCTATCCAGCAGCATAAAATAGCATTAAAACGTTGCTATACTGTTTTTAGTCATCCCTCGGTTTCGCTTATGCTTTCTTCTGCAATTCCATTTCATTCAGTCTCTATCACACCAAAGCCTGGTCAGGCTAGTGATGCAGAACACAAGCACGCTACCCACAAAACAGACCAGGAGCTTACCACCGAAGAGGAAAAAATCGTCGCGCAAATGAAAGCGCGCGATAGCGAAGTCAAAACCCATGAGCAGGCACATATCAATGCTGCTGCCGGTTTATCTGTAAGTGGCCCCAGTTATACCTATGCAACCGGACCGGATGGTACAAAATACGCGATTGGCGGTGAAGTCAATATCGATGTGTCACCGGTTGAAGGTGATCCTGAAGCCACCGTCCGCAAGGCGGAGCAGATCAGACGCGCTGCACTCGCACCAGCGCAACCCTCCTCCCAGGATCATAAAGTTGCTGCGGGGGCTACGACTATGGCAACTAAAGCCAGAGCTGAGTTATTTGCACAAAATTCATCAGGATCAGAACCTGAAAATCACGTTGATTTTCTCGCCTGATTAGCGTGTATACGTCGCAATCTCTCTGATATCATCAATTTTTTGCGCCAACCACACGCGATCAACATCAAAATCCGGCGTTTCATCTAATAAGGTTTTGTTGATATTTTCTAGCATTCCTTCTACATCCTGACCTTTGAGTACCAAAATTTCCGCATTGATCAATGCGGAGTCCAACGCAAGACGTTTAATATTTCTCTGGATATTGATAAACCCTTCTGAGCCAGATTTTTCTTGTCGCATCAATACAACGTTCTGGCCAATATTTTCCTCAACCAACGCTTTGCGAACTTCCAAACCTGCGAGCAATTCAGCAGTTGATGCTAAAACGTTTGTTGGTGTAGCTTCTGTCGTGTTTGTGTACATGATCATGATATTCTCCTGAAAGTATGGCATTAAGCTTACAGGTGAAGGCTTACATCCGCAGTGAAGAGCTCCATATCGGATTTGAGAAATAATACCCTTTTCAACCGCGCAAACATTAAAAGTCGTTGATTACCCATCAAAGGTCATCTTTAACAAGCTATGCCGAACGGCTCAGGTAGACAGCCTTCGTTTTCGACGACTACCCCGTTGCGACGACTATCCGTTGAAACCAATTATGTAAGACTGTGTCAGCCTCCATAAACAGCAATTTCTCTAATATCATCCATTTTTTGAACCAACCACATCCGGTCCACATCAAAATCCGGCGTTTCATCCAGCAATGTCTTTTTGATATTCTGTAGAATACCTTCGACCTCTTGACCTTTTAATGCGCCAATTTCGGCATTAATTAACGCTGAATCCAAAGCCAGGCGTTTAATTTTGCGTTGAATATATTGAAACTCCTGAGTAAGAGGCCATTTTTTCTGCAAAAGCAAAACATTTTGACGCTTTTGTTCCTCCACCAATTCACTGCGAATTTGCAATCCAGCTAACATTTCAGGGGTAGAATAAAAAGTATTGGATTTTGAATGTTTAGTTGCTTCTGCACCCATCATCATGATGTTCTCCTATTGATTTAGTAACAGCTTACAACCGGGAATGTCCAATTGCAGTGAAGTACTTCATAAGTAAATTGAGAAAAATCACCATTTTCTCCTACCTTCACACGTGCTAATCACACCAGGGCCTATAGGTGGGATAAAAGGGGGAATATGGATAGCGACCATAATGAATTGACCCGAAGCCATACCTGTAATTACCACGATAATAAGGATAATACGGGTGATAATAGGCGGGAGCGGGTTTATAAGCCGGCCAAATATGATATTCCGCAAGATCCACTAACGGTATTGCAATATCCCGCTGATCAACTTTCGTCATTTTCATTCCAATAAATGAACCCGCCACCGTAATTTCTGTATCCTTTTTGAAAATTTCAGGATCAAGAAACCCGCTGCTTTTGACACTAAAACGTCCACTGGCAGCCTGACTCAATTTAGGTCGACCATAATAGCCCAAAGGATAAGACATCACCTGAACAACTGTTTCATGCGCATCATTGTTAACCTCTATGACAGTGCCTCCCCAGCGAACAGGGTAATTTTGATAGTGCTTGCTCTGCTCACTTACTTGACCAGGTTGTATATCAACGGTCGGCGGGGTTTTGATATTGACAGGTAAATTAGAACAGGCCTGTATCAATAGCAATCCAACGATCCAAATGGGCTTCATGATTTTCCCCTTTCACTTAATGTGTGTTAACGACTGTCATCAGAAACAGGAAAAAGTTAACTTCCTTTTCTTTTTCTCAATTACTGATCACCATCGACAATTAATAGTTCCTTTTCATTATCTGGTCAGCGCCGTAAAAGGGTTCTTCTCATATTTTTTAAGTGAATTATTTACTTACGGTTTTGTACTAAACGTTTAGGATCTACTATGTAATTTGGTTAAAGCTAAGTTTGCACCCATCAAAAATCTAAAGGTAATCATCATGAATGAAAATACTTTACAAAAAAACAGAAGTTTTGACGGTCGAAACAATAATGTAAAACACCCTGAATGGGGTTCTGCAGGAACCGTATTGTTACGCCAAGGGGATGCTGAATATGATCATAATGACCTAAGCCCCAGAACAGTAAATCCCAGGCTTATCAGTAATACAATTTGTGCCGCACGCGACATCCCCAGTGAAAATAATTTAACTGACTTCACTTGGGCCTGGGGACAGTTTCTAGATCATGAAATCGATCTCAGTCCGGAAAGTGAAAGCGAAACGATGAATATTAACATCCCTGAGGGCGTACACGTCCCCGACGGCGTCGAACCACAAGGGGCTCATATTCCATTCAAACGCTCTGAACATAAACTTAAAGAAATATTTAAGTGTATTGAATTTGATTGGCTTGATTTCCTTGGCTGGTTTGATGATGACAGCTGCGATGGATCAAATAGAGAACAAATCAATGTGCTATCAGCTTATGTCGATGGCGCTAATGTTTACGGTGCCAACTGTAAGCGAGCCACTGCGCTACGTCGCCTGGATGGTTCTGGCAAACTGAAAACAGAATACTCACCTTCTGGTGATTTGTTGCCTAAAAATCCTGGAGGCCTGAATAATGCGAAGGTGCCTCCTCATGCACCTGATGAACGATTCTATCTGGCGGGCGATGTCAGAGCGAATGAACACGCCGTGCTTACCAGCATGCACACCTTGTTCGTACGTGAACACAACCGTTTGTGTGATGAAATTGTGCAACGCTTTCCTGAGCATTTCTCATACAACCAGAAACACCTGCTTGATGAAGCTGTCTACCAAGCTGCGCGTAAGGTTGTAGGAGCTTGCATGCAAGTCATCACTTATGAGGAGTTTTTACCGGCCTTATTGGGTGATGATGCCTTGCCTGACTACTGTGGCTACAATCCACATATAAATGCAGGAATTATGAATGAATTTTCCACCGCATTTTATCGTCTTGGTCATAGCATGTTGAGTGAAACCATTATTTTGGGTGGGAGACATCGCGGTGAAGAACTGCTAAGAAATCTGTTTTTCAATCCCGAACGCGTTGAAAACTCTGGCATTGAAACATTTTTAACAGGGCTGCATGACCACAAAATGCAACGCATAGATCGACATATTATCGATAGTGTTAGAAACTTTCTGTTTAACCCGCCAGGCAGCCCTGCCCTAAATATGTTCCTGGACCTTGCGTCATTAAATATCCAACGCGGTCGCGATCATGGTTTACCCGGTTACAACACCTGTCGAACTGCTTATGGTTTATCACGCAAAGATTCTTTCGCAGACATAAGTTCAGACCCTGAAACTCAACAGGCTTTGGCTCAAGTTTACACCAATGTCGATGAAATCGACCCCTGGATAGGCGGGTTGGTAGAAGACCATGTGCCGGGTAAAGCGGTAGGTGAGCTTATTGCAGCTGCATTAAGCGAGCAGTTTATCCGCTTGCGCGATGGCGATCGTTTTTGGTGGCAGAATGACCCGGATTTCATCTTATCTTCTGAAGGGATGGGGAAAGAAGTCGCCACTACAATGTTAAGTCACATCTTGAATAGAAATTTGAATGGTGTAGATTTCCCCGAAGATGTGTTTCATGTAGGCTAGGCGACCTGTAGTAAACAGGCAGCCCCATCACTCGCGCAGGAACATCACCGCAAATCCCACGCCCTGTTCAACTCTGATCACCGTCACCGTTTGAACAGGTGCACCTTCAAACTCCAGGGTTTGAACACTTAATTGATCTCCCTCTTTATATGTAATTTCCTGCTTTAAATGTATAAATAGTCCGGTTTCAGAAAAATCACGTAACCTTGCCGTTACTGATTCTCCTGAAGTTGTCGTTACTTTCACATCTGCAAAATGTTTTAATCGGGGGTACTTTCTATGATCAGCCATCTCATAAACTCAAATCCATATCCTTTAATAATAGATTGGTCTGGCTATTTTTAAATTCTAAATTTACTTTTTCCAACATTTCATAGTAAGGAGCCAATGCTTCTGTATCCGGCAGGGCATTGTTTCCTGAAATTTCGAGTGCTTTAATAATGGTAAATACCGTCATGCTGTTGATGTCATAACCAGGCTGATATTGAACAGACTCGACATCTTGACCATTAATCGCAACCACTAAATGTCCATCCAGCAATGAATACAAGGTATGTTTCACCACGGAAAGTGGCAATTCCAGCATGCGACTGATGTCATCCGCATTTAACGCGGGTTCTCCATGACTGAATCTATTGATAATTAAATGCATCACCCGCAGCGCAATCGCCTTTCTAATTGACAGGCTTAAATCTGAAAAGCGTTCATTGTGACAATAGCTGGCATAATTTTGAATATAAAATGCAACCTGACATCCCATTAACACGACCGACCAACAAATTTGCAACCACACCAGAAATAACGGCAAAGCAGCAAAACTACCGTAAATCGCGTTATAACTGGACGCACCAATCTGCAAGGTCAAATAGGCCCATTGCACCATCTGATAGGCTACCCCTGTAACGCCCCCTGCGATAAACCCGGCTTTGAGCGAAATCTGGCGATTGGGAATAAACAAAAAAATAAAACTGAATAACAATGCCATTATCACGATTGGCAAACACCCCAGACCAAGTGCAACCAGTTGTTTGCCTGCCTCATGCAAATTGATCACATCCATCAGGTGGGTTAACTGGGTTTTAATCAAGACCGTTAAACTGCCGGATGTAATCAGTAACACAGGTGCCAACATCATAATAGATAAATAATCCGTCACTTTTCGTGCCAGCGAACGCCCTTTTTCAATCTTCCAGATATGGTTGAATGATTCTTCAATATTGCCAATCACCTTGATCACGGTCCAGAGCAAAACCGCCACACCAATACCAGCAACTACACCGCCTTGGGTATTGGCCAGCATGTTTTCAGCAAATTCAATCAGCTGCAGCATTAAACCGCCTTGCTGTGGATTTTTATCAACCAATTCTTCTCGCAACATGCTTTCAAAACCAAAGCCCTTGGCGATACCAAACAACAGGGCTATCACCGGCACAATGGATAACAAAGTAAACAACGTCAATGCCGCTGCACGCAAACTGCACAAGTCCTTAACAAAGCCATACACCGACAATAATAAAATGCGCGCTGATTTAATCATTACACCCCGAGCACCGGCTAATTCAGACTCTGGAATCAACCAGATCTGATCACTAAAAAAATCTTTAGATTTGCTTATCATGGGAAAAACATCCGTGATTACGTGAAAGTTTAAAACTATGTTAGGGTACCGCATATCTTGAGAATTGAGGACACCTTGATGATGGCTTTTTTTCGCATACCCACTTTCTTGCTGTTGACCCTACTGCCCGGTTTAGCCTGGGCTAACGCATGGCCCACCCTCAATATCACTGAATTACTCAAAAGCACCCCACTAATCAGTCACGCCATCACTATTCAACATGACCCTGTTTATCAGGCTGAAAAACAATACAGCGCTTATGCATTAAAAGAAATCTTGGACGTTTTAGGTCAAAACTATCCTGGAGAAAAACAAAAAGCCGTGCTGATATTTACCGCCAGTGATGGCTATCAAAGCACCTTGCCCTACCCTGATGCGGTTAAAGAAAAAGGCTATGTAGCCTATCAGGACATAGATGCAGAACAATCCCAATGGCTACCCTTTGCCAGAGGCAAAAAACAAAAAACCCCTGCGCCTTTTTATTTAGTCTGGCAAAACCCTGGTTTGAGCGAATGGCAATACCCCTGGCCCTACCAGCTGACCCACATTTCAATGCAACCGACGACGAGCTACTATTCCGCCATAGCTCCAACACAAGCTTCCGCACAACACCAAAATGGCTTTGAACTGATCACCCGCTATTGTTTACGTTGCCACAAGATCAAAGATACCGGCGGCAATGTGGGGCCCGCTTTTGATCAACCTGTTCATGTCACAGCTCGCTATGACACCGACATGCTGAATACCATCATTCTGGATGCACCCAGCGTATTTTCTTCCACCAAAATGCCGGCTTTTAACTCCATTCTGTCTACAGAAGATGTTCAGGATATATTGCTCTATATGAAATTACTCGAAGAGTATTAATTTAATCAATTATACCCATACTTCCCTGATGCCCTCATCAACATCATTTATTGGATATACGCAAATTTTCTACAATTTCAGCATAGTAAGCCTGCCGGTTAACCGTTAGAATATGCGGTTTTTTTAGTTATCGATAATTCGCATGAGAACCTCGCAATTTCCACTGAGTACGGTTAAAGAAGTCCCTGCAGATGCAGAAATCGCCAGCCATAAATTAATGATCCGTGCCGGGCTGATCCGCAAACTGGCGGCCGGGTTATATACCTGGTTGCCATTGGGCCTGCGGGTTTTACGCAAGGTGGAAACCATCGTTCGCGAGGAAATGCAAAACGCCGGGGCGCTGGAAGTGCTGATGCCTTCCCTGCAACCGGCGGAATTATGGCAGGAAACCGGCCGTTGGGAGCTGTACGGCCCCGAACTGGCACGTCTGCAGGATCGTCACGAACGTGACTTTTGCCTGGGGCCTACGCACGAGGAAATCATCACCGATCTGGCACGGAACGAGCTGAAAAGCTACAAGCAGCTGCCAATTTGTTATTACCAGATCCAGACCAAAATCCGCGATGAAATTCGTCCACGCTTTGGCGTGATGCGTTCGCGCGAATTCATTATGAAAGACGCCTATTCATTTCATCTGGATCAGGTCTCTTTGCAGCAAACCTATGATGTCATGTATCAGGCCTACACAAATATATTCAACCGCTTTGGCTTAAAGTTTCGTGCGGTGATTGCTGATTCCGGCTCAATTGGCGGCGCGATTTCGCATGAATTTCATGTGCTTGCGGATTCCGGCGAGGATGCTATCGCCTTCTCCGATCAAAGTGACTACGCCGCTAATATTGAAAAAGCCGAAGCTGTTGCCCCTGCTGACCATCGTGCAGCCGCCACACAATCACTGGAAAAAGCCGCCACCCCTGATCAACACAGTATTGATGACGTCAGCGCCTTTTTTTCTATCCGTGCCGAACAGTGCCTGAAAACCTTGATCGTTAAAGGCGAAGAGGATGAGCTAATCGCGCTGCTGCTGCGTGGTGATCATGACTTGAATGAATTGAAAGCGGAAAAAATCGCAAGCATCGCCTCCCCGCTGCAATTTGCCAGTGATGAAGAAATTGTGGCGACCTGTGGCTGCAAACCCGGCTCCATCGGCCCGCTGGGACTGGATATTAAAACCCTTGCCGACCGCAGCGTAAGCAATATGGCAAACTTCGTCTGCGGGGCCAATGAAGACGGCTTTCATTTTAAGGGCGTTAACTGGGATCGCGATTTGCCCTTCCCTGCCCAGATTGAAGACCTGCGCACTGTCGTCGATGGCGATGTCAGTCCGGACGGTAACGGAACATTAAGCATCGCCCGCGGTATTGAAGTCGGCCATATTTTTCAGCTGGGTACCAAATACAGTGAAGCGATGCAGGCCGGGATTACCAATGAAGCTGGTAAAAACCAGATCATGATCATGGGATGTTACGGTATCGGCATTACCCGCGTGGTGGCCGCCGCCATTGAACAGGGACATGATAACAACGGCATCATCTGGCCAAACGAACTGGCACCGTTTCAAGTGGCGCTGTGCCCAATGAACATGCATAAATCTGAACGTCTGCGTGAAGCCGCCGAAAAAATCTACGCCGATTTGACGACTGCTGGCATTGATGTGTTATTCGATGATCGTAAAGTGCGTGCTGGTTTCATGTTCTCAGATATGGAACTGATCGGCATACCGCACAGGATCGTGCTGGGTGACAAGGGGCTGGACAAGGGCCTGGCAGAATACAGGGCCAGAACGTCTTCAGAGAATCAGGATATTCAGCTGGATGACGTGGTTACATTCATAAAACAGCAATTAGCCTAAACGTTACGCAACAGTTCAGTCGATGTGCTGTACACACAAAAAACCCCGGTGTATGCCGGGGTTTTTGTTTGCAGATCAGATTTGTCTGAACATCACCTTCATCGCACCACATTTAGGGCATTCCCAATCTTCAGGAACATCTTCCCATTTTGTGCCTGGTGCTATTCCACTGCTTGGATCACCTTTTTCTTCATCATAAATGTGACCGCAGGTTTTACATTTAAATTTTCTAAATTCAGCCATTGTTATTCCTTAGTTTGGATAAAAAGCGGTTTGATTTTAGCTTATGGCTTTTAACAAAAAAACCCTGAATTGTTTACGACTTTTATGCCAGCCTGTTTAACCCGGCACTTCCCGCCACTCACACTTGTCCAAGATTTTATTTGATCATTTATTATGAACCACCCCTTGCGCGACGCCCTGCTTATTATCCACCTGCTCCTGGCTGCATACGCTCAGGCCGACACCATTGAGGTCGGCCAGTTTTCCTCGGCCCGACTGGACAACTGGGAAGAAGAAGTCTTCAAAGGGCATACGCACTACAAGATAATTTCTCTTGATAATAACAGCGTGTTGACGGCCACCAGTGATCACTCGGCTTCTGGTTTGTTTAAAAAGCAGCAGATTAATCTGAACAAAACGCCTTACCTCAACTGGCGCTGGCGTATTAAAAACCATTTGCCTGCACTAAACGAACATACCAAACCTGGTGATGATTACGTAGCGCGCCTCTATATTGTGGTCGATGGCGGATGGGCTTTCTGGAACACCCGGGCAATCAATTATGTCTGGTCATCCAGCCAGGATCACGGCAGTATCTGGCCAAACGCCTTTGCAGGAAAAAATGCCATGATGCTCGCACTGCGTAATCAACATGACTCATCAGACACCTGGTTTGTAGAAAAACGAAACATAAAACAGGATTTTCAGTCATTATTCGGGGACACCATTCACACCATTGATGCCATTGCCATCATGACAGATACCGACAATGCAGGCGGTCAGGCAACCAGTTATTACGGCGACATCTATTTTACAGCTGATTAACGTAAACGAGGCTGCAGAACAACCTCAAGGCATGATTTTTAAACCCAAAACCCAGCCAAGATTGGTAATTCCACCTGAATTCACGCTCGGTATTGGCTCAACCCTTTCAATTTAAGGCCGTTCTCCGCGGCAATTTTTTTTTCGATAGTTTACATGCGAAGGGTTTTCTACTGCCAGAATACCTGCTTCAACAACACAACTGAACTTCCATTAAAAATGGATCTACTTAAACGAACGGCGCTGCCAGCCGTCAACGTGAACTTTTGTATGGTGCCGAGGAGAGGACTTGAACCTCCACGGGGTTGCCCCCACTAGCACCTGAAGCTAGCGTGTCTACCAATTTCACCACCTCGGCAGGGATGAGCTTGTTACGAAGAGCCGCGTATCATAATTCTCCCTCTGTTTTTTGTCAAATCATTAACATCTATTCGGTATTTTCTTGTTAAAACATATAAACATCGCTGAATGCCAACTCATCAAAAATGATGTTTTAATCTGATTTTGAAGAAAAATATGGTACTGTTTGGGAATGGAAACACCTAATACTCAAATGAGATGAGCGATAGTCCGGATCATGGATCTGATAACAAACCATATGTTGACCCTTATGCTGCCAGGGAAGCGGAAAAATATGACAAACCCATACCCAGCCGTGAATTAATCCTGCAATTAATTACCGAGACGGGTAAACCGTTACGCCGTCAACAAATCGCCGAACAATTCGGTCTGCATTCTGAAGAAGAACTGGAAGCCTTACGCCGCCGCTTGCGGGCAATGGAGCGTGATGGGCAGCTGGTGTTTAATCGCCGTCAAAAATACTGCCTGGTTAACAGCCAAAGCCTGATTGCCGGGCGCGTGCTGGGGCATGCCGATGGTTTCGGTTTTTTGCAGCCGGATGATGGCTCGGATGATCTGTTTCTGTCACCGCGTGAAATGCGCAGTTTGATGCATCATGATAAAGCTGTGGTGCGCATTCAGGGCATAGACCGCAAAGGACGGCGGGAAGGCGGACTGGTTGAAATTCTGGAGCGCAATACCCGTCAGGTGGTCGGTAGATTATTCAAGGAACGCAGTATCAACTACGTGATTCCGGAAAACAACAAACTCACGCAACATGTCCTGATCGACAAGGAAGATCTGTATAACGCCAAGAAAGGCCAGATTGTCATTGCCGAAATCACGGAATACCCCACCTCCTATAGCCAGCCGGTCGGTAAAATCATTGAAATTCTCGGTGATCACATGGCACCGGGCATGGAAATCGAAATGGCGATTCGTTCTCATGAGCTGCCGCATGAATGGCCCCAGGATGTGCAGGATGAAATTGCCTCGTTAACCGCAGAAGTCCCGGAACAGGCCAAACAGGGACGCACCGATTTACGCGATATTCCATTGGTGACCATTGACGGCGAAGACGCACGCGACTTTGACGACGCCGTGTATTGCCAGAAAACCGACAAAGGCTGGAAATTACTGGTGGCAATTGCCGATGTCTCGCATTATGTTGAAGTCAACAAACCGCTGGATGTAGAAGCCAAAAACCGCAGTACCTCGGTGTATTTTCCAGAACGCGTTATTCCCATGTTGCCGGAAATTCTGTCGAATGGTTTGTGTTCTCTGAACCCACAGGTTGATCGTCTGTGTATGGTCTGCGAACTGTATATCAACCAGGAGGGGCAGGTGTTTCGCTCGCGTTTTTTCGATGCGGTGATGCGCTCCCATGCGCGTCTGACATATACCGACGTATCCAAAATACTGGTTGATGACAACAAACGGCTGGCGAAAAAACATGCTGACTTGTTGCCACATTTGAAAGAATTGTACGCGCTGTACAAAGTGTTGCGCAAACAGCGTGAGGCACGGGGGGCGCTGGATTTTGATACCCAGGAAACGCAAATCATTTTCGGCGAAGACCGCAAAATTGACGAGATTGTGCCACGCGAACGCAATGATGCACACAAACTGATTGAAGAGTGCATGATTACCGCCAATATGGCGGCAGCGCGCTATTTGATTCGCCATAAAATGCCGCATTTGCTGCGCGTACATGAAGGCCCAGGGACTGAGAAACTGCTCAACCTGCGCACCTTTCTGGGTGAAGCCAGACTGCATATGGGCGGCGGAGCCAAACCGACGCCCCTGGATTACATGGCCTTACTGGAATCAGTCAAAGACAGAGAAGATGCCCATTTGATTCAGACAGTGCTGCTGCGCTCCATGTCTCAGGCAGTCTACAGTCCTGAAAAGAAAGGCCACTTTGGGCTGGCGCTGGACGCATACGCCCATTTCACCTCCCCTATTCGGCGTTATCCTGACTTGCTTGTGCATCGCGCCATTCGCCACTGTCTGCAAAAGAAACCACCCGAAGCGTTTGCCTATGGCCTGCCCGATATGCTGGTCATGGGTGAGCACTGCTCGGCCAATGAACGTCGTGCTGATGATGCGACCCGTGATGTAGTCAGCTGGCTGAAATGCGAATACATGACCAACAAGATCGGTGAAGAATTTAGCGGCTTGATTTCTGCTGTCACCGGATTTGGTCTGTTTGTCGAGTTACAGAAAATTTATGTCGAAGGGCTGATTCATATCTCCAACCTGCCGGATGATTACTTTCATTTTGATGCCACCAGTCATCAATTGATTGGCGAACGCACCGGCATTCGCTACCGATTGGGCGATAAGGTAAAGGTGCGTGTTGTACAAGTTAATCTGGATGATCGAAAAATTGACTTCGAACTCATCAATAGCAACCCCCGAAAGCGAACTTCTTTAAAAAAAGACAAAACGCCGCCACGCAAAGGCCCCCAACCTTCAAAAAAAACATCCCCATCTGGAAAATCGGGCAGAAACAAACCCGAAAAAAAGAAACAGAGTAGCAAGCCCAAAAAAAGCAGTACCCGTAAAAAACATAAATGACAGAAAATAAAATCTTTGGCATTCATGCCGCCCAGTCAGCCCTGGATTATTCTGCAAAAAAAATACATCACGCCTGGGTCGATAAACAACGCCAGGACAAACGACTCAATCGCTTAACCAACGAATTACTGGATCTTGGCATTACCGTCAACAAACTGAGCCGCAAAGAACTGGATAAACTGGTGGAGGGCAACCATCAAGGTATTGTGATTGCCATAGACATGCCTTCTTCACGTTCGGAAAATCAATTAAAACAAGATCTTAGCAGCATACAGGGCATGCCATTTTATCTGGTGCTTGATCAGGTACAAGACCCGCATAACCTGGGGGCCTGTTTACGCACGGCAGATGCCGCCGGGATACACGGCATCATCATCCCCAAAGACAATTCAACGGGAATCACACCGACAGTTTGCAAAGTCGCCAGCGGTGCTGCGGAAACCATCCCGGTCTATCAGGTTACCAATCTTGCGCGAACCTTGCGCTGGCTAAAAGAACAACAAATCTGGATTGTCGGCAGCAGCGGCAATGCCGAACAAAGCATATACCAGATGGATTTAAACATGCCGCTGGCACTAGTGGTGGGAACAGAAGGCACTGGCATGCGTCAGCTGACTGAAAAACATTGTGATTTTTTAACCAAAATCCCGATGCCTGGTCAGGTGGAAAGTTTAAATGTCTCTGTCGCGACGGGTGTAATGGTGTTTGAGATATTGCGGCAGCGGACAATGACCACATAATATTTCTTTCTAAATACTCCCATGAAGAAAATAGTCATTGCCCTATTTCTTGTCCTGATCAGTACCAGCATATTAATTTTCTACCATTATGGAAGGACAATCTGGTACCCCGTTGCTGTCAACATCAAGGGAAAAAGAACGGTAGCTGAGGTCATAGATATTTATGGCGAAAAAACTAAAAATCAATTATCTCCTCTCTTCAAAAAAGCCGGATTGAAGTACCCGCCTGAAAAACTGGCTCTTGTTGCTTTTAAAGATACGCAAATACTTGAAATTTGGGCATCAGATAATCAACCCAGCTTCACATTGATAAAAAGCTATCCAATTAAAGCGGCCAGTGGCGTGTTGGGGCCAAAGTTAACAGAAGGGGATCGTCAAGTTCCTGAAGGTATTTATCACATTGACAGCTTTAATCCTAATAGCAGCTTTCACTTATCCATGAAGCTGAATTATCCCAATGCTTTCGACTTGAAATATGCAAAGCTAGAAGCCAGAAACGAACCGGGTAGTAACATTTTTATTCATGGAAAAGCTGTTTCTATCGGCTGTCTGGCAATGGGAGATGAGGCTATCGAAGAACTATTTTCTCTGGTTCATGCCACAAAAAGAGAACATACTACAGTATTGATTTCACCCACTGACCCATCAAAAAATCAGCTGATAGTTCCGCCAAAGGCGCCCTCATGGACAGGGAAACTCTATGGGGAAATAATGTCTAAATACCGTACGATTAATTCAGCTTATTATGTATCAAATTGATCATGCATACTGCAATAACGCAGGATGCGGTGGTGAAGGAACACCATCGAAGTTTAAACATGCGCTTCACAGTGTTGAGCACATCTTTCGTTTACCAGCTCTCCACATCTTTATCCTGGTTGTTTACTTCTTATCCGCTGAACACTGCCTGGCACAGTTCAATCCGCAACTGGCGGTGATGAACTGCAATAACTGCCATCCAAAAGCTGAGCTTAGTATCTACAGAGAAAACACCGAACAACTGTATGCTACATTATTGCAGTTTAAATATGAGCAACGCCCTGCCCTGATTATGAACCGGATAAGCAAGGGATTTAGCGATAATGAACTCAGACAGATTGCTGAATTTATTTCCCAAGCCGATGACCACTAACCGCAGACATTTTTTAAAGCTTGCGGCCAGCAGTCCGTTATTCCTTTCTACAGCGTGCACATCTAATCTAAACAAAAATTTTACAGCACATATTGTGATCATCGGAGGGGGGTTTGCCGGGGCGACTGCCGCAAAAACAATAAAGCTACTTGCTCCCGACCTCAAGGTTACGTTGATCGAGAAAAACCGACATTACTTTACCTGTCCAGCCAGCAACTGGGTACTCGGTGGATTTAAAACAGTTGACTCCCTGGCCATCGACTATCATCAGTTGTCGTCGCGTTATTCAATACATGTTATTCATGATTCTGCCATTGATATTGATCCGGTAAAACAATCCATTCAATTGCAGCAAGGCAGGACATTGAATTATGACCGCCTGATTGTTTCACCAGGCATTGATTTTAACTGGCAGATGATTGAGGGTTATCACCCGGGTTTTGAGAACATCATCCCTCATGCCTGGCAGGCAGGCGAACAAACCCGGCTATTGCAGCAACAATTACTGACCATGCCGGACAATGGACTAATTATTTTATCCATTCCCGAAAATTCTTATCGCTGTCCGCCCGGTCCTTATGAACGTGCCAGCCTGATCGCCTGGTATTGCAAACGCCACAAGCCCAAAACCAAAATCATATTGCTTGATCATAAACGTGCTTTTTCAAAACAGACGTTATTTGAACAGGCGTGGCGCAAGCATTATGGCTATGGAGAAAACGGTATGATTGAGTGGCACTCCATAATCGACAACCCGGTGAAATCTATCGATGCTAAAAACAAGGTGCTGGAAACTGATTTTGGAGATCGTTTCAAGGCCGATGTTATCAACTATATCCCGCCCCAATGTGCGGGCTTGATTGCCCAAAAATCAGGGCTGACCGATGAAAGTGGATGGTGTCTGGTGAATCCACTGACCAGCGAATCAAAGTTACAGCCAAATATTCATGTGATTGGCGATGCAGCCGAAATGACGCCTCTACCAAAATCTGCATTTGCGGCAAATTCTCAAGCCCAAGCCTGTGCCTTTGCGGTTGTCAGTTTAATCAAAGATCTACCATTGGCGGATCCCTTATGGATGAATACCTGTTACAGTTTGATTACCGATGACCAGGCCATTTCCGTTGCCCTGGTTTACACATTAAACAATAAGGGGGCGATTGAACAGGTTAAAGGGGCGGGAGGCGTTTCACAGGATACCCGTACAGAAGCATTACAAATGGAAGCTAAGTTTGCCAGGCACTGGTATGACGCAATTATCCAGCAAAGTTTTAATTAATCCGTCTTGTCTTACCTGCGAATATTCAACGTATAATTCAATATTTATAATCATTTTATTCATATGACCATTTCAACCGGAACTATTGAATCCATTATTCGCCAAGCTGGCGAACTGGCCATGCAGCATTATCATAATGTGGCTAATCTTGAAATTACCAAAAAAAGTGCCCGAGACCTAGTCACTGAAGCCGATGTGGCCGTTGAAGCCTTATTAAAAGAAAAATTGACTCAAGAATATCCTCAATTCGGTTTTTGGGGGGAGGAAACCGGGCAAACTGACAACCAGGACAGCCGCTGGATTGTTGATCCGATTGACGGCACCCATTCGTTTTCCAAAGGTCAGTATTTCTGGTCCATCAGTGTTGCCCTTGAGATTGATGGACAGCTGGAATTCGGCGCAGTCTTTGCGCCGGCACTGGATGATTATTATTGTGCTGAAAAAGGCAAAGGGGCATTTAAAAACGGCACTGCCATTCATGTGTCCAAAGAAGATGATTTAGGTAGTTCAATGATTGCCACTGGATTTGCCTGTTTACGATCGTATCTGGAAGATAATAACCTGGAGCGTTTTGCCCGAATTGCCCAGCTGACGACAGGGCAACGCCGCTTTGGCTCGGCCGCGATGGATTTATGCCTGGTGGCCGATGGTCAGGTGGATGCGTTCTGGGAACAGGAATTGAATTTATACGATGTTGCCGCCGGTGCATTGATGGTACAGGAAGCCGGTGGCACGATGACTAATTTCAAAGGTGAACAAGGCATCTTTCCCAAGCAAGTGTTTGCCACCAACGGGCTGTTATTACCCCAGCTGTTGCCATTAATGTAGGCAAGTTCCCGCACGTCAGTTTATAGAGCATTAGCTTTACCCATAACATGATTGAGGTAATATAAACCCCCAACTTTTATGAACCAAGGACCGAAAGATGAGTAAAGTCGTCGATGACGTTTTACAAGCGAATAAACACTATGCCAGCACATTTGGTGACAAGGCTGATCTACCGATGCCTCCAGGACGTCAATTCGCCATTTTAACCTGTATGGATGCGCGACTTGATCCGGCCAAATACGCAGGACTTGCAGAGGGTGATGCACACGTCATTCGCAATGCCGGCGGCAGAGCCAGTGACGATGCCATCCGTTCTCTGGTGATCTCTTATAAACTACTCGGCACCAAAGAGTGGTTTGTCATCCACCATACGGACTGTGGCATGGAAACCTTTACCAGCGAAATCATGGGCGAGTTGCTCAGCGGCAGTCTCAAAACCGCTTCGGTTGATGCCTCCGGCTGGCATGATTGCTGTGAGGGCGGGGGCACGACAGATGGCAAATACATCCCGTGGTTGACCATCACCGATCTGCAACAAAGTGTGGTTGAGGACGTAGAACGCATTCGCAGTAGCCCCATGGTGCCCGGTGATATTCCTGTCTATGGCTATATCTATGATTGTAAATCAGGAAAATTAATCGAAGTCCCTGCCGCCACTGCCGCAGGCACATGTTGTTAAACCAGGGATCAAGAGATGTTGCATGATGCACAACCTCTCATCCCCGACCGTATCATTTAGTTGATTTTATTTTATATTGAACTGACACATTCGCTTCATACGTTAATTCATCGAAGGAAGAAGGCGTTTTCGTTTGAGGCGCAAATGAATCCGCCACTTCGATGCCCTCTCTTTTTGCCGCAACGTTCATACTCATCTGCCCCATCAACATAGCCCCCCGCGTGGCTCGGTGGGCTATCCTGACATCAGAAAAACTGTGCGGAATTAATTTCACCCCCAGGCTTTTTTCATAAAACGTCTTTTGTCGAATGACATCAGCCAGAGCCAGCTTTTTTACTTTTTGCTTAAACTGCTCTTTTTCTGTGTGCTCATAGGCAGCACCAGCAAAACCAACCTCATCATGTGCATCTGCCAGTTCAGCGACTATTTTTAAATGTTTTTCACTGAATACGCCAATTTTGATTCGATTAATGACCTTATACTGATCAGGTTCTTTACCGAACCAGCCATATTCTGGCGTTGTTGAAAATTTAGATGTATTAATATCTTCAGAGTTGATGCCGGCCTGAAGCAAATTCGCTTTGATGTCTGCACGGATTTGGGTATTCCTTGCAATGGCCTCAGCCATTTTTTCTTCTTCGGTGGTCACCACCAGACTGACCACTGCCTTGTCTGCATAAGCCTTTTCTTCGGCATGGCCCTGCAAACTGACCAAGGTGGGATGAGGGTAAACTATCTGGCGAACTTCATCCGGCGTGCCTTTGATTTCAGGTTGTGTAAGAATTGAAGCAGAGCAGCCGAATAGTAAAAATGAAAGTATGATTTGACGCATCGATTATCCTGTTAAGTAAAAAACAGGTCGTTCTACACAGGATGGAATATTAAGTTTCAGTATTGAGGGATAACCACGACAGGCAGCGATGATCATCCCTCAAAGGGGGATTAACCTGCTTTGGCGATTTCCGCACGCATGTTATCAATAATTTCCTTGTAATCAGACTTGCCAAAAATCGCTGAACCGGCGACAAAAGTATCCGCCCCTGCTTCTTTGATTTCGCGGATATTGTCTACTTTAACGCCGCCATCAATTTCCAGGCGAATATCAAAACCGCTTTCGTCGATTTTTTGTCTGACCTGACGCAACTTATCTAATGCCGAAGGCAGGAAGGATTGACCGCCAAACCCTGGATTCACAGACATCAACAAAATCATGTCCAGCTTGTCCATGACATAGTCCAGATGATGTAACGGCGTGCCTGGGTTAAATACCAGACCACATTTACAGCCATTGTCTTTAATTAATTGTAATGTTCTGTCGATATGCACAGACGCTTCCGGATGAAAGGTAATAATGCTGGCACCGGCTTTGGCAAAATCAGGAATGATTCTGTCAACCGGTTCAATCATTAAATGCACATCAATCGGTGCGGTCACGCCGTGCTTTCTTAATGCATCACAAACCAGTGGTCCAATCGTCAGGTTAGGTACAAAATGATTGTCCATGACATCAAAGTGTACAACATCAGCACCTGCTGTCAGAACATTATCAACTTCCTCGCCAAGACGCGCAAAATCCGCGGACAGGATTGATGGAGCGATCCAGTTTTCAGTCATTTTTATTATCCTCGGTGATGTAACAAAACGACTATTATAACCTGAACCCCGCGTGATGCGAGTGACATTCTGGTTTAAATGAGGCTGGCCGAACAAACACCGCTTTTAAATCCAACCCAAGAAGAAAAAGTCAATATATTTGCCCGACCAGCCTGTCTAACCATATCAGAAATTTCCCATGTTTAGCTAATTGTTTGACATAGACGATGGTCAACGATCAGCAATTACTTTTACAATGCATTCATTATTCATCTAATGGTGAAATCATGTCAGATAATAGTCATTCCACATCACCTATCGTCTATTGGATGATTGGTATTGTTTTACTCGGCGTCTTATTTTTGATGTATCGGCAAAGTACCCCTGCAAGAATCATTGTAAAAACACATACCGTCAGCAAAGGACGGGTGAGTTCTACAGTCAGCAATACACGCGTCGGTACCATTAAAGCATGTCGTCGATCTTACCTGGCTCCAACAACTGGCGGACAACTGGCCCGACTGCTTACAGCCGAAGGCGACAAGATAAAGCAGGGGCAACTTTTAATGGAAATATGGAATAAGGACTTGCTGGCCCAGCAAAAGCTGCAACAGGCGACTATCGCCATGCAGCAGGCAAAAACCAGACAACGCTGTACTCTGGCGGGTGGGGCGCATCGCGAAGCCCGTCGCTTGCTGAAACTACGGCGTAAAAACCAGATCGTTTCAGAAGAACAGGTTGACCAGGCTGAAACACATGCCAAAGCGCAATCTGCCGCCTGCGCTGCTGCAAAATTAACGATTGACGTTCATCAGGCTGAACTGGAAAAAGTCAATGCCGCGATAGAGCAAACCCGGGTGTATGCCCCCTTTGATGGTATCGTGGCTGAAATCAATGCTGAATTAGGCGAATTTGTCACGCCTTCTCCCCCCGGAATTCCGACCCTGCCTCCCATAGATATGCTTGATATCAGCTGCCTTTACGTCTCAGCGCCGATAGATGAAGTGGATGCGCCGAAAATCAAAACCGGCATGTCTGCCTGTGTGTTGCTTGATGCGTTCACAGAAAAACGTTGTTCCGGCACAGTGACTCGCATCGCCCCCTATGTGCTGGAAAAAGAAAAACAGGCGCGCACGGTCGAAGTCGAGGTAAAACTCACCGACGCTAAAGATTTAACTGAATTGCTCCCGGGTTACAGTGCTGACATCGAAATTTTGCTGGCCGAAAAAAAACAGGTGTTACACATCCCGACGTCCACCATACTGGATGGACATCTGGTGTATAAAGTAAATAGTGACGGTCAGCTGAAAAAATCAAACATTACAACCGGCATTCAAAACTGGCAGTATACTCACGTTCTGACCGGGCTAGATGAGGGCGACCAGATCATCCTCTCCACTGCACAGGAAGGTCTGGCAGAAGATATCTTTGTCAGCATTGAAAATGATTGAACTGAACAATATTCATCGTGATTTTCAAGTCGGTGAGCAGACGGTTCATGCACTAAATGGTATCAACCTGTCTATTTCTGCCGGTGAATATGTCTCCATCATGGGGCCATCAGGTTCTGGCAAATCAACCTTACTCAACATCATTGCCTTGCTCGACCAGGCAACATCCGGTTCTTATTGTCTTGATGGGCATGATGTGACCCACCTGGATGAAACCATACTGGCTAAAACCCGACGGGAAAAAATCGGTTTTATTTTTCAGTTTTTTCACCTGATTCCACGGCTAACGGCCTATGAAAATATCGAAATACCCTTAATCCTGGCAGGTATTGCTCCAAAACTTCGCCGTGACCGGGTCACTTCAGCACTGGACGCCGTTGGCTTGACTGATCGGGCATCACACAAACCGGATCAGCTTTCCGGAGGACAACGGCAACGCGTGGCCATTGCCCGTGCCACCATCATGCACCCTGCGATATTACTGGCCGATGAACCGACAGGAAATCTAGACAGTCATTCCGGCATCGAAATCATCGAACTGCTGGAGCAATTTAATCAGCAAGGTGTTACCTTGTTGGTGATCACCCACGATGCCAGTTTAGGTCAACGTGCCCATCGAAATATCCGCATTATTGATGGGCAAAGCTCGACATGAGGATACAAGACACTTTCGCGCAGGCATTAACCGCTGTCATCACCCAACCGCTACGCACACTGTTGATCATTGTGGCCATGAGTATTGGTATCAGTTCCGTCTCGGTCTTAACAGCATTGGGTGAAAGTGCACGCAGTTACGTAATACATGAATTTCAGGCACTCGGTACGCATCTTCTGATTATCCTGCCCGGGCGGACCGAAACCACAGGAGGACAACCGCCTGTTTTTGGCGAAACGCCGCGTGATTTAACTTTGAAAGATGCTGAAGCGCTTATGCATTCGACACATATTGCTGCGCTGGCACCTGTCACGGTCGGATCAGCTCCGGTCTCTGTACACGGCCTGGAGCGCGAAACCACTATCATGGGCTCCAGTGCAGCGCTGCGTCGGGTAAGACATTTAAACATGGCCATGGGTCAATTTTTACCTGACACAGCGTTTGATCAACCTCGCCCTGTCTGTATCATCGGCCAGACAATTCGCGAAGAGTTGTTTAGCAACTCTCCGGTTCTGGGACAATGGTTACGTATTAATGACCGGCGGTTTCAGGTGATCGGTGTACTGGCCTCCGAAGGCCAGTCTATCGGGGTTGGCCTGGATGAACTTGTGATTATCCCGGTCGCTTCAGCACAAACCTTATTTAACAATTTTTCCTTGTTTCGTATTTTGATTGAAAGCAAAAGTAAAGCATCCATGTATGCCGCTCAGAACGATATTAAACGGATGATTACATTGCGACACGATGGCGAGGAAGACATTACCATTATCACGCAGGACAGCATTGTAAATACCTTTGATGATATTCTGGCAGCATTGACCTTGATTGTTACCTGTATTGCAGGCATCAGCCTGCTTGTCGCCGGGATATTGGTGATGAATGTCATGCTGGTCAGCGTCACCCACCGTACCACTGAAATTGGTTTACTCAAGGCACTCGGTGCAAGTCAGCAGCAAATTATTGGACTTTTTTTAAGTGAAGCCGCCCTGCTATCTCTTGCGGGTGGCATTACCGGGTTAATCATTGGCCAGCTTTCATTGAAATTGTTACAACAGGTGTACCCTGATTTTCCCTTGCAACTTCCCCTTTGGGCGCTGCTTGCTGCACTTTCTGTAGCTGTCATCACCGGATTAGTATTTGGTATACTACCCGCCTATAAAGCGGCGCGCCTGGATCCCATCCAGGCCTTAAGTAAACGCTAGGAGGCTGTCGGGTATGGGGTTCGTAGCGAGGCGAGAGGGACATCGAACGGATTTTTTTGATCTTTTAGGGCACAAAGGGGCCCCAGGTAACGAAAAAGACTGGAAAAATCAGCCGATGCCCCATCGCTGCAGTAGAATTTTCCATCCTCCGACAGACGCCTAGCATGCAGTTTCCTGATCTGATCCGATTATCCCTGCGCACCCTCAGCAGCCATCGCATGCGCACCATACTGACCACTCTGGGATTGATTATCGGGATCGCTTCGGTGGTGTTATTAACGGCAATGGGTAAAGGGATTCATCAGTTTGTACTCAAGGAATTCACCCAATTTGGCACGAATCTGATTGCCATTTTCCCGGGTAAAACCACCACTTTTGGCATGTCCGGTGCCACGATCAGCACGGTACGCCCATTGACCCAGGATGATGCTGTCAGTTTGCAGAAACTGGATCAAGTTATTTCCGCCGTGCCTCTGGTGCAGGGTAACGCCCGCATTGAAGCCGGTCACAAGCAACGTCGCGCCAATGTATTTGGGGTCAGTGCCGGTGTCCCCGAAGTATGGCAAATTAAAGTGCAGCAAGGCCGTTTTTTACCTGACGATAATGTAAATAACCCACGTGCCTTTGCCGTTTTGGGCAGTAAACTGCGGGCTGAATTATTTCCAAATTCCAACCCATTAGGTCAGCGAGTACGCATAGGAGCTGACCGCTTCAGAGTGATTGGAGTCATGGAATCAAAAGGACAAATGCTGGGCTTTGACCTGGATGATTCCATCTATATTCCGGCAGCCAAATCATTGGAAATGTTTGATCGCAATGGCGTCATGGAAATTGATCTGTTGTACAAACCTTCCCTTTCGTCCAATGAAGTCGAAACAGCTGTCAGGCGTTTATTGATTGCCCGCCATGGGCGCGAAGATTTCACTATTATCACGCAGGATCAAATGCTGTCATCACTGGATGATATTTTGAACGTACTCACGTTTGCGGTCGCCGCATTGGGGGGCATCTCCTTATTAGTCGGTTCGGTCGGCATCATGACCATTATGACCATCGCAGTTTCCGAACGTATTTCAGAAATCGGCTTATTACGTGCCATAGGTGCAGAACAAAAGACAATTTTCCAGTTGTTCTTATTAGAAGCCCTGACCCTCAGTACGATTGGGGGATGCACAGGCATTTTACTCGGCGGCTGTTGTGTCATTATGCTGCAACTGCTTTTACCCGAACTGCCATTGCAACTGGCCTGGGGCTATATCTTGTTCGCGTTTTTGTTATCATTGGTTATTGGGATGATCTCTGGCGTTTTCCCGGCCATCAAAGCCGCTCAATGGCAACCGTTAGAAGCTTTGCGCACCGAATGATAACGCTGGGTCAACCTGTTCTTTTATTATCCAAAGGTGATTTATGGCCGCAACAGAATCAAGCATGATGCCAATAGGAACGATAGCTCCCGCGTTCAGTTTGCCTGACACGCAATCAGGAACCACGCTCTCCCTGCAGCAATTGGCAGGTGACAAAGCAACTGTTGTGATGTTTATTTGCAACCACTGCCCCTATGTCATTCATATCAAACCTCAACTGATCGACATTGCCACCCATTATCGGGAATTAGGCATCAGTTTCATCGCCATCAGTTCAAATGATATTGAAAATTATCCGCAAGATGCGCCGGATAAAATGACTCAACTGATGAATGATTGGGACAATCCGTTTGCTGCCTATTTATACGATGAATCCCAAGACGTCGCACGCGCCTATCAAGCAGCATGCACCCCGGATTTATATGTTTTCGACCCACAGTTATCTTGTGTCTACCGCGGACGTCTGGACAACTCTACCCCCAAGAATGGTCTGCCCTTAACCGGCATTGATCTGCGTTCAGCATTAAATCATGTGTTAAAGCAAGAACCCGTTACATCAGAACAATTTCCGAGTATCGGATGCAATATCAAATGGAAAAATAATTGAATCATGAAAAGCAGGGAGAACCGGCAAGGCATCGTGGTCGTCAACACTGGTGAAGGCAAAGGCAAATCATCCAGCGCTTTTGGCATGGTGTTCAGGGCCGCTGGCTGGGGTATGAACGTCTGTGTCATTCAATTTATCAAAGGCCAATGGAAAACCGGAGAACAACAAGCCGCGGCCCGCTTTGACAATATTGAATGGCACGCCATGGGTGACGGTTTTACCTGGGATACCAAAAATCCCGAGCAGGATCTAAAAACCAGTCGTGAAATTTGGCAATTCGCCCAGCAAAAAATAAAGTCACAGCAATTTGACCTGGTTGTGTTGGATGAAATAAATTATTGCTGTGGCTATCAATGGCTCAGCGGCGAGGAAATCGCAAATTTTATCGCTCTCGAACGACCCGACTGGATGCATCTGGTGTTAACCGGACGAGAGGCCGCCAGAGAAGTCATCGATATCGCGCACACTGTCAGCTCAATGTCTCCTGTCAAACACGCTTTTGACCAAGGAATTGAAGCCACTCAGGGGATTGAGTTTTAGTGGATCTTCGCACTGAATTTTATACTTTATCTAGCATGACTCTCCTGGTGGTTGACGAATTTAATTATTCTGTCACAATCCCCGCTTTCTCATTCAGGAGACACTATGAGTCAAGCCATTCAATTAGTCACATTGTATTATCAAGCCTTTAATGAAGGTGACATGGAATCATTCTTGAATTTACTTACCGATGATATTGTTCACGATATCAATCAGGGGGAACGCCAGACCGGCAAAAAATTGTTCTCTGCTTTCATGGACAAAATGAACAAACATTATCGCGAACAACTGGTCGATATACGGATTATGGCCAATTCTGAAGGAACGCATGCGGCGGCAGAATTCACTGTATTAGGAGAGTACCTGGTAACAGCTGAAGGTTTACCTGAAGCGAAAGGTCAAACCTATCGTATATCGGCAGGGGCCTTTTTTGATTTTAAGGACAATAAAATTTCGCGCATTACTAATTATTACAATTTAGAAGACTGGAATAATCAAGTCAGCATTTAAACCTACCCTGTCTTCAAATTGATTGTCCATAGTAAAACTCACTTAAACTAATAAAATTTTTATCTTTTTCTTGTGAATAACTGTTTTAAACTTATTTGTTTTTTTTACTTATACAAAAAATTGTCATCTTTATTTGTCGTTAACAATTAATTCACATAGAATTATTGGTCTTTCTGGATCCTATAAATATTTATAATTCTAATTACTTTCCTATTCTAAAACCTGAGGAGTTCTAAAATGAATCAAACACAATTAATGATTGGTGCCGTTATTTTCGTATTTGTCGCCGGTTTCATTCTGGTTGGAAACAGCAAACAGCAATCGGTAGAAGATATTGAAAATGCGTCTATGGTTCGTGCCGTTGCAAACCTGACATCTATGGCCAACCAGAAATGTCCAAAATTAATCAAGCAAAAAACCGGCAGTCAGGTTTATTTCCCGAAAGATACTGAAAGCGATAAATCCACCTGGGTCACAATGACTTGGGAAGGTGCAGAGGGTGACAATTTTAAAACAATTGAATGTACTTTACATGCAGCATTAGGTGGCGTATCCAAATTAGTTATTGACGGTAAAACTGTAGTAGATAAAGACTTCTGATACTTATAACAATAAACCAGATAATTTATGGAACCTCTGATTAAGTTGGTTAGAATTTAGCTTGCTAAAAATAATTGGACTTGATCAGAGGTTCCTTATCTACTAACAGTCATTCTAGAGGTAGGAATATATGACTAGAGCGCAACACAAGGGATATCTGAAGGCCTGGAAAGATAATCGAGGATTCGGTTTTGTTAAGCCTG
>SPJL01008775.1_pt1 | contig 72244 bp, 66 predicted proteins | sample 3741751 | NCBI WGS metagenome assembly SPJL01 (sample SAMN10925998, study PRJNA522277) | cold seep metagenome | isolation source: Elba SIP-enriched marine methane seep metagenome, extraction at timepoint T3 | place: Italy: coast of Elba, Mediterranean Sea | reverse complement strand
GATTTTATTATTTCAAATGAGATTTTATATATTACAGAACGAACATCTGAATATTCTGACCCCACTATACCCTGACTCTTTTTTATTACTTCACCCACTCCTGAAAATCCCAAAAATAAGGCTAAAATAAATGCAACCATAAGTATTCCAAATACCTTCTTGTTTGCCCAAAAACCTTGAAATCTTGCTATTAATAATATTATATATCCTAATAACAGGGATAACATTCCTACTCGACTTCCAGAATTTGCTACAATCAATGCACTAAGAAACACACTAACTACAATTATAAACAAGGATACTCTTGATACTTTTTTATCTGAAATAATATAAAAGTTAATCAACACTCCGGTTGATAAATAGCTTGCCTGATTATTAATTTGCTGAAAAACACCTGCAGGCTTATTAATATCATTTCTTGAAATGTATTGACTTAATTCACCCATATCTGACAATTGCAACACACCTATCCCTGCATGAAGTATCATTGAAATTGAAAGCATTAACAAAACAACATCAATGTCATTTTTGTTTAAATCATATTGAAAAAGGGCAACTAAAAACATACATCCTCCTAAGATGTATATTGTTTTTATCACAAATACATTAACCATGCCTTGCTCGGCAAATATCATGTAAATAGAGATTAATACGGGAAATATAAATAATGCACATGCATGTATATTATAAAAAACCCTTCTTTTAACTATTGCACAAACACCTCCCCCAACAATTACAGTAAGAGCCGCCCCCCATACAGTAATATTGAAAGGTAAGTGTAACCCCTCTTTACCAATATTTGGCTGATAATAAAAAGGTGCAAACAAAAACAATACAGTTAATACTGCTAACCCTGCTTTTCTATTTAATTCCATAGATTAGATTTAAAAGTTCATTTATACCCAAAACTATAGTCTGATTTCTAATGTCCTTCCTTGAACCTTCAAAAATATTTTTTTTTACATATGAAAAATTGCTTTCACTAATCACGCCCATAAACACTGTCCCCACTGGCTTTTCTTTTGAACCCCCGCCTGGCCCGGCAATGCCTGTCACAGAAACAGCTATATTCGCATTACTACGCTCAAACGCCCCCTGAACCATTTCCTTTGCTATTTCGGCACTGACTGCACCAGATTTTTCCAGCGTCTCTGGCTTAACCCCCAGCATGTCAATTTTGGCCGGGTTGCTGTAGGTTATAAATCCGCGGTCAAACCACTGTGAACTGCCCGCTACATCCGTCAATGCCTGACAAATACCGCCCCCGGTACAGGATTCTGCTACGCTCAGCATCCAGCCTTTTTTAACAAGTGCTTTTCCCAGGGTTTCGGCTAAATGGTATATTTCCTGATGCATAATGTGTTGAGATGACAGTTTGGTTAAAATATCCAGTATGACAACAAATCAAACTGCCGCCAACCAGCACACGCCAATGATGCAGCAATTTCTTCGCATCAAGGCACAACACCCAGACCTGTTACTTTTTTATCGCATGGGCGATTTTTACGAGTTGTTTTTTGATGATGCCAAAAAAGCCTCTGCCATCCTTGATATTACGCTCACTGCGCGCGGACATTCTGCGGGTCAGCCTATTCCTATGGCGGGCATTCCCTATCATGCGGCGGAAGGCTATCTGGCCAAACTATTGAAAAAGGGCGAGTCAGTGGCTATTTGCGAACAAGTCGGCGACCCTGCTAAAAGCAAAGGCCCTGTAGAACGCAAAGTGGTGCGCATTGTCACGCCCGGCACGGTTACTGATGAAGCCTTGCTGGAAGACCGCCGCGATAATCTGCTGGTTGCCATCTGCCAGCATTCCAGCCAATTTGGTATTGCCAGCGTGGATCTCAGCCGGGGTCAGTTCGTATTGCAACAAGTGCAACATGAACACGAATTAATGGCCGAATTGGCCCACTTACATCCTGCAGAATTGTTGATACCGGAAGATTTTCCATTTGCCGATACCTTGCAGGACGCCAACAGTCTTTGCCAGCGCCCCGTGTGGCATTTTGATGCGGATAGCGCGACACAACTGCTGCTGAAACAATTCAACACCCATGACCTGAAAGGGTTTGGTTGCCAGCATATGAGTGCCGCCATTGCCGCTGCTGGCAGTTTGTTGCAATACGTCAAGGAAACCCAGCAGAGTGCCTTGCCGCATATTCAGGGTATTTCGATTGAACATCGTGAAGATGGCATTGTACTGGATGCCGCCAGCCGCAAAAACCTGGAACTGGACAGCCATCCCAGCGGTGATCTACGCTTTACGCTGTTTGGTGTACTTGATAAAACTGTTACTGCCATGGGCAGTCGCTGTCTGCGCCGCTGGATTAACCGCCCATTGCGTAATCAGACCCTGTTGAGACAGCGCTATCAGATCATCAATGCCTTGATGCCCGGCTTTGATCTACTGCAACCCACCCTTAGACAGGTCGGAGATATCGAGCGCATCGCCTCACGTATCGCGCTGAAATCTGCCCGCCCACGCGACTTGCTGATTTTACGCAATACACTGGCTGTATTACCGGAGTTGCAACAGCAAATGGCAGATCTGGAGGCAACTGAAGCACTCCAACCAGTCGCTGAACACATCGGGGAACATCCTGAGTTATTGCAATTATTACAACGCGCTATCATTGATAACCCGCCGGTCCTCATCCGGGATGGTGGCGTCATTGCTGAAGGTTATCATGCTGAACTCGATGAGCTGCGCCATCTCAGCCAGAATGCCGACCAGTTTCTGCTTGATATGGAACAGCGCGAACGCGAAACCACTGGCATTGCCACACTAAAAGTCAATTTCAACCGGGTACACGGCTACTATATAGAAGTCTCCCGCCAACAGGCTGATAATATCCCGCCGCACTACACCCGCAAACAAACGCTGAAAAATGCCGAACGCTACATAACCGAAGAACTCAAGGAATTTGAGGATAAAGTGCTCAGTGCACGGGAAAAGTCACTGGCGTTTGAAAAATCGCTGTACGATGGATTACTGGATAAAATCAACGCCTGGCTGGCACCACTGCAACAGTGTGCATCTGCGTTGGCCGAACTTGATGTGTTGGTCAATTTTGCCGAACGCGCTGATAGCCTGAACCTTTCCGAACCGGTGCTCACCCAGCAACCGGGCATTGAAATTGAAGGGGGACGCCATCCGGTCGTGGAACAACTGACCGACATTCCCTTCGTCGCCAATGACCTGTCTTTTCACACCCAGCGCAAGATGTTGATCATCACCGGCCCCAACATGGGCGGTAAATCCACCTACATGCGGCAAGCTGCGCTGATCGTGTTAATGATGCATATTGGCTGTTTTGTACCGGCAAAATCGGCCAGTTGCGGCCCCATTGACCGTATTTTTACCCGCATCGGTGCATCTGATGACCTGGCCAGCGGCCGCTCAACCTTTATGGTGGAAATGTCGGAAACCGCTAACATTCTGCACAATGCCACAGAAAACAGCCTGATCCTGATGGATGAAATCGGCCGCGGCACCAGTACCTTTGACGGCCTGTCGCTGGCCTGGGCGTGTGCAGATTTTCTCGCCAGACAAAGCCGAGCATACACCTTATTCGCCACCCATTATTTTGAATTGACCCATTTGGCCGAAGAACAAAAAACAATTCACAATGTACATCTGGAAGCCATGGAGCATGGGGACAAGATCATTTTCATGCACGCAGTCAAAAATGGCCCCGCCAGCCAGAGTTACGGTCTACAGGTAGCTTCACTAGCGGGTGTTCCGCTAACTGTCATAGAACAGGCGAAAACCAAATTACACCAGCTTGAACATCAGGCGTACCAGAAACAGCAAACCGACAGCGGTGTAAATCAACTGGATTTATTTTGCAGTGATGATTACCACCCCGCAATTACTTTATTACAAGATATTAATCCTGATGAACTGACTCCGAAAAAAGCGTTGGACTTGATTTATCGCATGAACGACATGCTCAAATAACCACCGACTTTTCTTAAGGAACCTCTGATTAAGTTGGTTAGCATTTAGCGCAGAAAAAACTGTCGCTATTTTTCTCGAAGTGAGCAGTAATAGTCATTCTATTGCGCCGATCTTCGTGGAAAATAGCGACAGTTTTAGCACGCTAAAAATAATTGGACTTGATCAGAGGTTCCTTAAGGCAAGCAGCCCATTCAAAATTTAATAAAACAGAACTAAGGCCTCTCCATCACCCTTAGTTTGTCGACCTGGTTTTGATGTCGTCATTTGAGTTGCCATTTCTGGACTGAAGGTGTCAGTTATGTTTGAGTCATTTTCACCCGCCAATTTTATGCCTCTCGGGCACTGTTATTTGTGGGAACCTGCATTACTGTGGTCACACGTCGTATCGGATGCTGTAAACGTTTTAGCGTTGTATGCCATCCCTCTTCTTCTGATTAAGATTCTTAAACAACGCGAAGATATCCAGTTTGGCCGCCCCATCAACGTGTTCGGTATGGTTATATTGCTCTGTGGAACCATCCACCTGATTTCAATTTTGACAGTATGGCAATCTGTTTCTTGGCTATCGGCTGCCATCAAGGTCTCTACTGCTTTAGTCTCGATGTTTACTGCCTATTTTCTGTGGCGTTTGCTACCCCAAATGTTAGCACTACCCAGTCCAGCCCAATTACAATCCGTCAATCAACAATTAAAAGTGGACATTCATCGACATCAACAGACCGAAAAGGAACTGAATAAATTTTCTCTGGCGCTAGAAAACAGCCCGAATCCAGGAGGCTGTCGGGTTATGGGGTTCGTCGCGAGGCGAGCGGGACATCGAGCGGATTTTTTTGATCTTTTGAGGCGCATAGTGGGGCTATGTAACGAAAATGATATCCCCTCCGACCGGGATGATGCCGCACTTGTGACGGCAACAATCAGTCTGGTCCATAACCTCGGTTTAAAAGTGGTTGCCGAAGGGGTTGAGACCCAGGAACAAATGGAATTTTTAAAACGGCATGGCTGCATGGCTGCGATGAAATCCAGGGCTATTTATTCAACCCGCCCCTCAAACCACAAGATATTGTTCAGCAATATGCTAAAACCAACCCAGATCAGGCTCCCCATTCAGTAGTAAATTTTGCATAAAATGCAGTGTCATGACTGATGGCACCACGAATGGCAACCACGGACGAGGCAAAAGCCTGGGCTCTAGCCATTGCCAAGTCTAACGGCCATTGTTTAATAATTCCCAATATCATGACGCTGCTGAATGCATCCCCTGCGCCAACGGTATCCACAACGTTTAACTGTTGCTCAGGAAGGATCTGCTTTGTTGGATTGCCGGATTGGTGCAGAACGGCACCTTGCTCTCCTTTGGTCACTAATAAAAAGCCATGTGCTTGTATGGTGTCCAACAGTACCGACGCATTAAGGGAAAGCGCTGTTAACTCATCATGATTGAGTTTTGCCCACGTTGCCCCTGCACATAAGTCTAAAACAGATTGCCTTTTCCACCAGGGCGCACGAAGATTAACATCAACAAACCTGGAACATTTATGTTTCTCCATCATTTGCTTTAATGACTGGGCAGAAACTAAATTCCGCACAGCCAGAGTGCCATGATAAAGCAGCGCATACTCAGGTAAATCAGGCAACTTTTCAGATTGAATAACATCATAGGCGCAAGAATCAACGATGTCATAGTGCGGCTCCCCTTGAGACAGGGAAATTGATACCCTGCCCGTGGGATGACGAGGGTCGATCTGCACCCCTTCGGTCCGCATTCCCCAGTCTTGCATAGACGTTAAAACCTGGCGTCCTGCCGCATCATCCCCGATAGCACTGATCATGAGTGGCGTTAAACCAAACCCCTGTAGATGCCAGGCAACATTGAACGGCGCACCGCCCAGGACCTGTTGCCCATCCGGAAAACAATCAAACAACACCTCACCAAAAATGACGGGGTGCAGGCGGTCAGTCATATTTTATGTATTTGAAGCGGGGGTCGTCCGGGGTGCCTTCCAGGTCCCCCTCTTCCAGTCCGGGCTGCCACATCACCACCTGTTCAATTTTACTGGCCAGTTCAAAATCCTTATTGGTTATCCCTTTGGCGGCATGATTCATCAATTTTACAATCACAAATGCATACGACACCGTTAAATCTGGATGATGAAATGCTGCTTCAGATAAATGCCCCACCGTGTTAACCACCATTAACGTGCTTTTCCAGCCACTGGTCTTGTATTTACGCCTTATCCAGCCCTCCTTGAAAAACCAGTGAGGCAGCTCTTCTTTAAGCCGATGATTGATTTCTTCTTCAGAATAAACCTCTTCCTGTTTTTTTTCACGCCATCCCATATTAATCTCCTCATTTGATTGTTGTGATCGCTGTCAGGCCAAGTATACTGTTGATGTTCAGTCCTGAAAGCATTTTTAACAGTTTGAACATAATATAATTGCAACAGTCGATCTATCAACAACACTATAAGAAGTGAGGCTCACTATGAAAATAATAATGAAAACTCTGGCACCTGTTTTGTTTGTATCTTTGGCCAGTTCAACAGCGCTCGCAGATGAAAAAAACAGAGCAATGGCCTTGGAACATGCGGCAGTCGCAGCCAGTCATGCTGAAAAAGGACATTTGACGATTATTCTGGGACATAGCCGTGAGGCCCTGCACCATGCAAAACTGGCCTCAGAAAGTTATCATGACAAGCATATGCATATGGAAAAAGCCATAGAGCAACTCCAGGAAGCCATCGATCACGCCAATAAAAAACATGATGAGCTGGCCGGTAAAGCCGCACATAAAGCAATGGATCATATCCACAAAGCTTTGCAATAAACGGCTTGGATCCATCAAGGTTTCGCCTTGATGGATCTTCTGCTTCCCGTCTCCCACCCGCTTGAACGCCTTCCAAACCAGCAAATTCTTTTCCATTTTTTGCAAAATAAATTCTTTGTAGGAGCAAGAAAAGATACAATTTGCAATCTTTAAATTTTTCTGGAGCGGATGTTGATCTGTTTTCAGGTTAACACCCTTTTACCCGCTAAACTTATCTGGAGTTACATGTTATTACATTCTAAAAAACAGGACTGGTTCGGCAATTTGCGCGGGGATATTCTCGCAGGCACTGTCGTTGCACTGGCTCTGATCCCTGAGGCGATCGCCTTTTCCATTATTGCCGGCGTTGATCCCAAAGTCGGCCTGTACGCATCATTCTGTATTGCTGTAATTACAGCCATCATTGGCGGTCGCCCCGGAATGATTTCTGCTGCTACCGGTGCCATGGCTCTGCTCATGGTCACTCTCGTTAAAGAACACGGCTTGCAGTATCTGCTGGCAGCCACCCTGTTAACAGGACTGATACAAATTTTTGCCGGTTATTTCAAACTCGGCAGTTTGATGAGTTTCGTTTCACGTTCGGTGGTCACTGGCTTCGTCAATGCACTTGCCATACTTATTTTTATGGCTCAACTGCCTGAACTGACCAATGTTACCTGGCAAGTGTATGCGATGACTGCCGGAGGACTGGGGATTATTTACCTGTTTCCGTTAATTCCGGTCATCGGCAAAGTTATCCCTTCACCATTAATCTGCATCCTGGCACTTACCGTCATCGCTGTGGGCGCTCCTCTGGATATTCGTACCGTTGGTGACATGGGGGAGCTACCCGATGCCCTTCCCTTATTCCTATGGCCTGAAGTGCCTTTAACACTGGAAACCCTGCACATTATTTTGCCTTATTCGGTACCGCTCGCCATGGTCGGCTTGCTTGAATCTCTAATGACCGCAACCATTGTTGACGATTTAACCGATACTGACAGTGACAAAAACCGTGAATGCAAGGCGCAGGGGTTTGCCAATATTGGTGCAGGCATGCTGGGAGGAATGGCTGGCTGCGCCATGATCGGTCAATCAGTGATTAACGTCAAATCGGGAGGGCGTGGCCGGTTATCCACATTAATTGCCGGTACCTTTCTGTTAATCATGGTGGTGTTTCTGGATGAATGGATTAAACAAATTCCAATGGCCGCGCTGGTTGCAGTCATGATCATGGTATCGATCGGCACGTTCAGCTGGGATTCAATTATCAATCTGAAAAAACTCCCTGTTTCCACCAATCTAGTCATGTTATCAACCGTGACTGTTGTCGTATGGACTCACAATCTGGCACTGGGGGTCTTTGTCGGCGTTTTACTGGCCTCATTATTCTTTGCCAATAAAATCAGCCATTTTATGTATGTCAAATCTGAATATAATGAAGCGTCTGATACAAACACCTATCTTGTCTATGGCCAGGTATTTTTTAATTCTGCGGATCGTTTTATCAGCAATTTCGATTTTAAATCCGCTGTTGATAACGTCGTCATTGATCTGACGCATGCCCATTTCTGGGATATATCTGCCGTCTCGGCACTGGACAAGGTCGTCATTAAATTCCGCCGTGAAGGGGCTGACGTTGAACTGATCGGCTTAAACGAAGCCAGTTCAACCATCATTGACCGCTTTGGCATTCACGACAAACCTGAAGAAATAGAAAAAATAATGGGAGGTCACTAATGCAACCCTCAGAGCAAAAAATTATTGCCTGCATTGATGGGTCAATCTTTTCCGACGCAGTCTGTGATTATGCAGCCTGGGTTGCCAAACGGATTGATGCCCCTCTTGAATTATTACACAGCATCAATCACCACCAGGAAAATGCAGACAAGGCCGATTTCTCCGGAAAAATCGGCCTGGGCAGTCAGGAACATTTACTTGAAGAAATGATCAATCAGGATCAGCAAACCAGTAAACAGAAAATACAAAAAGGCAAAGCATTGCTGCAATCTGCCAAAGACCGTCTGCTAACACATGGTTATGATAACCCTGCATGTCAACTCAAACACGGCGATCTGATTGAGTCATTACAGGAACTTGAACCCGAAATTCGGGCGGTCGTTCTTGGACTGAAAGGTGATGTTCATAAAGATCAACCTGATAGCATTGGCGCTAAACTGGAAGAAATAATCCGCACACTGCATAAACCCGTGCTGGTGGTAAATCATGATTTTAACCCTCCGCAAAGCTTGATGATTGCCTATGACGGGAGCCAGGCGGCGGACAAAGCCGTCGATATGGTTGCCAATCGTCAATTTTATCAAGGGATGAAATGCCACCTGGTCTGCGTGAATAAAAACGTGGAAAATGCTCAGCAAATGCTTGAACACGCAACATCCAGGCTTAACGGTTCTGCCAGTCTGGATGTTGCAACCGCACAATTAAAAGGCAAAGTTGAGGTGGAATTATGCAATTACCAGGAAGAGCATAGCATCGACTTAATCGTCATGGGTGCATTCAGCCATCACCTCCTGCATGAGATACTGCTCGGCAGCTTTACCCATAAAATGTTAGTGAAATCTCAAATTCCTCTACTATTATTACGTTGATACATTCAAAACTTCTTTGTATTCATCATGATAATAAAATCTGCCATTACCTTAGTCTTACTTATTGTCGCCTATTTAATTGCGTCAGCAAAACATGATAGCGATCAACAAGAGGACGTTGTTCATAATCCGTCCAATTTCTACCATGTACTGGCTGCTAACTGGCAATCTTCATTTTGTGAAAAGCGATCGCGTAAATATGAATGCACAACTCAGTCCAGAGAACGCTATGATGCCAACCATTTCAGTCTGCATGGCCTGTGGCCTCAGCCACGTGACAATGTCTATTGCGGGGTTGACGAAAAAGTCATTAAAACCGACGGGCGAATTTTATGGAAAAAACTGCCTGCACTGGATTTAACCGAGGGAACTCGTCAGCAACTGGACCAGGTGATGCCTGGTACAAAATCTTTTCTTCACCGGCACGAATGGTTTAAACATGGGACGTGCTACAGCAGTACGGCGGAAGAATATTATCTGGACTCTATTCGCCTGATGAATGCATTGAATACTTCAAATGTACGGGATTTGTTGGCTGATAATATTGGCAAAACTGTGACTGCCTCTCAAATCCGTGCCGCTTTTGACCGAAGTTTCGGGCGTGGGGCCGGTGATAAAATTCAGATTGTGTGTACTACGGATGGAAACAGGGAATTAATTACCGAAATAAAAATTAATTTATCGGCCGGCCTGCATCAACTGAGTTTTGAGCAGGCCATCCAGAAAGCGCCGGATAACAGTCGCTCAGGGTGTAAACAAGGCATTGTTGATCCGGTCGGCATGCAATAGAAAGCCTAGGTGGCTGTCGGATGATGGATAATTCTACTGCGGCGATATCTCACTCCCCTCGCTACGCCCCCCATTACCCGACTGCCTCCTAGCCTGGGGGCCAGGTCATTTGACGTCCACCCAGTAAATGCAAGTGGATATGATACACTTCCTGGCCACCATGTTTGTTGCAGTTAAATACCGTTCGATATCCCTTTTCCGCAATACCTTCACGTATTGCAATATCTGCTGCTGTTTGCAGGATATATCCGGCAAGGTGAGTATCAAATAAATCGTTTAATGTAGCAATATGTTGTTTTGGAATAATCAATATATGCGTCGGTGCCTGCGGATTAATATCCCTGAACGCAAGAACTTGGTCATCTTCATGCACAATATCCGGCTTGATTTCGCCCTCAACCATTTTACAAAACAAACAATCTGTCATTTATCCACACCCAATTAATCATCATTAAGTTTTCTACGCCCATCAAACGCATGAATCAATGTGCCGCTGTCAATATATTCCAGTTCCCCTCCCATTGGAACCCCATGTGCAATCCGCGTGGCAGATATGCTATATTTTTGCGCCAATTCTGCAATGAAATGTGCTGTTGCTTCCCCTTCAACAGTTGAGTTAGTCGCCAGAATCACTTCTGTAATGCCCCCTCCTTGGAGCCTGGCTTCCAACACATCTATGTTTAATTCATCCGGCCCAATTCCATCCAATGGGGATAATCTTCCATGCAATATAAAATACCGACCTTTATACCCCCCCGCTTTGTCTATCACCCAGGCATCTGCCGGTGTTTCTACGATGCATAATTGCTCACAATTACGCTGATCATCCTGACACACACGACATAATTCGTCTTCAGTCAAAGTCCTGCATTGTTTGCAATAACCAATATTTTTGCTGGCTAGAGCTAACATTTCGCTCAGTCTTATAGCTGACGCACGGTCATGTTGCAGTAAATGAAATGCCATGCGCTGGGCTGACTTAGGCCCAACCCCCGGCAGGCAACAAAGACTGTGTATTAAATCTGCCAGTAGTCCTTTGCTTTGCATGTCCTTTGATATTACCTATTTTGCATTGAAATAGTCTTAAGGGCACGTCTAGACATGTACTTTTTCCGTCATAGCTGTATCCCCGAACCCCTATACATTGCGGTTCATCGCGTGCTGACAGCTTGCTCTAACGAAAAAATGACTATTTTTAGAGGTCCCCTGAAATGAATTAAAACGGCATTTGAAATCCAGGTGGCATTGGAATACCGGCGGTTAATTCCGACATTTTTTCTTCTTTCAACTTGTTCACTTTATGCACTGCATCATTAATTGCCGCCGCCACCAGGTCTTCAAGCATGTCTTTGTCATCACCGACAAGAGAATCATCAATCGTAACCTTACGAACCTCACGTTTACCGGTCATCAAAACAGAAACCAGACCACCGCCTGATTCCCCCTGAATTTCCATCGCTTCTAGTTCTGCTTTGGCTTTGGCCATGTCTTCCTGCATTTTCTGCGCCTGTTGCATGATATTGCCTAATGCATTTTTCATAGATACCCCACACTAATCTTCAACTGGTTTTATCGATCCTGGCAAAATTCTTGCCCCCATCTGGTCTTTTAAAATCTGGATGTTTTTATCCGCATTAATTGCGTCAACCGCGGCTTGTTGACGATCATCCTGTACCTTCTGCTGTTTTATCGCCGGCGTATCATTATCTGTTTTTTTTTTAGTAATACGCAACTTTAATGGACGACCAAAATAATCCTGTAATGCGCGTTCTAATTTCTGCTGAGTTTTTGGAGAAATTAAATTCTCGTGGTCAGGATCGATAGTCAGTGCGCAGCTATGTGCGTCAACACTGTCTAACAGACAATTACAGGCTAGCTGTAAACTTAATCCTCTGAGATTGAGCTGATCTATTATATTGGCCCAGTCATTTAATTCAGTCGATGCTGCTGCCGCAGATTCAGCATTATTCTTTGATCGTTCAGCGGCGATGGCTGGCTCCTGTTGCGGCTGGTTATTGGCCGCTTCAATGCCGGACTTGACTGCGTAAGGCGTAGGCTTATTTTCTAACCTGCCTGGTTTGAACACCAGCATTCTTAATAACACCATTTCAAACCCGCTGCGAGGATCGGGAGCCAGTGCAAGATCCTGCCGACCTTTTATTGCAATTTGATAAAACAACTGCACATCTTCAGCCGAGAGTTTGGAAGAAAAACTTGCCAGAATTGTGGCATCAAATTCAGAATAATTTATCCCCGGCACCTGTTGATAGAGTGCTATTGCATGCAATAGCCGAATAAGTTGCTGCAACAATTCATTAAAATCCACACTCAGTTCAGCGGCGGCTGCACTTTGTTGCAAACACTGGGGAATATCCTGCTCCGCCAAGGCTGACATCACGCCCTCTAATGAAGCATTACTCACTGTCCCCAGCATGCCTTCAACATCATGGTTGTTGACCTGGCCATTACCAAACGCAATCGCTTGATCCAGTAAACTCAGGCCATCGCGCATACTGCCATCGGCAGCACGGGCCAACTGCACTATGGCTTGTTCTTCAAAAGCAATGTGCTCCTGTGACAGAATGTATTCCATCTGCTTAACAATTTGCGCTGGCATCAAACGTTTCAGGTTAAACTGAAGGCAGCGCGATAAAACGGTGACAGGGATTTTCTGGGGATCTGTGGTTGCCAGCAAAAACTTGACATGTAACGGCGGTTCTTCCAACGTTTTCAACAACGCATTAAAACTATGCCCTGACAGCATGTGGACTTCATCAATCAGGTAAACTTTAAATCGGCCGTGACTAGGTGCATACTGGACGTTATCAAGTAAATCACGAGTATCTTCCACTTTGGTTCGGGAGGCCGCATCGATTTCCACAAGATCAATAAAACGGCCTTGGTCAAACGCTTCACATACACTGCATTGCTGGCAGGGACTGCCTTCCACCGGGGATTCACAATTAATTGATTTTGCAAGAATTCTGGCGATGGTTGTTTTACCTACGCCTCGAGTGCCGGTAAACAAATAAGCATGATGCAACCGGTCATTTTGTAACGCATGCATCAGGGAGCGCGAAACATGTTCCTGTCCAACGATTTGGGAAAAATTCTGCGGACGCCATTTTCTGGCCAAAACCTGATACGTCATGGGAATAGTTTAATTGGCATTTGGGAGGTTGCCATACCAGCCACATCCCGGCACACGAATCCGCTGCTACCGTTGCTCCCTTCCGGGCCTGGCGGGGTTTACAGCGTATCATTGCGAGAGGACCGGCACAGCAACCATAATGGCTACGGTCTCTACCGAAGGGAACGTATTATGATGGAATTATTAACTTCAGGCAACCTTCAAATTAAAATACTTTGCCGTAGTAACTCGCTATGATACTCAGAGACCATAAACCCTCTCTATACGGATAATCTAAGACAGGCGTTGAATACATTTTGATGCATTTGTTAGAATCATCGTTTGACTAATAACAAATATAACTATGTTCTCTCGATTCAAAATTATTATATTCATTGTTGCTCTTGTTGCTCTTATATTTTTTCAAGCGCGAGTCATATTGCCTAAAATGTCTGAAATTGCGTCTTCAGACCTGTTTATGGAAGAAACTGGAGATGACGGCAGCTCAATGTCAATTTCATCAGATATGACCAATTATGCATTTGAACAGTGTAATGCCTATATTGCGGAAAAACTGGGCTCTGATTATTCCACCTCTTTTTCCAGTGAACCTGTACATGCATGGGGCATTGGCAACTATCAATATGTTATTAATGCTGATATTGACATCATTCCTGAAAATGCAGCTTCTGACACTTACCGTTATGTTTGCAGAATCAAATACAAAAATAAGGATGACCTGAGCGATGTCTATAATTTTGACAACTGGGCAATTGAAGGCATCAATGGACTGGATATGTTGTAACACATTATATCTGAAACTTAATTCAGGCGTGTAAACTGAATAATGTAGCTAAGCATTCTCTTGATAGTGTGCTGCATAATGACCTGAAAATGCTGGCTACAACCCTTCCGGCTTTCACTTACTTCATGTTTGCTGCCGGAATTAAATAGCACAAGCAACATTCTTGTATTGTGCGTCAGGATACCTCTAAAAAACGGCCCTACTTTTGTGAAGGCAAGGCGACAAAAACTTAACGCGACCGCTTATGCCACCGGCGGTCACGATCCGTCCTGCGTCCACACCACGTCACTACAACTTCGTAAACTCGTGGCAACTACTGGTGCTTACTCAAATGACTTGACGTGACTGTTGGTAGGGCTGTTTTGCCTCTGGCGCTCGCGCACGACGGCAAAACAGTGCGCCCTGAACCCTATCGCGGACTAAAAATTTTGCTGACGCGCCGTTCCAAAATTTTCAGCGACTGTCTTTGTCGGTTTCAAGAAAGTCTTTTCTGAGTGAAATCTCTTCAGGCGTCAGCCCCATATCTTCAGCCAGTTTTTCCAGGGAAGCCGTTTTATTGATGAAAAAAATCCTAATGTAAGGGACAAATAGTAATACCCCTCCCTGGTGCATTTAACATAAATTAGAGATTGCTTATTATAACTAAGGAACCTCTGATTAAGTTGGTTAGAATTTAGCGCAGAAAAAACTGTCGCTATTTTTCTCGAAGTGAGCAGTAATAGTCATTCTATTGCGCCGATCTTCGTGGAAAATAGCGACAGTTTTAGCAAGCTAAAAATAATTGGACTTGATCAGAGGTTCCCTAAGTAAACATCATTCAGTTTTCCCAGATAAGATCTGACTGAAATCCCCACGTTAGCCTGCATTCAATGGCTTAACCCATCTAGTTGAAATTATTATGTGAATGACATTAAAAGCATTTCCCAGATCTCCTGGATAATGCTCAACTCGGCGGTATCGTTATTTAAACGCTTCATTTATCTAACCATACCTTGCGTTTTCTCTCTGACAGGCATATTTTAATAAGTCAGTTCCATACGGATTTCCGCGGCAGAGCACCATTTCGCTTATTCCATCGTTGTGAAACTCGTGTTCAATTTAATTAATTCCGTCTATCCCGGTTTAATTGTTTAGAGGACAACGCCCATGTCAAAAGTAATCAATATAACGCGACTGATCGGTAATACCGACCTGGTTAAATTACAAAAACTCCCCTCTGCGGACAGCGCCGATATCTATGTAAAAATGGAGTCGCATAACCCTGGGGGATCTGTCAAAGATCGCATTGGACTTGCCATGATCACCGCAGCGGAGAAATCGGGACTACTGTCCGCGGGTGGAACCATCATCGAGCCAACCTCCGGAAATACAGGCATCGCTTTGGCAATGATCGCAGCCCAACGGGGATATCGATGCATTTTGACTATGCCGGACACAATGTCGATAGAAAGACGCCATCTGCTGACATTATATGGAGCTGAAATCATCCTTACGCCCGGCTCTGAAGGCATGAAAGGAGCCGTTGCAAAAGCACAGGACATGCTCTCACAAACGGCGAGAGCCATGATGCCTCATCAGTTTGAAAACCCGGCGAACCCGGAAGTTCACCGACAAACAACTGCACAGGAAATCTGGGCCGCCACAGACGGCACTATTGATGCTTTTGTCAGTGGAGTCGGAACGGGAGGTACCATCACAGGTGTTGCAGATGTCATCAAAAAACGAAACCCTAGCTTCCATGTCGTTGCGGTAGAACCGGAAGAATCACCTGTCCTCTCCGGAGGCTCACACAGTCCACATAAAATCCAGGGAATTGGTGCCGGCTTTATCCCTCAAATCCTTGAAGTTGACCTGATTGATGAAATTCAGCTGGTAAATAGCACAGATGCCATGAATATGAGAAAACGCCTGATCGCTGCTGAAGGCATCATGGCCGGCATATCTTCAGGCGCAAACATCTGTGCCGCACTGCGGGTCGCTCAGCAACTCGGCAAAGGAAAAACCGTGGTGACCGTGGTGTGTGATACCGGAGAACGCTATTTGAGTATGTCTTAGCTTTTTATGTTCTTTGCCATACCAGCAAGCGGTTATTAGCAGGCATTGCATGATCATCCACTAATTGCAGACCGATGCCTTCAGCCAATCCTGCAATGGCCTCAACGTCCCGAATGCCACTTTCAGGGTCCCTGTCTTTAAGCCATTGATCAAAGCGTTGATTACTTTCACTGGTATAGTTTCCGTCATAATTAAATGGACCATAAATACACATGATGGCATCTGCCACAAGATACTTGTTTAACTGTCTAAACAAACATTCAACTTCGTTCCAATGCATGATGTGCAAAGTATTAGCCGTAAACAAGGCGGGTATCGATTCACACGGCCAATCGGCATCGCTCACATTCAAGGCCAAGGGCGAGCAAAGATTGGGCAAGTCAGCATCTTGCTGCCAAAGAAGGATACCCGCCAGGTTTTCCTGCCGGTCCGTGGGTTGCCAGGTCAGCTGAGGCAAATGGGCTGCAAAGTGACAGGCATGCTGCCCGGTACCCGCTCCAATTTCCCAGATGACACAGTCGTCCTTAAATACATTTTTGATTATCTGTAAAATGGGGGCCTTATTGTTTTCACAGGCTTGAGAAAAGGGTTTTTCCATGATCTTTAAAATTATCAATAAAATGGATGACATTGATCCTGCAAGCTGGAATCAACTGGTGCAAAAGGATGACCCATTTTTGTGTCACGAATTTCTTACCGCATTGGAAAACAGTGGTTCAGTCACCCTTGAAAACGGTTGGCACCCCCATCATTGCCTGATGTATGAAAACGGTCAGCTGGTTGCCGCCATGCCACTCTATTTAAAATCTCATTCCCGTGGGGAATATGTTTTTGATTTTCAGTGGGCTGATGCCTATCATCGTGCAGGGCTACAATATTATCCAAAATGGTTAACCGCTATCCCCTTCACGCCTTGCCAGGGGCAACGTATATTGATTCGCCCTGGTTTGCTTGCGGAAAACATCATAAAACTTTTTCTGGATCAAATAAAACAGCTTTCGCACGAACACAGTATTTCATCCTATCATTGCCTGTTTCCCAGCCCACCCCAAACCCGCCCTTTAAGCGCTGATTTATTAATCAGACATGGCATTCAGTTTCAATGGCGTAACCAGGATTATGATAATTTCGAGCATTTTTTACAGCATTTTTCTTCCCGTCATAGAAAAAATGTTAAGCGGGAGAGAACCCAGATCAATCAGATGGGAATCACGCTGCAAAGGATTCCGGGGAGCCACATCAGTCACGATATGATCACTGCATTTTATCGTTTTTATCAAAACACTTATTTTAAAAACGGGCAACACCCCTATCTTACCCCCGAGTTTTTCCATCTGATCATTAAGCAAATGCCACAGAAAATCATGCTGACAGCAGCCTATCTTGATAAACAACTGGTTGCTGCAGCACTTTATTTTGTAGGCGAAAACACCTTGTTTGGTCGCTATTGGGGCTGTCAACAGGAATTTAATGGCTTACATTTTGAAGCGTGTTACTACCAGGGTATTGAGTATTGTCTGGAAAATAAGCTGCAGCACTTTGATTCTGGCGCGCAAGGCGAACACAAAATTGCCCGTGGCTTTGAGCCTGTCGATACCTACTCACTCCATTGGCTGGCCGATCAGAAATTTTCAGGCATCATCAAAGACTTTCTGCAGCGAGAAAAAAAATATATGCAGGAATACAAGGCGCATTGCAAGAAAAAATTACCTTTTAAAAATACTTCAATTGATTGACTAGATCATTGCTTCAAGGGGTTGGTTACACATTTTTTTATTGAAAATTCATTATATTCTCGGTATTGTCGTTAAATGAAAATTTTTGGGTTACCGCCATGTTGTATCTTTTCTTTTCACAACATTTGAGCTTGCTTTTAGTTGTCGCCAATCGTCACCCAACAAGCACTGCATGCCATACCCACACACCCGACGACCTCTAATTCCATCTGCATTTGCCCGTTAACATGAAAAATAAACCAAATACCATTAAAGCACGCGCCTCGGGCCTGGGTTATTTTATTAATAAAATTCAGACCCTGTTTGTCAGCATGCTGCGCATCTGGTCCATCCCCATTGTTTTAATGCTGAGTGTCTGTTCCGGTTTTACCACCTATTACGGCCTGTCTCATTTTATTACGCCGTGGATTGCTTTAATCATTACCATTGCCATTCAATCAATCATCGTGATCTGTTCACTTGAAATAGCCAGTATCCACTGGAAAGCCAACCGAATGCGCTATTTTTCTGTGGCGCTGTCTCTGTTAATTGCATTAGCTGCATCGATTTCATTTTCATATTTTAAATTTTATGAAATCTCGCAAAAAGACAGCTTGCATATTTCCAGACTAGGACAAGTGCGGACAGATTTAAAGCACTATCTGGATAACGTGATCGCCACCAAAGCAAAACTCGCCAACCAGCAAAAACAGGAATTGGAACAAGCATCTACTGAAGTTTCCCAGGCCTATTTCGGTACCCACCCTGAAATTCTGGAAGGGTATCGTAACCAGGTGGGAGAAGGTCCGTTCTGGCGTCATTACAACCAGATTTACCTGGAAAAGAAAAAAATAATGGAACACCATGATGTCATTTTTAAAGACATCAACACCTCAGTTCGTAATCTACAGAATAACCTGGCGCAACTTGATGTCGCAACGGATGTAGAAAAAACCTATTACGACCTGTTAGCCAATTTTCAGGCGGTCCAGTCTTCGGTCAATCAACTCTCCGGATCCATGGGAGATGAACTGCCTGCCCCGCCCATGTTGATGTCTTATCGTCAGTTTGTTGAAGATGTTACACCGTCACTTGCCATGTGGACAGGATTCTCTTTGTTTGCATTTATCTGTGCTGCCATGGTCGATTTTTTTACCGTGTTACTGTCTTACCGACTTGAATTTACTGCACCCGGCCCATTAACCATCCAGGAAGAAGAACTGGTATTTGAATGTTTACGTCAGTTTTCTGAATTCCGTATCAACGAAAACGATGAGCTGGAAATGGTCATCGAAAAAACACCGCTTGAACGTGCTCGTCGTTATTCTGACTGGTCACGCATGTTTGCTGTTGGCTTACTGTTAAGTCGCGGATTTTTACGCAAGATCGATGACCGCACGGTTGAATTTGCACCTAACCTCTATCCACTGTTAGCCGAGAAAATGTCCGATAGAATAGCTGCTATCAAAGCAGACTCCGCACTGAAGCAGGTTAATCAAAATGAATGAAAATCTACCTGAAATTGCTCAATGGCTGGCTTCAGGCGGGCTGTCACAACAGGCGCCAAGCCTTGACGAATGGGCGCCAGGGTTTGATGTAGACAGGCAAATCGTCTGCTCAAAAATAGCAGGTCTTTATCAAAAGATTTTTCTGCGCCCGGACATTTTTCACAAACGTTTTTACCATTCGGTTTTTGCATTACCTATTGATGAATGGCATTTTAATGATCAACTCGATTTGTTTGACGGGTTTTGTCAAATCTCTGTATCACTGGATCTGAGATTTCAGGCCACACTTACCTATGTGCAACGTAATCCGGAGCAGCTTCCAGATATCAATGCCCATATCAAATCCACTTTCCAGCAATATATCTACGATTGTATATACAAACAAATCCATTTATTAAATGATGGAAAATGGGTGCAACAAGGCTTGTTTGAGGTTGAAAAAAATATTGCGTTGGGTATTTGTGAAATGCTGATGGTTCAGAATGTCCAGTCCCAGGCCACCTGCAAGCTGGCTCCGTATTTTAAGGAATTCAGTAATATCAAGCCGGGGAAGGATTGTGTCTATTTATCAGTGCTTAAGCAAAGTCATGTGTTGACCGGGCAAAAAAACCAATCGTTATTTGAACAACAAGCCATCCTCAAACAACAGAAGATTGAGCAAAAAAAAGAACAATTAATTTATCTGCAACATCTGGCCGATATTGAAAGACAAAAACGTGCGCAACAGGCGGCTGAGCGGTTAGAACTTTTGCAAGATGAAGAGCAGGTACTAAACAAAGAACTTGCCATCGAGAAGCGCATCCATGTGAAACGGGTAAAACATCAGCAGGAACTGCGTGAACTTGAAGCTGAAGCTCAGCTTGAAACGCAGAAAAAAATTCAGGGACGTGAATATGAACAAGGCATTCTGCAACGCGAACAAAAAAGAGCTTACGAGGTAGAAGTGGAAAAACAACGCATCATGGCCGACCGTCAACGTCGCGAAGATCAATTGATTCATCAGGCTAAAATCCAGGATGAAAAAACCCAGGCTGAAATTCAGCGCTATGAAAAACAGCAAAAAGCCTGGCAGGAAGCAAGATTGCGCAATCATCAGCAACAAATGGAACTGAAAAAACGCCAAAAGCTGCTTGAAGACAACCTGGAAGAAGAATTACTTAAGCTCGAACGTGAAGCGCGCGAAGAAAATGGATTGGTATTACCATTCCAGAAACTCAAATCATTTGAAGAAATGACTGATCGCAGCAAGATCAAAAAATCTGAATCATTGCGGCATGAAATCGAATTATCAATGCTAGAACGTCAGCGACTGGAACTTGAGCAAGCGATTCATGATGCGCAAAACCGTACTCCAGACCAGCAAAGAGATGTTGACCGTTAATACGGGTTGACAGAGATCACCCCGGATTTCTCCAGCTTAAACTTTGAACTGGTGAATCGTATTGCGCAGTTCGTTAGCCAAATCCAATAACTCCTGGCACGCTTGAGATGTGCTTTTTGCCCCATTCGCTGTGTCCCGGGTGACCGTGCTAATGTTATTGATATTTCGACTGATTTCCTCTGAAACTGCAGTTTGTTCTTCAGCCGCACTGGCAATTTGATTATTCATATCCGTGATCGTATCGATTCGCTGGCTGATCGTATTAATTGATTCACCCGCTGAAGCCGCCTGCTCTACACCACTTGTCGCCTGGCTCCGCCCATTATCCATCACCGTGACTGCCTGCTCGGCACGGCCTTGCAAGCGTTCAATTGTTTGTTGAATTTCCTGCGTGGAATTCTGTGTGCGACTTGCCAGGGTTCTGACTTCATCAGCCACTACGGCAAAACCGCGCCCTTGTTCACCGGCGCGAGCTGCTTCAATAGCCGCATTCAGGGCTAACAAATTTGTCTGTTCTGCAATCCCTTGAATCACACTTAGCACTTCACCAATACTGTTACTGTCATTCTCCAGTTCATGTATTACACTGGCCGCATTTTCAACTTCAGAGGCCAGATTGTTAATGCCACTGACAGCGTCATTGACGATGTTTTTACCCGCCAAGGCTTCTTGTTCTGCAGTTGAAGCCACGCCTGAAGCATTTACTGCATTGCCGGCCACTTCCTGTGCAGTTGCCGTCATTTCTTCCATCGCCGTGGCAACCAGAGTAATTTCTTCTAGCTGTCTATCCATACCCTGTTCCGTTCTTTTGGTAATGGCTAACAGCTGATCAGACGCTGATGTCAACTTCTCACTGGTCTGATTTACATGTTGAACTGTTTTTGCAAGTTTTTTAACAAAAGCATTAAAACTGCCGGCAATCCAGGCAAACTCGGTCTTTCCTTCAGCTTTTAAGCGTGCTTTTAAGTTACCTTCCCCACTGCTGATATCCTGCAGGCTTAATGCTAATTGAGTCAATGGTGAAATAATAATCTGACTAATCGCCATGTAGCTCACAACACCACTAATTAAGATCACCAGGACAACAATCACCAGCGTAAGCCAGAGTTTTTTATTCAGCTGCTCTGTACTCTCTACAAATGATGATGTAATGGAAAATAAGGCGAAAACATCTCCCGCTTGTTTGTTTTCCATAGGAAACCCAAGAATGTCTTTACCTTGCGAGTTGTTCCACAATGGGTACGAAGATGCAGGGTCACCATGACACACCTCACATTGTTTTACCAATTTGACGGGTTGAAAATACTTAATCTCATTATTTTCTTCATCAATATGAATATATTCTTTTGCTGTCGGGGTTTGCGCAAAATAGCGCAACACTTCTTTTTCTAAAGAATCGGCTTCATTTTTTGGATTTCTGGCATTAAATTTCGGGGCCTTAAATTTTATATTGCCTGAGGTAGCCAGGGATTCAATAATTTGCCGGGCCTGGACTACAGGGATAGCCGAATAAACAAGGTCTTTAATATGATGTGGATTTTGCTCAGCCAGGGCTTTTAGCTTTTGTGTCGAATAAAGGCCTTTATCCCATTCTTCCAATGTTTTATCCTGTACAGATAATGCCACATCCACCAACTGCCTGGACAATGCAACTTGCTGTTCAGTAAACTGATGCTTTTGTTCCTGAATATATAGAATAGTTATTACAATTCCGGCCACAGTCAAAGCTGACAGTGTAACCAACATTACTTTTGCACCAACTGAGTGAGTGTTCATCATCAACATTTTTGGTATCCCTTATATTTTTTTTGAATGCATTCCCCAGTAAACGTATTATCAACTAGAAACAGCATCATCGATTGTGATAAATATAGTTCAATTTTTTTATCTGTATACTAATTCTCATTTATACCTCATTTATAATGACTTACCAGAAAATCAAAGTTTTGTTTGTCTGCATGGGAAACATTTGCAGATCTCCAACCGCCGAAGGAGTGTTTGAAACGTTAATAAACGAAAAAAACATCCAAGAGAAATTTGAAATCGACTCGGCAGGTACACATGCATATCATGTAAATGAAGCCCCTGATTTAAGAGCACAAAGAGCAGCAAAGGAACGCGGAATTGAACTCAACCACATCCGGGCCCGAAAAGTCATCTATGGTGACTTTGAAAGCTTCGACTACATTCTTGCCATGGATGATGATAACTACGACGTGTTGATGGAAGCTTGCCCTGATGAACATCAACACAAAATCAAGCGCTTTCTTGACTTTGCTCCGCATGTAGACGAACGTGAAGTTCCAGATCCTTACTACGGTGGAAAATTCGGCTTCGAAAGAGTATTAAATCTGGTAGAAGAAGCCTCCCAAGGCTTTTTAAATGCCTTACAAACGCATTATGGCAATCTAACATGAAATTTTCATTCATTGTCTATTTTGCATGCTTTATTGTTTCATACCTGCCTGCTCAACTCATTGCAGAGGAAAAGCCGGTCAGTCATGTAATTATCGTCTGGTTGAAAAAACCTGATGACCCGCAAATGCGTCATGAATTTATCGAAGCCAGTAAATTGTTGAATGACTTACCAGGCATTATCAATCGACATGTCGGTGAAATAATGCCCACAGGGCGCAAAATTGCTGATGAATCCTTTGATGTCGCTGTGACAGTCACATTAAAAAACCGCGAAGCTTTTGAAGCATATATGAATCACCCCAAACATAAAAAACTGATTGAAACCCGCATGAAACCGCTGGTTAAACATATTATTGCCTATGATTTCATTTCTCAATAACTATGGCTGTCATATCCAATACTGTTAATTACCTGGATGGGGAAACACCGCTAGAAGGCTTTTTTGCTTACGATGACACTTTTGAGGGGCCTCGTCCTACGATACTTCTTTGTCATGCATGGTGTGGCCGAGAGCAGTTTGTTGAACACAAAGCCTCTCAGCTGGCGGAACAGGGTTATTTTGCATTTGCCTTAGATATGTATGGCAATGGTCGTTGCGGTAAAGACAAGGACGAAAACGCACAATTAATGCAGCCATTTATTGATGATCGAGCCATGTTGCGAAAAAGAGTCTGTTCCGCTTTAACCGCAGCTAAACAAATGCCGTGGACAAATGAAAACAAAATAGCGGCTATTGGTTTTTGCTTTGGCGGATTATGCGCACTGGATCTTGCTCGCAGTGGTGCTGACATCTGTGGGGTCGTGTCTTTTCACGGCTTGCTTTATCCGGCATCTGATTTACCGACCCTGACTATTAAATCAAAAATTCTGGTACTCCATGGACATGATGACCCCATGGCACCCGTCGACCAGGTGATTCATTTTCAACAGGAGATGACACACGCCGGTGCTGATTGGCAATTTCATTCATTTGGTCATACGCTGCATGCTTTTACCAACCCCAACGCAAATGACCCTGATTTTGGAACTGTTTACAATGAAACTGCAAATGCGCGCGCTTGGAAACTGATGCTACAATTCTTTCAAGAAATTTTTCAATAATAACTCCCAGTCTTTTTTTCCGATTTTATAACTGGCGTTATTAATATGTGCTATATATTTTACTACTACTATTGAAAAATTAGGATCTTTTAATTTACCCCACTATTTCTATTATTTATTCAACATGAAAAAAGTCGCTTTAATAACGGGTGTTACTGGCCAAGACGGTTCCTACCTCGCTGAATTTTTGTTACAAAAAGATTATGAAGTCCATGGAATTAAACGCCGTTCTTCTTTATTTAATACAGAACGTGTTGATCATATTTATGAAGACCCTCATATCGAAAATAAGAACTTTATATTGCATTACGGCGATTTGAGCGACACCTCCAACCTGACCCGGATTATCCAGCAAATTCAACCGGATGAAGTCTACAACTTAGGTGCTCAAAGTCATGTCGCCGTTTCATTTGAATCACCAGAATATACGGCTGACGTCGACGCAATTGGAACCTTGAGATTACTTGAAGCCATACGCTTTCTAGGACTTGAGAAAAAAACCCGCTTTTACCAGGCATCAACTTCTGAATTATTTGGTCTGGTACAGGAGATTCCTCAAAAAGAAACCACTCCTTTTTACCCTCGTTCCCCATACGCAGTCGCTAAACTGTATTCCTACTGGATCACCATTAATTATCGCGAAGCCTATGGCATGTATGCCTGTAATGGCATTTTGTTTAACCATGAGTCGCCGCGCCGGGGTGAAACCTTTGTCACTCGCAAAATTACACGCGGTATTTGCAATATTGCTCAAGGATTAGACACGTGTTTATATCTGGGCAACATGGATGCGTTACGAGACTGGGGACATGCCCGTGATTATGTTGAAATGCAATGGATGATGCTACAACAAAACCAGGCGGAGGATTATGTTATCGCGACTGGCGTACAATATTCAGTTCGTCAGTTTGTAGAATTTACTGCAAAAGCCTTGGGAATCACCATACGCTGGGAAGGCAAAGGCGTGGACGAAGTTGGTTATGTCGATTCAATTAGTGGTGACAATGCGCATGCCTTATCTGTAGGCGATAAAATTGTTGCTGTTGATCAACGTTATTTCAGACCTGCTGAAGTAGAAACTTTACTCGGAGACCCAGGTAAAGCCAAAGAAAAACTCGGCTGGATGCCCACCACAACGTTGGAAGAAATGGTCACAGAAATGGTTGAATATGACCTGGATCAGGCAAAAAGGCACTCGCTGCTTAAAGAAAGTGGCTATAACGTTAACGTATCGCGCGAATAATCATCAAAGAGCATACAGGTGTGGGACTTGTACCCACACCTGTATTATGGCAAATAAACCCTCCACAGCATGCCGCCCAACTGCTGGCTTTTACCCGCTTCGAGCTTACCACCCAATAACTCTAACAATTCATTCACGATGGCCATCCCTATCCCATGCCCGGTGATGTTCTGATCCGCCCTGACCCCTCTTTGTAAAATTACATCTATCATTTCCGGTGTAATACCAGGCCCATCATCTTCAATCGTAACTCTGACTGAATATTCAATGCCGGCGACCTGTGTATAGGTCTCAACAGTAGCAATTACATTAGATTGGCACCATTTACACGCATTATCAAGCAAGTTACCTACAATTTCATATAAGTCACCCTCTTCGCAATAAATAATCGTTTCTTCATCAGCCATCAATTCAAAATGGATATTTTTTGCAAAATAAACTTTATTTAAAGACGCTAGAATTTTACTTAAAACAGATTTTAGATTAATCCTGCCAGGCAACTGCTGTTGACCTTTGGCTGCAGCTTTTTGCAATTGATACTCGATAATCTCATTCATACGAACAATCTGATGATCGATGGTGTCGCGTTCAATGTGTTCGCTTGCAACACACCCGGTCAAAATAGCCAAAGGTGTTTTCAGGCTATGAGATAAATCGGCCAACGTATTGCGATACCGCTCCATATGCGCACGCTCACTGCTGATCAAGGCATTTAAATTACCTGCTAATCCTTTAAGTTCGACTGGATAATGACCATCAAGGCGCAGTTTCTTTGCCTGTTCGATTTGCTCAAGATCATTAACGATCTCCCTCAGCGGCTTCAGGCTCCAACGAAACACCATCAACTGAACAAGTACCAAGATACTTCCTATCACCATCAGCCAACTAATCAGTGTATGCCTGAACTCAGCCACCTGACTGATTAACGATCTGCCATCATCAGCGACAGTAAATACATAACCTCGTTCAAAACCTGCCTCATTCTCCCATAACACCGCATAATGCAAGATATAAAAATCATTCATGGGGTCTTTAAAAAATAGCGACTGCCCCTGTTCCAAGCCGTCAATTTTTGGTAATTCCAATCCGACGGCAGAAGTAGAGCGCCATTCAACGCTATCATCAGATAACCGGATCATCGCATATAAACCTGACCCCGGATTTGACAATCTTGGTTCGCGCATTTGTGCAGGCATTTGTAATTGAACATTGCTATCCACCTCAGCAACCGACAATAATGCATAGAGCTGAGTGTACATTTTTTCTTTAAGTGCCTGCTCGGTACTGTTTTCAAAGGCCTTTTGCAAAACCAATACCACAATGGCAAAAAATGCCAGCAACACCAATGCAGCAGACCATAACAATCGAATACTTAAAGAATGGGATTTGAACACGTTAAATTACTCTGCAACAGAAGGAATCCTGTATCCTCTCCCTCTCAGCGTCTCTATCGGATTGGTTTTGCCATCAGGATCAATTTTTTTCCGCAACCTGCCGATGAATACCTCTATGACGTTACTGTCTCTTTCAAAGTCTTCATCGTAGATATGTTCAGTCAATACTGACTTGGAGACAACTTCACCCTGACGAAATAACAGATATTCCAGCACTTTGTACTCATAGGCCGTCAAATCAACTTGGTTTTCATCGACTTTAACAATTTGAGTAACTGTATCCAGAGAGATGTTGGCAAAGCTGAGAACAGGGTGTGCATTGCCTTTGGAGCGACGTAATAAGGCATTGACTCGCGCCATTAACTCTTCAAAATGAAAAGGTTTGGCAAGATAATCATCCGCCCCTGCTTCCAGTCCTTCAACCTTATCCTGCCATCGGCTGCGCGCCGTCAATAACAACACAGGAAGGCGATTTTTCTTATCGCGTAATTTTTTAATTAATTCGATACCGCTAAAATCAGGCAGACCGATGTCAACTATCGCCACATCTACGGGGAATTCCTCTGCCAGGTACAATCCATCTGTTGCGTTTTCAGCAACATCTACAGCAAACCCTTTTCCGGCAAAATGCTGTTTAATCTGATCTCGTAATATTGCCTCATCTTCAACAACTAGAATGCGCATAGTTTTCCTTCTTTTCCGAATGCTACCTCATGATCCCAAAGCATTTATTCAGTGGATTGATTAATAATCTCTCCAGTGTCAGCATCAATCTTGATATGCTGAACCCGTCCATCTGAGCTTAATACTTTAATCACATGAACTTTCTTTCCTTCGACGTCTTCAGTTTTGGTTGCCAGCACTTTATTGCCTTTGGCCTGTTCCGTCACTTTTTTTGCGGCCTCATCCACAGACATTAAGGCAAGCAGTGGTGCTTCCTCCGCCAGGCAGGACGTTCCCCATAGCCCGCTAATAAAATAAAGTATCGCAAATTTCTGCATAACCCAACTGTAGTTTGTCTTGGAATTTTCCTGGCTCATTCTATGAAAACTGCATGAACACGCACTGAACTTTTTATTATGTATGTCAACACTATATTTTGAAAAATTTGGCATTTCACATCTCAATTAAATGTCTCTTGCTGAATTCAGAATTGTCCTACTCCTCATTGCAATTTCATATGAGCAAACACGGAAGCCAATCCTCGCCCAAAAGCTGTCGCAAATTTCCCGGTTAATCTTTCCATTAGATTTTCCTGAGGTGTAAAGTTCAGCATGGTTTCTGTGCCTATTATATTTTTGGCAACGGAATCTACACTGCCAAAATCATCCGCCAATCCAAGCTTAACGCTCTCTGTGCCGTTCCAGACCAGGCCGGAAAAAGTATCTTCGCTTTCCTGTAAGCGTTCACCTCTACCTGTGCGTACTGCATCAATAAATTGTTGATGGACGTGATTCAACAAGGTTTGCATATGCTTGCTTTCCCCATCATTTACTGGAGAAAATGGATCGAGCATGGCTTTATGCCTCCCTGCAGTCATTAATCGCCTTTCAATGCCCAGTTTATCCAGAACTTCAACAAATCCAAAGCCGTTCATCAAAACCCCGATTGAACCAACCAGGCTGGCCTTGTTGACAAAAATTCTATCACTGGCTGCCGCTATATAATACCCGCCGGAGGCACAAATATCTGTAACGACTGAATAGATCGGTATATCTGGATGTTTCTCACGCAATCTGCGTATTTCATTATATACGTAGTCAGCCTGCACCGGACTTCCTCCTGGAGAATTAATTTTCAGGATAATGCCCTTGGTGTTTGCATTTTTGACTGCACTTCTCAAGCCTTCAATAATAACTTGAGCACTGGCCGGCTCACTGTCAGCAATCACGCCTTGAATATCAATCACAGCCGCATGTTTTTCATCACTGGATGTCATCTCTGATTTAAGCTGTGGATACACAGCGACGCCCAGTAATGTCAATAAATAAGTAAAGGTGAGCAGCTTGAAGAATATCCCCCAGCGCCTGGCTTTTTTCTGCTCATCAACCGCAGCAAACACCAGTTTTTCCAAGGTTTCTCTTTCCCAGTTATTGTCTTTCGTTAAGTCTTCTGAAGCAGGTAAATTTTGATTTTCCATGAGTTAATTCCTGAATTATATTACGCTGGATAAAGCACAGGTTTGTGGCAAACAATGCAACGGCTCAAATCGGGACAACACCTCTTTATCATGTGCACCGCATTCCACAGCTACCGCAAAAATCCCCGCATTTCTGGCCATTTGCATATCGTGTTCCGAGTCACCCACCATCAACGTTCGCTGTTTGCTGACCTGCATTTCATTCACAATTTCTTCCAGCATTAGTGGATCAGGTTTTGATGCTGTTTGATCTGCACTGCGGGTTATACAAAACAAATCCCCTATTCCAGTCCCATGCATCGCTTTTTGTAATCCCTCATTTTTTTTCCCTGTGGCTACTGCCAATTTATAGCCAAGTTGTTTAAATTCAAGCAACATCTCTTTTACTCCGGTAAACAAATCATCCGGAGACGGCTGTTTGGAACGAAAATATTGGGTGTATTTAGAAATAAACATTTGTTGCGTTTCGCGATCGACATCTGGAAACAACTTGAGCAGGGCATGCTCAATACTTAATCCTATAATGTCCTTTATTTCATCTTCTTCTGGCACGGGGTAACAACAATCAATTGCCGACTGCTGAATACAATGGACGATCCAATCGATTGAATCAACCAATGTTCCATCCCAGTCAAAAATTATCAAATCATATTGTCTTTTCATTGTTAAGTAACCTTTGCAATTCTTCCGGCAAGGGGGCTGTAAAATTCATTAATTCACCTGAGACAGGATGTTTAAAGCTTAGTGCTTCTGCATGCAAAAAAAGGCGATGAAACCCTTTTTGTTTGTAATGGCTATTAACATCTTCTCGACCATATTTCGTATCGCCAATAATCGGGTGTCCCATCCACGCGGCATGCACTCTTATCTGATGCGTCCGTCCGGTCTCTGGTTCCGCCTGGACCAGGGTTAACTGTTGAAATCGCTGTCTGAGGGTAAAACGGGTTATTGCCGACTTGCCTCGTTCATCAACACGTACAAAGCGCTCTCCTCCCTGATTCATATTTTTTAGTAGAGGCTGAGTAACTTTCTGTTTTTGATTGCGCCAGCTACCCTCCAGTAAAGCAACGTATGTTTTTTTTATCCCATCTCCCTGAAACATTTCATGCAGCGCAGTCAGAACACTTCTTTTTTTAGCAATCAACAGACAGCCGGATGTTTCTTTATCTAAACGGTGAACCAATTCACAAAATTTTTGCTGAGGTCGTAAATAACGAAAACCTTCAATGACACCTGATTGAATACCAGTGCCTCCATGTACAGCAAAACCTGAAGGTTTATTTAGTAACAAAAAACCTTCATCTTCATAAAGAATATTGGACTGCAAAGCTTCTTTTAATCTAGGCTGAAGTTGCACTTCTGCTGTATTCGTCGCGACTCTTACTGGCGGAATCCGCACTCTATCGTGTATTTTAAGTCGATATTTTGCATCCACCCGCCCTTTGTTTACACGCACTTCGCCTTTTCTTACGATTCTGTAAATTCTGGTCTTGGGGACACCTTTCAACTCACTAAACAGAAAATTATCCAGTCGTTGGCCGTCATTTTCTGGTCCAACGGTAACAAAGCGAACTTCAGGCTTTTTTGTGTCTACTGCGATTTTCATCTGTAAATGATAGCAATTTTCATCATAACTTGATGTTTAAATTGATGTAGCTGATAAAGGTTGTTATATTAGCGTTGATATTAGTTAAAAAATATGTATGTTATGTCCAAGCAGTTTTTTGAAACTCACAGATAAACGACTTAAATTCAAGTCATAAAACATAACGTATACATTTCAATACTGGCAAAAGTGTCAGTTTTTGAATACTGGGGGATTAATCGTTCGCCCCATGATGAACGAGACAGCTCCTGAAAAGGGCAGAAAGAATAATATACTGATTTACAAGAAGGAAGCATTCCTTCTAAAAAATAATACAAACAAAAAAACTTACGCTTTGTTACCAGGTAACTAACAGTTTTTTGCGAAGAGGCATTCTTCGCTTATTTCCCTTGATTTATCAGGCAAATAATAAAAGCAATCTCGGTTAGTCGAGAGACCAATGTCTTATATATTTTGAAGTTTGTAGTTGGAGTTAGCCTTAGCATAACTTTAAATCAGTGTACTTTCCTTCAGGGAGCGGTAATATTTTAAGGATTATTTAATGAAAAGAATGCTTATCAATGCCACTCAACCTGAAGAGTTGCGTGTTGCTTTGGTAGATGGCCAAAAACTCTATGACTTTGACATAGAAGTTCCATCAAAAGAACAGAAAAAATCAAATATTTATAAAGGCATTATCACCCGCGTCGAACCCGCACTAGAAGCTGCATTTGTAAATTATGGTGCAGAAAAACATGGCTTTTTACCGCTCAAGGAAATCTCGCCTCAATATAAAAGCGCTCAAAATTCGGGTGGAAATGATCAATCGTCTTCAACAAAGACAGTTAAAGAAGGCCAGGAAGTCATTGTTCAGATTGAAAAAGAAGAACGCGGAAACAAAGGCGCAGCACTTACCACCTACATCAGCTTGGCCGGAACTTATCTGGTATTAATGCCAAATAATCCTAAAGCCGGCGGAATATCTCGTCGCATCGAAGGCGAAACCCGCAGTGAACTAAAAGAAGCCATGGCAGCTTTAGAAATACCTGAAGACATGGGGCTAATTATCCGTACTGCCGGTTGCGGTAAAAGTACCGAAGAGCTGCAATGGGATTTAAACTATCTGCTGCAACTGTGGGAAGCCGTTGACAGGTCGAGCACTGAAAAAGCGGCTCCTTTTCTTATTTTCCAGGAAAGTAATATCATTATTCGTGCGTTACGTGATCATTTACGCAATGAAATTGATGAAATTCTGATTGATAACGAAGAATCTTTTAAACTTGTACAGAATTTTCTGCAACAAGTGATGCCGCATTTTTTAAGTAAAGCGCACCTGTATGCTGAATCTGTTCCTCTTTTCAGCCGTTATCAAATTGAGTCACAAATTGAAATGGCTTATCAGCGGGAGGTGACTCTACCTTCTGGCGGCTCAATTGTTATTGATCATACCGAAGCATTAACTTCGATTGATATCAACTCTGCCCGCGCCATTAAAGGCAGTGATATTGAAGAAACTGCATTAAATACCAATCTTGAAGCCGCTGATGAAATTTCCCGTCAACTGCGTTTGCGTGATTTAGGCGGTTTGTTTGTCATTGATTTCATTGACATGATGGCCAACAAGAACCAACGCCAAGTTGAAAGCCAATTAAAAGAAGCCCTGAAAATTGACCGTGCACGCATTCAAACCGGGCGTATTTCCCGATTTGGCCTGCTGGAAATGTCCAGGCAGCGCATAAGGCCTTCATTAGGCGATGCTACTCAACTACCCTGTCCGCGTTGTAAAGGGCAAGGGTCTATCCGCAACATCGAATCAGTCACGTTAGCGGTATTGAGAATCATCGAAGAAGAAGCAATGAAACCGGCGACAGAAAAGGTCATCGCACATTTACCTATCGACTGCGCCACTTTTCTACTCAATGAAAAACGTAACAGTATCCAGGAACTTGAGTCGCGCCTGAACGTTAATATTGTAGTGCTCCCCAGCAAACACCTGGAAACGCCTGCGTACGACATTGAACGCATCCGCATCTCGGATAATTCTGAGCAAAGAACCAGTCACGAACAACTTAAATCAGAATCACATGATGTGCCTGAATTTGTTAAGCATTCCAACCAAAAATCTGAAGCACCTGCTATCAAGGAATTCCTGCCGGAAGCCCCTATTCCTAACAGCCAGGCAAAATCTTCAGCCAGCCTGATTGCAAGATTCTGGCAAAAGCTGGTCGGCACACCTGATGACTCAGCATCAAGTACAGAATCCACTGAATCAGCTCAGAAAAAAACTGAACATAAACCGAAACCGGCCAGACCACATCAAAACAAAACAAAAAACGGTTCTTCAAAACCTCCAAGAAGACGCAACAACAGAAACCCTAACAGGCAAGAAAAGAAAACGGATAGCCATAAACAGCCGGCTGAATCCAACAATGAAGCCAATACAAATCCCACGGATTCTGCGTCTGATCAGCCGCAAAAAAGTAGAAACAACCGTCGTGGTCCCGCTCGCAGGAGACGCAATAATGGCAATAGACGCCCTTCCAACCGGACTCAAGCGGATTCAACAAGTAACGATGAATCTTCAAGTTCCGCAGCGAATAGCGAAAACAACGCTACAACATATTCAAACCAATTTGAAAAACGGCAGCGAGACTCTAAAAAGTCCACACAGGCGGGAGATAATTCGCCAGAAACCAGATCTGAAACAGTAGACTCAGATAGCTAGCCTCAATTGATATGAGGCTCGATAAGCCAATGACAATCACATTGGCTTAATAATGCTAAGTTATCCGGCCATCATCTCATCGGGGCGAATCCCCCGATGAGACTTTCAGCGCACGATGATAGCTGCAACCCGCTCTACTTAAAGAGATAGTTTTACACCCACCCAGCCAGCTCTTGGCATGCCAGGGGAGACAAAACGACCTTCGTCAAAAGCCGGACCGAGTACTTCATCGGCTTCGCCATAGACACCGAAGGTTTTGTAGTCGCGGTCGAAGATATTATCCAGTTTACCGAAAAAGCTGATATGGTCATTCACTTTCACTTCAGTTCTTGCATTAAATACCCAATAGCCAGCCAGTGGTGCAGTCAGATTGGCTTCATCGCCGCGGAAGAATTGATCGCCGTTGTATTGCATGTCGATAGCAATACTCCAGCGTTGCCACAATTCAACGCCAACTGAGGCCTTGAATAAATGTTCCGGCAACCCAGGAATGCGATCACCCCTGGTTACTGTGGCGGCCACAGCAGTATCTTCCGGGTTCTGAATGACGAAGCTGTCTTTGAAACGCGCATGCAAATACGTGTAATTGGTTGAAAAACTCCACTTATCAATGTCGCTAAACAGGTTCGGCATAGTTAGATTAAAACCGGCTTCTACTCCGTAGCGCTGAGTTTGCCCGACGTTACTGAAGAAACCTTCGCTGATGCTGCCACCCCCCCGGTTGAAGATAATGTCATCATGGTTTGTCGTGTGAAAGAACCCCAGATTCCAAGCCATCCCGCCTTGACCTAAAACCTCGGTAAATTGACCGCGTAAACCGGCTTCCCAGGATTTAGCTACCACTTGATCCAGCGGTGGGTCGGCAACAAAAGCATTGGGCAGACGGCATGGATCGTCTTCATCTGCACAACTTAATTCCATCGGCGTAGGCACTCGGGATGATTCACTGTAACTACCATACACTCCGAGATTATCTAACGCCTGCCAGGTAAAGCCTACCGAAGGATTGAAACGATCAAAAGTATGCTTGCCACTCAACTTATCCGGCCCATTGATATACTGGTTTTTTAATTCGATTTCGATATGGTTGTATCGACCGCCAAAACTGATGGTTAAATCTTCAGTTAACGAGAAACTCTCATTGAAATAGATACTCAAGGTTTCTGTCGTTGTGTTTAACCGAACCCGGCCTTCTTCAACCAGAACTCCACTACCAAGCGTACCTCGGGTATCGGTCAGTTCAGCCAACTCAGTATCAGATTCAAAATGTACGTCCGCATAATCATACGTGGCACCAATCACAAAATTGTTTTCGTGCCCAAGCACGTCCTGACTGAACATGGATTGGAAAGTACCGCCACGACTGCGCATATGGGTCTGACTGGTATTGTTGGTCGCTCCTTCAACGGCATCTGTCGCAATCACATTATTGCCGTTGACATCCTCAACCACTTCTTCGACGCCCCCCGGTTCTTCACATAACAAGCCCGCATTTGCCCCTAATAAACACTCTTCGAAATCACTGTCATCCCCATTAAATGTTTTGATACGATTTTGTCTGAAATAAGCGTTACCACTTAACAAAATGTCATCCGTCACATCAAAGGTTCCTGATAATTCGGAGAAAAACAGGCGGGTAACGGTCTGGTCTGGATGAGTAAAAACCGCTTTGCGCTCGAGATTATGCAATTGATCAGGCACTGCGCCATTACCTTTCAGCTTGTTGTCGTTGGCAGCCAGGGTTACATCCAGGCTGCCACGCTCTCCACGCCAGCTCAAGGTGCCCAAGACCTGTTTAACCTCAGAAGGCGAAAAATCTCGCCAGCCCTCTTCTTCAAAATGGTGCACGTCAATGTAATACCCCCAAGTGCCGTTATTCCAACCGCTCATAATTTCCTGTGCATGCCTTTCATACGACCCACCGGTCACTTCAAAATGGTGGCCGGGTGCGGAAAAACCGGTTTTGGTCTGAATATTAATCGCACCGCCCAGGGTGTTGAGGCCAAATAACGGGTTGGAGCCCGGACTTAAAGACATGGTATCGATAGCGCCAGGAGGTAATAAATCCCAGTTAACTGAATCGCCAAATGGCTCATTAAAGCGCACACCATTAACATAGACGGATAACCCTTGTGGCAAGCCCAGCAGAGGCGATGCGACGAAACCGCGATAATAAACATCCGGCTGAAACGGGTTGTTCTGCGCTTCATTGATATGCACACTGCCCAGATAGCGATTCATATAATCAGCCAATGACAATGCCTGAGTTTCCTGGATCTGCTCGGCTGTTACCGATTGCACATGAGCAGGTATTTTATCGGCAGACAGACCAGTCCCGGCCAGAGGGGTTTGACCGATGACCTCCATGGTCCCCAAATACTCCCCGGCATAACTTGAGTTTGCAGCAGCCATTAGCGTAAAACACAGAGCGCTATGATTAATTTTATTCATTTATTCTTATCAATTTACTTAACAAATCGTGTGATCATAATTAATGCATACTGCAATTGCTATAGCCGCAAGAAAAAACGGAATTTTTCCCGACTCGCTTGTTTTCATGCTCTTCAACACAGCATTCATCTAATTGGTTATAATTGAAGGTTAATTAAACACATTGCAATCTGCGATCGGGACTTATCTGCATTCCACATCTGCACCGTAATAACTCATTAATACACACGGGAAGATCAACTATGGCAACTTTTGAATCTAAATTTGAATCTTTATCCATCTGGCTTAATTCTCAGCCGATTTACCACCGCTTTCTGGACAGACCACTACAACAACGCTATGGGATTGTTGGCTCTGCTCTGTTTTTGTTGCTGATAATAACCACTGTTTCTTTGTACATGTTAAATGGCGAATACGCTGTTTACGGCTTTCTCGCCAGCATTCTGACAGGTCTTGCCACGGGTATCGGTGCCCTGCCTGCGATTTTTGTAAAGCACGTCTCCCCGCGTCTGTTTAACGGTATGCTGGGTTTGTCTGCTGGCGTCATGCTGGCAGCCACAGCATTTGCCCTGATTATCCCGGGCATCGAATTCGGTAACGAAGTCTGGCCGGGACATGGGTTGTGGATTGTGTCTTTGGGCATGTTGTTTGGTGGTGGTTTTCTACACCTGACTGATAATCGCCTGCCCCATCTGCATATCAAAACCAATTCAGAATATGACCTGGATTCAATCAAAAAAGTCTCTCTGTTTATTTTTGCCGTGACTATCCACAACTTTCCCGAAGGCATTTCCGTCGGCGTGGTATTTGGTGCCGGAAACCTTGATAATCACGGAACGATCATGGCAATGGCCATTGGGCTGCAAAACCTGCCGGAAGGCCTGGCCGTTGCCCTGCCGCTGATCGCATTAGGCTATAACAAATGGAAAGCGGTGTTGGTCGCAACCCTAACCGGATTAATGGAGCCTATTGGTGGCATCATGGGGGCAACCATGGTGGCTTTGTTTGGCCAGGTTCTGCCCGTTGCCATGGGATTTGCCGGCGGTGCCATGTTATTTGTAATCAGTGAAGAAATCATCCCGCAAACCCATAATAACGGAACCTCACGCACCGCCACATTCTCGTTGATGGTGGGATTTATTATCATGATGGTGATGGAACACCTACTCGGATAATGCAGTTGCGTTCAGGGGATGGAATTCACATCACCCCCTGAACCCCGACCAGGAATGACCGCTACGTCATCAAACGATAAGGCAAGATGGCGGCGCCCTTCCAACAAGTCCAGTATCTCCTTACCCACCATACTGTAACGCCAGCCTTTTAACAGCACATTCTCTTCACCAAACAGCAGTTTTTCCAAATCCTTGCGGGTCGCCAGGATAACCGGATTGAGAGCATTTTCTTCCGCGCGTATTCTAACGACTGCAGTCATCACATCCAGAACAGCCTCCTGCTGCTGACTCTTCTTTGGAGGGCGTTTATCATCGTGTAATGGAATTGGCGATTGTTCCCGTGCTTGCGCAATTAATGCGCATGTTTTTTTTCCATGTCGACCTACAAACGATGAATTGATATTCCTGACCTTGGCCAGCTCACCTAAATGGGTCGGCTGTAATTTCGCCAACTCCAACAGCATTTCATCGCGAATCAGCCAGTTACGTGGCTTGTCCATGTCCTGTGCCGTTTCTTCCCGCCACAGGCTTAATGCCTGAATAATCGACAACTGTCGGCCGGTCAATTTGTTTTTCCCCTTGATGCGCAGCCAGGCATTTTTTGGCTCAAGCTGATACAAGCCCGGATTTTCCAACGCCTTAAAATCATCTTCCAGCCACTGCAAGCGGCCTAAATCATCCAGCTTTTCACACATGATTTGATAAATCTGGCAAAGATAAATAACATCATCCGCCGCATATTTGATTTGCGCCTCGCTCAACGGTCGCTCTGACCAGTCCGTACGCGTATGGGCCTTGTTCAAATTGACATTCAAAAAACTGGACACCAGCATGGCATATCCGGGATTTTCCTGAAAACCCAACAATGGTGCGGCTATCTGGGTATCAAACACCGGCTGCGGAACTTTTCCAGTGATTTGGAAGAAAATTTCAAAATCCTGCCGACACGAATGCAGCACTTTGGTAAGATCAGGCCGATATAACTGCTCAAATAAAGGTGATAAATCATCGAGTTGCAGCGGATCTACGCAGGCGACCCAATCGGGCGTTGCCACCTGCAACAGACAAAATTTGGGGTAATAGGTTTTTTCTCTAAGAAACTCGGTATCAATCGCTATCCATGAAACCAGACTGATCTGATGGCAAAGGGCGTATAGTTTTTCTTCGTTATCGATGTATTGTATGGTCATGTGCAAACAATAGCATTTTTTCACCGTGAATTTGAATCCGTCACAAGAAATAACTTACTCCGCAGCTGGATCGTCAAACCTGCTGTTTGTGTACGGTACTTTGCGTAAATCCATTGGCCACCCTTCCTACACTTATTTAAGTCACTACAGTGATTTTGTTCATTATGGCTGGTTTCCAGGTCATTTATACGTCGTCAACAACTACCCCGGCGCAATCTTTGATCCTGACTCTCAAAACAAGATCTTCGGTGAAATATATCAATGCCCTGCCATAGAAAAATTACTGCGTCGGCTGGATCATTACGAAGAATGCAGCGAAAAATTCCCAAAACCACACGAATATATCCGCCGTCAACTGCCAATTAACCTGACACAAAACCAGGTCACCGCCTGGGTTTATCTTTATAATTACCCGACCGAAAAGCTGCGTCTGATAGAAAGCGGCGATTATCCACTTTACTTGTCTAAAACTTCGCGCACCGTATGAAAGCCATCGCCTATCAACACATCCTCCCCCTGGAACACCCCGAATACCTGCTGGATATTGAAACCGCAACGCCTTCTCCAGAGAAGAATGATATCCTGGTCGAAATCAAGGCCATTGCGGTTAATCCGGTAGATCTTAAAATCCGTCAACGGGTGAGCCCGCCGGAAGGCGAATATAAAATACTCGGCTGGGATGCTGCAGGTGTGGTCATTGATAAAGGTTCTAAAGTCTCTCGCTTCAACATGGGCGATGAAGTCTGGTATGCCGGCGCATTGCAACACCCGGGATGTAATGCCCAGTATCAGTGTGTTAATCAGAACATCGTCGCGTTAAAACCGCAAAACCTGAGTTTTACAAATGCCGCCGCCCTGCCCTTAACAGGCCTGACCGCCTGGGAATTACTGTTTGACCGCATGCAAATACCGATGAAAGATGCAGGAACATTGCTCATCACCGGAGCAGCCGGGGGTGTCGGCTCCATTATGATCCAACTGGCAAAAGTGCTTACCGGATTGACGGTGATCGCGACCGCATCACGCCCCATAACCCAACAATGGGTCAAACAAATGGGTGCCGATCGAGTGATCGACCATCATCAAGCATTAAAACCCCAGCTGAAGGCTTTAGATATTGAACAGGTAGACTATGTCTGTAGCCTGACCCATACCCAGCAACATTTCTCGGAATTAGCCGAATGTCTGGCACCACAGGGAAAACTTGGCCTGATTGATGATCCAGAACAGCTGGATATTCGTCTATTAAAACAAAAAAGCATCTCGCTGTATTGGGAATTTATGTATACCCGCTCCATGTTCAACACACCGGATATCATCAGGCAACATGACATCCTGAGCGAACTTGCCATCCTTTGCGAGCAACATAAAATTGCATCTACCCTGCACCAGCAGCTGGGCATCATCAATGCAAGCAACCTGAAGCAGGCGCACCAATTAATATCTACCGGTCAAAGTCTGGGAAAAATTGTTCTGGAGGGCTTTTAATTTTTAAACGCCAACCTTTAAACGTAGCAGTCAAAATAAATTGACTAAGAAATATTTTAAAAAAATTTTATATATTTCACATATAAATTTTATTTGGACTATGTTTATTTATGTCAAATATTTTTGGCACATAGCAACTCAACCAAGAAGCTATCTCCCTTATTGTTTCACTGATTACCGAGATATTAAATGAAAATAAATCAACACTCCCTACTTAACCTGATTTTCTTTATTATCCTTTCTTTAATTTCGCCGTTGAGTCTGGCCGCCGATCCTATAGGCGGTGGAGGCATTCCTGGCGGCGGCGGAGGAACCCCCGTTCCAGAACCATCAACCTTGATTTTACTCGGTTTTGGTGGACTGGTTTTTTTGATGCAAAAATTAAAACGATAATCGTTTTCAGCCAGTCAGGGACGACTGGCTCTTAACAACACCAAAAAATCAACCCGATTCAGGGATATCGTCATTTTTTGGTTTATCCTGCATAATCAAGTAATACACCACCGGTATCACCACCAGCGAAAACAGGGTGGATGCAATGATGCCGAAGATAAAGCTCCAGGCCAGCCCGGAAAATATCGGATCGAGTACGATCATGGCAGAACCGAAGACTGCGGTAATGGCGGTTAAAAAGATCGGTATCATGCGTGTTGCGCCAGCTTCTATTAATGCTTCTGCCAGGGTAATCTCTTCATCGCGGTTATAAGTGCGTTCAATAAAGTCGATGAGGATGATGGAGTTTCTAACCACAATGCCGGCCAGTGCGATCATGCCGATCATGGCTGTCGCCGTAAAATACACCGGATTGGCATACTCACCCACCTCCTGGGTAAACAAATTTATAAACCAGAAACCCGGCATAATGCCGATCACTGTTAAGGGAATGGCAATCATCATAATCAGCGGGATGCCCAGCGAACCGGTCTGTCCCACCAGCAAGACATAGATCATCACCATCGCCGCCGCGAAGGCCAGGCCCAGGTCGCGGAAGACATCGACGGTAATTTTCCATTCCCCTTCACCGGCCATATCTGCGTGGTAGCCAGGGGGTAACGGGTTTGCTTCGATGCTTTCAGCTAAATCCAGTACCGCTTCCACCGGGCTACGCCCCGCCATTTCGGCGGTCACATAAGACAAACGCTTCAGGTTCTTGTGAAAAATTGTGCGGCTACCATTTTCCTGCGCCATGTGTCCGATTTCACTCAACGGGATTAACTTGCCTTGATCGGTTTTGACGCGTAAAGCCAGCAAATCCGCCGCCGATGAACGCAAGGCGCGCGGTAACTGCAAATGAATCAATAAGGGCTGTCTTTCTGTCACGATGTGTACCGTTCCGGCTGTTTGCCCTTGCAACGCCAGTTTTAACGTGTGTGCCACCTGTTCAGCCGTGACACCGTTCAGGGCGGCCTTTTCACGGTTCAATTTAAAATGCAGTTGTTCGTGGTCTGCTTCGACATAATCATCCACATCGACCACCCCAGCGGTTTGTTGCATACGCGCACGCACATCATTGGAGACCTCAATCAATTGTTGATAACTGGCTCCCGCTGGCCCATAAACTTCGGCCACCAGGGTCGATAATACCGGCGGCCCTGGCGGCAGTTCGACAATCTTGATATTGGCACCAAACTGCTTGGCAATGCGTTCAATGTCGGGTCGCATACGCAAGGCAATTTCATGCGATTGTTGCACCCGTTTTTCCTTTTCCAGCAGATTGATACGAATATCGCCGACAAAACTGCCCTGACGCAAATAATAATGGCGCACCATGCCGTTAAAATCCATCGGTGACGACACACCGACATAGCTTTGGTAGTCGGTCACTTCATTGACTGTTGACAGATAGCGCCCGACTGCAGCGACGACTGCATCGGTTTGCTCCAACGTAGTGCCGCGCGGCATGTCGATAATCAACTGCAGCTCGTTCTTGTTATCAAACGGCAACAGTTTAAGCGGTACGACCCGCGTGACCGCCAGCATGGTGGATGCAACAAACGCGATAAACACAGCCAGTAAAAACCAGCGGATGCGCGTGTTGCTGGCGATAATCGGCTGAACAATAGAGCGATACAGTCTAAAGCCGAAGGTTTTTTTAATATCAAAGGGCTTGTCTTCAGCCTTGCCATAGTCACTGCGCAGCAGGCGATAACTGGCCCACGGTGTGACGGTAAAGGCAATAATCAGCGACAGCAGCATGGCTATGGGCACATTAAATGCCATCGGTGCCATGTACGGCCCCATCATGCCGGTGATAAAAAACATCGGTACAAATGACAGAATTACGGCAAACGTCGCCAGTATCGTTGGCGGTCTGACTTCATCAACGGCGGTCAACAAGGCGCGCAGTGGCGGTTCTTTACGCAGTTTGTAATGCCGGTGAATATTCTCCACATCCACAATCGGGTCATCCACCAGCAAGCCCAAAGACAAAATCAATGCAAACAACGTCACCCGGTTAATCGTATACCCAAACACCAGATCGCAAAATAAGGTCACGGCAAACGTCATCGGCACGGCCAGTGACACTATCAATGATTCTTTCAAACCCAGTGACAAAGCCAGAATAAAAATAATCGTCACCACAGCAATCACCAGGTGCTTGATCAATTCATTTGCCTTATGGTTGGCGGTTTCGCCATAATCGCGGCTGACGGTGACCAGTACATCATCAGGAATGATGGTGCCACGCATCTGTTCGGTCATGTGCAATACTTTTTCGGCCACACTGACCGCATTACTGCCCTTGCGTTTGGCAATCGCGATAGTTACCATTTCACGCTCTTCTCCAGCCACCGGCGCATTGCCCACCGCATACCCGATAGTTTTCATTTCATTAACGGCTGGACCAAAACCGATGCGCGTGTAGTGTGCCGGATCTTGCGCACCATCAATAATCTCTGCCACATCACGCAGGTAAACCAGACGCCCATTCAGGCTTTTTATGACGGTGGCCGCGACCTGTTGCGGGGTTGTAAAATGCGGCCCGGCTTCCACCAGGATTTGCCGTCCGCCGCGGTCAAAGGCGCCCGCCTGCACATTCACATTATTGTTGGCCAAGGCCTGTTTGACTTCCATCAGGGTAATTTGCCTGGATGCTAGTTTAACCGGGTCGGGATACACAGAAATCTGCCGGGATGCAGCACCCACCACCCAGCTTTTGCCAATGTCTTCCGTGGTACGCAAGCGCTCGATCAACTCATCGGCAATGCGGCGTATGGCCATCGAATCATAGACATCGGTTTGCGGCGACAGGGTTAGCATCACCGTTGGCACATCATCAATTTCCACGGGTTTGACCAGCCAGTTAGTCACGCCAGGTGGAATCATGTCTTGATGAGCGAGTAGTTTATCGCGGGTTTTAATCAGGCTTTCCTCCAGATCCTCACCCACGTAAAAGCGTACCGTCACCAAAGACTCACCCGGACGCGATGCCGAATACACATATTCCACACCACTGATCTGACGCAACAACATCTCCAGCGGCGTGGTCACCAGCATTTCAATTTCCTCGCTGGACGCGCCGGGGTATTGTACGAAAACATCCATCACCGGCACGATGATTTGCGGGTCTTCTTCGCGCGGCGTCAATATCAAGGCCGCCGCCCCGGCCAGCAATGAGATAATCAAAAACAGTAATGACAGGTGCGATGTGGTAAACAGCCTGACAATGCTGATGGTTAAACTGTCTTTTTGCGGTTCCATGTTGTCTTTACTCATGTGCATTCCCGGCATCCATCAAAATAGTTTCGCCTTCACGCAGGCCGGATAACACTTCCAGTTTCTCGCCCTTAGTTTTTCCGGTGCGGATATGACGCGTGTATACCTGGTCATCGTGCACAATTTTCACCGCTTCCAATTGGCCAAACGTTTGCACTGCAGACTGTGGCACCAACAACACATCCTGATCATCCTCACAGCTTTGTTCCAGCCAGGCAAACAAGCCGGGAATCAAGCCTTCGGACGAAGACAAGGCGGCTTTGACACGTTGCGTGCGGGTATGCGGATCTATTTCCGGCACAATTTCATCTATTTTTCCGGTGACTCTACGATTAAGACTGTCGATGCGAATATCCACCTGTTGCCCTAATACGATTCGCTTGGCGCAGCGCGTGGGTATTGCCGCCTGCAATTGCAAATCATCCGGTTTTTGCAGAATAACAATCGGATCATTTGGCAAGCCCATATCGCCGGGTTCTTTCAAGCGTTCGCTGATAATGCCGTCAAAAGGGGCTTTAATAACATTTTCATTGAGATTGACTTTAACCTGTTTGAGCGCACTGGCGGCTTGCGCTACGGCTGCTCTGGCCGCTTTAGCCTGTGCTTCAACCGCCTCTAGCGTTTGCCGCGTAGCCGCTTCTTTGCTGTACAGATCCTTGGTTCTTTTTTCATCAGCAATGGCCTGTTTGGCATGCGCCCGCGCCGCCTGCAACACGGCACTCACTTCCTGGTAAGCCGCCTGTAAACCCTGTTTATCAAGGCGCGCAAGTACATCCCCTTGCTTGACGGCATCCCCTACATTGACGGTGACTTCAAGAATACGCGCATTCAATTTAGGCGCCAGTTTAGCCACGCTGCGAGAACGTAAGGTGCCCGGCCATGACAGCGTGTTATCAGTCAGCTCTTTGCCTACAGTCAAGGTTTTTGCACCGACCGGCAAGGCCGCCAACGTGTGTGGCGTCGTACCGGGATTGGTTTTTTCCGGCCCACCAATAATGCCCAGTGAATATAACACCACCAGCAATAATGCAACGCCGGAAAGCACAGGGAGTAACCATTTGTTTTGTGTTATTTTTTGCATGGTGAGTTCTCTTATTTCCAAATACCAATTGCCTGATTTAATTGCGCTTGGGCACGCAGGGCATCAAACTTTGCTGAAATACGCCGCACATAGGCTTTATCGCGCGCCAGTTCGGCTTCTATATAGCGTGTTACTGTGACTGTGCCTGCCTTGCGTTGCTCTTTAACCATACGCAATGCCTCTTCTGCAGCTGCCACCGAAGCCCGCGTCACATCCAGCCGTGCCAGCGCTTCCTGTTGTTTTAGCCAGGCCGAGTTGACTTCATTTTCTATGTGTAAGCGGGTTTGCCGGATACTTTTTTCTGCCATGGCTAGCGCATATTCCGCCTGTTTAACCTTTTCACTGGTGCGGAACCCATTAAAAATATCCAGCTCCACGCTGACACCGGCGGTCACATTATCCCGATGGGTACTAAAGTCCAGGTTTTTGCTGTCTGAACCGTAACTGACAAAGGCATCCGCGCGTGGCAGATAAGCCCCTTGCGCCGCATCCAGTTGACTTTTGGCCATTTCCAGGCGCGTATTGACGGCTAACATTTCTGGTCTTTGTGCTATCGCGGCATCCAGTAATTGATTAAAATCCTGGGCTGCATTGGGTAGCGCAATGTCGTCGGATAAATCAATCAGTAACGCTTGCCCGGCATCCAGTCCCATGAGGGTTTTCAACCCGGTCAACGTCAATTCAAGCGCATTCCCGGTTCTGATTTGCGCATCTTTGGCTTCGGCCAGCTGCACCTGCAATGACAAGACATCAGACTTTAATTCCGAACCAGCCTCGTATCGCGCCTGACTTTGCTTAAGTTCACTGCTCACCGCCGCAATGGTACGTTGACTGACTTTATGTTGTTCAAATGCCGCTAAATAGGTATAGAAGGTTGCACTGACGGCCTGAACTAATTGATTACGCATCGCCGCCCGATCCTGTTGAGCGGCTTCCACGCCAGACTCGGCAGCGTTCAGGCGATGGCTGTCCTGCCCGCCTCTGAATAACGCATAACGGGCGGTAATCTCGGGTCGGTAATTATCTGTACCGCCTGGATGATTAAAATCCGTCCCGGTTAAATTCAGGCGCCGTTGCGAGATGATCATGCCAAACGCTCTGGAAGGATTGTCACTGTGCTGATACGACAAGCGGCTGGTGATTTGCGGATAAAAATTGGCCATGGCTTCGCCTACTTGCGCTTGCGCCTGCCCAATTCTATCCTGCATGATTTGCAAATCAGGGTTATTATCCAGCGCATAATCAATGGCCTGTTGCAATGAATAGCGCGTTTCCGCCGCCAGTTGAAAACTGCTCAACGACATCAGGCACGGCAGTATAATCAAAAACAGTTGTTTAAATTGCATAAATAAGTATGTTTTAGTTTATTAGCAAATGTTAATATTATACATCGATTTTATTTAAGCCTTCCTACTAAGTAATGACATATTGATGTACAACAAAAAATCTAAAATTATTTTATTGGTTTCCCTGTTCAGCCTGACAAGCCAGGCTTTTATCAATCCGGCTCTGGGGCGCTCTGCCATTTCCAATGCCTGGGAAATGGAGCCGCTCATCCTCAATGACCTGCAAGGCGACCCGCAAAATCTTTATCAGTGGCAGGGCCAGGTCATTTTGTTAAATTTCTGGGCCACTTGGTGCGCCCCCTGCCAGGTTGAGATTCCTGATTTCATTGATTACCAGTCACGCTATGCAGATCACGGTCTGCAAATCATCGGCGTGGGTCTGGATGAGATCAAAAAACTCAAAAACTTTGTGCGTACTACCGGCATCAATTACCCCATCCTGCATGCTGCCCCTGAGCGTCACTATTCTTTATTAAAAAAATGGGGTAATTCTTATGGCGTCTTGCCCTTTTCTGTCGTGATTGATCGCGATGGCCGTTTTGTTTATATGCAACAAGGCATTTTAAGTGAACGGGCTTTCCAGCACTATGTCGAGCCATTGTTAACGCAACGCTGATCCATGCTGACTCTTTTCAAGGTTGGCAATATGCCATTGCAATGGATACTTTTCTGTCACCTCTCGTAAATAGTCGGTCATTTTTTGCGCAATGAACTTCTGTTTAACGCGGTCTTTTATCGCCGCAAAGTGTTTGCGTACTCCCAGCTTGCGATTCACAATCATGACCACGTGCCAGCCTTTTGCTGTTTTGGTGACCTCGCTGACTTGATTGTCAGGCAGGTTTTTGATGGCCTGCTCAATTTCCGGCAAGCCACTGCCCTCAGCTAACCAGCCCATATCCCCGGAGCGCTGGCGACCAAACGGATCAATACTGAATTGAGCCGCCAGTTCGAACAGGCTTTCGCCCTTGAGGATGCGCTCGCGCAACTGCATGGCCTGCTGTTGATCGGCGACCACCAGCTGACCAATCTGGCGGCGTTCTGGCACATAGGCAATCTCGGGGTGTTGTTGAAAGTAGTGACGCAACACCGCCTCGTCCTGTAGCCAGTCCTGCTCTTTTTGAGCCAGTAACAAACGTGTGGTGAGATCTTTTCCGTAATCCGCCAATTGAGCTTCAATCTCTGTATTCGTCTGACTGGCCGCGTAGGCCATTAATGTCAGGTCAATCCATTCATTCACCTTGTCGATGATGCGCTGCTTGTCAATTTTGACCTTAGTGTCTTTGCCAAGCAGGTCAGCATAGGTGATCCTGATATTCTGTCCCTGAGCCAGAACGCTATCGGCTTGTGGCTGCTCATCCAACAGCTGAAAATAGGTTTGCACGCCCGCCTGCTGTCTGAGTTCGTGAATGCGTTGTGCCTTTAAGGTTTTGAAATTTTTGGCAATATAGGCTGACTTAGCCGCCTCGATTGCGTCACTTTGCCCGCCAATTTTGTCTTCTATGGCCTGCAAATCCTGCGCGGGAATGCGGATGGACTTGCTCAGCTTTTGCAGATATTTTTGTGCCAGCAAGGCAGTTTTAAAATTGCCCATCTCTTGCTGAAATATCTCACTGTGTTGAATACCGCTGGCCACGGCTTCCTGATAAAGCGCCTCTGCCCGCGCCAGCCGCAACAACATATCACCACGCAAATAGGCCTGATCTTGTTCATCCATTGCCGGAAACTGGGTGGCAAAAGGCGCTGCCTGCATGGCAGATTCTAATTGTTGTTGTGTAACCTGGCCGGATGCGCCAATGGTCACCAGCACGTTATTCGCCCAGGCGGCACTGCCCTGGATGATACTTAATACGAATAAGAAAAGTATATGCTTCATGTTCTTCTCATGTCTTGAATGTGAACAGTAAATCCAAAAAAAACCAGCGGGCAATGCGTACCTTGCAACACGCCCTCATTTTCCCGACAGCATTCGTCACATTATTTAGGGTTTTTACCGCCCAAATCGTGCGCATTTCCATGAATCCAGCTAATTGCCGCATCCAGGTCATCCTTGATTTTTTTGCCTTTCCAGGTCAATGCTTCTGCTACAATCGGCACCCCAGATTTATTTACTTCGTGGCAGGAGGCACACAATAATGGCCCATGACTGCCATCCGGGTTGTATTGCGCGGCTTGTTTATAGGTGGTGGTATCGACAATTGGCCTGACTGGATACAAGCCATGAATTGATTCATGACAGGCCTGACAAGCCAACCCGGCATGCCCTTTTGAATAACGCATCAAACTGTATTTGCCCGGTTGATTAATCGGATAAGCCACCCCCCCCTGGCCTTCCACATACGGCGGCGCATGGCAATCCGCGCAATGCGGCGCGCCTGGTGATAACCAATAGTCACGCCCATGACTGGCGGCATCATAAGGCACGGCGGCAATACCGGTGGCATCATCAGGTAATTGCAACGATGCCAGCTTGGCGGAAGGATTGGCTGACAACAAAGCCACATTCACATCGCCGTCTTCATCCTTACTGACCAGTGGTTGACCGTCTTTAGTGGCTATCACGCCAATATCTGGCACCAGGCGGTCTTTCGCCCAGGTCAGCAAGATTCCGGATTTTCCTGGAGTATCATGGCCTTTCTTGTCCAGAACCACTTTTGGATCCAGATATTTTTGTTCCAGTGTTTTACGATCAACGCCAATGGCTTTGGCAATCTCGTCCAGGGATTTATTACGGATGGTTTCCCCGGTTTGTTTGAAGGCATTCTGTAAATTATCGCGTTGATAAAGTTCACGGGATAACTGACTGTGGCAGTTGGTACACCACATGCCCTTCCCACCTTTGCCATTACCGATGTTGGACACATTGGCCTGCATCCATTTGCCAATCTCGTTCAGATGCTCGGGCGTCCCGGCACCGTCTTTGTCCTTATCCGGGTTGGAATGTACATCACGTCCAGCAAAACAGCCGCCCTTACTGTCACGGTTATCTGCTGTCGCAAAAAAGTTTTCTCCACCCGGAGTAATGGGATAGCCATCCATAGAACCATCCTGTCTGTGCGCCGGATGACACCCGGCACAAGTGCCGCTGCGCCCTTCTTCATCGGGCAACGGACGGATGGTCTGATGCACACGGTGTAACGCTTCTGACAGCGGCATAATCGGAGTATCCCAGGATTCGCGTTTATCACCGCCAGACAATACCTGGGCCACGCCTTTGGATTGCAGCACCCCAATCACATTATCCGCATGGCATTGCTGACACAACACCGGGTCGTTCCCCAGGCGGTTGTGTGTAGAGCGGCTGGATGGGTCATAGTTGGCCAGAAATTGCGTGCCGTGGCGGGCATCATGAATTTGCAGGATAGAAATCGACGTGGCTTTCAGATTAGCCATGTAATCAGACGCATTCAGGCTTTTCCAGAATGCTTTTTCCTGTTTGTATAAGATAAAGGTATCGCCATTGGCATTATCATTGGAATGACAATTGGCGCAATTAGGCACATCAATCGGATTGGTGCCGATAAAGCGCACAGGCTTGCCGCTATGGCTGTCAATCACCGGTTTGCCGGATTTGGCATCGACTAATCCCACCCAGGCTTCCTGATAAGGACGTATATCGCTTTCGACAATTTCCAGCGGGCTTTTCTTCATTAACTCATCGTAAAACGGGGTTAATGGTAAGCCTAAGGCATCCCAAATCCCAGGGTTGGTCAGCACAATCGGCACATTATCCAGTACCGGCGATTTGGTATAGACTATCGTCCCTTCATCACCGGTGTAATGCAGATGGCCATTTTTCAACGGCTGTCCGGAAGGCCCAGCATCACGCGGAATCGGCAGCTCGATACCAATACGCAGTTTTTCACTGTCCTTACTGGTTTTGTTGGGATTACTGCCTTTTAAATCCTTATAAATATACAGGTGGGTAAAATAGGCATTTCCCACATTTTCGTTGTCTGTGTATTTGCCATCCTTGTTCACGTCATACGGAATATTCCAGTACGCCAGCTTGGTTCCTTCTGCAAAGGTATTGTCAATATGCCCATATTCCAGTTTCATGCGTTTTTTGCCATCCACTAATACCGTCGGGTGGTTAGGGTCGGCTTTTAATAATCGCGGAAACTGGTAGGGGCCGGTTGCGGTTTTAACCACCTGGCTTTGGATTGAGTTGTAGGGCGGCAGAATACAACAATACGAAAAATCAAAGCCGGTGCAGTGCATACCCAACTCGTAATTGATCGTAATGTTGTAATCATTTTTCGGCTTTTGCTGATTATTGGCAACCGGGGTGCTCAGCGGCGCATTGCGCATCAGTTTGTCTTCCGCAGACGACTGATAAGGAATGTACTTTGCCGCCACCGGGCTGATACACACACTACTAAACAATAATGTTGCCAAAATCTTGTACATGATGCTACCTCTTCATCTGGTGATAGTATTGCGCGAGTTGTTTGATATCGTCCTCGGTTAAGTATTGGGCAATCAAACGCATGCGACTGTAAATATCGTTTTTCCGCACACCAGTTTTATATTCCGTTAATGTATTGATGAAATAATTGACCTGCTGCCCCGACAACGCAGGAATATCCTGCCTTTCTCCCTGACCTCGGCTACCATGACAGGCAAAACACGGCGGAATGATTTTTTTACCATTGCCTTTTTCCACCAATCTTTCAGCTTTTTTCAACGCGGCCTTATCAAGCGCTTTTCCTTGTGCAGGAGGGAGCGAGGCAAACCAGACGGCCAAATCGGCAGCATCCTGTTTACTCAAGCCTTCAGCGACAGAATTCATCAATGCATTCTCGCGCTTGACATCGGCATAATCGCGCAGTTGCTTATAGGTATAGGTCGCCAGTTGTCCTGCCAGGGAAGGAAAATCATCCATCTGGCTGATCCCCTTTTCACCATGACATCCGGCGCAAGATGCGGCCAATTGCCCGCCTTTTTGCACATTGCCTTGTTTAACAAAATTAAGCAGTTGCGGCGTCCAGGCAATATTCGAGGCGGGCTCGGCTAATGCAAAACCAGGGACGAATAGCCATATCATTAATAATTGTCTCATTTTAATATCCCCATGCACTGGAATCGAAGGTATCCATAAAGAAGAACTGTAATATTGGAATACCGAAACTGATTGCCATCAGCACAGCAATGGTCTTGTTCCATAATGAAAAGTCATTCAAATATTCCGGCAGGTTTTTGACCGGATGCAAAGGTTCGGCGTATTCCAGCACATAGTCGTTTTCAGTTTCGCTGACATCCGACATCCAGGTTTTAGCCAGAATATAAATAAACAACACGGCGGAACCCAGCATAATCAAGCCACCAAAAATCATCGCCAGCTCGTAAGGCTGCCAGGACAAGGTCAGCAAGTTGTTATACGCCACACTGGAAATACGTCGCGGCTGACCCAATAGCCCCAGTACATGCCACGGAGTGGTTAAAATACAAATACCAATAAACCAGGTCCACAGTTGCACCAGCGCCCAGTTATTTGAATACAGTGGTTTTTTGGTCAACACCGGCCATAAATAGTAAGCGATGGCAAAGTACATGATGATCGTAGTACCGGCAAAGATCAGATGAAAATGCCCAGGCACCCACGCGGTATTGTGGACCATCGCATTCATCGCATAGCTGGCATTTACAATGCCGCCAAAGCCGCCAAAGATAAGCATCAGCAAGGATAAGATGACCGCCAGCACCATACTATTCGTCCACGGCAACGAGCCGATCCAGCCAAACAGGCCTTGACCACCGCGCAAGCGCCCGCCAATTTCCAGCGAGGCTATCACGGTAAACCCGGTAACGAAGGTGGGTAAGGTGACAATAAATGTACCAATACCATGCAGAAGCTTCCAGCCGCTGGCCTGTTCTGGATCCATATACAGATGATGAAAACCAATCGGCAGACTGAAAACCACTAACACTAAAAATGCGGCGCGTGCAGCTTCTTCGCTGAACAAGAATGAGCCGGCCTGTTTCGGCACGAAGACATAAAAAGCGATGTAGGCAGGGATTAGCCAGAAATAAACAATAGGATGCAAGGTCCAGGCAAACAACGTTCTCGCCAGCCCCGGATCAATCGTATCAATCCAGCCCAGCGACCAGGGAATCAATAAAAACACCACTTCCAGAGCCACTCCGGCGCTGGTCCATAGCCATAATAATGCATTGGCGGTGGTCGCAAACATGGCTAGCGGTACATTTTGTCCTGGGTTGTCCTTTTTCCACTGATAAAACATCACCAGCATAATGCCGCACCACACCCAGGAACCTACAACCAATAGTGTGGCTCCAATATAAAACATCGGGTCTGCCTGCACGGGTGGATAAAATGTGTACAGCACTGAAGCCAAACCGCTCAGCAATGGAATCGCTGCCAACACCACGCCGGTCAGAGCAATCCAAAACCCTGCCCAGGCCAGTAGCGGATTCCATACGGGAATTTTTAGGGTACTGCTGGCCGTGTAATAACCAAACCCCATAATAAAAAACGTGGTGAGCACATACGCCATTAACACGCCATGCGTACTGACCGAAGCAAAATACACCGCAGGCGATTCCAGCGCGGGAAATATTCCGCTGCGCTCTAATACCTGATACTCGCCGAGAATACACGCCACAATAAATGCAGCAAACGCGACTGACATGTGACTTAATGCCAGTTTTCTTTCCACACTATCATTCATCATTGTCTGCCCTGTTCATGCTGAGTTGAAGCTGCTGCCATTCATCTTTTTCAAGCACATTGATCTTGCTCCACATGTGATCGTGTCCCAATCCGCAATATTCATTACATAGCGCAGGATATTCGCCCGGTTTGGGGAAGGATGTTTCCACTTGGGCCACGTACCCCGGTACCACCATGGTGCTCATGTTCGTCATCGGAATATGCACACCATGCAACACATCGCTACTCACCCAACGAAATGTCATTTTGGTTTCGGCAGGCACGCTGATTTCTTTGGGTAAAAATGAATAGCGACCAGCAATCATGCGTACCACGACCTGCCCTTCGCCATCTACCTGTACGCCAAGATTTTGTTCAGCGAACTCCTCGCTTAGATGCAAACGCGCCGAATCGATGGTTTCCACATTACTTGGCGCATTGATATTATGAAACAAGGCATCCAGCATGATGATGCCAATGAAGAAAGCACAAATGCCCAATGCAATCTGCACCCATTGTTTTTCTAATGGATCTATATGCATGCTGGCCCCTAATTAATAACGCCGCGCGGTAAAAACACCCCGTAATACAGGAACAGCCAGCCAATCACCATGCTGCCACTTACCAGAAGCATTAATGCCCAGGTGCCTTTTGGTGGACTTTCAAGAATTTTTTTTCGTTCTTCTTCAGATAAATCAGTCATGCCTTCCTCTTTATATATTAGAATATAACTATATTTGAAATACGTTCTATGCTTTAATATTAGCATGGTTTAACCTTAATATGAAAGTGGAATTGGGAAGAGACGCTATGTCAACCAAATCTATAATAATTTATGTATCCGGTATGCATTGCAGTGGATGTGAACAGACGATAGAACATGCGCTTTCTTACTTACCGGGAATCATTACAGTCAGCGCGGAATATAAGACCGGACAAGTACGAATAGGCTATTCAGCCGACATGCTTACACTACAACAGATCAGTCGTGTCATCGAATACAGTGGCTATCTGGTCAATGGTCAGAAAAAACCGTTGATGACGCGAGTGTTTGATCTGCTGATTTTTTTTATTCTCTTTTCCTGTGTAGCTTTGCTTGCCTTGTGGGGTAAAGGGCTTATGCCTGATCTGCTCCCGACATTACATGCCAACATGAGCTACTCCCTGTTGTTTGGTATTGGCTTTCTGACCGGTTTTCACTGTATCGGCATGTGTGGCAGTTTTATACTCAGTTACAGCAAAAACAGTCAGACGCTATTTGCAAAAATCATTGATCATGGCGCGTATGCCGTTGGCAAAATGGTTTCATATTCTGTCATTGGCGCTGGATTTGCCCTGATGGGTGCAACACTGATAATTACCATGCACATGCGAGGTGTGGCCGCTCTGGCAGCCGCTGTATTTTTATTCCTGTTTGGTCTAAAAATGCTGAATTTGTTTCCCAGGCTGCAAGCATTTGGCATACATTTGCCTTCCCGATTTTCTCGCAAAATCAGTCAGCAGAATAATGCTGCAAAAAATCCGTTGGTCATTGGCTTGCTCAGTGGTTTGATTCTGGGTTGCGGACCATTACAAGCCATGTACATCATGGCTGCCGGGACAGGCAATCCGCTTGAAGGTGCTTCCTTATTGTTCTTTTTTGCCTGTGGAACATTAATCCCACTACTGGGTTATGGCCTGTTCGCCAACGTGCTTCCACCCAGTTTTATGCATCAACTGGTGAGAGTCTCGGGACTACTGGTGATGATCATGGCCATCATGATGCTGAACAGAGGCCTGGGGTTAACCGGTTGGGACAAGCCATTCCTAATTGGCTTTCAGCAATTTATACAGGATTCAATTCAATGGTGGCAGAATTTTACAAGCCGTTACTAGGAGACTGTTGAAAAACTATTGCGTTTGCCAATTCGGTGTTAAAAAATCATTTAAAATGCACATTTACGTCATTTGAACTACGCTTTTTCATCATTATTGCCTTGTCTTGACGGCACTCATAACGTTTTTCAACAACCTGCTAACCGCTTGTGATTACCGGAAAAACGATCCTGCCAGTTTACTGATGATGACCGGCATGCCTGCCATGATCCGAAACCTGTGCATCAAACCAGCGATGAATAGCTTTGATCAACGGGGGGTGACTACTGACATAACTGATTTGCCCGCCGCCTTTAATATATTGATACTTAATGGCGAGATCAGCGGGTTTTGCCTGTTGTAATTCTTTGATACCTGGCATGCTGTGTCCATGAATTTTAATCGGATCAGCAAAACGCCCCTGCTGAAAATCATCAGTAATTTTCTTAAGATGCCTTCTAATCAATCCAATCTGTTCATAATCATCATTCCTCAATACAAATACCTGCTGTATGCCACCCCGATTATTTTTACTGAACCGATGCCTTGTTTTGTCAAGATCAAACGGCATTACCTTCTGTCCACGTTTAGCAACTTCTGCCAAACGGGTTTGATTGGCTTGCTGCGCCTCGACCAGGTGAACTGAGGCTAAATACCCACATATCAACACCATCCATAATTTCTGCATCATTTAATTCCAAATCAGAGGTTTACTGTATAGTTTGTTCCAACGTGCGATCTAATACGTCGGTAAATTTTGGATTTCCAGAATATCCGGCATTTTGCGCATTGAGTAATGCTTGTTTGGCTTGCTTGAATTGCCCCGTAGAGTAAAGCGCGGTTGCATAGTTATAATTGAGCAAGCCATTTTGCTCACCGCCGGGCAACGCCAAGCCTTTTTGATAAGCAGAAAGCGCCTTTGCATAATTTTTTTTCACAAAATAGCCATAGCCTACTTCGTTGTAATAATGACTGACGTCCGGAGCCAAAGCCACTGCTTTCTCAAATAATTGTAACGCCTTATCACGTTGTTTTTGCCTGGCGTAAAGCAAACCCAGCGTGTGGTAGTCCCGTGCCGCAACCTGCCCGGTTGCCATAAGGCGATTAAAGAAACCAAGCACTTCAACTTCATTTCCAGCCACGGTATAACTCAGCATCATTACCCGCAACAGGGTTCCATCGTCGGGAAAAACCGCCAGTTGCTTATCGGCATACGTTATTGCCTGAGCATATTTTTTACGTTGATATAGATAATCAGCGTAGTCAGTGACAACATCTTGATTATCAGGCGCAGCCTTCAGATATTCTTCATACCATTTGTCAGCTTTGGAAAACTGCCCTGCTTGCTGGTACGTTTGAGCAATCAGCTGCAAAGATGCAATATTTTCCGGTTCCAACTTATATGCTTTCATATAGGCCTCAATCGCCTGCCCATGCTGTTCCAGCAAATAATGCTGAAAGCCTGACTGCACCAGTGTTGCTGCATCATCTGGCCGCACTTTCAACATTTGCTTGAAAACAGTCAGGGCATCCCGGTGACGATCATTATGTGCCAGACTTTTCGCATAGTTATCCAGCACATATAAATCATTGGGTAAGCCAAGCCTGTGCTTTTCAAAAATTTCAATGACCTTCTTCCAGTGACCTTTTTTAAAATACGCATTCAATAAATTAGCCGTTGCACTTGGCGTTGCCTGGGATCGGTATATCTCCTGCGCCAGGGCTAATGCCTGATCATATTGCTGTATATAGAAATAACACTCATTCAACGTATAAAAATCATATGCTTTTGCCAGCCGTTTTTTGACGTCTGCACATGCCTGACCGGCCTCTTCGATACGCCCTTGTTGAAACAACACGTTTGCCAACGTTGAATAAGGCAAAGGATTGGCAGGATAGGCCGCAATTGATTGTCTTGCATACTTTTCCGCCCGTTGTAAATTATTGTTAAACAAATGAATTGAAGCCAAGCCGGACAAAGCCTCAAAATTGCTCTCGGTAATTGCTAAAGATTGCCGATAAATTTCAACAGCCTGGTTAAATTTTCTTTGCATCTGTTTGGTACTGGCCAATCCGTTATAAGCAATGACGCGTTTGGGATATAAATCAATCGCTTGTTGATATGCTCGTTCAGCCTGACCAAATAATGCCTGTCCACGATAAGCCTTGGCCAATCTTAATCTGAGCCAGTATGCATTGGGAAAACGCTGAATATGTGCCTTATAAAATGTAACTGCATTTTCAAATTGCCCGGTTTGTATCAATAATTCGCCATATTCATGCACCGGTAAAATATGATCCGGAACAAGCTGCATCAAGGACTGATAAATTTGCAATGCTGCAGTATTTTGCCCCTGCATGGCAAACAGTTGCGCTTTCAATTGTAACGCCAATGTAAATTCCGGGACGCGCTGGATAAACGTCTCCAGCGTGTCATACGCCACATCGAGATACCCATCACTCAATGTTAAATTCACTTTCACCCGATACCCCAACGCATGTTCCGGAAAAGCATCAATCAAGTCATTGCTTAGGCCAATGGCTTCATTGATTTCTCTTGCCTCCGCCTTGGTTTGAATTATCCTTAGATAATCTGCGGGTTGACGTTGATGGGTGCCCGCGTATTTTGCTCGTTTAGCTTGCTCAGACGGCTCATCAAGTTGCGGCGGTTTGATCAAAGCAAAGCGTCGTTCAGCACGTTGAGTACATATTTTGTCACCTAGTTGTTGGCATGCCTCAAGCAGCACGGACAGTGCAAAATATTGATTCTCATCTGAACCGGTCATCACCTTTTCGATTTCGTTCCTGGCCTTGAACGGATCTGCAATTTGCAGAAAAATCCATGCGCGTAAGGCTTGAAATTCACCCGCAAAAGATTGATGCGCCTCATCAATTATTGTTAACGCCTCAGAAAGCTTCCCTTGTGCAACCAATATTTTCAGTAACAGATGATAGACCTGTTTATCGTCAGGACTTTGCTGACGTAGAGCAGACAATGCCGCCCTGGCCTCTTTCAATCGATAAAGCCCAATGAGCGCATTCACTTTTAGAGCGTGAAAAAGCCGAAGACCAGGCATCGTGTTGATCGCCGTTTCCGCTGTTTTCAATGCAGAACTGTAATTGAGCTGGCGTAAATAAAAAACATATTGATCAAAGAATTCACCCGCCTGGGATGGGAGTTTACGCACCTCTTCGTGTGTCATCAGCGGCTTAAAAGGTGAATCAAGGCGATGATTAAATAAGCTCGAATGAACAGGGTGTTCTGCATGAGTATCAGATTGAGGCTCAGCATAACTATCAGTAAGTATGAGCACAAGCCCTAGTATAACTGATGAGTGTCGAAACATGTTCGCTCCAGAATTTGAATGAGTAAAAAAACCCAGTTGACACACCAGGAGACTGTCGGGTTCTGGTGTTCGCCGCAGAAGAATTATCCATAATCCGACAGCCTCCCAGGCATTATATCCAAAACACACCCGCGCAAATATTACCGTTACACTTCCTTGTCATTCACATCGTACATTGATGGTTTTTACCAGGTATTTTCAAAATCAGACCGTGTACTCCCCTGATATTCATGTCTTTTTCTTGATACGTTAAAAAAACTATTTGCTAAAAGTAATCAAACAAACCTGCTGCGGCGTATCTGTAAATTTTTAGTTGGTAATCTTACTAATTTAGCCATAATATATGTTAAACACTGACACACAACGGGCTAATACATGGCTGATCTGCTGAAACAATTCCGTGACTCATCGGCGCTTTACGGTAACAATGCGCTGTATGTCGAAGAACTGTACGAACAATATCTGGAAAACCCAGACTCGGTACCGGAAAGCTGGCAACAAAAATTTGCCGAAATGCAGGATGCAAAAATCACTGAAATCCCACACAGCCCGATTGTGGAACGCTTTGAACAACTGGCCATCAGTGCCCCCGGTCGTCTGGCCAAGTTGCAGGGATTTACGGAAGAAAGTGTAAAAAAACAATCTGCGGTTGAACGCCTGATAAACCAGTATAGGGTGCGCGGCCATCAGATTGCTGACAATAACCCGTTAGGTAAAAACCCAACCATCCCGTCTGACCTGGAACCGGCCTATTACGGTCTGGCCGAACCGGATATGGACACCCTGTTTGATACCGGCACCTTGTACGGCGTAGACAGACTACCTCTACGCAAAATCATCTCCACGTTGAAAGAAATTTATTGTGGCAGTATCGGCACGGAATACATGCATATTGTCGATACTGAATCCAAACGCTGGATCAAAAACAAACTGGAAAGCAAAAAACCCGGTTTGTCTGACCACCCTAATCAACAGCAATGGATTCTTAAACAGCTAACCGCCGCAGAGGGCATTGAAAAATACCTGCATCGTAAATACGTCGGCCAGAAGCGATTCTCGCTGGAAGGTGGAGAAAGCCTGATTCCGATTCTTGATGAACTGATTCAACGCTCTGGCCAAAACGATGTCAAAGAAATCGTTATCGGCATGGCCCACCGTGGCCGTTTGAATGTACTGGTCAATATTCTCGGTAAAAGCCCGGCATTATTGTTTGGCGAGTTTGAAGGTACACACGTATCAATGCCCGGCATGCTTACCGGTGATGTGAAATATCACATGGGATTCTCATCAAATATTGCCACGCCGGGCGGCCCGATCCACATTGCACTGGCGTTTAACCCGTCACATCTTGAAATCATTAATCCGGTCGTTGAAGGCTCGGTTAAAGCGCGCCAGGACAGGCGTGGCAAAGGCAGTATTGATGCCGTTATCCCGGTACTGATTCATGGTGATGCCGCTTTCGCCGGTCAGGGCGTGATCATGGAAACCCTCAATATGTCCGAAACCCGGGCATTTTCCACCGGTGGAACAATTCATATCGTGATTAACAATCAGGTCGGGTTCACCACCAGCAACCCGTTTGATGCACGCTCCACGCTGTACTGTACCGATGTCGCCAATATGATTCAGGCACCGGTCTTCCACGTGAATGCGGATGACCCGGAAGCGGTGTTTTATGTCACCCAGCTGGCGCTGGATTACCGCATGAATTTTCATAAGGATGTGGTCATTGACCTGATCTGTTATCGCCGCCTGGGACACAATGAAGCGGACGAACCGGCTACAACCCAGCCAATGATGTACAAGAACATCAAAAACATGCCATCTACCCGGCAAAAATATGCGAAACACCTGATCAAGCAAGGCGTCATGTCAGATGAAGATTCGCAGAAAATGGCCGATGATTACCAGCAAATGCTGGATGATGAAAAAGTCGTTTCCCGCCCGGTACTCAGCAGTGAAATTTACACCTATGCCAAGCAATGGGATAACTTCCTCAATGCCAGCTGGGAGACAGAAGCGGACACCCGCGTCGCCCTTGAACGGATTCGCTTTTGTAATGAAAGAATGCAATGCCTGCCCGCCGGATTCGAACTGCATCCACGGGTCGCCAAAGTGATGGAAAACCGCAATAAAATGGCGGCCGGTGCGACACCGATTGATTGGGGGTTTGCTGAAAACATGGCCTATGCCACCTTGTTACTGGAAGGCATAGAAATGCGTCTTACCGGGCAGGATGTCGGTCGCGGCACGTTTTCTCATCGCCATGCCATCTTACATAATCAGCTGAATGGCGACACGTATATTCCATTAAAAAACCTGGATAAGGCCCAGGCACGTCCGCAGATTTTTGATTCCCTGCTGTCTGAAGCCGGCGTTCTCGGTTTTGAATACGGCTACAGTTCGACGGATCCAAATAAACTGATTATCTGGGAAGCGCAATTTGGTGATTTTGCCAATGGAGCCCAGGTTGTTATTGATCAGTTCATCAGTTCCGGCGAAACCAAATGGGGCCGTTTAAGTGGCCTGGTGATGTTATTGCCACATGGCTTTGAAGGACAGGGACCGGAACATTCATCCGCACGTCTGGAACGTTATCTGCAATTATGCGCCGATCACAATATCCAGGTCTGCTACCCTACATCACCTTCACAGATTTTCCATTTATTACGCAGACAGGCCAAACGTGCATACCGTAAACCACTGGTCATCATGAGCCCCAAAAGCCTGCTGCGTCACAAGCTGGCGACCTCTACGCTGGAAGACCTGTGCCGCGGCAGCTTTCAACCCGTCATCAGTGAACAGGATGAATTTGACAATAACGGGGTCACCCGGGTCATTCTGTGTTCGGGCAAAATCTATTACGATCTGCTGGAAGTACGTCGTCAGGATGAATTGAAACACATAGCGATCATTCGCATCGAACAGCTTTATCCATTCCCCACAGAACAATTCAAGCATGAAATCGCCAAATATCCCAATATTGAAGATTTGATCTGGTGCCAGGAAGAACCCAAAAACCAGGGCGCATGGTACCAGAGCAAACACCACTTTTATAACAACCTTACCCACGATATTCACATTATCTATGCTGGCCGTGCAGCCTCTGCCGCGCCTGCTGTAGGCAGTTTTAAAACCCATATTAAAGAGCAACGTGCAGTCGTACAGGCTGCCCTATACGGAAAACAGGAAGGAAATTCAGATGAGTTTTGAGATCAAAGTCCCCGATTTACCCGAGTCAGTCGCCGATGCAACCCTTATCAGCTGGCATAAAGAGCCTGGGGAATTTGTTGAAAAAAATGAAAACCTGGTAGACCTTGAAACCGACAAGGTCGTCCTGGAAGTGCCTGCTCCTGCCAGTGGCATCCTAAGTAAAATCATGCAAACCAACGGTTCGGTGGTCACCAGCGGGGAAGTGCTGGCCTTGCTTGACGAACAGGCAAAACCGCAAGCTGCTGCCGCCCCCGCTGAAGAATCCAGTGAGGAAGAAGATGAAACCGTACCGGGCAGTGATATTCCTCTGAGTCCGGCGGTCCGTCGTCTGATTCAGGAAAATGACCTGGACCCCAACAATATCCTGGGCACAGGCAAACACGGGCGTATTCTGAAGTCTGATGTACAGGATTATCTGGAAAAAATAAACTCAGCGGCAGAAACCACACCTACGCCTAAGGTTGAAAGTAAAACGCTGGAAGTGCCCAAACCGCAAACACCTCCGGCAGTGTCATCCAGTCTGCGTCCGGCTCAACGTGTGCCGATGACCCGGTTACGCGCCAAAGTGGCCGAGCGCCTGCTACAGGCACAACAGAATGCGGCCATGCTGACCACGTTTAACGAAGTGGATATGAATGCCGTCATCAACCTGCGCAAACAATATAAAGACCGCTTTGAAAAACGCCATGAAGTCAAACTGGGATTTATGTCCTTCTTTGTCAAAGCCTCGATTGAAGCACTGAAAAAATTCCCGGCCATCAATGCCTCGATTGACGGTAATGACATCATCTATCACGGCTTCTATGACATCGGCATTGCGGTCAGCAGTGAACGCGGCCTGATCGTACCGGTCATTCGTGATGCTGATCAACTGGACTTTGCCGGCATCGAAAAAAGCATTTCCGATTATGGCAAAAAAGCCAAACAAGGGGCGATTTCTGTCGACGACCTGACTGGCGGAACCTTTACCATTACCAATGGCGGTATTTTTGGTTCCATGTTGTCCACGCCAATTTTAAACCCACCGCAATGCGCGATACTGGGCATGCATGCTATCAAGGAACGCCCGGTAGTTGAAAACGGTGAAATCGTCATTCGCCCGGTCATGTATCTGGCACTGTCATACGATCATCGATTGGTCGATGGCAAAGAAGCAGTACAATTTTTAGGGACGATTAAAGAATGTTTGGAAGCACCGGCTCACCTACTCCTTAATATCTGACACCATGCCCCAAAATCATTATGATGTTGTCGTTATCGGTGCCGGCCCTGCCGGTTATGTGGCAGCGATTCGCTGTGCCCAGCTGGGATTAAAAACAGCATGTGTTGATAACTGGCAAAACAAACAGGGTGATGCCAGTCTGGGAGGGACATTTATCAATGCGGGCTGTATTTCCACCATGACCATGCTGGAGTCCGCGCGTTTTTATGACGCATTAAAAAATGATGCCGATCAACATGGTATTCATGTCGATAACCTGCAACTTGATATTGAACAACTGGTTAACCGCAAAGATCAAACCGTTGGCCGTTTAAGTGAACAGATTACTGCGATTTTCGACCAACTGGACATCGCCTGCATTCATGCCACTGGCAAGCTTATCTCGGAAACCCAGGTAGAAATCACGCCGCTGTGTGGTAAACCGGCTTACCCGATCGACAGTAAAAACTTTATTCTGGCGACCGGCTCACGCCCGGTGGAACTGGCCTGCGCACCGCTGGATGGCGAACATATCATCGATTCTACCCAGGCATTAAACCTGAAAAAAGTGCCACAACGTATGGGCATCATCGGTGCCGGTGTGGTTGGCCTGGAATTGGCGGGGATCTGGAACAAGCTTGGATCGGAAGTCATCCTGCTGGAAGCACAGGATAACTTTCTCTCTGCCCCTGACCAGCAAATTGCGCAGGAAGCCTATCTGATTTACACCAGCCAGGGGCTGGATATCCGGCTGGGCGCACGTGTCATTTCCACCCGCATTGCAAATGATCAGGTGATACTGGAATATGAAGATACCGAGCAAACCCACACCCTGGTACTGGACAAGCTGATCGTTGCATCCGGTCGCCAACCAAATTCTGAACATATTGCGATACCGGAAGCTGAGTTGATTCTGGATGACAACGGCTTTGTGCATGTCGATGAAGACTGCTGTACCAGCTTGCCTGGGGTGTATGCGATTGGTGACCTGACGATGCTTGGCCCCATGCTGGCACATAAAGGACTCGAAGAAGGGGTTTCAGTAGCAGAGTTGATCGCGGGTCAAAAAACCACCATAAATTACGATATTATTCCCAGTGTCATCTACACAGACCCTGAAATTGCCTGGGTGGGACAAACTGAACAGGCCCTCAAGACCGTGGGAGAACATTATCGTGTGGGTATTTTTCCATTCAGTTCATCAGCCCGCGCCCAATCGGTGGGAAAAACAGACGGTATGCTGAAAATCATCACCCACGGTGAAACCGACCTGATTCTGGGCGTACATATTATCGGCCTGCATGCCTCCGAACTGATCGCCGAAGCCGTATTGGCCATGGAGTTTTCTGCCAGCGCGGAAGACCTGGCCTGTACCATACATGCGCACCCCACCCTGTCTGAAACCCTGCACGAAGCCGCGCTATCTTTATCAAACCGTGCTTTGCATACACCGCCAGCCTTAGTATAAACAGATTAATGAAGTACCAGATTATTCCGGTCACGCCCTACCAGCAAAACAGCACCCTGCTGATATGTGAACACACCAACACGGCCGCCATTGTTGATCCCGGCGGCGAACTCAACCTGATACTTGATCAGGTCCAACACCATAACGTCACTCTGGAATCCATTCTGCTCACTCACGGACACCTTGATCACGTAGGTGGCGTCGCTGCATTGGTGAAGCAATTATCCCTGCCTGTTTACGGCCCGCATGTAGAAGATGCGTTCTGGATTAATGCTTTGAAAGAACAGGCAGAAATGCTCAACTTCCCCCCGTCCGAATCGTTCACCCCAACCCGCTGGTTTAAGGATAACGATGAGATCAACGTCGGCGAAGAACTCTTGCAAGTGATCCATACCCCAGGACACACACCAGGGCATGTCGTTTTTTACTCTGCTGCAGACAAGCTGGCCATTGTCGGTGATGTGCTGTTTAACGGCTCCATCGGTCGCACAGACTTCCCCAAAGGGGATTACCACACCCTGATTGATTCAATTAAGCAAAAGCTCTGGCCATTAGGCAAAGAAATTGACTTCATCCCCGGTCACGGCCCCATGTCGACTTTTGGTGAGGAAATGCGCAGCAATCCGTTTGTCGGCGAAGACGGCCAGGAGGCTCTTCCCTTCTGTTCCTAAATCACCAAGCGCACCGTTTCACGATTAAAATGAACCTGACAGACGTTCTCATAATCCATAGTTTTTTCATCATAGACAGGATCAAATAATGCTGGAAATACTGGTGACCTGCCGGGGGAATTCCTGCAGAAGTATTTTGGGAGAGGCTTTATTCAATCATCTAGGCAAAAACCGCTTATGCGCCTATTCTGCGGGACTGCAACCCAAAGGAAAAATTAACTCCCACATGCTTGCAGTACTTGAACAGCACCAGATTCCTACCCACAGTTTACAAAGCAAACCGTTATCCGCCATTCAACACCATCATTTTGATATCGCCATTTCTGTATGTCAGGATGACGATGATGTTTGCTGTTCAATTAACCGCGTGGTCGATGCAAAAGTTTATGTAAACTGGCATTTATTTGAGCCATCTCATTGTAATGAAGCCGAATATCCTGCACCTTATGCCCTCGCTTATGACATTTTTGAACAGCGAATCAATACGCTGCTTTTATTGCCTCTGGAAACCATGAATTCGGAGCAATTAAAACAGCATCTACATCAAATAGGACAAAAAACCCGATATGAGTGACGTTGATATAGAACAAGTAAAAAGCTATCTGATGAACTTGCAGGATCAAATCTGTAGCGCACTGGAATCCGTCGAACCTACAGTATGTTTCGAGGAAGACCACTGGACGCGTGATGCAGGTGGCGGTGGCCGCACCCGTGTATTATCCGGCGGCGAAGTATTTGAACAAGGGGGCGTTAATTTTTCCCATGTCACTGGCAACAACCTTCCAGCCTCGGCCACAGCTGCCCGCCCGGAACTGGCAAACCGTCAATTTCAGGCCGCGGGGGTCTCACTGGTTATCCACCCCAACAATCCTTATGTCCCGACATCACATGCCAATGTCCGTCTGTTTGTCGCAGAAAAACCCGGAGAAGCCCCTATCTGGTGGTTTGGTGGCGGCTTTGACCTGACCCCGTATTATCCGTTTGAAGAGGATGTAATCTACTGGCATGAAACCGCCCGCAAAGCCTGTGAACCCTTCGGAGCCGATGTCTACCCGCGTTTTAAAAAATGGTGTGATGAGTATTTTTATCTTAAACACCGTTCAGAAACCCGTGGCGTGGGTGGCCTATTCTTTGATGACCTGAATGAATGGGACTTTGCCACCTGCTTCGGGTTTTTACAAAGCGTAGGCAATGCCTATATCGAAGCCTATCTGCCCATTGTCAAAAAACGCATGGACACAGCATTTGGCAATGCAGAAAGAAATTTTCAACTCTACCGCAGAGGACGCTATGTGGAGTTCAACCTGGTATTTGACCGGGGCACCCTGTTTGGACTGCAATCCGGCGGTCGCACCGAATCCATCCTGATGTCTCTGCCTCCCGTGGTCAACTGGAAATATAACTGGCAACCCGAAGCAGGTTCGGCAGAAGCAAAACTGTATGATCGCTATCTTAAACCACAGGAGTGGTTATCGAGCTAATGTAACAACTCCGGAAAACCTGTAATTACTGATTCCACGGCATAATCGGCACTGTAGAAAGACTGTTTGCTGGTGCGCCGTCTATCAGCTTTTTACTGATCGCCACATACACCAGCGTATTCCGTTTCTTGTCCAGCATGCGCGTCACCCGGGTTTCCTTAAAAAACAGAGAGGTATCGCTGCTGAATGCCACTTCCTTTTCCGCCATCTTCTCCGGCAGAACAATCGGCCCGACCTGACGACAGGCAATGGAAAACTTTGAAGGATCTTCCGCCAAACCAAACGCCCCTTTAATGCCGCCCTTTTTCGCCTGACTGATATGACAACTAACCCCCGAAACTTTAGGGTCATCAAACGCCTGCACACACACCTTGTGATTTGAACCAATCAACTTCCACGAGGTTGTCACACAACCTATTTCCTCTGACCGGGCTGAAGATAAGGTAAACACACAGAACATAACCCACCATGACTTTTTCATACCTGCGCCTGTTATCGAAAAATAAACATAAAGAATAACGTAAAAGTCATTACTAAACTACCGGTTGAAGGAAGTTACCGAAGCTATCAGGAGGAAAAAAGTAAAACTCTGTACTCATGTTAATGTGCTTGATTGGCATCAAATTGAGGTGGTCAAGTTTTTTTGTTCACCTTACTGCAGGACAGTTCTTTAGCCAGAAAATCAAATACCACCCGAACTCGACGGCTGGTTCTTAATTCACGATGGGCAACCAGCCATAACTCATAAGTGAAGGGTTCTGTATCAGGAAGTATTCGCTGCACTTTAGGTTCGGCATCGCCTATCTTGGCTGACATTACGCCAATGCCCACGCCTTGTTTTACCATCTCCCAGTGCACCAGGTGATTTTCCGTCATGACCGGGAAATTACTAAAGCTTAGTTCAAAGCCTCTTTCTTTGAGCCCATTGAGGAATTCATTACTTTTATTGAAACCAAAAAATTCTGCATGACTGAATCCTACTGGTGAGCCCGGGTTATCCAGACTCGTCAGGTAGGTGGGCGTGGCATAGAGATGGGCTTGTTCTTCGCTGACTTTTTTTGCAATCAGATCCAGTTGCGTTGGACGGAATCCGCGGATGGCAATGTCTGCCTCCCTGCGTTTTAAATCACTGGCACTATTGCTGGCAATCAGTTCGATATTTATGCCCGGTTCCTGTTTCCGCAATTTCTGAATCATGGGGGGTAAGATGTATGCGGCTGTTGCTTCTGTCGCGGAAATACAAATATTTCCTTCTATACAATCGGATTTACCAGAGGCCATGAGGGAGACGCGGTTTGCTGCCTCTCCCATCGTGCGCACATGTTCAACCAGGGCCAACCCACTGGGTGTTAATTCGATTCCTCTGCCGACCCGCTCGAACAAGGCAACACCAAGCTCTTCTTCAAGAGCAGCCACCTGACGTCCGAGGGTGGGCTGGCTCATGCCCAACGCACGGGCAGCCCCTGATAATGAGCCTTCTTCTGCAGTGACCAGAAAGGCACGGGCTCTGTTCCAATCGAATTTTATTGATCGCCAATCCATACAATTATGCATACTTAAAATACATAATAAGGCATTTTATATTAATTTTTGCATTGATATGATGTTTGCACTGTTAATTATCACCGCAACAAATAATGTCCAATACAAGACTGATAAAAAACAAACAACACGTAAAGCAGTTAATGTATCGCTTGCTCGGCACTGGCCTAATTGCTGGGTTAGTGTTATTGGCTGCTCTTCAATACAGTCATCGGCTGCAACTTTATCTTCCGCAATCCTTGTTGCTGTTATCAGTGCTGGGAATAGCGATAAGTGCGGGTACACTTTGGGAAGTGTTTGAATTTGCTATGGATCGCACCGGCTGGTTTTATGCTCAGCGTGGCCTGCACGATACCATGCTTGATTTAATTGCAGATACGCTAGGTGCCAGCACAACGTTAGCCCTGTATTTGGGCGTTAAGCAACGCAACGGCTTTATCTAATAAAGTCAGTCGTGGGTATTAATTCAAAAAAACACGAGGTATTAAACATGACTACAACAGCTCATTTTTGGGATAGGATTGCCGTCAAATATTCTAAACAACCCGTCCCTGATGAGCAGGTTTACCAAACAAAACTGCGCATTACCCGCGAATATTTTCGGCCGGAGATGCAGGTTCTGGAGTTTGGATGCGGGACGGGATCCACTGCCATTGCTCACGCGGCCTATGTGAATCATATACAAGCGGTTGATATTTCTGCAAAGATGATTGAGATCGCCCAGGGAAAAGCAGACGCACAAAACATAGACAACGTGACTTTTGAGCACGCTAATATTGATGTTTTTAGTTTGCCTGATGAATCAACGGATGCCGTGTTGGGTATGAGTATCCTGCATTTGTTGGACAACAAGGAAGACGTTATCGCCAAAGTCTATCGCCTGCTCAAACCGGGTGGTGTTTTCGTAAGCAGTACCGTTTGTCTTGGCAATCGTATGCCATTTTTCAAATTGATTGCGCCCGTTGGAAAGTTCTTAGGGTTACTGCCGATACTGACAGTTTTTACTACTCGTCAACTGGTAGAAAGTATCACAAGTGCCGGCTTCAGTATTGATTATCAATGGCACCCTGAGAAAAGCCATGCCGTATTTATTGTGGCGAAAAAGTAATGAGTGTTAACAAAAATGAAAGAGGAGACCGTAAGATGAAAATATGGGGATTAGCCATGATCATGGCATTTTCTGCTGGTTGTAGTTCCACGGGTGACGACAAGCAAGAGTTTATCGACGGTGCTAAAACGTGCAATACGATCTGCATGAACAATCCGGAAGTTGGGGAGTACTCTCAGAAACTCGGGGGTGGAATACCTTTGTTGTTCGTAGGGGGAATGGAAACAACGTGTAACTGTAAATAGAACACAAAAATAAAGGTGTAGACATGAATACGACACTGACCATGAACGATTTGGACAAGAGAGCAAAGTTATCCTCCTTGTGGGTATTTGTTTTCCTAAATATGATCTTTCGTGACCTGCATGAATTTGGGCGCCCCGGATTCCTCGAAGAGGTAATGACAGGCGTCGTGAATGGCGTACAAGTCACAGAAGGCCTAATGCTGTTTGGTGGGATCATGATCGCAGTTCCCCTCCTCATCATCCCGCTCACTCAATTTCTGAATTTTAACGCGAACCTTCTGGCTAACCTTGTCATGGCTGTACTCCAAATAGTGAGTGTTATCGGAGTCAATAGGGTACCTGATCTTGATGATATTTTCTTTGCTGTGATTGAGATTGCCGCACTATTGCTGATACTCCGATTGGCATGGAACTGGAAAGAACACGTAGCTTAATGGGTGTAAGTTTCTAGCAGATATAGACGTGATAAAAGCAATGGTATACACAAATACGGGGCGGACCATTAACAGTTGCATATAAACGTTTTTGTATGCTACCCTCGCTTCACTGTTAGTACGTGAAGAAACAACCCCAATAGCAAGCTTACTGAATAGCTATAGTCAAGCTAAAAACACAGTTGGCATTTTACTTATGGACAGCATAATGAAATCAAAAGCCCCCCCCTGAAATCCGCATCAACCCCTAATACCGATATTAGTACTGGGAGGCGGCATTTGCTGCATGCGGCCGGAGCAGGCGCATTATTACCATTATTAAGTGCGTCTCAAAATGCCTCAGCTGATATAGCAGCTGAAAACCTTATTGTTGTTGGCGAGGGTAATCTTTTCATCGATATAAATTCTGCACTAGAGTCTATTGTTGATAACTCAGCAACAAACCCCTACGTTATCCAGATACAACCTGGCATATACAGCTCATTTACTATGAAGCCATATGTCGATGTCATTGGATCAGGAATCAACAGCACAATAATAGAAACCACCAGTTCAACTCCCATTATCGTTGCGTCAGACGCCTCTTTGCAAAATTTAAAAGTACATTTTAGTGGTACGGGTGGTGGCTCTGGTTTTCAAGGGGCCATTCAAAAGAGATCGAACATTACTGATCTTGTTTTATCAGATTTGGAAATACATGTAGATGGTATTACAGGTGCGGCCGGGCCAAGATTCGGGATTTATATTGTGAATGGAGGTCACCAGATGACTTTTCGAAATATAAAGATTAAAACAGAATCTGGCGGCGTTCATTTATCAAGTGGGAATTACAGGTTTCACGGTTGTGATATTTATATGACGGGTAATTCCATAGGACTTCCTCATTATGGAATCTATGCACAAAAGGCTGCCAGGATTGATTGGAGTGGTGGGCGAATAACCACTGGCTATTATTATCCGGATATATCCAACGATTTAGATCAGGATGTAATTTGTATATATATTCCCGCTTCTAATACCTATGGATGTAGAGTCGAGGCACATGATGCTGAGATGTACGCACGTAATGCAAATGCCAGTTCAACCGCGCGAGTAAACGCTGTTCGAGCAGAAAATGGATGGGTTAGGCTGTTTGGTTGTCTTGCGCAAACCGAGCTTAGCAATAATATCAACAATAATAGTAGTAAAACCGTATTTGGTGCCTTTGGCACAGACAATGAGCCGACACAAGGAGTTGGTCGGGGGAAAATTGAAGTACATGGGTCGCGTATCAGTAGCCAGGAAGGGAATACTTTGTCGGGACAGCTCATTGGCGTGGCAACGTATAACAAAAATATGAATTTAGAAAAATGGAGCGGTGGCTTGATACGATGCGATGCTTCTTATGGCGCCATGACTATTAAATTGCCCTGGGTGGGCCTGAATAAACCTAGCGGTGAGTTACATCATTTCGTCAAAATTGATGATACAAACAACCCAGTTACGATTAACTTATATGGAGCATCTTACCAAGGATCATTTGCCAACCCTGTTCTAGGTGAAAAATATGAATCCCTTAAAATTATTTGGGATGGAACTGAGTGGATTGATGCCTGATTATCTTGAGTATCTAGAGCAAGACCGTTAATAAGAATTATGCGGATTTGGTATGCTCCAGCCTAATCTACTACGAATTCTGTTGCTTTTGTAATGCTGCTCCGTGTCGCAACAGGTCATTCGGATCCTAATAGTGTGATTTCCTTCCAAACACTGTTGTCAGCTTTCATTTGAGGTGGTCTAATGCCTCTAGCCGTGATGGAATCCACGCATTCCTCACCTAATCAGATACACGGCCTCAATGAGCCCTAAACCCCAACAGCTTCTTAGGAATGCAGATGTTACCTGTTATGCCATCACTTAAAATTTCATCTCCGTAGCCGTTGCTAACGCTTTCTTAGTTTTTTATGCCGCGTTAACGTGATAGTCTTCTTGTTTAGTCAGCAACGCCCAGGCTATCCGCGCATTTTTATTGGCGACTGCCACTGCGGTGATGTTTTTTCCGCGTCGCAGCTCAACGGCTCCAACCCATTGACGACGCGTGTCCTGATGCTTGTGGGCACACCTGACAACTGATCGTCCGCCATGAATTAATAGTGTCCTAAGTAGCTGTCGCCTCGCTTGCTGATACCTATCAAGGTCGGTTTGCCTCCTGTGGAATGTTGTCGTGGAACCAGCCCTAGCCACGCGGCAAGCTCGCGGGCACTTTTAAAAGCGCTGATATCACCTATAGCAGCAATTAACGCGGTGGCTGTCAATAATCCTATACCGGGTATCGTTAACAAACGTTTGCATTCCTCATATTGTTGACAGATCGCCTCCAAACTACGTTCTACTGATTCAACCCTTTCATCAAGATGGATCATTTCATCGTATAGCGCACTGAGGTGCTCTCGAAAAATGGCGGTTAAACGATTTTCACCGTCTTCTAAAATATCAGGCAAGCTTTTCCTGATGTATGTGATTCCTTGGGGAATGATGAGGCCATATTCCATTAGTAATCCGCGTATCTGGTTTGCTTGAGCCGTTCGTCTGGCAATCAGATGACTCCGTATGCGGTGGATACTCTGGAGATCTTGTTGTTCTATATTTTTTGCAGGTACAAAGCGCATAGTGGGTCGTTGTACAGCTTCACAAATAGCCTTTGCATCAACCGCATCATTTTTATTGTTAACATAGGGTTTGACAAACTGAGGTGCCATCATCCGCACTGTATGCCCTATTTCGGTAAAGGTTCTCACCCAGTGATGGGAGCACCCCCCCACAAGTCTCAAGTCCGATTAAACAAACCGATAGGTTGGCCATGAAAGCACTTAGTTGTTTGCGGTTGAGCTGTTTCTTGAGCACAACCTCACCTTCTACATTCACTCCGTGAAGTTGGAAACGTTGTTTGGCTAAATCAATTCCTAACACGGTAATCGGTCCTTTTGCGGTATGATTCTTCATGGTTTGTCTCACTTCTGTTTTGATGTTGTCGCTAAAATTACATCATGGCTCACTTGAAGTCGTTTAGGACGTGAGGCGGACCCATTCAATTAGATACAAATTAAACCCCGAAGTGGGAAGCATACTAACATTTGAAGTTTTTATTACAAAAAAAGCAACCAGACAAGCTGATTATTTTGGCGTTAGAAGTATCGAGATATGAGCGAAATTGAATT
>SPJL01043417.1_pt1 | contig 81198 bp, 68 predicted proteins | sample 3741751 | NCBI WGS metagenome assembly SPJL01 (sample SAMN10925998, study PRJNA522277) | cold seep metagenome | isolation source: Elba SIP-enriched marine methane seep metagenome, extraction at timepoint T3 | place: Italy: coast of Elba, Mediterranean Sea | reverse complement strand
CCACAACAACTTTGATTGTCATGGGCATGAGGGAGCAAGTGCCCCAGGAATAGCCACTCCTGATGTGGATAGTCAAACCGACGATTGGGCCATCATTGATATTTTACCATTGGAAGGAAGTACTGAAACCATTTCTCGTAAATTGATGGTTCCCGAAAATGTTACGGCGGGACTCTACCATTTCCAAATCCAGGTTTTGGATGCTGCGGGGAATGATGAACCTTTGGCTAATATTTTTTCCTTAAAAATTGAAAACCCCTTGGATAATGTTCCACCGCAAATCGAGGCGACTACTCCCTTGGGATCTGACTTTAACATTGCTAAAGGTCAGCAGTTGACTTTTAGTGGCCAGGTCACGGATGATCGTTCATTGAGTGATGGAGGCAATGGCGTCCTTTATCTCAGTTATACAGATCTGAGCACTCAAAATACTTTTAACACCGATGCCGTATTTGTCTTCGACGATTCGGTAGATACGCTTTATGATTTTAACTTTGAATACACCATCCCCAATACCTTGACCGCTGGGGAATACCTTTTTGTCCTTGGGGCAAATGATGGTGTCCGCAACGTTGCAGAATCGATCAGTTTTCAAGTGACGATCACCAATTAGATTTAACAGAAAACCGCCCGAGGCTATTCTTGGGCGGCGAAAATATTGGTATACCCCTCAACTCCTCCTATTTTCCCTTCTCCCATTTCTTTTTCTTCCACACAAACAACTTAGAAAATATTGGCTTTTCAAGCTGGTTTAGCTACTTTCCTATGGCTAAAAGGCCGAGTTTATCCAACAACTTCATAAAAAGACATCTTACGCAACCATATCAAGGCCTCTAATCGTATAGACAGTAATCTGGGCTAGATTATGAAAGACAACACCCTCAATTTGGGCTTGATCATAGCGGGTTGTCAAAAAGGCAATCGAGCTAGTCAAGAAAGATTGTACCAATACTATCATCCTTATGGCATGAGTATAAGCCTGCGCTATGCCAAAAATCGACTGGAGGCTAGGGAAATCCTGAATGAGAGTTTTTTAAAGGTGTTTACCAAACTAGACCAATACGACAAAACGCAAGCCTTCCAATATTGGCTCCGTCGGATCATCATTAATACGGCGATTGATTTTTACCGAAAACACCAAAGCGATCCGTCATTTATGGCCATAGATACGGCTTTACAAATTGCCGATGATACCCCCATTAATGTAGAGATTGATCAGTCTATGAATACGCTTCCGATTGTTCAACAATTGCCACCTGCCTATCGGATGATATTCAATTTATATGTTATGGAAGGATACAAGCATCAAGAAATTGCTGAAAAGTTGGGAATAAGTATCAATACGTCCAAAAGTAATTTAGCTCGGGCCAAACAGAAATTAAAAGAATTGATTGGAAGTCGAGAAAACTATCAATCTAAAAATCGGGACCATGGATGAATTTTTACGACAGTTTAAAAATAACCTCGAAAATCAGCCTGCTCCAGAATTTGACGGAGAGGATTGGGACGATATGCAACAGCGCCTAGAGCAGCAGCACCAGGGTTCCTCTAAGCCTGTAAACTACTGGGCTTGGGCAACGGCCGTTTTACTATTCATGTTTCTTGGCTCGAATGGCTTGGTTTTACAAAAACTTAACCAAGCCAATCAAAAAATTAGTTACCTAGAATCTAGTATTGATACCTTGGTACAAACTCAAGTAATTTTCCGAACAGATACGATTTACCAATTTGTTGATGGTCAGACCATACATGAATCTAGTTCTAGGGCAAACCCTAAGAATGAAACCATTACCACAAGAACAAAAAATAATACTCCACAACAAGAAAATCTTACTGATCTATCTACCCTCAATCAATTGAATTTAACTCCAATAATACATTTTACTAATCATGCGCAGCAAAGGAGTCCATTAACGCTCTTTTCTGAAAACACTTTATCGGGAACTGTTGGATTGCAAAATACACTATCAAGAAGTAGGAATAATATTGCTTTGGAGCAACAAGGAGCATTGGCAAAAAAGTCCATGCGTGTTGCTAAAAAACAGGAAGGTCATACAACAGCTCATTCCTTGTTAAATCCCATCAAGCTTAGTACTTCTTCTTTTATATCGACGAATCACCGTCCCCTACCCTCTTCGCTAAACCGCTCTCCTATTTCTTCTATTAAACGAAAGAAGAGTATACGACAAGTTTTATATCCGATGCGTCCTAAAGGCATAGAGCTTGGTATCTCTTATGGCTTAGGAATGAGTTTGGCAGAGCATCATCGAGATCAGAAAATAAGGCAATGGGAACTTATTGCCCAGGTTAAATTTTCCCAATCTATTCGCCTATGGATAGCAGGTCATTTTAAGTCTTTAGATTATGAATCGACCCAAATGGGAGCGCAATATGGAGTACCGGAATTAGCCGCTCCCAAGGATAATTTTGAATTTGACGAAGCTAATATTGAACAGCGCATTATTTCTATTTCAACTGGACTACAATATCATTTTCGAGCTTCTAAAAAATGGCAGCCTTTTATCGGTATCGGATATGGACTTAGTACGCTTACTCATAATTCTATGAGATACAGGTTTGAAGAAGCAGGCATGCCCAATTTTAATACTAGCGAATTGGTGACCGTAGTTTATGAAAACGCCAACAATTTGCCATTTGCTCTTTTTAAAAGTGGCATCAATTATCAATTGAACAACAGATTTTCCTTCCAATTAAGCGGAGAATACCTTTATCGTATAAATGATCATAATAATCAAATACCCAATATTTTGACGGGGAAACTGGGTGCCTCCTTTTCTTTTTAAAAAAAATCATATTCACGCAACTATCCTTTCGCTTGTATTCGTATCGACAGTATCGAACATTTTTAAACGCTAAAATTGTCTTTAATGAGTATTAAGAAAGGGTCCTTTGTTCACCTAATTCTATTTTCCATTCTGGGAATGATTCCACTTTTAAATTCCTGCAATGATGATGACGGTTTAGGAGGAAGAGGCGTTAGCATTCCTGATTTTGATTTTCCCACTAGCATCACCTTTGAAGAAAATCTCTCTGCCTATAACCTCTTTCAAGGAACACCCAGCAATTTAGAGCCTGCAGATGACTATCACCTGCTAGAGTTAAGCTCTATTTTATATACGGATTATGCGAAGAAACAACGATTAGTAAAAGTCCCCCCTGGAGAACAAATGACTAGAAACGCCGACGGAAGTATTGATTTTCCAGATGGTACCATCTTGTCCAAAACCTTTTATTACTACCATGATGAAAGAGATACCACGCTAGGGAAACGTATCATTGAAACCAGATTACTCATCAAAGAGTCAGACGTATGGAATATTGCCACCTACCTTTGGAATGAGGAACAAACTGATGCCACTTTATTATTAGAAGGATTAGACACTCCGGTGAGTTGGGTGACGGCTAACGGAATTAGTCGTTCCACGGTCTATCACGTTCCTGATGAAAATGAATGTATCGCCTGTCATCAAGCGAATAAGGAGATGGTGCCACTGGGTACAACGCTAAGAAATCTAAATCGAGATGTCATCAGAAAGGGGGTATCCTCTAACCAAATGGCGTACCTCCAATCTCTTGAGGTACTAAGTAATTTCAATACTAGTGTAGTCCCTCAAATTGTGGATTATAATGATGCTTCTGCTTCCTTGGCCCATAGAACAAGAGCTTACCTAGACTTGAACTGTTCTCATTGCCATAATCCAAAGGCTTGGGATGAATCTGCTGAGATAGATATGGATTTTAGATTTGAAACGCCTTTAAATCAAACAGGTATTTTATATGAATCGGATAGAATTGAAGAAGCAATCCTTGATGGAGAAATGCCCTTTATCGGCACCACTCTTTTAGATGATGAAGGGGTTGATCTGATTGTTCAGTATCTCAAAAGTTTATGATTGTTCTTGGTCTCACCAAATCATTCCGCACCACCGAAAACGAATTAATCCACCTAGCCCATTGTTATTGGAAAAACAAAAAATCCAACAACGATGGGATATGTTTTTAGAAAGAAACAGATTACACTTCTAAAGATTTTCTCTGACGACTTAGGAGATTGTTTTGGTAAAACACTACTCCCGAACTAATGGCAAGCACGGACATTCCGACAATTGCGGTCTGCGCTACTATCGCCAATTCACCACCAGCGATACTATTTTTGAGGTAGATTCCGGCAAAAGACCAGATGACAACCAATACAAAAATAGGGTCGCGATTGAGCCACAGGACTAATAGTCCGCCAAAGGTGCCAAGGATAACGAGGCAAGAGGTCCAGACGGCGGGGCTAAGGCCAAAGGTCTTGAATCCAGCATCGAGCATCACGACGTTGAGATTGGCCAAGGCGGCTACGGATACCCAGGCCAAGTAGATACTAAAAGGCGCGGTGATGGTCCAGTGAGACTGCTCAAAAGGCACTAATCGGTAGTAGATAACGATGAGGAGAATCCAAAGGCAAAAGATAATGCCAAAGGCGATGACGATGTGCATACTTTGCCAAGCTACCAACCAAGCCATATTGCAGATACAGGTGCCGATGAATAACCATCCGATCTGTCCGATTGCCTCGGGGGTCGATCGCGTAGGGTCACGTAAGATCGCTATTTGTCGCCAAACAAATAGGAAGAGGAAGAGGTAGATGAAAGACCAGATACTAAAGGTTACATCGGCAGGGGTAAAGGGGTTAGCATAGATATCGGAAACATCACCGGGGTGATATCCGAAGAAGGGGAGTTGAACGGCCAAAAAATTGAACAAGGCCATTGCCAAAAGGGCTACTCCGTTGAGGGCCGCTAATTTTTTTAACATATCAATGGTTCTTTAGTTTTTCTTTTTCTGCGCCACAAAATAGGCCAAGGCAAAAATGACTGCGCCTACTCCCAAGCCAAAACCCATCAGGTCGGTTTGTCCATCCCAAGAAATTACTCGACCTAAGAAAAGTACGCCTAAGGTAACGATGACGATGCTAATGAGCTTACTCTTCAGATCATCCACATTTTTAATTTCCAACCAAGAAGGGACGTTGATCTCTTCGTCGATAAACAGTTCGTATAAGCCAAGAGCAGTTACATAAAACACAGTCGACAATAAGAATAGATCTACAATTTCAATGAAATTAAGCAGAAATGCTTTACTTCCTGCGGGTATCCCTTGCTCAAATAAGAATGCTATGGCGTAGTAAACTTTGTAAGCACCGATCAGTAAAAGGGCCATTGCCAGTATAAAGATTCCAATACAGGCAATACTAATCAGGTATTTGCTTTTCGATAAAAGACGACTTAGCATGGGGTTCTATGTTGTATTTTTAAGAGTCTTGCGTTCTTCAATCAATGCCATTTCCAAAGCGAATCGCTCTTCCCAGTCCAAGATAATGGAGTCGACAAAGTCGCGTCCGGCCCCGGTGATGGAACTAACTTCTTTGCCCAGAAGCGCCGCAACTTTTGCAGCCATTACTTTGGGAAAATCGGCATTGTCATCTGCGATCAAACCATTGATTTGATCTTTAAAAACCTCCGACGTACCACCATTGTTAATGGTGCAAATCAAGCGACCTGCCAGCGCATTTTCCCAAATGGTATTTCCCAAACTACCACCGATATAAAAAAACAAGCTAAGCTGATGTTGAGCCACAAAATCAGGAATTTGATCGTGAGGCATTTCGGCAATAAAGCTTACCTGTTCTTCCAGTCCTTTCTCCGCTACCAATTGTCGCAAGCCCTCCTCTTCGCTTCCCGTACCTAGGATATTGAGTTTTACTTTAACCCCATATTGACGAACCAACTCATCGACTAATTCGATTCCCAGCCATTGGCGTTTGTAGGGAAATAAACGTGCGATATAACAAATCTGTAATTCCTCTTCTTCCTTCGCAGGTAATCGCTCCACTAGCGGAATTTGCAAGAGTCTTTTTTTAAGCGTCTTTTCCATACCGTTGTACAAAAAGTCGACGCGCTTACTCGGATCAAAAAATCGTACTACCTGATCGAATTGAGTCCCATCTTGGGTACACAAAAGCAAATCACTAGCATAGCGAATGGCTAAAATGTCAAAAAGGTAACGCGTGTAGAGTTTGAAATACTGTTTTTTCTTAACGGGGTCGGTGAGGATGGTGCCATAAATTCGGCTTACCGAAAACACTCCAAACCGTTTTCCCAAAATACTAGCTACGGTCGAAAAAGTACTCAATCCATACACGACATCGAAGGATTCTCGACGGAGTACGCGAGCTCCGAGAATAAAAAGATAAAAAAATACTAGGAATTTCCACGCATAATAGAACGGAAAACGAAAGCGAATCAAGTCAATTCGCGAACCATTAGGAAAATGAATCGTCCGATTTTGCTCGCGATTGATGATAATACTATAGAAATGATGCTCTTTGCTATTCCCCAGGTGTTGAAAAAGATTGTACACCGCCGGCATGCCCTTGGGAGCCTGATCGTCATAGAGCCAGGGAGTGAGTGGAGGATAGAGTTCGCTAATGATAAAAAACTTCATGTATCAATTGATGGAGACTGGGACAAGGTACGCAAAGCACCTCATTTAGCGATGCCCCTCTAGCCTTCTTTTTCAAAATAGCTGGGAATTTCCAGGTAGAGCTGGCGCAGCCAAGGGTCGGCCCACCAAGTATCATCGAAAGTACTATTGTGAAAGTTAAAAGTAAGGTGAGTATCGTGAGGAAGGGATTGGACAAATTGCCAAAATTCTTCCTGAAAAGCATTCGCTTCAAAGTGAGTGGCCTGCAATAAAGCACTATCCATTACGATCATCGGGATTTCCCAAAAACGATAGCTGCGTTTTTCTGCAAAATGATAAGGCCGATAGGCAAAGCCCGTTCCACAACGAAAACCAATCCGATCTTGAAAACCCCAAGTAGAATCATACTCGATTCCCGACTGCTCCAGTAGGTCAGCCGTTTCGGGAAAGGCAAAATGTAAAAAATGCTGTCGACTGCTCCGGACCACCTGCCCTCCTACCCGCTCTAAACGCTCTTTTTCCTCCGCCAATAAATCCGCTCGCCGATAAGCTGCATAGCTAGGATGTAAACCCAATTCATACCCTCGTTTTACCGCCAAATCCATCGCCCGGCGGATCGTAGCCTCCTCAATATGATAATGATTATCATGGGGGGTGATCCCCCCCGTCATCACATACATGCGTTTGGGTACGGTGGCCTCCAGCAATAGCCAATCAAAACTATCAAAAGGATCTTTTTCGCCTTTTGTCCGAGTGTTCCAATAACGTCGCCCAATACGTGCAACTGTGGTAAGGCCCCGGCCCCGATACAAAGCACTCCCCATGGCCCGTAGCACCTTAGCAGGAGTTCTAAACTTACAGATCAAATCAATATCATGGCTTAGCTCGTAGCTCGTCGGACGGGGAGGCAATTCAAACCCCAAAGCTTCATAAAAAGCACGGATCAATTGATCCACCACGGGCAAACGCTCAATTTGCTCCCGGACCAAAAATTGTGCTTCGGCTAGCATCATATCCCATTGGTCCCGTTGCGCTGATGTACAGTGGTATTCCTCGATACGACTCAAGTGGAAGAAGATACTCTCCAACAGATCAAAGCCAAAGAGGCCCTCTTGATAAAAAGCTTGGGGTGGTTTAATGCTAGGTTCTACGGAGTATAGCGTTTGCTTTTGCCAAGTATATTGGCCTGCGCGGAGCGCGGCAAAGTTGGGAGGAGCTTCGCGAAAAATTAGCCTTTGTGCTGGAATAAAAGAGGCCAGATGATTGCTCGGCGGCTTTATACCATAGTATAGTGAGTGACCTTCTTGCGGTATCTTACTCGGATTAAAATGCCATTCTACCTCCACCGGAGCCAGCGGATGTTGCGCCAAAAAATCCAAGGTATAGCGAATGCGTTGGGGGCATTCCCCCGGCTCATAATACACCGCAATCTTCATGTCTAATCTTTTGCTTTGCGGATCAAGCGTTGAGCAGCTTTAGAATCGGGCAAAACTTGGCGTTGATGCTCGGTGATATCTTGCAGCAATTGCAATCTTTGTTCCTGATCGGTATCCCATTTGATCAGATAGGTATTGATCGTTTCCAGATTAGCCAAAATAAGCAATTCAAGCGGACTGGCATGGTCGCGGATATTGCCCTTGGCCTTGGGATTAGCTCTTTTCCATTCTTTGGCGGTTTGACCAAAAACAACTTTATTGAGCAAATCCATTTCGCTCGCGTAATATCCTCCTGCCTTTCGAGTCCCTGCAATCTGGCTCGGTAGCGCGTCGCTAATGGCACTAGTCAGCAAGCGATGATTGGCCTTGGCCAGCTCGCGCCGGATCTCCTGAGGGCCAGTCAGACCTTTAAAATCCTGCCATTCGCGAATCAAATTCAACTTAAATACGGGAGAAATGGCCGTACAAAACTCAAAGGCGATATTATTGTGGGCATAGGTGCCGCCGTAGCGTCCGGCCTTGGCCGTGATTCCTTTGGCCTCAGTAGCAGCCACCCATTGCTTGACGGAGAGCGTAAAGGCCGGCGTACCCGCACTAGCTCTAATCCTGTCGTATTCGACAGGATTAAAATCGGCGTTGTTTAGTGCTTCCCACTCCGCCATAAACTCCATCGTATATATCAGCCGAAGCCAGTTGCGGATCACCTGATCGGGCTCCTTGCTTTTATACTTCGCAATATCCGTAAGATTGATATATCCCTCGCGATCGATCCGGATATTAGCGCCTAACACCGTCAATTTATCAGCCATGCTAATCGTTTTAAACCTGTCAAATTTGACAGGTTTAAAGATAGCTAAAATCGATTACTTGGATGTACTATCGTTTGAGTAGCTGGCGGCTCAGGTGGTTGTCATCGACCCAAAAGCTAAGGGTATAAAGGCCAGCTGGCCATTGAGAACTGTCTAAAAATAAGGGATTTTGCTTGGGGCTTTGTCGACTGATGAGTCGTCCTTGGGCATCGTGAATCTCAATTTGGTCGAGGTGGTAGGCTGCTGCTGGCCACTCGATCCTCAGCTGGTCCGTCAGGGGGTTGGGGCCTATGCTTGGGACTTCGGTCCAGATTCCAGGTTCAGCGGTACTGGAAACGATATCATCTGCGGAAAGAATCCAGTAATCCGGGTCGAAGGTGACCCAGCTGACCCAAAAAGGCAGTTCGATTTCAAATTCTTGACCGGAAAATAGGTGATTGAGACGCAGGAGGGTATCAACGCCATCACCGGAAACGAGGATAGGCAGGGGCATTTCAAAAAAGTCGACCGAAGGATGAGAGCTGGTTTGATCAATCCTTAAGGAAACTCCGGTTTCTGTACGCGCCCAATTAATGGAATAAGTAGGGTGACCTTGCCCATAAAACCAGTCCTGAAAAAACTCGTCCAGATCCATTCCACTTTGATCTTCCAAATGGCGTTGCAAATCGCGGGTTTTTGCATAACTATAAGCCAGTTGGGGATCATTGAGGTAATTGCGAAGGGCTTGGAAAAAATGGTCATCACCCACGTACCAACGCAACATGTGGAGGAGTAAACTCCCTTTGCGATAGCTCAAACGCCCATTAAAAACCCGACTTACACTGGTCGTATCATTTACCCATACCGAACCATCCGATTCTTCTACCACATCATCAACCGTCCAAATCCGCCAGTTGCGCCAAGTATTTACACTATTAAAATATTCGTAAGTCAACGCGGTAAGATAGGAGGCAAAACCTTCATTCAACCAAATATCTTCCCAAGAGCCACAGGTAACTTTATTCCCAAACCACTGATGCGCTAGCTCATGGGCTTGTAGGGAAAAAGCAAAACTTCCCATAAAACTCATCGTTTGATGTTCCATTCCCCCACCCCATCCAAATTGGGCATGACCATATTTTTCATCGGGAAAAGGATAAGGACCAAAAAGCTCGCTAAACATTTCCAAAAGGTCGAGGGTGCTTTTAAAAGCCTCTAAGCCCTCATCGTAATACTCGGGAAAAACGTAGTTGAGCACTTCCAAAGAGTCGCCATTATCCATGACAAAGAAATCGGAAAAGCTAACATAATCCGTCACCGCAATGGCAATAAGATAGGCCGGAATTGGATAGCGATGCCGCCAGTGATATTGTATTTGATCACTGCCGATTGGTGTTTCATTGATCAAAAGCCCATTGCTCGCCACTCGGTAAGCATCAGGGGTTTGGACCAAAATATCTATCGAATCGATCTTATCGTTGAGGTCCTGTTTACAAGGCCACCAAGTCTTGGCACCGTATGGCTGGGAAAGGGTCCAAAGTAAGGGCGTTCCATTATGATTGTCGCTAACAAAAGAACCAAAACCATCATCATTTGGAGGAGCACCTTCGTAGCTAATGCTGATACTGTCCAATTGCCCCGGCATCAAAGGAGCAGGTAAATCAATCTGTAATACATCTTCGTCCAATTGCCGATAAGTGGTCAGCAGATTGCCCCGATAACGGATTTCTAGGACACTCATCAACGAAGAAAAGTCAAAGTGGATTTGCTGAAAATCTTCAGTTTGGGGGCTAAAATAGGACGTTACCGTACCTTCTATATAATGTACTGCCGGATCAACCGCCCATTCGAGCCGGTGGTAATGCAAATCATAATCTTGAGTAAGGGTATTAGTGGTGAACAGCAATTGGTTGGCCGCGGCTTGACTTTCCATTTCGATAATGTCCTGCAAATGATGTTTGCAAGAAGGATCGTGAAATTGAGCTTGAGCAACGGAGGCCCAACAGCAACACAGCAAAAGTAGGAATCGCATCATGAGCAAGCAATTGATTTGATCGTTCCTTAATCTAACACTTTTAGGGCCACTCCGTTTTCCTAAAGCCCTCAATTGCCCGGTAGCGGTCAATTTCTCCAAGCCCGGAGCAGGCGCCAAAAGCGATTGGCCGTTTTTTCAGTCCGGAGATAGGCCTTTCTTTCTGCCCCAAAATCACGAAAAACACCTTCTACCGCCGGAATCATACTCCCTTCAAAATCAAAATGCAAGCCTTTTTCCAAGGCCATTTGAATCCCCTGCCAAAGCAACAACTGAATAGCCCCGCTTTTCCGTAAATCCGTATTTCCGCCCAAGGCTAAATTGTAAAACGTTTGTTGATCCCGTACCAGATATATTCCAGCATGCACCTCACCTTCCGCATCCACCGCCAAAAGTATCTCTCGCTGGCCTCGCTGATCCAATTCTCGATCCAAAGTCTCAAAAAATGACCAGGAATAAGGGATAGACAAACCTTGCCGCTGAAAACTTTGCTGGTTGATTTGATAAAAAGCCTTGGCCTCGCTTACCTTACGGATACTCAACTGTTGAGTCGCCTTCTCCAATTTATTCCGAACGCTGCTTTTCATCCCACCTCGGATGTTTGCCAAATTACTCGTTGCGGAAAAGTGATAGGTGTAAAAGTTACTATTGCGATAGTCCGACCAGAAAAAAGGCAACCCATTTTGGAGCTCCGGCGGGTGATGATGTACTACAAAAGGTAGTTGGGGCACCTGATCGAGCAAGGTTTGCATCGTTTTTTGCTCAAAAGCATAGCGGCGTTCGCGCTTTTGCTCATTATCCGGATACTTTAACCAAATCCCCAAATAGGGCGTCAACATCGGTAAACGAATCATCGGAATCCCCCATTCCTTGGTCTGGTAATAAGGTAAGACCCCTGTGATGGCACCACCACGATCTTGACTAAGGGCAACATTCCAAGTTCCATCGCTACATACTGCATCCAACCACCAATCTTGAAAAAACAAGGGCAGGTCTTTTTCTGTAGAACAAAATTGACGGTATAGATGGCGCGGATCGATACGATGGTTTTTTAGTACATTGCAAGGTAAAAAAAATGAGGCATGTGTGGCATCTTCGGTATCATTGATCGGCAGCGGGGTCTGGTAAAATTGCGTTGGCTCCAACGTGGTATCGAACTCGTGGCCCATCGCAGTCCCGATGGTCGAGGTTTTTACCAGGGCGATTACTGGGGCTTTAGCCACGGCCGTTTAGCCATCATTGATCGTTCCACGGCCGCCAATCAACCCCTTTCCTATCGAGGCTATACCATTATTTTTAACGGTGCCATTTATAATTATCAGGAGCTGCGAAGCGAGCTAATCGCCTTAGGGCATCATTTTCAGAGTCAAAGCGATACGGAAGTCTTGCTCGCCGCCTATGTCGAATGGGGAAGCACCTGCCTCAATAAGCTCAACGGGATGTGGGCCTTTGCCATTCACGATCCAAAGCAAAATATTATTTTTTGTGCCCGCGATCGCTTTGGGATCAAGCCTTTTTACTATTCCCAAATTGGATCACACTTTTGTTGGGCCTCCGAAATCAAGCAGTTTGAAGCGCTTCCGGCATGGCGCGCCAAGGTTGATCGCCCCAATGCCTACGAATTCTTGGTAAAGGGATACCAAGATCATCGCGAGAGTACTTTTTTTGCCGGAGTCCAGCAGCTACGCGGTGGGCATTCCCTTACTTACGATTTGCAAAAACAGCAATATCAAATCGATTGCTATTATCAACTCCAGCCAAGTCAAGTTGCTTGGTCTGACCCCTACGATCAAGCCACTACCCAAAAACTAAAGGAGCTTTTGTATGATGCCGTCCGTTTACGGCTTCGGGCTGATGTGCCGATTGGTACTGCGCTTTCTGGCGGCTTGGATAGTTCTTCGATTGTAGGAATTATGCAGGCCTTGTTACAGGAAAAAGGTGCTACGGAACAACAGGCTAGTGTATCTTGCTGCTTTAAGGGCAAGGCTTGGGACGAAAGTCTTTACGTCGACGCGGTGGTTGAAAAAACGGGCTTACGTAGTCATCGTATTTATCCCGATTTTGCTACTTTGCTGGAGCGTTGGGATGAGGTGACTTGGCATCAGGACGAACCGATTGCAGGGGCGAGTATTTTGGCGCAGCATGCCGTTTTTCAAAAGGCGCGGGAAGAGCAACTGCTGGTGATGTTGGATGGGCAGGGGGCAGATGAGATATTAGCGGGTTACGAAAAGTTTTATCGGCCTTGGTTTAAACGCAATTTTCGGGAAAATCCGCTACGAGCCTTATGGGATTTGCGGTCTTTTTTCCAATTGCATCAGATTGGTGCTGGGGAGGCTTGGCAGGCCGTACAGCGATTTCGACAAAAGGATCGCGGGGGGCAGCCGGAGTGGTTAGAGGCCCGAGTGGCGAAGGAAGAATTATTCCAACGGAGTGGAGATCTTTCGACGCAGCAGACTTCGCATAATTTGTTGCGTGAAATGGGTTTGCCTATTCTCTTGCATTATGAGGATCGCAATTCTATGGCCGCTGGTGTTGAATCGCGACTACCCTTTCTGGATTATCGCTTGGTAGAGTTTTGTTTGGCTTTGCCCGAAAACGATAAAATCAGAAATGCCCAACGCAAGTATCTTTTACGAGAAGCGATGCGTCCTATTTTGCCGGATCGCGTCTATCATCGATATGATAAAATGGGTTTTCCAACCCCACAAAATTATTGGATGCAAAAGCACCGCGATTATTTTGATCGCTTAACCCAAGAAAGTCTAGCGCTCGTTTCCGACTGGATTAATCCATCTATTCAAAAATACGATGATCCTGCCTTGCGGTGGCGGGTAATTGCTTTTGGGAAATGGGTCCGACGATTTGGTATAGAATTGTAAGCTCCAATCATTCAACTATTCTTTTTTAACACCATCTATTTTGCTGCTAAAAAAAATTGATTACCTCCTTCGGCGACTCCTTCCCTTCCATCGTTATCTCCTGCGACAAATCTGTAAGGGGAATAATCTGCATTTAGACTATAGCTCCAATCGCGATGGGATTCCGGTATTAGAGGCTATTTTTATTCATCGCGAATACGCCGATTATTTTCCGATGCAGCAATCCGCTATTATCGTAGATGTCGGCGCTCATTATGGCTATTTTGCCCTATTTGCAGGTTTAAATCTTTCAAAAGATTCCATTATTCATTCAATAGAACCTTCTCAGGAAAATTTTAAAGTACTCCAAGAAAATCTAAAAAAGAATAATCTATTTCCCATTCAGTCACATCAAATTGGGCTTGATCGAAAACGGGGAGAAAGAGCGCTTTACGGTGGCCCTTCTTTTAATCATTCCTTTTTTGGATCAGTGGAAAAAGGAGAACATCAAGTACCGACGCTGAGCTTGCAAGACTTTATCGAGCAGCAAGATTTAGAGCGAATTGATTTACTAAAATTAGATTGTGAAGGGGCGGAGTTTCCCATTCTTTTAGGAGCCAATGCCGAGACCTTAGACCGTATTCAAACCATCATTCTAGAGTTTCACGACCTTCCCGAAGCTGGTTATACCTCCATGCAATTGGTCCATCATCTGCGGCAGCATCATTTTGAAATCGTCCGCTACCAACACGATGCTGATTACTCCGGTCGGAACCTTAGTTTTGGAAAAATCATCGCGATAAAATGGCCGACAACTGCTGGTCCAAAGCCTCACTAAGCACCTCGGCTCGATAGGGCGCTAGCTGTTCAGAGGCCGTATCTCGCAAAGCGATAAAACCACTTTCCTCAATCCAAGCATACAATAAATCAGCCAACTGCTCTGCATTAGTATAGCTTTCTACCAAGGTTTCAATGGCTGCCGGTATCGGATAATGTTTAGGCAATAAAACCGGAATACCAAAACGCAAGGCATCATTGAGCCCTCCGGAGATATTGCTAAAACCATAGCGTTCGCGAATCAAGCCTAGGGGATAGTGGCTCCGGAGCGGGAGCAACAAAAAATCGGTAGTCCGCAGGTAGCGATCAAAATCTGCTTGGGGTAAAATATTGGAGAAAGTTAGGCAGCGGAAATTATCCGTCTCCAAGGCTGTAAAGGACCGCAAAACCTTTTTAGCCTCGGCCCTATTTGCACTGCCAAGGAATAACAGCTCCACCTTCCTCTTTAATCGTGGCAATACTTTTTGCAAAGCCTCCCGAACCAAATCATAATTGCGACCTTCGGGGTTTACCGTTCCGGGAATAACTATCCGTACCACTTCGCTCGCCTCCCGGGTAGGGCTTCCTTCAAAAAAAGCAAAGGGCAAGGGTTTGATCCATTGGTATTGCTCTTTTAAAGAAGGCCAAGTCTTCAACCAATGAGTTTGAATTTCCTCGGAAGGACCACAAAGGTAGTCGACAGAAGCCAATAATTGTCGACGCTGACGGGCTTGGCGAAACAAAAGAAACCTCAGGAAACGCCCCCAATCGATTAATCTCTTTGGAAAAATCAAATTCGAATAGGGCGCTAAAAAAGTATGGCCATTATGCAAAATAAGTAAACTAGGGGCTGGCCAAATATAGTCGCGTAAAGCCTTGAAATCGGTAACGAGAGTAACGAAAAGCAAGAGGTCTTGCCGAGCCAGTTGCTCGTGGTGGTGTTTTAAAAAAGCCGTGGGAGTTTGGGTATCGCCGACAAACCAATGCAGTTGCTGATAATCGTCGAGTTCATACAAATCGGCTTTTACGGTAGGGTTGGTAAAAATGCTGATGGTCCAGCCCTGATGGTCGAGAAGTATCGCCAAGCTCCGCAGCACTTCGCTGTGGCGGTAAGGTTCGATTAAGGCTATTTTTTTTTGCATATCTTTATTGCGATCCCTCAAAAGTAAGAAGTCCTTTAGATTTTTTTATACCATGAGTTCTAGGCCGTTATTTTCCATCATCATCCCTACGCATAATCGGGCGAGTCTCTTGGCCAAAGGTATCCGGAGTATTCTTGCTCAAGATTGGGAAGACTGGGAATTATTGGTGATCGATGATGGCTCTACCGATGATACCAAAGCGGTGGTAAATGGCTTTGCAGACAGCCGTATTCGCTATTTTTATCAAGAACATCACGAAAGAAGTCGAGCACGTAATTATGGAATTGAATTGGCCCGGGCCCCCTACCTCTGCTTTGTGGACGACGATGATTATTGGCTTCCCGAACACTTATCCAGTTTTCAAAAAGTTTTAGTAAACTATTCCGAAGACGCTAAGCCGCCTATTCTAAGGGTTCATTATTGGCAGGAGCAGGCGGGGCAAAGAAAAATTACCGTTCGCTACGATTCCTCCATCCATCCCGTTCGGTTTTTTGCCCATCATTTTTGTGGCGTTTGGAGTCTTTGTATTCCTCGGGCCTATCTGGATCAAGATCGTTTTCCACCGCAATTTCGCCATTGGCAAGATACCCATTTGATTTTAAGACTTTTGGCCCGCCATCCTTTTCGCCAATTAGAGGCCAGCACTTATGTTTATCAAATCCACCATGCGATGGGCTCGCTTAAGGTGTACCAAGAAACCAATGTTCGGGATCGGATTGAAAGCAATGTAGCCGCGATTCAGGATTTGTTTACTCACCACGCCGATTTATTGGCTCCTTTTCTACCTCCAACAACCAAAGACTTTTTGGTTTGTGAAAAATACCTTGGCCATGCCAATGGTGCCGTTATTAGCGGACAGTATAAACTGGGCTGGGCCTTATTCCAGCAATCGCTAAAGTATCATCGAGGGAGTTGGTTTTATGGGGCCTATGGCAAATTTTTACTTAAGATCCCGCTAAAATTATTGACGGGGTATCCGAAAGGGGGGAGTTAACTTTTGGGAATCAACTTACGCACATCTTCTAGAAAATCCCTTTGCCAATACCAAACCAGGACTAGAAAAGTAAGTCCAGTACAAACCAGCGCCCCCAATACTTGGAGCAGGGGATTCGTAAGCCCATAGCAGAGGGCAAAAGCTAGCATATTGCTGATCAGCGCCAGCACAAAAGGGATGCCTAAAGTTCTTAGATAGGCCCCGAGGCCAATGGGCGCTAGGTGACGAATCACCAGTAGGTAAAGTGGAATGATAAAAAAGATTTGGAGTAAAAATAAAGCCTCCGCTAATTGCTCTAAACCATATTCCGTCACTAGTACAATAGTACTTGTAAAGACGATAAAAACCAAGAAATTCCAGGCAAGGCCTAGGTCCGGACGGCCTTGAGAAAGCAGTAAAGTGCCAATCGGGTTTCCAAAGCTATAGATAAGAAAAAAGCCTGCAAAAAGGCGAAATAGGTAATCATAGGCCAGCCATTCTTCCCCAAACATCAATACGATAATTCCTTCCGCTTGAAAAATAAGTAAAAGGTATAGCGGAAAATTGAGTAGACACAGGTATCGTACTTGTCTCAGGTAGAGTCGCGCCACTTCTTGGGGGTCATCCTGTAGTTTGGAAAGAACCGGAAATAAAACGCTGGTCATGATGGGGTTGGTAAAGGTAAGTGGGCGTTGGAGAAATTTCTTAATGACATCATAAACACCCAATAACTCATATCCCAACACCTTAGCAATGATAATGACATCGATCTGGCGACTAAAATAATTCAGTAAGCCCTCTCCTAGCTGAAAACCTCCAAAGCGGATAAAAAAGCTAATTTCCTTAAAATCCAAAACCCAACTCGGTCGATAAATTTGCCGCCCTAATAAAAGGTAGGCCAAAGTCTCTACCAAGGCCTTTACCAAAAAGCCCATTACCAAGGCCCATACCCCATATCCCTGCCAAGCCAAAGCAATAGTAACTACAAAAGCCAAACCCGTAGCCAATAGCTCCACCCGCGCCAATTGATCAAAACGCAATGCTTTAGTCAAGAGTATTTTATACTGACTTCCCCAACTGGTAATGATAAAAGAAAGCGCCATGGCTTGCAACAAAGGCCGCAATTCGGGGCTATCGTAAAAATCGGCGAGGACATAACTGGCTAATAGCACCAGCAAGCCCAATACACTTCCCACCAAAACAGAAAGCCAGTAAAGCGATGATAGTTGGCGCTGTCGGATTTCTTGCTTGTAAATAATGGCATTATTGACTCCAAAATCCATAAAGGTTTGGGCAAAAAAGAGGACGACATTTACCAAGGCCATCAAACCAAAATCGCGTTTGTCGATCAGCCGTACCAAGAGGTACAATTGCAGCACTCCCAGCCCAGCCACCAAAAAAGTGGCCAGCATCTTCCAACGAATTCCTGCAAAGGCGGCCTTTTTTACCGACATCCAAATGGTTTGACCCCGTGGATAGGGCAAATCAATTATCTTTACCCACGGTGTTGTGAATTATTAGCCTTAAAGGTAAACAATCCATTAAAACCCATCCATGTCTTTATTCAATCGCTTTCGCCAGTTGATTAGCCGTTGGAAACCTGCTCCTCAGTGGGCCGAGATCGAGCGTTTTGACCCTGCGTGGAAAACTCGAATGGCACAGATGGCAGCCTTGATTCCAAGCGAAGCCCAAGTTGTGGTCGATCTGGGTTGTGGGCCGATGTGGTTAAAAGAGTTTTTAAGTCCCGGACTTAGCTATCACCCCGTTGATTATCGAGATCGGGGGAATGGAACCATCGTTTGCGACTTTAATCAAAACCAGTTTCCCAATATTCCTTGCGATGTGGCTTTTGTGGGAGGCTGTTTGGAGTACGTGACCGACTATGAATGGTTTGTGGCACAAATCACCCAATATGCTTCTTATGCTTTGCTTTCCTATTGTACGCTTGAGGCCTACCCCGATTTACAAGAGCGACGGAATAATGCCTGGGTTAATCACCTTACGGAAGCGTCCTTAATTGACTTATTTACAGCTCAAGGTTTTCAATTAATCCGTCATATTCGCCAACCCAATTCGCTTTTTCTCTTCCAAAAGCAAGGCTATGCTTAGGGTCTTAATCATCAATTCGGTACCCCTTAATGGTGGCGACCAGGCTTTATTACGAGCTACGCTGGCGGGTTTGGAGCGTTATCTTCCAAGCCCAATAAGTGTAACGGTACTTTGCCATGACCCCTTGCAGTCTTCGCCCTATCTGCCAGATTTAGCATTGCATTGGGATTATGAGCATAGCTTGCATCGTTTTTCTAATCGGCCTTGGGAAAAGGGCAAACATCTATTGCAGAAGTTATTGAGGCCTTTTGGGATAGGGCCGCGGCTTCATCGTCCCGACTGGTTCTTAGCTAGCAACAATCAAAAGGAGGTATATGCCTTGATCCAAAAGGCAGATTTAGTGATTTCATCAGCAGGTGGGTATCTCCACGATTTTTATGGCTATCGTCAGCGAATGGAGGTTTTTAAATTCTTACTCGATCTCAATAAACCGTTGGTCCTTTTGGGTCAGTCTATCGGTCCTTTTTGGAAAAAAGAAAACCATGACTTGCTTTGCAAGATCCTTCCTCGTATCTCCTTGATTGTATTGAGGGAAAAATACTCCTTGGCGCATCTCCAAGCCTTAAATATTCCCTTGGATAAGGTGGTGGTTCATACGGATCTGGCTTTTGGATTGGCTCGTTTTTATCCCCAAGATCAGTTGCTAAGTAAGCAACAACCCGTAAAAAAATTGGCCATGAGCTTTAGAGCTTGGCAAGATGAACAGACCACCGCCCAAGTTCTGGAAAAAGCCATTGTCTTTTGTCAATATTTATTGGAAAAGTATCCACTTGAAATCACCTTTCTCTCTACCTGTCAGGGTATCCCGGTTTATCACGATGATTCCCAATTAGCGGAGCAAATCGTAGCGCAATTGCCACCAGAACTTCGTCAAAGATGCCAAATCAACCGACAATACCATCCCGGCCTAGATCTCATAGCCGAATATGGGGCTTTTGATGCCTATATTGGCATGCGGCTACATGGAGCCATCTTGGCCATGCTAGGAGCTACCCCTGCGATGAACATTGCTTATGAAGATAAAACTGCTGGAATTTATGAATTTCTCGATTGGTCGGATTATCAAGTTGATTACCGTCAGGAAATGGCGGAATGGCAAAAAACTGCCGATCGTTTTTTAGCAGAATTACCCCAAATACAAGCTCAAATACCGGAACGCTTGCAAAGAGCAGCCGATCAGGTAGAACAAGCCTTTCTTCGTTTACCTTCGATATTAGATAGCTGATGGCGCGACGACTTAAAATCCTACTTTTTGTGGAGACCTTCTCCAACCCTACCGAAACCTTTGTCTACAATCAGGTGGTAGGTTTGGCGGAGCAACACGAAGTGGAAGTCGTATGCTGGGAACGTAAAAAAGTGGTAGGAATGGACTACGATCGCGTACATACTTTCCCTCATGGACGTAGTTTTTGGTTGGAGAAATGGAGGAACTTGCTTCGTCGTTTTGATGTAAGTCTACGCTTTTATGATCGTGATTTTGCCCAAGGCCTAGCACACTTTTGTCAAACCTTTCGCCCCGATTTAATCCATTGCCATTTTGGGATTCAAGCTTTAATATTCCTCGACCATTGGCCAGATAAGAACATTCCCATTTTTATTACCTTCCACGGCTATGATGCTTCGCAGCAATTACAACAATCCGCCGCTTATCGAAAACACCTACGGCAAGTTTTAGCACAAGATCATATCCACTGTCTATTTGTTTCTCAGGCCCTATATCAAAAACTTGCGCAATGGCAAATTCCCGTAGCTCATGCAGAGGTACTTTACCTTGGTATTGATCCTCATTTTTTCCACCGCTCCTCCCCTACTCCGGAGGATACTTTTCGTTTTTTACAAGTCTCTAGTTTTACGGAAAAAAAGGGGCAGGAATATACTTTGCGGGCCTTTAAGCTATTCCGCGAGCGTTTTCCGCAGATTGCGGTGGAATTAGTACTTGGAGGAGAGGGTCCCCTCCGGCCTACCATGCAGGATTTGGCCAAGAACCTAGGTATTCAAGATGTGGTCCGATTCCCAGGCCTCCTTCAGCGGGAGCAGGTACGGACTTGGATGGAAAAGGCTCGGGTATTTGTCCATCATAGTGTGGAGGCGAAGGATGGAAATACAGAGGGTTTGCCAACGGTTATTTTAGAGGCCATGGCCATGGAGTTACCCATTTTGGCTACGCGGCATTCTGGTATTCCGGAGGCTGTGACTGATGGAGTACATGGATTCTTGGTGGCTGAAAAGGATATGGAGGCTATGGCCGAGCGAATGGGACTTTTGCTCGATTGGTCTCTTTTACCCACTAATCGAACTACGATCTTAGAGCACTTTAGTCAAGAGCGACATTTGTCTAAGCTTTTAGCGCATTACCAGTCCGTACTCCCGTCGGCTCTTTAATCTTTTTCTTCCTCTACCAATTGAGGAGCTAACTTCTTGCCTTGCTTCCGAGTCAAATATTTACGCAGTACTCCTCCTTTAATGTTATTGATGTCAAATTCGATGATAAAAGCATCGCGGTCTACCTCATCGATCAATCGATGTAGTTTGCGAATATCAATACGGTTGATGACCGTATGAATAATTCGCAGGTCTTGTTTTTTACCATTACTCCCATAACCCGTTTCTCCGCGATAAATCGTCATTCCCGCCCCTACCTGTTGGATGATTTGGGTTTCCAACTGCTGGGCCCGATTCGAAACGATCATGAGACCAATAAAATCCTCAAAACCTTCAATAACGAAATCGACAACCTTGGCCGTGACTAAATAGGTAAGAATGGAATACATCGCTACCTCCATAGAAAGTACCATGGCCGTTACCCCAAAAAGGATGACATTAAAAAACAGGATTACTCTGCCAATACTAATTCCCCACTGATCATTAACATAAATCCCAAGGATTTCTGAGCCGTCGAGCACTGCACCATTTTTAATACTGAGCCCCATACCTGCACCTAGAAATAGTCCCCCAAAGATGGCGATCAATAATTTATCCTCTGTAATCGTTGCAAAGTTTTCGAAATGAATGAATAGGGCCAAACTTAGAATAGCGAGAATGGATTTAATTAGAATTCGTCGGGACACGGTAAAGAAGGCTAAAACTAAAAAGGGAGCACTAATCAATACTAGAAGAAGAGAAACATCCAAATTCGTCTGTTCACTGATTAAGATGGCGATACCCGTTACCCCACCGTCCAAAAAGCCATTGGGTAATAGAAAGGCCTTGAGGCCGATACTGGATAATAAAATACCTAAGCCAATTTGTAGATACTCCGAAAGGAGTCCACTGATTTTTCGATAAGTCATGCACTTCGAGTTTACGTTCTAGAAAGTCGGAAAGACTTTCCCAAAGTACAACACTCGAAGCAGTTTGTGGATTAGCAGATCATCGTAAAATTACAAGCTTACCGAAGTTTTCGCGGAAAAACCCGTCGGCACTGGTATCATACCGCTCATAATCTTCTCCATCCGCATTCTTGGCCACTACTCGGTAGAGGTATACGCCATTGGCCAAGCGTTGACCATAATTATCCGTACCATCCCAAGTATAGTCGGTTCGATGGGTTCCGACCCTCAATGGACCAAGTTCTTGTTCGGTAATTTCTTTTACAATCCGACCAGAAACAGTAAAGATTTGAATCTTAAAATGAGCCGGAGGTTCATCACCAGTCAAGGTATAGACAAACTGGGTAGAAGTGGAAAACGGATTAGGATAGTTGAGTATGTTGGAAATGGACTTTTTATTGATGATCTCAAAACGAACTTTATAATCCAATTCTCCCGACTGATTACCAGTAATATCCTGGGCCTGAACCAATAGCTCATAAGTACCATCAGCACGGAACTCCGGTAATACCTCAACTGTTGCCCGGTTCTTATTATCTACTGCCGGATAAAAACGCGCAGTATCGCTGGCAAAGTAAATTTGTCTTTGCTGTCCCGAAGGGTTGGTCAGGTAAACCTTTACCAAACTGGTATCTTCCAATAAGAGGTAAGGATTTTCATCCTTGAGAGAGATCAATATATCTGGTTTGGAAGAAACAATATCGCCATTCATAATGTGAACACCATCAAAGGTGACATCTAGCAAGGGGTTGCGTTCATCCTCGCTGACGTGAAAGCGGTAATTCCCCAGATTATTGAAATGCATCAACTCTGGTTGATCTTCGTCGGGGTTGACTTCGAAAGTAAAATCAAGTGGTCCGGAGAAATTACGGGTATTGGTTCGATAGTTCAAATGAAGCGTATCGCCAACGGGCAGTGGAGCAATTCTTTGAGTCTCTGTCGTAGAAGTATTGCTTTGCGTCGACAGGGTATATTTGATCAACAAGCTATCCATGGGATAGTCGCTAATATTTTCAATAGTTGTCTTAAAGGAGAAAATTTCTCCCTGTTGTAGGGTATCATTATAAACCTCTAATGCTTGTGATGGATCCACCGCTGCTTCCGGTAATCCTTCGTAAAGTACCCTTAGGTGTTTAAGGTCAACAGCGGTACGGTCCATTTCGTCCCGGTTGTAATAGCGCAGACGAATATATGGAAAACGCTCTGCATCGATAAAGTTTAGTGTAGTATCGAGGCTATATACTTTTTCTGCCAAAATGGCCTGATTACCATTTTCATTAACTCCAATAACGGTTAGATAGGTCGTATCCATGGTATTGTCGACATCGGTCTGATCCCATTTGAGCGACTCCCAAGAAGCTGCCGGGCCTATGAGTACCGTTTCCATGGTACCTTCAATGGCATTGATCGGCATAAAGACTTCCGTGAGGATAATTTCTTCTAGAGAACTCGCAACATCTTCACCAATAGCACCTGCATCCTTTCGGTAAACAAAGTTGTAAGGCACTGCCCCGGTACTTTCCAAGTTCCGAATTAATCGCGCATCTTGAGCTTCCAATACTTGGAAAAGATTTTCTCCATAGATCGTTGAATCCGCCGCCCATTCTTCCGGTTCAAAATCGGCCATGGCATCAGATTGTACCGAGAATAACCAAACATAACTATTAGTAGGTATCACATTATTGAGAAAGTCCATCAAGGTTTTGCGTTCCACTGCAGTGCTGGTTGGAAAAGCGAATACCCGAGTAAAGGAATTGGAATTTACACTACCGTACAATCCTCCTGGAGGGTTTTCCCAACCGGCTCCAGTAACAGAGTCTCCAACCGCAATGGCAATTCCCGAATCGAGAAACTTCCAAGGACGGACCGAGCCCGCGGGGTTTTCAAAGTTGTAAATAAACTGCGGTTCATCATTAGGCTGAGCTACCTTATTTCGGATGGTGATAAAAAATCCGTTGGTCAAAAACTCAAAATCTCCACCGGGGTTGATCGCCAATCCTTCTACTTGATTTTCTTTGTATTGATGGACGTGCGATTGATTCCAGCCTCTTTGTTCATCTGGTAGATAGGTAAAGGATTGCATTTCCCAAACATAACTTTGCTCTGGGGAAATCGAATCAGGGCTGATCCGCCAATAATACGTGCGACCCGCTTCCAAAGGAAATTCGGGTTGCCACTTCACTACTCCTCCAATTTGATTGACGCTCGTTTTCCGCAATGCGGAGCTATTAAATTGATCGGTGGTATCGATCTCATAGAGATAGCGTTGTTCTGGCATCAAACTATTACGAGTGGAAGATTTGAGGCTTACCGTTGGTGTATTGACAATGGAAAAATCTGGTGGGTAGATCGGCAATGCACTATTATCAATGATAAATAAGGCCACGCCTTCTTGTCCTCCGCTCCGGAGACTATTATTTAACTCTGCTGTCGGGTTGGGTAATTCCTCCACTGTTCCCTCAACATCAACATTAATAAATATGCGATTGAGTCCTGAGGAGATGGACCCAAAACAAGGAACTCGATAAGAATATTTATTGCCAAATCCAGGCGCATTTACCTTTTCCTGAATTAGGGTTACTCGATCGCCATTAGGCAATTCTTGTTCTATTTCGATATAGAAAGAATCTTGAATGTTTCGACCAATATTATTTACAGTAAAATTGATGGAAAAGCTATCTAGCTGAGAGCTGACCACGGCGGGGTCAAAAGAAACGGTACTAGGATCTACCAAGTAATCGGGGCCGGGGCGAGGATTCATCCGCAGCGCTGGGTCGCCATGCAAAGTAAATTGCTGGTGTAAGGTTTTTACGGTCAAGCCCTTGTTTGAATCATACTGCTGTAGGGTGGCTCTCATTACATCGCCTAATCCTTCGCCATACATCGAGCCTCCGATTAGGTTATAGTAGGTATTCGCAAAATTGCGGAGCACGGAGATAAAGCCCTGCCCTGTAGATGCGATAAAAGAGGACGCGCCTTTGTCTTCGTAAAACAAAAACCGCTCACTGATTCCTTCCGCTGAGGTATGAATATTTCCAGAAAAACAACCCAGCGAAAACATCGTCGGATACTTGCCGTAGTTAAAATAATTCTCTGGGTTATCGATATTAAAATCAAAGGTTCCTACCCCTGAGTGTCCAAAGAAGGTGATGATGGATACCCCATCGTTGATGAGGCGGAATATTTCCTCTGATTCGGATATTTGTACTGGATCCGTACTGGTCTTATAAAAGGTGGTCACATCCGCACCAAAGCCATTATCCTCGATGGTATTTTCCATACCTGCTAGATAATTAGCAATCGTCTCCTGGATCGTCGGGTCTCCTCCACTAAGGTGGAGAATGCGTTTCTGCCAAGCTCGGTCATCATAGGTCTGTGGTAAATTGACATTGCTTTCCAGCAACCTTACCTTATCGAGGTAAATCCGAATATCATTGGGGGTACTTGCTGCTAGTCTTCCAATCGGAAAAACGGGAATACTGGTTTCATTATTCGACGACAACAATAGATTATCCGATCCGGGAGCACCAAAGGTAGGTACATAAAAAGATTGGTTAGTTGGCATTTCCAACTCCTCATTGGTTCGAGTAAACGCATATTCCCGGGCTTTACCGATAATGAAAAAATAACGTGGTCGTTCCCAGTTCTTTTTGATATAGTTGGCAAAATTCCGTACGGATAATGGATTGCGATGGCTACCATAAGAAAACTGATCGTATAACTGTTGGATTTCTACAATCGTAGTTTCATAACCACCGCCACTAGCACTAGAGCGGTAATCAGCATATTCTTGCACCCGATTATTCCCGTTTCCATCTGAAAAGAGGTCGGAATGAGATAGAATGATATACTCTGCGGAAGAAGAAGAAAAATCGAGGAAATTCATTTTCTCTAATTTTTCAATCTGCTTATATCCACCGCTAGCACTCGCCAATACAAAACTTCTCTTTTCATTCGAAGCCGGTAAAACCACCCGCGTAAGATCACTCCCCATATCATAACTGGCGATCATCCGACGTTGATTCGTGATATCGTAAAGTATTGGATCTTCACCACTTTCGTCAAAATTGAAAACCTCTAGATATTTTCGGCTCGCCGATGCTTCAATGGAAAAGTGGAAAGAGGGTCGGAAATTAAAGCTAAAAATTCGAGGATATGTTAAGGCTAACACGGCTGGTGCATTACGGTCTTGCCCATTGGTAGCTCCAAAGAATTTAAACCGAGAATTTTCCACCAGCTTATCCGTGGGAACAGCAATTTCATACTGCTGGAGTCGGGAACCAAAGAAATTATCCTCCAATAGGAGATCATCCTCCAAGCTTATTTCCAGATTGTGCTCCGTGCTATTGGTGGCTAGTCGGACGTTTAAGGTACTTCCGGGCCCGGCAGTATATACCGAGGAAGTAGGGACGCCAAAGATATTGGTTCGACGCAATTTGGAGGCGAAACCTTCCATAATCTCAAAACTAGAATAAGCGACCCCTTGACTATTGCTTTCTTGGACCATGGCCTCGGTTACGGTACGAATTTCCTCATGCCAATAAAACTCCTCTTTTGCTGGAAGATTGCTCAGGTTATTGGACACCTCTTCTACCCGTAGGTGATCAGGGCCATTATCCCAGGTCAAAAAATAGGCGGAGGTATCGGTAAAGAGGCTATATTCAGGATTGAGCATTTCATCATCCGCATTAAAGAAAAGATGCCGATCTAATTCGCTTCGATTCTTTTGACCATAAAACTCGATATAGTCGTTGGTAGATAATGTCTGATTGGTAGAAGTATAAATCGGGACTTCCTCGCCTAGGTAAAAAAGGCGGAATTGAGAAGCGTTGACCCCACTGGTAGGAATTCCCGCGTCGTTGAGGGCATCGGTAGAAAGACGGAATAAACCATCTTCGGCAACCATGATTTTATAATAATCCTGACTATAATTGATCCATTCATTCCCATAAAGCGAATCTTGGCCATTCCAAATCTGGCTAAAACCTTCATAGCTAATGGAAAGAAGGAAAAAAAGAGGAAGGAGCTTTTTCATAAAGCAATAAATTAGTTTACTAACTAGCTTTGATTGATAGCCCCATTTTAGGTGCTATTGGTGAGCTAAATTATCAAAAACTAAACCTAAAATGAGTCTGTATATTTACCAAATGATGCACTTGTAGCAGTCCCGACCAAATTATAAACGAGCTTATTCCATTGGAGTTGCTCAAAAATGGAAGTATTCCACTAGGCCAACTCTTGTTGTAACCAAGCTTTACATTTGTAGTGAACCTGATTTTCGATCGATTTACGGTATTTATTCCAATCCAAATGTTGCGGCGCAACCTTTAAGGTGGTAGCATAGCTTTGTTTGACCTCGTCCAGAAAGTGTTGATAGATGGCCTGATGATCTCGTCTGAAGTGGTCGAGGTTGAAGTTTTTGAGGGCTGTGGTTCGGCGACTGAGGTCTTCGAATAATTCCTCTTTGGGTTCGGGTCGAGCTGATCTTTCACGTTCGTCGCGTTCCTTTTGGCTCATGATCTTACTTCGTTCGAGAACGGTTTCGACCATTCGGGCGTGGAGGCCATCTTCTGTCAGGCGGCCTTTCTTCCACCAGTTGACAAAGGCCCCGGCCTTGCGTTCCGCTTTGGTTTTACTGGCAAAGAACTTCCAAAGGAGGTGAAAGTATAAGTCTTCATAGCCACGTAGCGGGGCATAGTTGACCTTGGGGTGGCTAAGAATTTGATCGGTGATAAAACGCTTATTGACTCCCTTTTCCAATAAAAAGCGAAAGGCCTTTTGTTGGGTTGGGCTAAGTTGTTCGGGCAAAGCACTTACTACATCTATTACCATCGCATCTTTCGGGCTCTCCTCCCCTATCCTACCCCCTTCGAGGCCACTGAGCAATTGGAGCATCTCCGGAGTGTATTGAGGCTCGTTTTCAAAGATGTAAAACTTCAAACTGAGGATGCGTTTCTTTTCTTTTTTGCAAGGTCGAAACTCAAAACGAATGTCCGTGTATTGCTCAATTTCCTTTTGAGCGGGAATCAAAACCCAGCGTTTGAACTCATAAAATTTGGGGTAACGATTCTCAATACCGAGGTAAAATTTGAGTTTTTCGATGGTAATTTCACACTCTCCTTTATACTGATGTCGTTTTAAAACTTCGTATAAACGAACTGCATTTCCATTCAAATAGATGATATTACTCAGACTATATCGAGTAAAATGTTCCTTTAATTGGAGCAAATATTCTCGTAATTTTTCAGAAATACTAAAGGTAAATTCATCCGTATCCGTGTTATGTTCCATGTGCTGAAGCCATACACTTTTACCTACGATACTTCCTTTTTCATACAAAATGGGGACACTATTTAGCTTATCCATCAAGGCAAAAACCTCTGATTTATTCGCCAATCTCCGTTTACCATCAAAGTTTATGATCCGTTCAATTTCCGAATAATGCATGCGATGTTCTCTAAAACCAAGGTCGTTTTGAGAAATTTGGGAGATCAGGTAGAGCACGAAAAATTGTTCTCGACTATTCAGCTTATAGCTGGTTTCGATGAGTTTATTGTGCTTGATGATTGCCATATAACGTAAGGTTAAGCAGCATAAGTGAGGTAAGAAAATACTTGCGATGGGGCAAATATAGTATAAAAGCGTTATCTGATTCGGAATATTTACGCTTTTCTACTCTTTTTTTACGCTTTTGCTAAGTTGTTGATGTAGCTCTACGCTTTTATCAATAATCTAAGGGGATAGGGTCATGCTTAAAAAATTAACGAATCTATAATGTTATACAGATGTATTTCTACGCTTTATGATGGAACTCTACGTTTTTATGATGTATCTCTACGCTTTAGAATACTTGAAATGATTCGAATTGATGTAATTCTACGCTTTTATTGGGCAATTCTTCTCGTTTTATGATGTATTCCTACGCTTTTCGATGCATTTCTACGCTAATGATGCAGCTCTACGCTTTATTGATGCAACTCTACGCTTTCCGAGATGTATTTCTACGTCATTGTGATGTAACTCTACGCTTTTCACGATGTAACTCTACGCTTTATAGATGTATTTCTACGTTTTTATGATGTAAACCTACGTTTATCTTTTTCTAATTACTTGATTTACAGATACTTACTAGGGCCTTAAAAGAGAAATTAAGAAAGTTAAAAAACTTAAGTTAAATTATATTTTAATCTAGAGTAAGCTTAGGGGTTTTTATAAAAAACTTTTTTTAGAGTCCATTCGGAGTTTAAAAAAGAAAAGTTGCGGCAAAAGAAAAAAGAATTTAGGGCTAATCTCAAAATCCTTTTTTTCGCTGTTTTAAGCAGTTCTAATCAATTAAAAGAAAATTTTAATACCATTCCCCCAGTACGGCTAATTTGATCGCTCTACGCGAATAAAAAGGGCATTTGTCATTATTTTGATGATTTGCAGAAATACTGATCTACGGATTTCCGTAAATCAGTAATTTGGATTGACTTTTCATTTTTATATCTAATTTTACGCTTTTACGCTTTTACGCTTTTACGCTTTTACGCTTTTACGCTTTTACGCTTTTACGCTTTTACGCTTTTACGCTTTTACGCTTTTACGCTTTTACGGAAATACTTATATCTGTGTTTGCGTATTATCGTAAATACGATGATACGCTTTTGCGGGATACCTGAAAACCGTAAAAACTGAAACAATGATTTGCGGATAATCGTAAAAAAGGATTGTCGTATTTGCAGAAATCAGTATATTCGTGCATCCGTATGTGTGGTAATCCGCAAAAACGGAATTACTGATTTCTGTATTTGCGGATTTACGGAAATCAGTTTCATTAAATCGTAAATTGAAACACTATGATCATCGCAGTCACCAGTCTGAAAGGTGGAGTAGGGAAGTCCACCATCTCACAAAATCTCGCCGTTTGTTTTTCGCATATGGGCTACCGAGTAGCCATTATCGATACGGATACCAATGCCAGCTCGGTTCATTGGTCTGGGATTCGTAGCGAAGACCATCCCGCCATTACCGTAATGGGTATCACCGATAGTAATGCCCTGAGGAAAAATATTCGTCAAGTAGAGGAAAACTACGATATGGTAATCATCGATGGTACACCTGCCATTTCAAAGTTGGTCAGTACTATCCTAATCCTTGGCGACTTGGTCCTGATCCCCATCCGCCCAAGCGGTCTCGATATTTGGGCCACCGAAAAGTTTATGGAACATTTTGATCAAGCTCGAAGCCTCAAAGAGGATATCAAGGCCCATTTTCTACTCAACGAATTCAACCCCAAAGTCAACCTTAACCGAGAAATTCAAAAAGCCTTGGAAGAACTGGAGATTCCTACGCTTAAATCAACGCTTCGCCACCGAATTGCTTACGAAGAGGCCTGTGTGATGGGCATTGGCGTTTATGAATACCGCGATCCAAAGGCTAAAAAAGAGCTTACCCAATTGACCAATGAAATCCTAGATATCCTTAAGGCACTCTAAATTGTCTCACGAAAAAAAGTAGTCATGGCAAAAAAATCATTCAACATCAGCTCCACTCTCAATAAAAATAAGAATCCTCAATTGGCGGAAAAGATCCCTCTCAAAAAAACCGTTAAGGATACCGAGGTGATCAAGGCCCAGGTGGAACAAATCCACGAGCCACCTGCAGCGGATACCCCCCAGCCCGCTAAAGCAAGCAAAAGTCGCCCCAAGCCTAAACCCCAGCCCACAAAACCGGAGAAAAAGGATAAACTCGTCAGACTGACCATCGATACTCCGGAGCAAATGCATAAAAAACTAAAAATTCGAGCTATTGAAAAAGGAATCAGTATGCGCGACTATATCTTGCAATTGCTCGAAAAAGAATTAAAAAAATGATACTGATTTACGGAAATACGGATTTCTGTAAACTTCTATTTATCTAAAGACATCATCACCTAGCTTTACTCCCTATGAATATTGCCAAGGCAATCTTACTCGGCCTTTTTTTAGCCGCCACCCAACTACTACTAGCTCAAGGATCTGCCAGCCCTACGGGCGGATACAGTGATCATCTAGTCGACCGACTGAGCATTAAATCCGGCATCACCACTCGTCATTATAATTCCCTTCGCCCCCATCTGCGGGGAGATTTGGCGGCTCTTGCCCTCCAATTAGATAGCCTATCCATTTGGACGCCACGAGATCGAATGGACCTAGAGTATTTGTTGCTCGATAATAATGAGTGGTTGATGCAAAGTAAACTTCCGACTAGCATCGGGAATCAACGTGAGCCCGTATCGCAAAAGGTATATGTGGACAGTACCGAAACCTTCTATACTATTGAGGAAAGGGCGCAGACGGCTTCGCTTCGTAGTCCTCATTATCAAAAGAGTAAAAAGCCTTTGCTCAAATATTTTTACCGTACTCCTGCTAACTTTTTCCAAATCGACGAAAAGTTTTTCCACCTCCGGCTCAATCCCATCCTCAATATTCGTTACGGTCGGGATGGGAACGTGGATGATCCCATTTTTTACAATCGCCGGGGCCTTGAACTACGGGGTGGTGTAGACGACCGGATTTATTTCTATACCAATATCCTCGAAACACAAGCTCGTTTTCCCGAGTACGTTCGGGAACGGATTGGAAAGGAAAAGACTGTACCGGGGGCAGGTTTTTACAAAGATTATAGCAGCTCCGTCTTCAATGTTGAAGAAGGCCAGGATTTTCTATTATCGCAGGGATATCTGGGGTTTAACGTAAGCCCCCACGTCGGGGTGCAATTTGGCCATGGTCGAAATTTTATCGGAAATGGCTACCGTTCGCTTTTTCTTTCCGATTACGCCAATAACTACTTCTACCTCAAGTTAAATACCCGAGTCTGGAAATTTCACTACCAAAATATTTTTGCTGAACTAAACGCGGAAAGTCTTCGGGATAACCCCGGAAATAATGTATTGGATCGGAAATATATGGTGGCGCATTACCTTACCTACCGTCCCATTCCTAACCTGCGTCTAGGCTTTTACGAAACAGTGATTTACCACCGAGAAGGCCAATTTGAACTACAATACCTCAATCCCATCATTTTATACCGAACCATCGAGCAGGGCTTGGATAGCCCAGATAATATCCTGATCGGACTAGATATTGCCTACGATTTTCTCAAAACAGGCCAAATCTACGGCCAATTGATGCTAGACGAGTTCTCGTTTAGCGAATTGTTTGTGGAGCGTAGAGGATGGTGGGCCAATAAATATGGCCTTCAATTAGGAGTCAAATACTTTGATGCAATCGGAATCGATCACCTCGATATACAGGCGGAATTTAACTTAGCTCGCCCATACACCTATCAACACCGGGATAGTGCCTCCAATTATACGCATACCGTACAATCATTGGCTCATCCGCTTGGGGCGAATTTCCAAGAATTTCTGGTAAAAGTTCGCTATCCTATCCTCGACCGCCTTATACTGGACGCGCGTCTGATCTTTGCCCAACAAGGAGAGGATGATGGCTTTTTTAATTATGGAGGTGATTTGCTCTTGAATTACGGCAACCGTCAGGATAATTTTGGAAACGAGACCCTACAAGGAGTACGTTCTGAAATAATGATCGCCGGAATAGACTTGAGCTATCAGCTCTTCCACAATGTTTTTATCGATCTATCCTATTTCTACCGCAACAAAGAGTCGCAGGAAGCAACGCGCAGTCGTACCGATGCCTATTTACAAGGAGGGATACGGATGAATATCGGTCGTCGGCGACTAGATTTTTAGAAGATGTCTGAAAAATGTTTTTGATTTCAATTTCAGACACCTCCTAGCCTAGCGATTCCTAAAAACGGATAATTGCTTGAATATGCTGGAAAATTCTTTCCACAGATTCTTCCAAACTCAATTCGTCCGTACGAATCTCTAAAGCTGGTGACTCCGGAGCTTCATAAGGCGAATCAATACCGGTGAATCCTTTGATTTCCCCCTTGCGAGCCTTTTGATACAGCCCCTTTACATCGCGTTTTTCGCAAACCTCCAAAGGTGCATTGATGTAAATTTCGATAAAATCCTCTGGCCCCACGATCGATCGGGCATAATCCCGGATTTCTCGCGTTGGACTGATAAAGGAATTGAGGGTAATCACTCCACTTTGCAGGTATAATTTGGCAATTTCAGCGATCCGACGAATATTTTCCCGCCGATCATCCAAGCCAAATCCCAAATTATTATTGATCCCGCTCCGGATATTATCGCCATCTAAGACCTGAGCAAAAAAACCTTCGTTGTGCAAACGGCGTTCTAAGCTTTGAGCAATGGTACTTTTACCCGAGCCAGATAGACCAGTGAGCCAGAGTACTTTGCTTCTCTGCTGTAATCTTTGCTCGCGATCGCTACGCTGTAGGAGGCGATCAAAAATAGGGTGGATGTTGTTTTCCAAAATATTGATAATTTTAATAGGCTTACTTGCTACTGTCTTTCATACCAAAAAAGCGGCGAATAGTCCCAGTTGGAGCCAATTGCCATGCTCTTTCGTGTAAATAATAGATGACCAGCTTGATCACCAACTCTAATCCTGCTACAATGGTGGATTTCTCCATTACATCTTCGCAATCAGAGTTGCTAAATACTAAATAAGCTAGGGTAAAAGTAGTACCTGTAGCGATCAGACGCCAAGTAATGGCTTTGAGAATACTCCTGAGTCTTGATTCTTTCATGAGGGTGTTATGCGTTTCGGGCAGCAAAAATGTTACTTAATCTTCGCTTTTCAAAAATAAAATATTCAAATGTTTCTTTATACCAACAACTAAGGTGCCTTGTGGTTGGAACAAACAGTAGAAATTGACTGTTGGATTTGCTAATTTTGTACTCCGACACTAACAAATGACCACGGACTTATGAAGGATATTAGACAATTACTAAAAGAACGCATCCTCGTTATCGATGGGGCGATGGGAACAATGATCCAGCAATACGAGCTGGGAGAGGCAGAGTATAGAGGAGAACGGTTCGCTGATTTCCATCGCGATGTGAAGGGAAATAACGATTTGCTCTCCATTACGCAGCCTGAGGTCATCGAAGCCATTCACAAGGCCTATCTGGATGCAGGGGCCGATATTATCGAAACCAACACCTTTAGCGCTACCAGCATTGCCATGGCAGACTATGAGATGGAGGAGATTGCTTATGAACTCAATCTCGAATCTGCTAAAATCGCTCGGCGAGCAGTAGATGCTTATAATCAAAAAACACCAGATCGCCCTCGATATGTGGCCGGAGCCATGGGGCCTACCAACCGTACGGCCTCTCTCTCTCCAGATGTCAATAATCCAGGCTATCGTGCCGTCACTTTTGACGAACTAGCCGAAGCGTATTACGAACAAGCCGCCGGATTGTTTGACGGAGGAGCGGATATTTTACTAGTGGAGACTATTTTTGATACGCTCAACTGTAAAGCAGCCCTTTTTGCTATCGATCGACTTTTTGAGGAAAAAGAGGCAAAATTACCGGTAATGATCTCCGGAACCATCACCGATGCAAGTGGTCGAACCCTCTCGGGCCAGACCGTAGAGGCCTTTTGGATCTCCGTGAGCCATATCGATTTGTTGAGCGTAGGTCTAAATTGTGCCCTCGGTGCTCAGGAAATGCGTCCCCACGTCGAAACCCTCTCCAAAATCGCTAATACCTTTGTAAGTGCTTATCCAAATGCTGGATTGCCCAACGAATTTGGGGAATACGATCAAGATGCAGAGGAAATGCAGCGCTACATTCGTGATTTTGCTGCTAGTGGCTTTGTAAATATTATTGGCGGTTGCTGTGGTACCACACCCGCTCATATCTCGGCCATGTCTAAGGCGGTAGAAGGACTTAAACCACGTTCGATTAAAGATATTCCAGCCTTTACCCAACTCAGTGGCCTAGAACCTTTGGTGATTCGGCCCGAAACAAACTTTGTCAATATTGGAGAACGGACCAATGTAACAGGGTCCCGTAAATTTGCTCGACTGATCAAATCCGGCAATTACGACGAGGCTTTATCTGTAGCCCTCCATCAGGTAGAAGGTGGTGCGCAGATTATTGATGTAAATATGGATGAAGGGCTACTTGATTCCAAAAAGGCAATGGTTGACTTCCTTAACCTATTGATGGCTGAGCCAGATATCGCCAAATTGCCCATCATGATCGATTCCTCTAAATTCGAAGTAATCGAGGCCGGGCTGAAGTGTGTACAAGGTAAATGTGTCGTCAATTCGATTTCGCTTAAAGAAGGGGAGGAGGAATTTATCCGCCAAGCAAAAATCGTCCGACGTTATGGTGCGGCAGCAGTAGTGATGGCTTTTGATGAAAATGGCCAGGCAGATACCATCGAGCGTAAAGTTGAGATTTGCGTACGCGCCTACACTATCCTTACCGATAAGATTGGGTTTAAACCCCACGATATCATTTTTGATCCCAATATCTTTGCTGTAGCCACGGGGATTGATGAACACAATGAGTATGCGATCAACTTTATCGAAGCTACGCGTCAGATCAAAGTGCTTTGCCCCGGAGCTAAAATAAGTGGAGGGGTGAGTAATATTTCTTTTTCTTTCCGAGGGAATAATACCGTACGCGAAGCGATGCACTCTGCCTTTTTATTCCACGCCATTCAAGCAGGGATGGACATGGGCATCGTCAATGCTGGCTTGATCGAAGTCTACGAAGAAATTCCACGCGAGCTACTCACCTTGGTAGAAGATGTGCTTTTTAACCGTACCAATGATGCCACCGAAGCATTAACCAATTATGCAGAACGGGTAAAAGGTGGTGGTCGAGTCGTTCAAAAAGATTTGAGCTGGCGCGAAGGAACGGTACAAGAAAGGCTGAGCCATTCGCTGGTTCGAGGAATCACAGAATTTATCGTAGAAGATACGGAAGAAGCTCGTCAGCAATATCCGGCACCTCTACAGGTAATCGAAGGGCCATTGATGGATGGGATGAATGTGGTTGGTGATTTGTTTGGTGCGGGAAAAATGTTTTTACCCCAAGTGGTAAAAAGTGCCAGGGTCATGAAACGGGCCGTTGCCTATTTGACCCCATATATTGAAGAAGAAAAACTAAGAACAGGTAGTGCCGGATCTACTAAAGGTAAAATCCTAATGGCTACGGTGAAGGGAGATGTCCACGATATTGGTAAAAATATCGTCGGAGTAGTGCTGGGTTGTAATAATTACGAAATTGTCGATATGGGCGTAATGGTGCCTTGTGAGCAAATCCTACGGAAAGCTCGGGAGGAGAATGTAGATATTATCGGCCTGAGTGGTTTGATTACTCCTTCGCTAGACGAAATGGTCTACGTCGCCAAAGAAATGGAACGCCAAGGCTTTGATATCCCTTTGATAATTGGGGGAGCTACAACTTCCCGTGTTCATACTGCCGTAAAGGTAGGTCCGCAATATTCTGGCCCAGCAGTTCACGTACTGGATGCTTCCCGGGCCGTTGCGGTAGCCAGTTCCTTGCTAAGTCAGGAAGGAGATACCAAGGCCAACTACGTTGAACGGATTAAAACGGAATATGCCCAATTACGCGAAGCACGAAGTAATCGTAGTTCCAATAAAAAATACCTTAACCTGGCTCAGGCGCGCGAAAACCACATCCAACTAGATTGGTCAGCTTACCAGCCCCCCGTTCCTCAGTTTACAGGAACCAAGGTGTTCGACAATTACTCGATTGAAGAATTAACGGAGTTTATCGATTGGACGCCCTTTTTCGCCAGCTGGCAATTGCGCGGAAAATTCCCAGCCATCTTGAAAGATGAGATAGTAGGGGAGGAGTGTCAAAAATTGTATAACGACGCCCGCAGCATGCTTCGCCGGATTATTGATGAAAATTGGCTACAAGCCAAAGCAGTCATCGGCTTCTTCCCCGCCAATGCCATCGAAGGAGATCGGACTGAGGTTTATACCGACGAATCGCGCGAAACGATTAGCCAAAAATTAAACCACCTTCGACAGCAACGCCAAAAGGCGCCGGGGCAAGCCAATTTCTCGCTCGGTGACTTTATTGCGCCGAAAGAAACGGGTTTAAATGACTATGTCGGAGGTTTTGCGGTAACCGCTGGTATTGGGATTGAAAAATGGGTCGCTCAATTCGAAGCTAACCACGATGATTATAATGCTATCCTGCTCAAAGCCCTCGCCGATCGCTTGGCCGAAGCTCTGGCCGAACGCATGCATCAGCTGGTCCGACAAGACTTTTGGGGCTACGCTCCTAAGGAAAGCTTTAGCAATGAAGCCCTGATCGCGGAAAAATACCAAGGTATTCGACCAGCTCCAGGCTATCCCGCTTGCCCTGAGCATAGTGAAAAAGCGACGCTATTTGAATTGTTAGAGGTCGAGGAAAAAATTGGCATCAAACTCACCGAAAGTTATGCCATGTATCCCGCAGCTGCAGTGAGTGGTTGGTACCTTTCCCATCCCAAAGCTCATTACTTTGGATTAGGTCAAATTGGCAAAGATCAGGTCTTAGATTACGCAAAACGTAAGAATTGGTCCTTAGAACAAGCCGAACGTTGGTTGGCTCCAGTGCTCAATTATGATGTTTAAGGGCCAAAAAGCAGCACTTTGACGTACATTTTTTGAAAATATTCCAAAAAATGAAATCTGTTGGTGAATAAACCTGAGGATTTGCAGCAAATTTTCAGAAACTAAGTACATTTGTCGGAATTTTGGTAAAAAGAGACAAAAGTCTTAGAAACACACCACACAATCATGAAGAGATTATTTGGCCTTCTGTGTTGCCTGTTATTAACCCTCACTCCGGCCATTACGCAAGTGCTTGGTCCTGAGGATGCCCGTCAGGAACTGGAAAAGCGGGGTATCCCCGAGGATGAAGTGAAAAAACGCATGCTGGAACGCGGGATCGATATTGATAGTATTGACCCCACCAACACCGCTGAAGTAGCCGCCGCAGAAAAAGTATTGGAAGAGGTTCTCCTCGAATTAGAAGCCGAAACTGCCGCCGCACAGAACCAAGCAATTGAAGAAGTCGCTAGCGATGCAGTAGATGATATCCAAGAAGCAGTGGAGGATGGCAAACCTCTCGACGAAGCTATTTCGGAAGAAATCATCGATGCTCAGGTAGAGAATATTCAACGCCCTCCCTCCAAGGTTTACGGCCAGCAAATTTTTCGCGACAAAACCATTAGCGTTTTTACCAGCGCCGAAGATGTCCGTCCTTCCGCTAGCTATGTGATGGGCCCGGGCGACCAGGTCAATATTTCTATTTGGGGAAACTCTCAAGAAGAAGCTACTTTCGAAATCAATACGGAAGGTTATATCAAACCCAGCCGTTTACCCCGGATTAGTTTGAAAGGCAAAACCTACGAACAGGCCAAGGCCCTGTTGCAAAGCCGTTATGCCCAATACTATAATTTCCGCCCTGAGGAATTTGAAGTAACCATCACCTATGCCCGTACCATCACGGTCAATATTCTCGGTGAAGTATTCAACCCCGGAAGTTATACCCTGCCCGCTACCAATACGGCCTTTAATGCCCTCGTGGCAGCAGGTGGCCCTTCTGATATCGGTAGCGTTCGTAACATTCGGCTGATTCGGGCCGGTGCCCCCACTCGCGAGATCGACGTCTACGAGTTTATGAACGACCCCGCCGTGCAAAATGAATTTTACCTCCAAGATAATGATGTGATCCACGTCGGAACCATCGGTCGTACGGTAGATATCAGCGGAGCGGTACGTCGCCCCTTCGTTTTTGAATTGGAAGCAGGAGAAAACCTCCAACAGTTGATTACCTATGCTGGTGGCTTTCAGGATAATGCCTATCAAGGTAATCTTCAAGTCAAACGATTTGTAGAGGATGAAGAGCGTATCATCGACGTTAACTTCCGCAACCTCCAACAGCAGAATAGTGATTTTGTATTGCTTAGAGGGGATAAAGTAGTAGTGCAAACCATTCCTACCAAATACGACAACTTTGTCGAAGTTAGTGGAGCAGTGGAATTGCCCGGTCGTTTTGAGCTAATCGATGGAATGAAGATTTCTAACCTTTTAGCCAAAGGAGTCCTCAACGAAGGCGCCCGTCGTGATTTAGCATTCTTATTGCGCAGCCAACCCGATGGAACCACTGCCTACGAAAAGATTGATTTAAATGCGATTTTGAACGATGCCAATAGCCCCGCCAATCTCACCTTGCAGACCAAAGATCGTTTGCGAGTTCTTTCCCAGACGGGCTATGTAGATCAAGGCACGGTTAATATCGTTGGTGCCGTTCGTAATCCTAGCGAATTTGATGTGGATCAGGGTAAAGAATTGCGTTTGGACGCCGCTATTATTTTGGCTGGTGGTCTACGAGCAGATGCTACGGATTTTGCCTACATCTATCGTGCTAAGCCAGACAATAATAAGGAGACCCAATATATCCGTGTCAACCTAAGGGAAGCGCTCAATAATCCACAGTCAACCGACAACCTAGCCTTACAAGCACAGGATAGAGTGGAAGTCCTTTCCCAATTCCGCTTTACCAACGAATCTTTCGTCAAAATTAGTGGTGCGGTAAGACAGCCAGGGGAATATAAATACGATCCTTCGTTAAACTTGGCCGATGTTCTCACCCTAGCCGGTGGCTTCCGTTTGGAAGCAGCCCGCAACCGGATTGATATTTCCCGGATAGTCCTCAATGCAGACCAACCTACCGAAACGGTAGTTGCGACCATCGAAGTGGATGATTCTTTCAACCCCGTTGGAAATTCAAACTTCGACCTCCAACCTTACGATCAAATCGTCGTCCGGTCTGTACCTAATTTTGAATTACAACGCAATGTGTCTATCCGTGGTGAAGTCAGTTTCCCCGGCCAATATTCCTTGGTTAATCGCAACGAAAAAATTTGGAGTTTGATCAAACGAGCCGGAGGTTTAACCGACGAGGCTTTTCTCAATGGTGCTAGTTTGTATCGGATTCAAGATGGAGTAGGGTACATCATCGTCGAATTGGATAAAGTTCGTAATGATCCCAACTCTCGCTTTAATTTTATCCTCAAAGAAGGCGATATCTTGGAAATCCCGAAACGCAAAGACTTGGTAACGATTCAACTAAATGCTACTCAAGCCGCCGAACTATATCCCGATCGACTACTCAAAGATGGTAAACTCAATGTGGCTTATCAGGAAGGAAAGAACGCTAAGTGGTATTTGGAGAGATATGCGGCTGGAGTTGGCAAAGATGGAAGAAATCGTTTGATCAGTGTAGAACACCCTAATGGCCGGATTGAACAAACTAAGGGCTTTGTCTTTAAACGCTACCCCTCAGTACAGGAGGGTTCGACGGTGAGCGTAGGTAAAAAGCCAGTAGATCCAGAGAAAAAACAAAAAGAGAAGGAGGATATCGACTGGGGCCGGGTGCTAGCGGATTCAATTACCCAAGCCACAGCCATTTTGACCCTAATTCTGCTTATTGAAAGGCTAGATTAGTCATGAAAGCGTTAATAAATCATAAAAAATGCAAATTTAATTTGCACATCTAAACCTTTTTTGAGTAGTTTTGCTACTCATATTAGAAAAATGATTGAAACGCTCATTTCCTCTAAAACTCGAATCAAGCTGTTGCTGAAGTTTTTTCTCAACAGCCAGACCAAAGCTTATCTCCGCAGCTTGGAGGGAGAGTTTGGTGAATCCACTAATGCGATTCGTCTAGAACTCAACAAGCTGGAAAGCGCCGGTATGCTTAGTGCGGCTCAGGAAGGCAATAAAAAAGTCTTTCGAGCGAATACCCAGCATCCTCTCTTCAAGGAGATTCACAATATCATTCGCAAACATATTGGCCTTGATAGAATTATCGAAACCGTCGTCGAGAGATTGGGGGAGGTCGATAAGGTATATCTGGCGGGTGAGTTTTCGAGAGGCTTGGATAGTGAAATCATTGATCTGATTTTTGTGGGCAATATCGATCAGGCGTATTTGATTAAATTAATTGCTAAGGCAGAAAAATTGGTCAAGCGCAAAATTCGCTACCTGATTTACGAGGCAGAAGAACTGGACAATATTAATTGGGAAACCTTTAAACCCGCACCGCTGCTAATTTGGTCAAACGACTAGCAGTAAGCGCAGAGATGTCCATGAAGCAATTGTCATATTACGCCCATGAATCCGCGATTATCGATGCTGGTTGCGAAATCGGAGCGGATACAAAAATTTGGCACTTTTGTCATTTAATGGGACCGAGCAAGATCGGTCGTCATTGTAGTTTGGGGCAAAATGTATTTATCGCCTCAGATGTAATTTTGGGAGATAATGTAAAGGTGCAAAACAACGTCTCGATCTATACTGGAGTAATTTGCGAAGACGATGTTTTTCTCGGCCCTTCGATGGTGTTTACCAATGTGATTAACCCGCGATCGGCTGTAGTCAGAAAAGACGAATATCAAAAAACTACGGTTCGCCGAGGGGCGACGATTGGCGCTAATGCGACCATCGTATGCGGCCATGAAATTGGCAGCTTTGCTTTTATCGGCGCAGGAACGGTAGTGACCAAGAATATCCCCAACTATGCTCTGGTGGTGGGAAACCCCAGCCGTCAAATCGGTTGGATGAGTGAACGAGGCTGTCGGCTAAACTTCCATGCCGGTCGAGCCATCTGCGAAGAAAGCCAGGAGCAATACCAATTAGAAAACAATTCTGTGAGAAAGCTATAACCGAATTAATTGTGGCAGACACCATCAAATTTGCAGTAGTAGGTTGTGGTCATATTGGAAAACGTCACGCCACGATTATTCAGGCGCATCCCAAGTGCGAATTGATCGCACTCTGTGATATTCGGCCAAAAAAAGATTTGGTTCTGACGGCCTGTAGCGTGCCCTTCTTTGCGGATCTCGAAGAATTGTTACGTGCCGATTTGACATTAGACGTAATTTGTATTTGTACACCCAATGGTCTGCATGCCAAGCAATGCCTCCAAGTACTGGATGCCGGATTGCACGTGGTATGCGAAAAACCCATGGCACTAAGCCGCGCTGATTGCGAGGCAGTGATTTATAAAGCACTCAACGCCTCTCGTCAGGTTTTCTGTGTGATGCAAAATCGCTACTCTCCACCGTCGATCTGGTTGAAAGAGATTATTGAAAAACAACTCCTAGGCGAAATCCTCATGGTACAAACCAATTGCTATTGGAACCGCGATGATCGCTACTATTTCCTCAATGGTCAACCTCATCCCTGGCACGGTAAGGCCGACCTCGATGGAGGTACCCTCTTCACCCAGTTTTCTCACTTCATCGACACCATGTATTGGCTCTTTGGCGATATTCACAATATCACCGCCCGCTTTGCCGATTTTACCCACCAAAAATCTACGGCCTTTGAAGACTCCGGTATCGTCCATTTTGACTTTATCCGAGGAGGAATGGGTTGCTTGAATTATTCTACCGCCGTTTGGAGCCGTAACCTGGAAAGTAGTCTGACCGTGATTGGCTCCCGAGGTAGTGTCAAGGTGGGAGGACAGTATATGAATAAGGTAGAATATTGCCACATCGACGGCTACGAAATGCCCGAATTACCCGCTGGAAATCCCGCTAATGATTATGGTGCTTACAAAGGCTCTGCAGCCAATCACCAGTTCGTCATCGAAAATGTGGTTGAAGTATTACAAAATGGAAAATCCATCAAGACCAATGCGTTGGAGGGACTCAAGGTGGTAGATATTATCGAGCGCATTTACGAAAAGAAAAAAGGATTATTAGCCCAATGACCTACGAACAACTGATACAAAAAGAAAAAACCATCGCCGTGGTGGGACTTGGCTATGTCGGTCTTCCCTTGGCTTTAGAATTCGCGAAAAAGTTTCGCGTAATTGGCTTTGACATCAACGAAGAAAGAATACAGCAGATGCAGGCTGGCGTCGATCCTTCTCAGGAATTACCGGATTCGGTTTTTCAAGATAAGGACATTCGCTTCACCGCTAAGCCGGATGATTTGGCTGAAGCTAATTTTTACGCCATTGCAGTTCCTACTCCGGTTGATTCGCACAAAGTACCTGACCTTCAATACGTGTTGAGTGCTTCGCAAATGGTAGCACGCCATCTGGAAAAAGGGGATTGTGTGGTTTTTGAATCAACCGTCTATCCGGGCTGTACCGAGGAAGATTGTTTGCCAGTATTGGAAGAAATTTCGGGGCTCCAACTCGGAGCGGATTTTAAGCTGGGGTATTCTCCGGAGCGGATTAGCCCTGGTGATAAGCAACGTACCATTGATCAAATTTGTAAAGTGGTATCGGGTAATGATGCCGAGGCGCTGGAGTTGATTAGTCAGACCTACGGAGCAATTATTAGCGCCGGGGTCTATGAAGCCCCCACAATTCGAGTGGCGGAAGCGGCTAAGGTGATTGAAAATACACAACGCGATCTAAATATTTCGCTGGTAAATGAACTGGCGATCATTTTTGACAAACTGAATATTGATACCCAAGAGGTACTCAAAGCTGCGGGAACGAAATGGAATTTTCTCCGTTTTCACCCCGGCCTTGTAGGTGGCCATTGTATTGGCGTCGATCCCTACTACCTGCTCTATAAATCAAAGCAAGTGGGCTACGACCCTCAAGTGATTTTGAGCGGTCGTCGGGTAAATGACCTCATGCCAGCCTACATCGCTAAGAAGTTGGTGCAAATGCTGATTCAAGTTGGCAAGAGCCCCCAACAGGCCAAGGTACTGGTGATGGGAATTACCTTTAAGGAAAATGTCTCGGACATCCGCAATTCCAAGGTGGTAGATTTGGTACACGAACTCATGGATTATTCCGTCAACGTTCACCTCATCGACCCCCACGCCTCGGCCAATGAGGTGGCGCGATCCTACAAATTTTCCCTCATCGATCAGGTATCAAATAATTACGATGCAGTAGTGGTGGCTGTCAACCACCGCGAGTTTTATGAATTAGATATGGATTACTTCCGCAGTATCCTTTCTAAAGAACAACCGATAATAATTGACATCAAAGCAATTTATCCCCGCCCGGAGGAGGATATTCTCTACTGGCGGCTATAATAAATAAGTCAGGTTGCTTGCGACTTGAACTAAAAATATGAGTAAAGGACCGACCTACGAAAATCACCTAGACGAGCGCGAAGCGCGCTGGTTTGCCATTTATACTCCTTATAAAAGGGAGAAGATGGTGTGTCGTCAACTTCAGAGGAAGGGGGTACGGGCCTATTTACCTATCCAAACCTTAATTCGTCGCTATACGCGAAAAATTCGCAAGGTCGAACTTCCCTTAATCAGTTGCTATGTCTTTGTCCAGATTACTAAGGCCGAATATGTCCAAGTATTGGAGACGGAGCACGTTTTGGGTTTTGTCAAATTCTCGGGCAATCTGATTGCCATACCAGAGGAAGAAATCGATTTGCTCAAGCAGGTATTAGGAGAGGGAATGGAAGTTAATGTGGAGAAGCAGAGTTATCGCGAAGGAGATTTGGTAGAAGTGGCGAGTGGTAACTTATTGGGTACGCGAGGTCGTTTGTGTGCCATTCAAGGAAAGAAACAATTTTTGGTGGATCTCGAATTTTTGGGATACACCTTGCAAATTAATATTGACCCCAAATTGCTGCGCAAAGTGGTCAACGGGGTTGTGATTTAATTACTACGGCGGGAAAGCATTTCCAGCGGTAGTTTTTTATTCGTTCATCGGGGGATAAGTGCGACTTATCGTTGGCGAAGCCGTACGCGCAGCCTACTTATCGGACCAATTATAAAACTCATAAAGAATGAATTACCATCTCAATCATTTAAAAGAGCTGGAAGCAGAATCGATCTTTGTTTTACGCGAGGTCGCTGCCCAATTTGAAAATCCGGTACTGATGTTTTCCGGTGGCAAAGACTCCATTCTCATGGTTTATCTGGCTCAAAAGGCCTTCCATCCTGGCCGTATTCCTTTTCCACTCCTACACGTTGATACGGGGCATAACTTTCCCGAGACGATCGAATACCGTGATCGCTTGGTGGAAAAAATTGGTGCTCGTTTGGTGGTCGGCTCCGTTCAAGATGCCATTGATAATGGGATGGTAACGGAGGAGAAAGGAATCAATGCTAGCCGTAATGGTTTGCAAACCGCGGTCCTGTTGGATCAGTTGGAAAAAGGAAAATATGATGCCGCCCTTGGTGGTGCCCGTCGGGATGAAGAAAAGGCCCGTGCTAAGGAGCGTTTCTTTTCTCACCGCGATGAATTTGGCCAGTGGGATCCTAAGAACCAACGCCCCGAATTGTGGAATTTATTTAACGGTCAAAAACGCTTTGGTGAGCACTTCCGGGTATTCCCCATTAGCAACTGGACCGAGCTAGATGTTTGGCAGTACTTGGCCATGGAAAAAGTAGATTTGCCTTCCCTCTATTTTGCCCACAAACGCAAATGCTTCTGGCGTGATGGTGTCCTCTTGGCAGATACACCTATTATTCCTCGCAAACCCGAAGAGGAAGTTCAAGAAATGATGGTCCGTTGCCGTACGATTGGTGATATGACTTGTACCGGAGTTTTCCCTTCTAAAGCCTCTACCGTTGAAGAGATTATCGAAGAAGTAGCTACTACTCGCATCACCGAACGCGGTGGTCGTGCTGATGATAAGCGCTCTGAAACTTCAATGGAGGATCGTAAGAAGCAAGGGTACTTTTAGGTCGGTTTGCGGTATCGGGTTGACGGTACCCGAATCCCGCAAGAGCATCTATTTATCATATGGGTGATTTCAAAAAACTAAATGTTTGGATAGAGGCAAAAGATGTAGCAGTCGATCTTTACCGGATTACAAATCAAAGTGATCTAAAAAAAGATTTTGGACTCCGTGACCAGCTTCGAAGAGCTGGAGTTTCTATTGCTTCTAACATCGCCGAAGGCGATGAGTTAGGTACTAATAAACAAAGCATTCGGTTTTTTCATATTGCAAAGGGATCATCCGCAGAAGTCATCACGCAATTAATGATTGCCGAGGAAATAGGTTATTTAGATTCCTCAACTACTAAAGAACTCATTAATCGTTTAGAAAAGATTTCTGCTCAGCTCAATAAGCTTATTCAATACCGTACGAAGTAAATTTTTAAAAAAATCAAAACCGGACACCGAAAAACCGGAACCCGGTCACCAAATAATCATACACTCCAATGGATAACAACGCTTATCAAAATATGGAACTCCTGCGCTTCACTACAGCTGGTAGTGTGGACGACGGGAAAAGTACCCTCATCGGGCGCTTGCTCTACGATAGTAAATCGATTTATCAGGATCAATACGAAGCTATCGAAGCGAGTAGTTTACGGAAAGGGGAAACCGAAGTTAACCTCGCCCTACTCACAGACGGCCTAAAAGCCGAACGCGAACAAGGGATCACCATCGACGTAGCGTACCGCTATTTCTCTACCCCCCGCCGGAAATTCATTATCGCCGATACTCCTGGTCACATCCAGTACACTCGGAATATGGTAACAGGTGCTTCTACGGCCAATGTTGCCCTCATCCTTGTGGATGCTCGGAATGGGGTAGTGGAACAAACGCGTCGCCACGCCATCATCGCTTCTTTGCTGCAAATTCCTCACCTAGTCATTTGTATCAACAAAATGGACTTGGTTGATTACTCTCAAGAAGCTTACGAAAAGATCAAGGAAGACTTTTCTAACTTCTCTTCCAAGCTTGATATCAACGACTTGACCTTTATCCCTATCTCTGCTTTGAAAGGAGACAACGTGGTGGATAAGTCGATGACTATGGACTGGTACGGTGGTACTACTTTGATGTACTACCTTGAGAATGTACACATCAGCAGCGATCACAACTTTATCGATCCTCGTTTTCCTGTACAATATGTCATTCGCCCTAATAACGATGACTTTCACGATTACCGTGGATACGCTGGTCGCGTAGCAGGAGGAGTAATGAAGAAAGGAGATAAAGTAGTGGTATTACCTTCTGGTTTTACCTCGTCGATCAAAAAGATCGATACCATCGAAGGGGAGCTCGATAAAGCTTATCCGCCGATGTCAGTCACAATGCTTTTGGAAGATGAAATTGACATCAGCCGGGGCGATATGATTGTTCGGGAAAATAACCAACCTGAAGTAACTCAGGACGTCGAATTGATGGTTTGTTGGTTTAATGAAAAACCACTTCAACTGCGAGGTAAATACCGTGTCCTCCACACCACTCAGGATGCCCGTTGTATCGTCAAAGAGGTACGTTACCGTCTTGACATCAACACCTTGCATCGTGATATGGACGACAAGAACATCGAAATGAACGAAATTGCCCGGATTGTAATCCGGACCACCAAGCCCTTGTTTATCGATTCTTACCGTAAAAACCGCATTACCGGGAGCGTGATTCTCGTTGATGAAGGAACCAATGAAACGGTAGCGGCAGGGATGGTGATATGATATAAAATAGGTGATCGAGCAGCCCGGAGCTAGTGGTTTACCATCCGCTCCGGGAGGCTTTTTTCCTGTATTGACTGACTAATATTTTCCGCACAAAAGCTCTTACTCCTTACCCTTATGAAAGGTATCATTCTAGCCGGAGGTTCTGGCACCCGCCTTTACCCCATTACCAAGGCCATCTCCAAGCAACTTATGCCAATCTACGACAAGCCGATGATCTATTATCCCTTGTCGATCTTAATGTTGGCTGGAATCCGCGAAGTTCTGATCATCACTACTCCTGAAGATAGCCCACAATTTAGACGGCTGCTCGGTGATGGTAAAAGTTTGGGATGTAACTTTCAATACGCAGTACAGGAAGTGCCTAATGGCCTGGCCCAAGCCTTTGTAATCGGAGAGTCGTTTATTGGCGATGATAAGGTCGCTTTGGTATTGGGTGATAATATCTTCTACGGATCGGGTTTGAGTAAGCTCTTGCAATCTAGTATAAGTGTGGAAGGGGCTAAGGTTTTTGCCTATCCTGTTTCTGATCCAGAACGCTATGGCGTAGTAGAGTTTGATGATGATAATCGGGTAATCTCGATCGAGGAAAAACCCAATGAACCCAAATCTAACTATGCTGTTCCGGGGCTTTATTTTTACGATAACCAAGTAGTGGAAATTGCTAAAAATATCGAACCATCGGCAAGAGGGGAATACGAAATTACGGATGTCAATCGGACCTATTTGGAAAACGGAAATTTGACGGTCGGGGTAATGGATCGCGGTACTGCTTGGCTGGATACCGGTACTTTTGACTCGCTCCACGATGCTTCCGAATTTGTTCGAGTCATCGAAAAACGCCAAGGATTTAAAATTGGCTGTATTGAAGAAATTGCATACCGGATGGGTTTTATCGATCAGGATCAATTGCTAGAAATTGCTGATTCACTGGTAAAAAGTGGCTATGGAGGATACCTCCGAGGGCTAATAGAAGATTAGGTGATTATTTCACTCAAAACGAGGTTCGGCAAGAACCAAAATCTGGACCAGCTTCCTCCAAAAGCTTTTATAAGACACAAGCTAGTGTACGGTAAGCAAAAATCGATGATTGACTAATGAGTGGATTTGACCATCAATTACCTCAGGACGACGAACTGAATTTAAAGGACATTATTCTTGGTACCCAGGATTTTATCCGAGAGGTACTGCGGAATTGGAAACTGATTTTGCTATTGATCCTGATTTGTGTTGGGGGCCTCGTAGCGAAAGCCTGGTTAACTCCGGTTACTTATCCTGCCGAGATGACTTTTATGGTCAACGAGGAGCAAGGCGGGAGCGTAAATCCCTTAAGTGCTATTGCCGGGCAATTTGGCTTTGGAGGTGGTAACTCTGGTGAGTTTAATCTGGATAAAATCGTTGAACTTTCGCGTTCGATGAAAATTCAAAAAGCGGCCCTTTTTGAAAAATATAATATAGGTGGAAAGACAGATTATTTCATCAACCACTTAATTCGTAACGAAGGGTTCCATGATAAATGGCGTAAAGATACGACCGGCCTCAAAGATTTTGTCTTTACCCGAGGCCCCGAACACAAATTCAATCGAGTCGAACGCAAAGCCCTCAAAAAAGTATTCGTCAAAGTACGAGGTAACCCAAAGGAAGGAGTAAAGGGCTTAGTCTCGGCAAGTTACCAACCAGAAACAAGTATCCTTTCTTTTAAAGCAGAGACCCGCAAACCTGCCTTGTCCATCGCCTTTTTAGAAGAAGTTTATGATGAGGTAAGTAATTTTTACATTTCCGAGGCCCGAGAAAAACCAGAAACAACCTTCCGACTCCTCAAAGCGAAAAAAGATTCTCTCTTTGATGAGTTAAGCCTCAAAGAAAATCAATTGGCTCGCGCCATTGATAGCAATATTGGATTGGTCTCTAAATCGGCTGGCCTTAAAATCGACCGCCTCCAACGCGATGTGCAGTTTTTGACGATTGCCTATAGTAAGGTTTTGGAAAATACCGAAGCCGCGGAATTTTCCCTCCAAAATGCTACACCTTTCTTTCAAGTCATCGATCATCCCCTCCGCCCATTGAGAGCCAACGAAACCTCTATGCTGTTAATGGGAATTTTAGGGATCATTCTAGGCACTTTTCTAGGCGTATTGATCATTTTTATCCGCCGAATCTATCGGCAAACCATGCAATAAAAAACGCATTTGTACGGCATAAGCACACACTCATGAGTAAAAAAATTCTCGTCACCGGAGCCGATGGTTTTATCGGTAGCCACCTAGTAGAAACCTTGGTCCTCCAAGGCTATCAAGTCAAGGCCTTTTGTTATTACAATTCCTTTAATTCCTGGGGCTGGCTCGATACCTTCCCACAGGATATCTTGGATCAAATCGAAGTTTTTACAGGTGATGTCCGCGACCCTAATGGCGTACGGACTGCCATGCAAGGTTGTGATCAAGTATTCCACCTCGCAGCCTTAATCGCCATTCCCTATTCTTACCATTCGCCCGACTCCTACGTTGATACGAATGTAAAAGGAACGCTAAATATCGTTCAAGCTGCTCGTGATCTCCAGCTCGATCGTATTCTAGTGACCTCTACCTCGGAGGTATACGGCACGGCACAATATATTCCAATCGATGAGAAACATCCCCGCCAACCTCAGTCGCCTTACTCGGCCTCTAAAATCGGTGCGGATTGTATCGCGGAATCCTTCTACCGTTCCTTTGATTTACCGATCACCATCGTTCGCCCCTTCAACACCTTTGGACCGCGTCAGTCAGCTCGGGCCATTATCCCAACGATTATCTCACAGTTGGCCAATGGCTACGAAGAAATCAAACTAGGCGACCTACGTCCTACTCGTGATTTCCTCTACGTTAAAGACACCGTCCAAGGTTTTATCGATATCGCTAATTCCGAAAGCCTGATTGGAGAAGATTGTAACATCGCCACCAACTCAGAAATTTCGATGCAGGCCTTAGTAGAAACCCTGCTTAACTTGATGAACCCCAACGCGCGGATCGTACAAGATCCCAGTCGGATTCGTCCTGCCAAATCAGAGGTCTTCCGCCTCTATGGCGACAATAGCAAAATTTTAGAACATACCGATTGGAAGCCAGCATATTCTCTTGCTGCTGGCCTACAAGAAACAATCACCTGGTTTACCAATGCAGAAAACCTCAAGCAGTATAAAGCCGCTATCTACAACGTTTAAAGAGGTCACGGCCTTCGTCCGGGAGCTTTATGCGACCCCAGAAGATTTTATCCCTCTTCACGCTCCAGTCTTTGTAGGTAACGAAAAAAAATACCTCGAAGAAACGATTGATTCTACCTTCGTTTCCTCGGTCGGTGCTTTTGTCAATCGTTTTGAAGAAATGATGGCGGAGATCACTGGCGCGCGCTATGCAGTAGCCCTCGTCAATGGTACGGCAGCGCTTCATATCGGATTGAAGCTGGTAGGAGTGGGGCAAAATGATGAAGTGCTTTCCCAACCCCTTACCTTTGTGGCCACCGCTAATGCGATCAGCTATGAAAAGGCGATTCCTCATTTTGTCGATGTCGATGCCGATACTTTGGGACTTTCACCAACGGCCTTGCGGAAGCGATTAGAGGCAGTGGCGGAAATTAAAGATGGGCAATGTTTTAACCGGGAGACGGGGCGTAGAATCGCGGCCTGTGTACCGATGCATACTTTTGGCTTACCCGCTCGCATCGATGAGATCGTTGAGATTTGTAATCACTACCATATTCCAGTGGTTGAAGATGCTGCGGAATCCTTGGGTTCTTATTATCGCGATCAGCATACGGGGACTTTTGGTCAGGTAGGCACCTTTAGTTTTAATGGTAATAAAACCGTGACTTGTGGCGGCGGCGGTGCTATTGTAACGAATGATGAGCAACTAGCAAAACGGGCCAAACATATTACCACTACCGCTAAAAAAGCGCATCGGTGGGATTATGCTCATGACGAAATTGGCTATAATTATCGGATGCCCAATTTGAATGCAGCATTGGCTTGTGCTCAATTAGAACAACTCCAGCGCTTCGTTGAGAATAAACGAGTAACAGCAAAATGCTATGCTGACTTTTTCCAACAAATCGATGGAATGGATTGGGTTCCAGCCTTAGAAAATGCCAAGGCCAATTTTTGGCTAAATGCCATCCGCTTGCCTAATCGGGAACAACGCGAACAGTTTTTGGAATACAGCAATGACCAAGGCGTTATGACGCGTCCGATTTGGAAATTGATGAACGATTTAGAGATGTTTAGCAATTGCCCAAGTGGTGATCTTTCGGTAGCTCGAAGTTTAGATGATACCATCGTTAATTTACCTAGTAGCGTAAGATTATGAATCACAAAACTCTGATTATTGCCGAAGCGGGGGTTAATCATAATGGTAGCCTCGAAATTGCCAAGCAACTGATTGATGTGGCGGTGGCTGCGGGAGTAGATTACGTAAAATTTCAAACGTTTAAGACGGAAAATATCGTAAGTCGCTCTGCTCAAAAGGCAGTTTACCAAGTCGAGAATACTGGAGATGTGGAAGAAGGGCAGTTTGAGATGATTAAGCGGTTGGAACTGGATCGAGGAAAGCACGAGCTTCTGATCGACTACTGTCATGAAAAAGGAATATGCTTTTTATCTACGGCCTTTGACCTAGATAGTATTGACCTCTTAGAAGATTTAGGTATTGATTTGTATAAAATCCCTTCGGGAGAAATTACCAATCTTCCCTATTTGCAAAAAATTGCTAGCAAGGGAAAACCAATTATCTTATCGACCGGAATGGCTAACCTAGGTGAGATCGAAGCAGCCTTAAGGGTCCTGTATCAAGGAGGGATTCCATCCGATCAAGTTACTGTTTTACATTGTAATACAGAATACCCAACTCCGATGGAAGATGTTAATCTTGTGGCGATGAATACCATTGCCGAAGCCTTTAAAATCCCCGTCGGTTATTCCGATCATACCCTTGGCATCGAAGTGCCTATTGCAGCAGTGGCCCGTGGGGCCGTCTGTATCGAAAAGCATTTTACCCTCGATCGCAATATGGAAGGCCCCGATCACCGAGCCTCTTTAGAGCCGGATGAATTGAAGGCCATGGTGACGAGTATCCGGAATATCGAAAATGCTTTAGGGAAGGGAATCAAACAGGCCTCGGCCTCAGAACGCAAAAATATTTCCATCGCCCGTAAAAGCATTCACTTAGCTACAGATCTACCCGCAGGTCATACGCTCCGGCCAGAAGATTTACAGATGAAGCGCCCGGGTAACGGAATTTCTCCGATGGATATCGACCTAGTAATTGGCCGTACTTTACGGCGAGCTATTGATACAGAAACTTTGCTTACGCTAAACGATCTGGCCTAATGCGGATTGGCGTACTGACAAGTTCAAGAGCGGATTATGGTATTTACCAACCGCTACTCCAAGCCTTACACCAGGATCCCTTTTTTGAATTGGAAATTATCGCTTTTGGGACGCATCTGTCGCCCTATCATGGATATACAATTCAACAAATCGAAGCGGATACTTTTCCCATTACCGCTCGCGTAGAATCCTTAATCATGGGAGATAGTGAAGAGGCCATCGCCTTGGCCATGGGCACTACCATGAGTAAGTTTGCTGGGTTATGGGCCCAATGGCAAAACCATTTTGATTGGGTATTGGCCTTGGGAGATCGTTACGAAATGTTTGCCGCCGTTAGTGCAGCAGTGCCTTTCAATATTCCAATTGCCCATCTACACGGAGGCGAAACGACCCTCGGAGCCATTGATAATACCTTCCGCCATTGTATCACCCATTGTGCCAATTTACACTTTACCGCCACGCCAAGCTATGCGCAAAAAGTCGCCGATTTAAAAGGTGGCAAAGCAGGAGTACATAGTGTAGGAGCACTCAGCCTGAGTGGTTTACCCCAACAGGAATTATTGAGCCCGGCAGCATTTCAAGAACGCTTTGGAATCGACTTTAGCCCTGCCACTATTCTTTGTACTTTTCACCCCGAAACGGTCAGTGTTGATCAAAATATTGCTTACGCCGAAGCCTTAGTTGCGGCTTTTGAAGTATTGAGGGAGCGCTACCAAATCGTGATTACCATGCCCAATGCCGATACCATGGGCGGTGCCATTCGCCGGATTTTATTGGCCTTAGCCGAACGGTCAGCGGCAGTGATTGGTGTCGAAAACTTTGGTAAACAAGGTTATTTTACTGCTATGCGCGACTGCGCCTTTTTACTCGGGAATACCTCAAGTGGGATAATTGAAGCGGCTTCTTTTCAAAAATACGTCGTCAATCTGGGCGACCGCCAAAAGGGTAGGGCCCGGAGTGAAAATGTAATTGATGTACCGGTAGAAAAGGCTGCGATATTAAAGACCGTGGAGCAAATCGAAACCGAAGGAGGGTCGTATACCGGAGAAAATATTTATTACAACCCTCGGGTGACGGAAGATATCATCAAAGTACTTAGACAATCCTCATGAGTGAAGCTCGTCCAATCGCGTTAATTGGCTACTCGGGGCATGCTTTTGTGGTCTGCGATATTTTCCAGTCGCAGCACCGGTCGGTGGAAGCTTACTGCGAAAATTCGGAGAAGGATTTTAACCCCTACCATTTAAAATACTTAGGACGAGAGACTGAAGTAATAGCGCAATTGGAAGCCTACGATTATTTTGTAGCGATTGGAGATAACCGTTTAAGAGAAAAAGTAAGCCAAAAGCTGATGGACTTACTCAGTCGGAACCCAGTAAAAACCATTCATCAAAAAGCCTCTATTTCTCCCACTGCTAAGGTAGGACCAGGAACGATGATTGGCGATGGAGTGATTGTAAATGCCTGTAGCGATATTGGCCAAGGGGTAATTTGTAATACCCAATCGGTAGTTGAACACGAATCGGTGTTAGGAGATTATTGTCACCTTGGGCCGGGAGCGGTACTGTGTGGCAATGTCGAGGTAGGCGCAGGCACCTTTATTGGTGCTCGGAGTGTAGTGACACCAGGAGTTAAAATTGGCCGTGGGGTAATTATTGGCGCAGGAACCGTAGTGATAAAAGATATTCCTGACGATAGCAAATACGTTGGAAATCCACAAAGACAGATACCGTGAAAGACTTTGAACAACACATTATTGATCCGCAATGTACCGTGCGGGAAGTACTTGCTCGCCTAGATGAATTGGCATCGGATGCCAGTCTCTTCTTGGTAGATGAAAATAAAAAACTATTGGGTTCTCTAACCGATGGCGATGTACGGCGAGGCCTTATCCGCGGTTTGGGACTGGAGGACGAAATCGTCAAATTTGTACAACCGGACCCTAAGTTTTTGAAAGAAGGAGATTACTCTATCGAAACCTTGCAAGCTTGGAGGGCCAAGAGTTATAAAATAATTCCAGTGCTGGATGAAGCACATCGCATTGTTGAGGTTATTAACCTGCGTCTGCAAAAGTCACGCCTACCCATCGACGCGGTAATTATGGCCGGAGGAAAGGGGACCCGTTTGCGCCCTTTAACCCTAAAAACTCCGAAGCCATTGATCAAGGTTGGGGATAAACCGATTGTGGAATACAATATCGACCGTCTGCAAAAATACGGTATTCGCAATATCACGATTTCAATTGCCTACCTCGGCCAACAAATCATCGACTATTTTGGTACCGGGGCCCAACGAGGCCTTAATATCAATTACGTTACAGAGGAGAAACCTTTAGGAACGATTGGCGCGGTCCGGCAAATCGAAGCGATTCACAATGATTATGTATTGGTGATGAATTCCGATTTACTCACCAATATCGACTTTGAAGATATGCTGCAAGAACTCATTAATTGTGAGGGAGAAATGATTGTAGCGACTTCCCCTTACGAAGTAAAAATACCTTATGGTGTAATCGAGACGGAAGGACGCAGTATTTGTGCCTTAAAAGAAAAGCCAACCTATACCTATTACTCCAATGCAGGAATTTACATCTTCAAGCGCGAACATATTTCGCTGATTCCTCCTAATGATCATTTCAACGCAACCGACCTCATGGAGGCGCTTTATAGCAATGGTAAAAAAGTCATTCATTATCCTATCCTAGGCTATTGGCTCGACATCGGCAAACCACAAGATTACGAAAAAGCACAACAGGATATCAAGCACATCAAACTCTAGCGGAAGAATGAAAATACTAATTACGATTTGTGCCCGAGGAGGTTCCAAAGGAGTGCCTGATAAAAATATTCGCCCCCTGGCTGGCCGGCCACTGATCGATTATTCTATCGATACCGCTAGACGTTGGCGGGAGCAACTAAAGGATAGTGAAGTTGAAATTATCCTTTCGACCGATTCTGAAAAAATCAAGGAAGTCGCCCGTAGCTGTGGTTTGGCTACCGATTATTCGCGGCCGGAAGAATTGGCCACGGATAAAGCGGGTAAAATTGGAGCCATCGCCGACGCCCTGCGTCATGCCGAGCAAGGAACAACCCAAGCCTTTGATTATATCCTAGACCTAGATGTGACCGCCCCTTTGCGCAGCTTGGAAGACCTCAACACGAGCTTGCAAATGATGGAAAGCCAAACGGATGCAGTCAACCTCTTTTCGGTCAGCAAACCACATCGGAATCCATATTTCAATATGGTCGAACTCAAAGAGGATGGCTATGCTAAATTGGTCAAACCGCTAGCGGCTAATGTGCATTCTCGCCAGGCAGCACCACAGGTGTACGATATGAATGCCTCCTTTTATTTTTATCGACGAAATTTCTTTGACCTCGGTTATAATAGTGCCATTACCGATCGTAGCTTAGTCTATCTCATGGAGCATATTTGCTTTGATATTGACCACCTGCTGGATTACGAAATTATGGACTACCTATTGCGGGAAGAGAAGCTCGACTTTCAATTATGAAAGTATTAATCATCGGCTTAGGTTCGATCGCTCGCAAACACCTGGCGGCCTTAAAACAGATAGCAGGGAATTGGGAAATATTTGCCCTTCGTTCTCATACTGGAGCTAGTTCGGTTGAAGGCGTACAGAATGTGTATTCCTATGCGGAAGCTCAAGCCCTCGATCCCGACTGGATTTTAATCAGTAACCCAACGGCCTTACATCGCGATACCATCGAAACGGTACTGCCTTGGGGAAAGCCTTTGTTTATTGAAAAACCAGCGTTGGATAGTACGGCCAACACTAGCGCCTTGATCGAACAAGCGGAATCGGTGTTGACTTATGTGGCTTGCAATCTGCGCTTTTTAGATAGCTTGGTTTTCCTACAGGATTATCTACAAGGTAAAAAAGTCCAAGAGGCCCAACTCTACTGCGGTTCTTATTTACCAGACTGGCGACCGGGTACGGACTTTCGCCAATCTTATAGCGCCCGTCCCGAGTTGGGTGGGGGAGTACACCTCGATCTGATTCACGAATTGGATTATGCTTATTGGCTCTTTGGCACTCCGGAGCAAAGTGATTCGATTTTGCGTTCTCGGTCGGCATTGCAAATACCAGCGGTCGACTATGCCCACTACACCTTATGTTATGAGGACTTTGTAGCTACGGTGACACTCAACTACTTTCGTCGCGATTATCGTCGAACTGCTGAGATTATTTTGGAAGAAGAAACTTTATTGCTGGATATCAAAGCGAATCAGGTACGGACTTCAAGTGGAGCGGTTTTGTTTAATTCCGAGCAATTAATTACCGATACCTATTTACCCCAACTTCAATATTTTGTTCAGTTGGTCCAAGACCAACAAACCACCTCGATGAATTCCTTGAGAGAAGGAGTAGAGGTGCTAAAAATTTGTTTGCATGAGTAAACTTACGGGTAAAGTCATCATCGTTACAGGAGGTAGTGGCTTGCTAGGGCGAGCCATGATTCGCCAACTTGGAAGCGAAGGGGCAATTACCATTAATTTTGACCTCCAACAAAGTGAAGAGGACCAACATTTTTATGCAGTAGATGCAACAGATCAAGACGCCATTCGGGCTGCCTTTGCGGAGGTGATCCAAACCCATGGTCAAATCGATGGTATGGTGAATAATGCCTATCCGCGTACTAAAGATTGGGGTCTTGCTTTTGAGGAAGACAAAAACTTGCAATCCTGGCGGGAAAACGTGGACCTTCAGCTAAACAGCTACGTAGCGGCTTGTCAGGAAATTCTCCCTCACTTCACTCAACAAAAATTTGGTAGCATCGTCAATATTGCTTCGATATACGGAGTGGTGGGAAATGACTTTACCGTTTACGAAGGCACTAACCTAAAGACGGCTGCTCCTTACGCTGCGATCAAAGGAGGCTTGATTAATTTTAGCCGTTATCTCGCATCGCGAGTAGGGCATTTGGGCATTCGGGTCAATTGCCTTTCTCCCGGTGGTATTTTTGATCACCAACATGAAACCTTTGTTAAAAACTACGAACATAAAGTACCTATGAAACGCATGGGGACTCCTGAAGATATTGCCCCACCCGTAGCTTTTTTGCTTTCGGATGGAGCGCGTTACATCACTGGGCAAAATCTAATCGTCGATGGTGGCTGGACTTGTATTTAACTGGAATGGTTGGGGCAAATTATTGTTCCTACTACTGCCGCTTTTGTTGATTGGCTGCTTGGCTTGTAACAACAAAAACATTAGCAAAGGGAAAAATGGTTTGGTTGGCGATGGCAAAGCCGATGACACCGCGGCCCTTCAAAAACTCCTGCAAAGAGGCGGCAAAATTACCCTCCCCGCAGGAACCTACCGGATTAGCAGTACCATTAGAGTAAACCCTGAAATATTGGAGGTGTCGGCAGAAGGAGCCACCTTGATCGCTGCTCCGCGGAGTACTTATAATTTGATTTCAGTACAAGCTCCCAATAAGCGTTTTATCTGGAAAGGAGGAACCTTTGATGGAAATAAAGACCAACAAGTTTATCCCGGTCAGCCCAACCGATCTTTTGAGGGAAAATGGCAACAGACCGTGACCAATAATGGCATAGTAGGCAATCAAAATTTTGAAGCGGAATATGCTTTATTGGAAGATGTAGTTTTGAAAAACTTCGTTTCTGATGGTTCTTGTTTGAGAGCTGATGTAGCAGAATTTCGGAACTGTAAAGCTTATGATAGTGCTTTTCCACGGGATAAATATCCGCAAGCTTTTAAGTTTCGATCCGATGGAATCCCCGTGAATCAAAAGCGAGAATTTTTCTTAGAAAACTGTCGGGCAGAAAATGTCTATATCGGTTTTGGGGTAGCGGCCAAAGATGTTGGACAGCAAACTTATTTGGAAATCGATGGCTTTGAAAGTACCCGAACGGGAAAAAGCTCTATTCACCTCGAACACATTGCTTTTGCCGATATTAAAAATATCAACTGCCGAGCGGATGGAAAAGACTTTTCTTCTCGCATCCATATTGGCAATCAAAATCGCGAATTTCGTTTGAATGATTTTGAAATGGAAGGAGGCTTTATTCGCGGGGCAAAAAAATCGACGGTGATGGAAATCACCAACGGGAAAATGAGTAATACCCAGCAGTTTGATTATGCCATTCGCCAAGGACCGAAAACGAGTACGGGCTTGGTACAAAATGTAATCGTTGAGGGGTGTAAAGGAGGAATCAAGGCCAGCCAGATCAAAGCCTGTGAAGTACGCAATGCTCAGGCCTGTGCCTTTGAAAATGCCCGAGTGCTGGAAAACAGCAAGGCTGAAAGAGCAGCAGTGGGAGCCCTCAATTGTAAAGAAATTCGTCAAACCACCTTTAGTAATACCCAAAAAGGGGTTCACCAAGTTCGCGGTCGCCAGCAGGTCGTTGATTGCCAATTTAAGCAATGTAAAAAACCGATTCTGGTGGAAGGCAAAGCGCAAAGCCTCACGGTCAACAATTCTGAATTTGCAGACTGGGATACCAATTCTATTGAGGTGAAAGTTGCCGGAAAGGTAAACATCAAGGGGAATAAGTTCGTACAAAACAGTAGCAAAGGCCGTAGTGCTAAAAATAGCTTGAGTAATAAGGCCAAGGCCATTAAAATCGCTACACCAGCGACTACTCAGGTGAGTATAGAAAACAATGAAATAGAAGGCCTTGCCAAACCCTTTGCCGTTCCCCAAATCAACGCACAAAAATTAAAAAAGCAAAATACCATTCGCCAGTGAAGTCTCTTTTGACCAATTACTATCTCGATCCGACTGTGGCAGAAACCTGCAATCGGGCGATCATGATTACCGGTAGCGCACGTAGTGGTACCACAATTTTGGGCAAAGTACTACACTCTATGGCCGGAGTGGAATACATCTTTGAACCGCCTTCGATGCTTGGCCTGTTTACGACACTAGATCGTATGGACGAGCAAACGTGGAAATACTTGTTCCGAGTTAATCTCTACGAACAGTTATTTGTCAATAATCTCGCTGGGCGCAACATTAACTGTAATCAAGCCGATGATAGTTCTATCTATCGGGTAAAAAGTAAAGCGGAAGTAGCAGCTCGTCAAGCTCGGTCTTTTTCTAAATTAGAATTGCAAGGCTTGGCAGCTCAACATACCGCGGCCTTTAAATTGCCTAGCTTGGTGCCTTTTCTAGAGCAGTTTGCGGCCTATTTTCCAGATGTTCGTATGCTCTATGTTCGGCGTTCTGCATTGGAATGTTTGAACTCGCTTAAACATAAGGCTTGGCTTGGTGATCAGGCATTGGCCACCGAAAATCGAGTTTGGCCTTTGGTAGAATACAACGATCGCTTATTGCCTTATTGGGTAAAGCCAGCCGACTATGATTTTTGGCTGGGGCTTGACGAAATCAATCGTTGTGCTTATTATTTTATCGAGATGAACCGGAATGTTGACCTACCTAATATCATTGAAGTTCATTACGAAGAGTTATTGAATAATCCAACCTCAGTAATTGGGTCTTTGGCGCAAAAACTGAATTTGGAGTTTGGAGATTTAACACAATCCTTGATCGACTCGATCCAACCCACGCAAAGCCAACGCGATTTCCAATTGCTCGAACACCTGATTCCAGCATTTCGCGATCAACTGCAATATTAAACCACCAGTTATGGCCAAGATATTACTCGTTGAACAACATGCCACCCGCTCCTTTGATTCACTCATTGTGATCGAAGAGTACCTGCGGCGAATGGGACACCAAGTGGACCTTAGCTTGAGTGGAAATCCTCTGAAGGAAAAAATATTACGGTGGCAGCCGGAACTCATTTACATGCCTTGGGTGGCTCCGCGGTTTGTTGAGTTTTTGGAGGAGCAAAAGGCAAAACCCTTATTGTTAAACTCCTATCAAGAACAAAATCAATTGCTCGACAAGGGTAAAACTTTTCCCTATGTCCGCAAAATGATGGAAGATACCCCCCACCTCTTTTGCTGGGGAGATGTTTATGGAAAAAGGGCTCAGGAGCTCAACCCAAACTTGGAATATCAAGTCACTGGTGTAACGCGCTACGATAATTATTTGGACGAAAATATTCGTTCGGTTTTTATCAAATCTAAAAAAGAACTAGCCAAAGAATACGGGATTCCTTATGATACCAAATGGGTATTGGTGGCCTACGATTATGCCCTATTGTTTAAGCCCAAACGAATTGAAAGAGCTTTAAAGTTGGGTTTAAAAACACAGGACTATATTACTAAATCATGGGAGGCCTTACACCGCCTAGGCGATTGGTTGCGCGAGATTGCCCCTCGCAATCCCGATGTTAGTTTTATCCTCCGCCCCCATCCGGGTTCTCCCTTGCATAAACTACAGGCCGAACAGCAGCTGCAAAATTGCCCTAATGTATTTTACAATTCAGAGGGGCCAATTAATCAATGGATTCTCAGTGCCGATAAATACCTGACCCGTTTGAGCTCCTCCATTCTTGAAGCTTGGATTGCCAATAAAGATACCGCCTCCCTTTTTCCAGATTTGCGGACTACTGCGGTACAAGGCTATTTACACCTCCAAGAATGTAAGGAAACCATTGCTACTCTGGAAGAGCTACAAGCTTATTTAGATCGACCCTTGTCGACGGATAACCTCGAAGCGCATCGTGCTTTTTTGGAAGCTACTTTTGGTAAATTGGATGGGAAGGCCTGTTGGCGGACGGCTCAAGGTATTCACAAAATTGCTTTGGCAGAAAAAGACAATTTAGGACCACAGCAATATGGAGCAGTCGATGGTCGGCAAATTATGGCCTTTCGACTACAAAATGGCTTTCGCAAATTTTTATTAGAAACCCAATTGATCAAGGTAACTCCGTGGCGCAACAAACCGATGGAATACGTTTCAGATCGCTATCTGCGGGAAAAACGACAAGAAGTTTCGACAGCGCTTAAAACCGAAGAAGTCCAACGATCAATGGTCTTAGAAAACGAAAAGGAGCAATGAATCAGCAACACCTCATGGTAATTGGGGCGCAAAAGGCGGGTACCACGCGTTTGCAACACCTTTTTGATACCAATGAACATTATTTTTGCCCGGTGCAATCCCAAGAGATTCACTTTTTTGATCGCAAATACGATCAGGGCGAAGATTATTACCTCTCGCTCTATGAAAACGCCCCAGCGGGCGACATTACAATCGACGTAACTCCCGCCTATCTGACGACTCCGGAAGTGCCCGAACGAATTAAGGCCTTTCAGGATCGACATGGAGTGAAGGTCAAACTCGTCGTTATTTTTCGCGAACCCGTTTCGCGGATCATATCTGCCTATCAGATGCGGGTGCGAAGAGGCTATGGCAAAAGTTTACAAGAGGCCGTAGTGGATTTTGAAGATTTGGTGATTAAAAGCTCCTACCTAAAACCCTTACAACGATATATCGAACTCTTTGGTCGGGAAAACATTCTGGTGTTGATCAATGAGGAAATGCGTACCGATTTTAAAAAACAATGTCTTGCAATCCAAGAATTTTTAGGGACGGATAAAGTGCTGGTCGACAAATATGGTGATCGTAAGGTGAACATGGGTGGCGACCGAGCGATGCCAGTCGTTGACCGCTGGTTTAGATGGGTTGGAAACTTTATGCGAGGCGTTCGTTTGCATCAGTATTTACACTATGTCAAACGTTCACCACTGATCCAAGCGATCTACAAACTCAATCATAAGCCCGTAGTTTTATCCGAACAAGATACTGCCTTTACGCAATCATTGCGCGAACAATTTCGGCCTCAGGTATTGGCCTTGGATGAATTATTGGAACATAAAGACTTATTAAACATCTGGGGGTATGAGCAAGCCTAAGCTGCCTAATTTTTTGGTTATTGGTGCGGAAAAATCAGGGACTACCTGGCTTTACCACAACCTCTATCAGCATCCGGATATTTATCTGCCGTTGACTAAAGAGACTCATTTCTTTAATGTCAAAAATTCAAACCTAGAGGCTGTAGATAACTTTCAATTGGGTTGGGATTGGTACGCCAGTTTTTTTAAAGATTGGTCGGGAGAAAAAGCAATTGGAGAGGTGACGCCCATGTACCTTTGTGATGAAAAGGCCCCGGCCCGGATTCACGCAGCTTTGCCGGAAGTAAAAATCATTTATCTCCTTCGCAACCCCATCGAACGTGCCTATTCCCATTACTGGATGGCTTTACGGAAAAATCATTTGCAGGGCAGCTTTGCAGATATGATTGCTCAAAAGGAAGTACGTGTCATTCAACGGGGCAATTACCATCAACAACTCCAGAAATATTACGACCTATTTCCAGCCGAAAATATTCTAGGCTTTGAATTCGAAGCCTTTTTTAGCGACAAAGCTGCCAATATGCGTCGCATCGCCGAGTTTATCGGCGTAGATCCCGAACCCTTTGCGGCAAAGGCTCAAAGCAAACAACAGGCGAAAAAAAGTTATGCTGCTCCCAAGCCTAAAAACTTGGCGCTCTTTCAAGCGATCTCTGGAGGAGCTAAATTGCTTCGGCGAAATAATTTTACCAATCGCGTGTTAGATGGGCTTAAGCGAACTGGGCTGACGGGAAAGATTAAAAAGTGGAATACGACATCGGAGGAATACCCTCCGATGCCAGAGGCAGAGCGACTACGCCTTTTGGATTATTATCAAAAAGATATTGAGGCCTTGGAAAAGGACTTTGATTTAAACTTGGAAAATTGGCGCTCGGAGAGCAAAAAATAGATATTATATTTTTAGGGAAACTGTTAGGCCTAACGTCTGGTCTACTTTTTCTACCAATAGAAATTAAAGTTGGGGTAGTATTACGCCCCTTTGACTTTTTTCTATTTCTGGCAATACTGGTGGGAACAGTAACGGTTAACCGAAAGTCAATGTTGAAAGGTTTTATCTCTCAACGCTTGGGTTTAGCCTATATCTTATTGGCGGGTTATATTGTTGTCAATGCCTTTTTCTTAAACCCCTCCTCCTTTGTCAAAGAGGCTATTCAGCAGGTAGAGTTTGTACTCTACTTTTATATGGTGTTTTGTGTGTTCTCCCAAGAAGATTCTCGGAAGGCATTTTTAGAATCCTTCTTCTTTTCGATGGTGGTCATGGTGAGTTATACGGTGCTCTGGCACGTTTCCCATGGCTATATCGTAAGATACAAACGCCTGCATGAACCCAAATATATGTTTGGTATGTTATCGGCGGTACTCTTTCTAAAGATGTTTTTCTACCGACGTTTAACGATACCCTTTTTACTATCCGTCGTTTTTTTAATCTTCTCCTTAGAACGTAAGGCCTGGGTTTCCTTTTTGCTGGGAATGGTGGCGAGTAGCTACTACCTATTCCGCTACTTCGGCTACCGAATGAGAGTCAGCAAGATTTATGGGACGATGGCGGTTACTGGTTTGGTATTAGGGACGATAGTGGTGGCTGGTTTATTTGCAGGAGCGGAGGAACTGAATGATCAGTTTGCGGATACGGGCTTGGCGGTTACCAAGTTTTCCTTAGAAAATCGCGATTCCGAAGAGGTAGGAAGCCAGAGTAATGCTACGCGGATGTACCTCTTATATTTCTCTCTACAATCGATCAAGCAGAATCCTATTTTTGGAATTGGTACTGACCGGTTTAAGGAAGAAAATGAAAAGATTGCCTTTAGCTTGGGAGAAAAAAAGGCCCACGGCTCGCATAATGAGTATCAGCGGATTGCCGTAGAAAATGGTGTTCCCGCAGTGTTGATCTATCTAGGAATTTACTTCTTTTCCTACTTCCGAATGAGGAACAGCGGTCGGCGCTCCTTCTTTAAAGATGAGGGGCATGTAATTACTTATTTAACTATTGTTTCGCTGCTGATTTATGGGGCAGTGATTAACTTTTTCCTAGGAGGGGGAGCAATTAATAAATTCTATTTGGCTTTCCCCGTGGGAATGGTGATCGGTTATTGTTGGGAACAGAAAAAAGCACGACGGTTGGCCTTGGCAATATGAAGAAACACAGTAGTACGAAGTTTGTCACCGATATTTTATTTTCGGCAATTCCTCCTTTTGTCAATAAGTTTTCTTCCTTTATCTTTTTGCCACTGATTACAAAGGTATTAAGTGGAATTGCTTATAGTGCTTGGCAACAATTCAGTTCTTCGACAACGCTTTTATTGCGTTTTTCTTCCCTGAATGTCGGTACAGGCTTAAAGAAATATCTAGCGGAGGATCTTTCCCGAGAGGAAGTTTCTCGGGAGCTGAGTAGTGTCTTAGCATTTGTTTTTCTTTTGTCGAGTAGTATTGGAGCCCTCTTGATTCTTTTTTCTAATCGGGTTTCCATTTTAATTTTTGGAGGAACAGAATATCAACACCTCGTTGTCTTATTAGGCATCTTTCTTCCCATTGAAGTTTTACTCAATGAGTATAGTAATTTTCTAAGGGGAAGGCGACTGAATAAATTATTATCGGCCTACAATTCGCTACGGCACGTCACCAAACTTGTAGGCATCGGGCTCAGTGTTTTTTTTATTGGAGCAGTAGAATGGATTATTGGAGCCTTTATCATCGTCGAATCCATCTGGCTCTCGATCTGTATTTATAAGGTTCATTTTGATTTAAAATGGCCACTGGTCCGCCCCTATTTCGCGAGGGTGAAAAAATATATTTTCTTTGGCCTGCCCTTACTCTTTGCCAATATGGGCATTTGGCTAACCACCTCAAGCGATCGTTTTTTGATCCTACATTTTCTAGATTTAAAAAGTGTAGGAGTCTACGCCGCCGCTTATGTGCTAGGAAGTTTACCCTTACTTTTGATTCGACCATTAACCCAAGTGTTACTTCCTGATTTTGCCCTCCTGGCCTCTAATCAAGACTTTGCAACTATTGAGCAACGCCTCAGTACTTTAGTAAAGTATTACCTGGCCGGAGTCACCTTATTTGTACTGGTAAATACGCTTTTTGCAGATATCTTCTTACTTACCTTAAGTACTAAAGATTTTAGCGAGGGCATTATTGTGGTCAAAATTACGACCGTTGGAATTGCCATTTATGGGCTAATGCAATTGCTCAATAGCGTATTATCCGCGATCGAGAAAAAATCACATTTTGGATTTTTCTGGGTTATAATCGGAGGGGTAAATATTGCCAGTAATCTATTGTTGATCCCTCGACTAGGTTTATTGGGAGCCGCCATTTCTACTTTGGTTACCTATTCTACGGGTTGCTCCTTTTTTATCTATTTGGTCAGTCGTAGGGCAAGTATTAATATCAGTAGGCCAGTAATACAGATTATAGCATCAGGAGGAATTATTTTGTTGTTGGGGTGGGGCCTAGGAAAAATAATGGCCCTCAATTTTATCCTGGCCCTAATCGCTAGCGCTACTTTAGCCATAGCTTATTTGGGCCTCTTATACTTGTTCAATTTTTTCACCCCACGCGAAAAGAAATTTATCACTAAGTTAACTTCTAAATTTAGCTAAATGCTTCCCCATTTTTTTATCGGTGGTGCGCCCAAATGCGGGACAACTTCCTTGGCTGCAACGCTGGCCGATCACCCGGATATCTTTATCCCTCCGATCAAGGAAGTAGGTTTTTTTCAATCCGATAAATGGGAAACGGAAGGCTTAGAATGGTATCAGAATTTCTTCTCCGGACAAAATGGAACGCTAGGAGAGGCCACCCCTTTTTACTGCGGCTCAGAATTGGCCGTTCAACGGATCGCTCAAACTATTCCTAAAGCAAAATGGGTATACCTACTTCGCAACCCTATCCAACGCCTTAATTCCCATTACTGGCATCGCCAGCGGGGAGGAACGGAGACCCGAGCATTGACCGAGGTATTAGTGGCAGAGCAACAAAGCCCCGGTACTAAGGGCTATCTGGTAGAACAAGGTTTTTATGCCAAGCACCTACGGAGGCTTCAGGCACATTTTCCTTCCGAACAATTACTAGTCTTACTCCTGGAAGATTTTCGGGAAAACGAAGCCAGGCAACTGCAAAAGGTTTATCAGTTCCTAGGGGTAGAAAGTTCGGAGACTACGCTAAAAGTAGAGAATCAGGCCAGCGAAGCCAAGAACCAAAATTTACAAAAAGCGACCCTGTCTTTTGTCAAAGGCAATTCGTTGTCGAAGACTTTGATTAAAAAGGTATTGGGCAAACAAAGCCGTAAGGTCTTGTTGCGGAAATGGAACAATTGGAATTCTAAGGCCCAGGCCAAACCAAACCTAGATCCCCAAACCCGCACCCAATTGATAGATATTTACCGGGAGGATATTCTCCAACTCGAAAAACTACTCCAACGCGATCTTTCTCATTGGCTAGCTAATTAATTCCCGTATGAGTCAAAAAGTATTGTACGTTGTTAATTTGGATGCTACTACTTCAATTCCACTGGAAGTAGCGGCCGAATTACAAAAGAAATTATCGGATATCAAGGTGGTAGTCTATTATAAAGATTCTAAATTTCCACCCAATCCTTTTACCCGAGAGTTGGAAATGCTCAATGCCACTAGCGCAATTAGCTGGAGTACACTCCGGAGAATCTATCGCCTCCTTCGCGATTTTCGCCCCGACGTGATTCATGCTCACCACAGCATCTCGGCGCTTACCTTCTTTATGATCGCCAGCCTCTTTTTCCCAAAAATAAAATTGGTAAAAACGGAGCACAACAACCACAACTTTTTTAAGTCCTACCAAAACGTGATTAACTTTTTAGTCCTTTGGTTGGCCGACACGATACTGTGTAACTCTAGCAATACGGCTAAGTCTTTTTCTCGTTTGGAGAAATGGGTCTCGAATGGTAAGGTGGAAGTGGTACACAATGGAGTTAATATTGATTTCATTAATCAGCAGGAGTTTGCTCAAGACCTGGCCCAAAAACACAATGCCCTCGATTTGTTGGATGGCCAAGCAGTAGTCATTGGATCGGTAGGGCGATTGGTGCCCCAGAAAAATTATCAGACTTTAATCAAAGCCTTTGAAACCGCAGTTCCAAAGGTGAGTCATAAACCTTACCTGGTGATTGTCGGCGATGGCGATGACCGCAAGGTGTTGGAAAAACTAATTGCTCAAAGCCCTTATCGCGATCAGATTATTCTAACCGGGGCCATATCTCGCGACCAAGTTTACGCCTTCCTCCAACGCTTTGATCTCTTTGTGATGACCTCGCTTTGGGAAGGTTTCTGCAATACCATCGTAGAGGCAATGGCGGCCAAAAAAGCAATCGTTTGTTCAGATATCCCTACGCTAAAGGAAGTGGTACAAGACTCTTCGCTTTTTTCGCCAACGGAAAACCCCGAAGCCTTTGCCGATCAGATTGTCAAGATCGTGGAAGACCAAGGTTTACGAGGCCGTTTGTCTTCTCGGGCCTATGAATTGGCGCAGCAATACAGCTTGGCCGAAACGGCCGATAAATATATCCACAGTTATTGATGATTCAGCAGCCGCTTATATTGCTTGGTGCCCCTCGTTCGGGGTCAACGCTTTTGTTTCGCGTGCTGTCCCAGCATCGGAAATTGTGGCACTTGGTCACCGAGTCGCATCGTATTCTAGAAGGCCCTTGGCATCCTAAGCAGCTTGCTCATTTTTCAAACCGCCCGGCAGAAGGGGAGGGGATGGAAGAAAAGACGCTTCGAGATTTGCAAAAGGCTTTTTATCAGCAGGCGGTTAATTATGCTCCGGCCTTGTCGTGGAAATTGCGCGCTGATTTTTATACTGGATCGGGGCATCGTTACCTCAACCGATTGGCCGCCGAAGCGATCGGACGTTATTCAAAAGGTCAAAAGCCAAGTCAGATTCGCTTGCTGGAAAAGACGCCGAAAAATGCAGTTCGGGTAAAATGGATGGATGCCTTATTTCCCGATGCCCGCTTTATTCGTTTGGTCCGGGAGCCAGTGCCCAATATCAGCTCCTTGTATTATGGTTGGAAAGCCAACGATAGCTTTGGTAAGGGAAAACGGGGACGCTATAGTAAAAGTGGTTACCCCATCATGGATCAATTGAACCTCAGCGATTTTCAGGGATCGCATTGGTCCTTTGTATTGCCCCCACATTGGGAAGAATTGAGGGAAAAAGAACTATTGGATGTCTGCGCTTTTCAATATTTTTCGTCCAATTATTGGATGGAAAAGGATTTGAACGCCATCCCTTCAGAACGTTGCCTGACGATTGCTTATGAGGATTTTATCCAACAACCAATCGCCATCGCAGAACAAATACTGGATTTTGCCCAGCTCTCACTGGCTGACTACGATTACCGTTATGTACAGAAGATGCCACGGATCAATAGTGTGAGCGTAGGTAAAGCAGAAAAAAAGCAAACCTTCTTAAAAATTGAACGTAAATTAAAGACCTTTGCCTTAGAACAATACTTCTAGGTAAGGCTTATACAAATAACCAAATTGTCGATATGAGTCACAAACACATCATCATTACGGGAGGAGCAGGTTTTATTGGGAGTACCCTTTCTGAAAACCTCTTAGCGCAAGGTCATCGCGTTACGGTGATCGATAATTTTGATGATTTCTACGATGAGCAGTTGAAACAGGAAAATATTGCCCCGCTACAGGAGCAACCTCAGTTTCGCCTGATCCGTGCAGATATCCGAGACTATGATGCCATGCTGGCCCAACTTACTGATGAGTATGACGCGATTGTTCATCTCGCCGCCAAAGCGGGGGTTCGTCCTTCCATCAAAAATCCTTTGGTCTACCAGCAGGTAAATGTCAACGGTACACAGAATATGCTTGAAATTGCCAAGGTGAAAAATATCAAGCAGTTTGTATTTGGCTCGTCAAGTAGTGTATATGGCATCAATCCCGATGTACCTTGGCGAGAAGATAATTATGTACTCCAGCCGATTAGCCCTTACGCAAGCTCAAAAGTATCCGGAGAGCTATTGGGCCACGTGTACAGTCACCTTTACGGGATTCGCTTTTTAGCCCTGCGCTTCTTTACCGTTTACGGTCCTAAGCAGCGTCCCGATTTGGCGATCAATAAATTTGTCCGTTTTATCCTCGAAGGAAAAGAAATTCCCGTCTTTGGTGACGGCACTACCCGGCGCGATTATACCTATGTAAAGGATATCGTACAAGGAATCGAGGCGGCGATCCATTACCAGGATAGCATTTATGAAATCGTCAATATCGGTAATCATAATACGGTGTCTTTATCGGAGTTGATTGCAACCATCGAAAAGGTGTTGGATAAAAAGGCCATCATCAATCGCCTGCCCATGCAGCCCGGTGATGTTCCGCAAACCTATGCTGATATTGACAAGGCTAGAAAGCTGTTTAATTACCAACCTAATACTACCTTAGAGGAAGGCATCACCAATTTTGTCAATTGGTACAGCGCCAAACTCTACGTCAACGGTTAATACATGGCTACTTCGCCAAAAATTCTAGTTTACATCGCGGGTTATGGTCGGAGCGGTTCCACCTTGCTCGATACCGTATTGAGTTCCCATCCTCAACTCGAAGGAGTAGGGGAGATCAAATACCTGTTTCAAGAGGTCTTGGATCAAAAGAAATTACCGGCAATCTGGCCAGCAGTGCTCGACGAATTTAGTGCCCAAAGCGATTGTAGTATTGAAGAGGCTAATCGCCTGACTCATCAGGTGCAAACGCCTTTTCGTTCCTCTTCCGCCAGCGACCAAGAAGCTTTTAAAAAGCTTTGGACCATCGTACTGGATTCCTTACATCAAAAACTACCGGGAACCATCTTAGTAGATTCTTCTAAGACTGCCGTGGATGCTTTTATGCGGCCTAAATTGTTGGAGGAAATGGGCTATGAACTCCGGATGATTCACCTAGTGCGCTCTCCTAAAGCGGTGATGTTTTCTTTAGGAAAAAAAGGCTCTAATCGTTTATTAGAAGCGGGTAAAAAGGGAAAGGAAGCGGTCCTCACTGGAGGAAGTTTACGAGCCTTGCTCAATTGGACTTGGATCAACTTGGGCGTATGGTGGTATTATCGCCGTCGTCGGAAAGTAAAAATCTATACTCTACGTTACGAAGATTTAATCGAAGATACCGCCCATCGTTTGGGGGAAATTGCCAACTTTATTGGCATCGATCCGGAGCCTTTCCAAGGAGTAGAAGAAGGCTTTGAAGTAACCCCAGGTATTGGTGTTTCTGGTAATCGGATGCGCCGTGCAAGTCAAAAAATTACCTTTCGCAAAGATACAGCGGTAGATTATACCTTTTCTATCGCAGAAAAAATCGGTTTACTACTGGCTCGTCCGGTACGTCGACTGTTTAAGTACTGATACATGAAAAAACGCATTCTCCTGATCGAGCATACTTCTTCCGAGTTTATCATCTCACGGTTGAAGCTGGGAGCCTTTTTGATGCAACAAGGCCATGAAGTATACGCCTTAGTGCCTGCGGGCAAAGAGAAAGATTTGGAACACATCCGCCAGAGTGGAATAAAGCTGATCGCCTATCCCTACGAGCGGAATATGATGAGCATTGGCGCGAATATCGGCGTGGTTCGGTATTTCATCCGTGTCTTTCGCGAGCATCGATTTGATCTCATCCATTCCTTTAAATTTCAGCCCAATCTATACGCTGTTTTGGCTCGGCTATTTTCTCCCAAGAGCTTTTTAGTCTTGCACATCACGGGCCTAGGCTTGGTTTTTACCAAGGAACGTTCTTTTAAATTGCGACTCTTCCAATTGGCGAGTAAGTTGATCTTTTTATTCAACTTTATCTTTGCAAGTCGTATCGTTTTCCAGAATCCAGATGATGAAGCTGATTTGTGGTTGACGGGTTTGTTTAGCCGCAAGCTAACGGTGATCGAAGGCAGTGGAGTGGATATTGAAAAATTTGATCGCAAGCATTTTGACCCCGTGGCCACTCGACAACAGCTCCAATTGGCACCGGATAAATTTATCCTGACCTTTATCAGTCGTTTGGTTTGGCAAAAAGGCATCCGTGAGGTGGTACAGGCAGTCGAGGAACTCAGCGCGGAGCATCCAAAGCTCCAATTATTGGTGGTGGGAGATAGCGACAAAAGCAATCCCCAAGCTGTAAGCGAAGCCTTTATCCAAAGCTTCGAGAAGCATCCGAATATTACCTTTCTTGGCCGTAGAAGCGATATTCCCGAAATTCTCTCCATCACTGATCTCTATGTCTACCCCAGTTATTACCGCGAAGGCCTTCCTCGTACCGTGTTAGAGTCGCTAGCTACGGGGATTCCCATCATTACCACCGATATGCCCGGGTGTAATTTGACGATAGAAGAAGGGAAAAATGGTTACTTAATCGGGATTGAAAACGTCCAAGAGATAAAGGATGCCATTCTCAAGGTCTACCAATCTGGTCGGGCCAAGGAAATGGGCGCACACAGTCGTCATTTGGCGGAAACAAAGTTTCAGAATAAAATCGTTTACCAACGTATTTACGATAATTACCTACAATTATTCAATGGCAATTAAGCAAGTTTTACTTACCGGAAATAGTGGTTTTGTGGGCACCCTCTTAGCCCAAGAGCTGATCCGCGTACATGATTTTGAAGTACTGGGAGTGGATCGGGTGATGCCCAAAAAACAACCCAGCGAACGTTTTAGCTTTCAGCAAATTGATTTGTCGACTTCGGAATGGGTCAACCAACTGGATTTTAAGGCCGATTTGATTATTCACTGTGCTGCTGCTAAAGGAGATTTCGGCATTGCCGAAGACGAATACCATCGCGATAATGTAGAGGCTACTGCTCAGGTCATTCGCTATGCCGAACGAGTGGGCTGTGAAAAAATCATCTACTATTCTACCGTTTCGGCTTATGGGCATAAACCCGAGCCTTGCTATGAGGATGGCGAATTGAACCCTAAGGGGGCTTATGGAGAAACCAAATTTGAAGGCGATCTTTTGCTTAATGCTTGGTTGGAAAAACATCCCGAAGGTCAATTGATCACACTTCGCCCTTCGGTGATCTATGGGATCGACAATTATGCAAATATGTACAATCTGCTCTATACGCTAGATCGGGCCATGCCCATTAGCATTGGCGGAGGGAATCACATTAAGAGCATGATTTCCGTTAATAATATGGTTGACATCAATTTGCATGTAGTAGGAATGTTGGAGCAATTACCGCGTTATGCGGCTTATATTTGCGTCGACCAGCCTTATCTGCCACTCAAAGAAGTGATGAAAATCATGGCGGAAGTTGACGGAATTAATACGCCTAAGATTAAGATTCCCGTTAATTTAGCCTATTTCTTGGCAATTCCTTTTGAACTGCTATCGAAGATAACAGGTAAAGACTTTAAAGTAACTTTTGAACGTATTCACAAGTTTAATACCTCAACGGACTATCGCAGCAATCAGCTGGAGAAAATCGGCTATAAGCAGCGTTATTCCACCCGAGATGAAATATTAAAAATGGCTTTGTGGTATAAAAACATTTCAAAATGAAATCTAAACTCACTGTCGTAGGTCTCAACGAAATCAATTTTGATTTCATCAAGTATTATATTGCTCAAGGTAAGTTGCCCAATTTGAAGCAACTCTTTGATCAACACGGGGTAAAAGAGACTACTTCGGAAAAAGAATACCAACTCCTCGAACCATGGATACAATGGGTAACTGTACAGACGGGGAAAACTTTTGCCGAGCACCAGGTCTTTCGACTTGGAGATATTACCGATCGACAGGATCTAGAGCAACTCTTTGAAAAAATTGAACGCAAGGGAAAAAGCATTGGTGCTATTTCTCCTTTTAACGTTGATAATCGCCTCCAGAACGCTGCTTTTTTTGTACCCGACCCTTGGACAGAAACTAAGGTGAGTGGCCCGGCCTTTATCCAACAACTATCCGCCTCCATCGATCGCCTGGTCAATAATAATACCGAGACCAAGATGTCGATGGGCGATGGCCTGAATCTAGTGCGGGCCATCCTGCGCTATGTTCCTGCGGCTCGCTATGGCGGTTACCTCAACCTGCTCAAGAGTCCAAAGCGCCCCGGCAATAAGGCCGTAATTTTGGATAAACTCCTTAGCGATGTCTATATGGGCTTGCTTAAAAAGTTTCAACCGGACTTTTCTTGGTTGTTTCTCAACTCCGGAGCCCATATCCAGCATCATTACTTGTTTAATTCTGCTCCTTATAAAGGCGAGTTTAAAAACCCCGAGTGGTATTGCCCCAGCGGTCATGATCCACTAGAGGTAATTCTGACCGAATATGACAACCTGATCGGTCGACTGCAAGATGCTGGCCAACGGATTATCATACTTACCGGCTTGCATCAGCAGCCACATAAGCACATGACCTACTATTGGCGGTTGAAAAACCATGAGGCCTTTATGCAAAAAATTGGTATTCAAAACTTTAGCAAACTACTGCCTCGAATGTCGCGAGATTTTATGGTAGAATTTGCCAATGAAGATGATACCAAACGCGCCCAAGTAGTATTGGAATCTTTCCATGCGACCAAGGATCAAAAGCAGATTTTTACGGTTGATAATCGCGGGAAGAGTCTTTTTGTGGAATTGACATATTCTAGTGATATCGACGATCAGTTTAGCATCGTCTCGAAATCGGAAAATATCAATGTGGAGCGCTTTAAGCAATACATTGGCTTTGTGGCGATCAAGAATGGCGAACATAATGGCATTGGCTATGTAGCTAGTAATTTTGATCTTGAATTGCCAAATCAACTCCCGCTCACACAGATGCACGAGGTTATTTTAAATGCGGTAGATGAACCTGCCCATAATCTTTCTTATGTTAAGTAGGAATTAAGTGACCTCAGAAATCCTACTCCGCTATCTCCATTTCATCAGCATCTTTGGCATTGTTGGTGCTTTGGTCAGTGAGCATTTACTTTTAGAAAAGGCGATGACTCGCAAGGCCCTTCGCCGGATGGCGATAATCGATGGGATTTATGGGCTTAGTGCGATCTTAGCGGTCGCGGCAGGATTAACCTTGTGGTTTGGCGTGGGGAAACCCGCAGATTTTTATACTCAAAACTGGATTTTTCACCTCAAACTAACCTTGGCGGTTTTATTGGGACTTTTGTCCCTTCCACCAACGATCTTTTTTTTGCGTCAGCGCAAAGGTGATCAAACGGAGATGGTTGAGCTCCCCCAATATATTATTATGCTGGTTCGAGTGGAATTGATCTTGGTACTACTGATTCCGCTATGTGCGGTTCTAATGGCCAAGGGGATAGGTTTTTATGGAGGGTAATTGTTAAAAAAATCTGATAAAAGCAGTTCTATATGGCTTCTAACACCTATGTGGCAATCATGGCTGGCGGGATCGGTAGTCGCTTTTGGCCAGCGAGCCGAACGGCTCGTCCCAAGCAGTTTTTGGACATCTTAGGCACGGGAAAATCCTTGATTCGCCTAACCTTTGAACGCTTCTTGGCCCTTTGCCCAGCGGAGAATATTTTCATTGTAACCAATGAGCTTTACCGCGACCTAGTGAAAGAACACCTGCCCGAATTGAGCGATAACCAAATCCTCTGCGAGCCTTCGCGCAATAACACCGGGCCCTGTGTAGCCTATACTGCTTTTAAGCTCCAGGCCCTTGACCCAGATGCTAATTTTATCATTGCCCCTTCCGACCACATCGTCCTGAAGGAAAACATATTTATCGAAGCCTTGCAAAAGGCCTTGGCCTTTACCGCTCAACACGATGCCCTGCTGACGCTAGGCATCCGACCTTCTCGACCAGATACGGGTTATGGTTACATCAATTTTAACCAAGAGACCGTCGAACCCACTGCGGATAATGATAATATTGGTGGCGTCCACCGAGTGATTCAGTTTACGGAAAAGCCAAAGCTGGATAAGGCCCGGGAATTCTTGGCGAGTGGCGACTATCTCTGGAATGCGGGCATCTTTATTTGGCGGGCCAGTAGCATTTTAGCTGCCTTTGAACGCCATGCTACCGCTATCCACGAAATCCTAGCGAAGGGAGCAAAGGCTTATAACACGAGTGACGAACAGACCTTTATCAACGAACACTACCCTACTACTCCGAGTATTTCGGTGGATTATGCCATTATGGAAAAGGCAGAGAATATTTATACCATTCCTACCGATTTTGGCTGGTCCGATCTAGGGACCTGGGCCTCACTACATGCAGAAAGTCCTCAAGATGAATCAGGCAATGTAATTACCGCTGGGCAAGTATTGCTCAACGATGTTAGTCAGTCCTTGATTCGTGCGCCCAAGGATAAATTACTCATTCTCCGCGATCTGGATAATTATATTATCGTCGATGAGGGAGATGTCCTTTTAATTTATCCTAAATCTAAAGAACAGGAAATCAAAGCATTGACGCGTGAGATTGCGCAAAGCAAGGGAGAGCAGTTTTTATAGCTAAAAAATTAGTTTAATTTTACGCCCAACGAAAACTACACTTAACACAACCAAGAAGGTGCAACCGAAAAAGGCTAAAATCGCTATTGTAGCCAATTCAACTTGGAATATCTACAACTTCCGGCTGAATGTCATCAAGTTATTGATCCAAAATAATTTTGAAGTCATCGTCATTGCACCTGTCGATCACTATATTTCCTATCTCAATCAATTCTCGGAGGTACGGCACGTTCCGCTCCGGAGCCTTTCTCGCAAAAGCACCAACCCCCTCAAGGATATCAACCTGACCAGAGAGCTGTATCAGATTTACCAAAAGGAAAATCCTGATTTAGTGATCCACTATACGGTTAAACCCAACGTTTATGGCGGTTTTGCTGCTCGGCGTTGTGGGATCAAATACCTCTCGACGATTACGGGTTTGGGATATACCTTTTTACACGATAATTTTATCCGCAAGGTTACCCAATGGCTCTATCGCATGGCCTTCCGTCATAGCGAAAAAGTGATTTTTGAAAATCAGGATGATCGTACCCTTTTCATCGAAGAAGGGATTATTCGTCCGGAGGCAGGGATTTCCTTAAAAGGCTGTGGGGTCGATATCCAACACTTTTCCCCTAATGGTTACGTCAAACCAGAAAACACTTTGATCTTTACCTTTATCGGTCGTCTATTGTATGATAAAGGGATTGATGAATTTGTTAGAGCCGCTGAGATTGTGAAAAAAGACTTTCCCAATGCTGAATTTTGGGTAGTGGGTGATATTGATGAAGAAAATCCAGCCGCCATTAGCCACGACCAGCTGCTGGAGTGGATGCAGCGGCGGATCATCCGCTATTTTGGTCCTACTGATGATGTTCGTTATTATATCAAGCAGTCTGATTGTATTGTCCTTCCCTCCTATCGCGAAGCTATTCCTCGCGTAGTACAAGAGGGCATGGCGATGCGTAAACCCATTATTACAACGGATACTCCCGGTTGTCGGGAAGCAGTAGAAGAAGGTAAAAATGGCTTTCTCGTGCCCATCAAAGACGCGGCAAGTTTGGCCAAGGCCATGCTTCGCTTCCGCGAGCTCTCTCCGGAGCAAAAACGCGCCATGGGAGAATACGGTCGCCAAAAAGCCGAACGCGAATTCGACGATCGCCTCATTTCTCGCCAAATCTTCGACATCATCGAAGAAGTTCTTGCCTAATCTGATCTAAATCTGGGTAGGAATCTCCGCCATCAAATCCCAGTGTTCCACAATTTTTCCCTTTTCCACTCTAAACAAATCGTAAGTCCAGTACTGTTTGCCTACGATTGTTCCCTCCGCCAGCACGAGCACAAAATTTCCCTGCCCCAGCACCAAATGCACCTTTTTGATCTGAATACCCATGCCCGTCAAGGCCATGGCCTGCATCGTTTTGCGAAAGCCTACCACACCATCCGGTAGCAAGGCATTATGCTGCCAATACCGGTCTCCTTCAAAATAATCATCAACCACATTGAAATTATTGGCGACGATCACCTGCTGATAAAAGTCTTGGACAAGCGCCTTGTTAGCTACCGTCTGGTCGATATCTTCTATGGTGCTAGCGCCATCTAGCGGGCTCCGCCCGCTGACGCTTTTATGAGGCAGAGGCTGCAAGTTGTGCCAATATTCCGCAATTTTCCCTTCCACAATTCGAAAGAGACTCCAAGCCGTACTCGTTGGAAAAGCCTCCGATTCTGCTCGGGAATGCAGGCCCACCCAATCGCCATCCACCAAAGTCCGCTGGATGTGATAGGTCCATTGGCCATTAGCTGCGAGATAATCCTGAAGCCCAGCAATTCCGGGGGAAATAAAGGGATGATGCTGAATAAAATCAGCGTGAAAATATTGCGCTAATTGTTGAATTTCGCCCCGGTGAAGCACTTCTTCATAGAAGTCCTGCACCAGAGTAGTATTGTTTTCTCGGGTAATCATATTTTGGGGAATAGATGAAACATCAAGATAAATCATTTGGAGATTGGATGCTCAAGAAGAATTTTTTTTGCTTAGCCCCCGACTTTTGCTTATTTTGGAGGGTATTTGAAGAATATCTTTCAAAGTATTTCGCCCCCTGAAGAGATTTTTTACAGCTTAACCTCTACTCCCTTGTGAGCCATAGAAACGCTATTAAGCGTTAATAAAAATGCTATCCAATGAGAACTTCGACTTTAGGTCTTGCTTCGTTTTTAGTTGTCTTTTCTTTTGCTGCTTGTAAGAAAATAGACCTCTTAGAACAAGATAAACTAATACAAGAAGTAAATTTTATCGATTACGAAAAGAGCGGGAAGTGTTTTGAACTGGTATTTCCAGTGAATTATGCTATGCCTGATGGATCGACCATCATGGGGGATACCGAGAAAGAAATTGACCAAGCGATTAAGGCTTGGTACGAAACCCATCCATCTTCCAAAGAGAAACCTATTCTCCAATATCCGGTTGAAATCACCTTCGCCGATCAAAATACGGGTGTCCCCGTTGGGGATAAGGAAGAAATGCAGACGATGAAGGAGAAATGTGATCAGGAACTGGAGGAAAAAGACGAGTGTTTTGAATTGGTTTTCCCCTTGAGTTATACCATGCCCGATGGATCGACCATCACGGGGAATGACAAAGAAGAAATAGAACTAGCATTCAAAGCCTGGTATGAAGCTCATCCAGACTCCAAGGAAGAGGCTAGCCTCCAATATCCCGTTGAAGTAATCTTTGAGGGGAAAGACCAGAGCCTTAGCGTTAATAATGACGAAGAGATGGAGCAGGCAAAGAAGGATTGTGGCAAAGACTGGGAGGAAAAAGACGATTGTTTTGAACTCGTATTTCCAGTGAGTTATGCCATGCCCGATGGATCGACTATCATGGGAAATGACGATACAGAAATTGACCAAGCCATTAAAACTTGGTATGAAGCCCATCCAGAAAATAAAGAAAAGCCTGTCCTGCAATACCCCGTCGAAGTTACCCTTGAGGGGCAAAATATGAATCTTACCGTTGAGGATAATGATGAAATGACGCGATTGAAAGAAGATTGTAATTAAGGCCCCTGCTCTACAAAAGGCTAAAGTGTCCCACTTTTGGTGTTCTGTTTAGTTTTAGTAATCCTTGGGTTTTACGTACTAAAAAGGAATGTTTCCAAAACTTGCCAAAGTTCGCATTTTAACCATTCCTATAATCTTTTACTTAGAGGTATTGGTAAAATCGTGAACGGAAGTACTAATTCTGTTCGCGTTTTTGTGGAATATGGGAGAACAAAAAGGAGTTGGACGTTTCTAGAAAAATGTCCAAGGAAATTCTTTCTTTACGCTAAAATTGACATACTAATTGGTTGATTTCTAATAACGGAATAGAGCAGGTGGTTTTGTTTTTTGGACACTTTAGCTATTAATGTGGTAAACAACTATCCTATAGCATATTTTTTACTTCGTTGATTTTTCAAGAAATCGATTAATCTGATTGTACTCCTCCTTTCCTTTTTTTGTCAAATAGGGTAAAATCATATACCACGTCATCTTTACCATATCCATTGGCTGCTCAAATAACATGTTAGGAGTAAAAATTTTACTCTGCAAATTCCAAAAAGCACCTACCATCCATACGTTATGGGTTAAGAAATCATAATTGATACCTTCACTTTCTGGGAGCATTCTCCCCGTTTCTATGTAGTATCTGAAAAGTGCTCTTCCTTGTTTAAGGCGCATTAAATTGGATTCTTCGTACAGTTTACTTACCTCTGGATAATTTTGCAGGATGAAAAATAAGTCCTGAAAGAAGAAACTATTCGTTTGCATAAAGTCACGAAACTTTTCCATACTCTTCCTAAAATCATCCAGCGTTAAGTAGCCTTCCAGTTTAAGGAAGTCTTTGGAATCGACATGCATTTGCTCGTACACGGCTTTTATTAAAATGGCTTTGGTCTTAAAATGATAGGTCAAATTGCCTGAGCTAATATTCAAAGCAGCAGCTATTTGATTGGGTGAAGTTGAGGATATTCCCCTTTCATTGAACAGCTCAACAGCCTTAATAAGTATTTTTTCTTTCAACTTCATTTTAAATATTAGTACTGAAGTGCTAAAATAGTTTTTTAATTAGCTTAAAAGTACTAAATTTATCCGCATAAAAGAACACCATGAAAAATTTTATCCTCATTTCTGCTGTCATAGAGTTATTGGCTGGCGTTATTTTATTTTTTGCTCCTCAGCTAATCCCAGATTTAGCACAAGGTCTTGGAAGCCATATGGCAATGGGACGCATGTATGGAGCTGCCGCATTAAGCTTAGGAATTTTTGCATTTCAAGCATGGAGAAATTTTAATAATGACACCTTGGTCAAGACCTTTCTTTCTTCCTTTTTGATATTTCATTTAGCAGTATTTATTGCCCTTCTTGCAAGTTTCATGGCTGGTGTTTTTGCCAATCCAGGAGCAGCGGTATTACATTTGATATTAGCCATTTTTACAGCTCGCTACTTGTTTAAAAATAATTTAGCAAATGTGCCGAGAACAAGAAAAATTCTTGTTGGAATAGGTGTCATCATCGGAACATTAGGAGTCCTTCTGTCATTGTTACCCAATATTTTACATCAAGCAGGTTTACATCCAGATTACGCCGAATCCAAAGAATATGATTTAAAAGGCAAGAAAGCACTTATCATTACCACAAGTCATGGTGTATTAAATGAGGTTGGTAAGACAACTGGCCCGCCTACAGGAGTCTTTGGTTCAGAAATGACCGTCCCTTATTATGAATTTTTGGATGCGGGAATGGAGGTGGATGTAGCGAGTATTAAGGGTGGTGAAATACCAATTGACCCGATGTCATTTTTTTACATTACAAAGACTAAATCAGACAACCGTTATATAGAAGACAAAGACTTTAAGGCAAAGGTCAAAAACTCCTTAAAAATTGATGATGTGGATTTTACTAAATACGATGTGATTTGGATGGCAGGTGGTTGGGGCGCAGCTTATGATTTGGGACAATCAGAAGTACTCGGAAAAAAAGTAAGTGAGGCGTACTATGCCGAAAAGCCCATTATTGGAAGCGTTTGTCATGGCGCATTGGGATTAATTCAAGCAAAAGATACATTGGGTAATTATTTAATTACAGGTAGAACAATGACAGGAGTAACGGACAGACAAATTGAACAATTTTTAATTAGTATGACACCCCTTCACCCTGAAACAGAAATGCGAAAATTGGGGGTCAATTTTAAAAGTAAAACAGGCACTTTAGATTTCCTTCAAACCATAACGGTAGTTGATG